>Ga0182024_10020131_pt1 | contig 12219 bp, 11 predicted proteins | sample P32metaG_FD_120480 | JGI IMG/M metagenome (GOLD analysis project Ga0182024, IMG submission 120480) | Permafrost microbial communities from Stordalen Mire, Sweden - P3-2 metaG (Illumina Assembly) | ecosystem: Environmental > Terrestrial > Soil > Wetlands > Permafrost | place: Sweden: Stordalen...
TAGAAATCTGCGGGAACAGAGAGAGAAAAAGCAACAGTCGGGATTCGAGTACGATCCCTTCTCGATTAACAAGAACTTCATCGATTGAAAGGCAGGTCATTATGACAAAATCAGAGACTCGTGAAAATGGAATGCAGGCATCAGTTCATTTGGTGCGACTGAGCAGAGGGGTCGCTAAAACATTTGTCTCAGCAATCCTTGCCCAGTACTTTCGGAGATGTCTTTCGACAAGCATCTCAGCGCTCGCGTCGGATGACCTTTCTCGGGTCGAAGCCCTGAGCCGTGCTCTGGGCGACCGGCAGGCGGTGATTTCATGGCTCCGAAAAGAGCCAAGTGCCAAATAGCGTCACAATCTGCCATCTACTGGATTCGTTTGTAGACTGTCGCTGATTCTCATTCCCCAATGCCCCCAGCCTTCGTGGTGGGAAGCGTTGAAAATCGACGGACTCGCACTTGAAAACTGTCAGTCACAAACCGGTTCAACAAGCTGCGCAGGCGCATGCTACGCTTTGTGGCGAGGCAAGTTTTGATCGGCCATCACCGAGAGGAGATTTCGAGGCGATGGTCAAGAGAAGGTTCCAGGACCCGGAACTGGAAGTGGTCGGGAACTGGTGGCAGATACGCGTTTATCGCGATGAATATGCAAATGGAAGGAGGATTAGAAAACGAATACGCATCAGGTTGGCCCCGGCGTCCATGCCGGTACGCGAGGTTCTAAAGATCAAAGCGGAGTACATGCGACCGCTCAATCAAGGACTCATCTCAGCGGGGTCAGCAACACCTTTTGAAAGTTTCGTGCAAACCGTGTATAAGACGACCACATTGCCGTTGATGGCCAGCAGCACTCAGGCCCGTTACGGCGGGATCATCGATCTGTATTTGATGCCCACGTTCGGCTCTCTGTGCCTGCGGGACCTCACCCCGCTTTCGTTGCAGAAGTACATCTCCGGATTCCGAATCGAAGAACCAAGTGCCAGACAAAAGAGTCCGGAAAAAAGTGGGCCAAGACAGGAACTCGCTCGTGAGTCTGTCGATAAAATCCGGGACGTTCTTTCGAGCGTTCTGGGATCGGCAGTGAGGTACGGATATCTCATCACCAATCCGGCGGCGGCCATACAGCTTCCCCCATCAAGGCGCGGCGCACGAAGGCAGAAACCCTTTATTCGGCCTGAGCAGTTTTCAGTTTTGGTCGAATTGATCCAGGAACCGTACGCCACCATGGTTTACGTGGCGGTCTATACGGGGCTTCGGGTCAGCGAGGTGATTGGTTTGCGATGGAGTGACATCCACGAGCAATCGATCACGATCGATGAGCGGTACTGTCGAGGTGACTGGGCGGCTCCAAAAAGCGATGCCTCCAACACGACAATTCCGGTCAACCGGAAAGTGATCGAACGGATTCAGCGTTTGCGGACGTTGACCGTGGAGGTGAAGGCGGGTAGGGCAATCAGGCGTTATCGGGCGGTGAAGTCGGACGGTCCTGACGATCTGGTTTTTCAGTCTGTCAAAAGCGGAGAGCCTATGCGTGATAACAACATTCTTGCTCGTCATATCAAGCCGGCCGCAAGGAAACTTGGCATCGGTTGGGTCAACTGGCTGGTGCTGAGGCGATCCTACGCCACGTGGTTACGAATGGTGGGGACCGATCCGCGCGACAGGCAATCGCTGATGCGGCATTCCCGATTCACGACTACGGCCGAGATCTACGAACAGGATCTTCCGGAGTCGCAGCTTCGGGCTGTCGAGAAGCTCAGTACGCTGGTGCAGTGAGAATGGAATTGGGACAGTAATGGGACAACCGGGATTTTTGAGGTTGCGTAAGTCCTTTGGAATGTGGTGGCCAGGGACGGAATCGAACCGCCGACGCCAGCCTTTTCAGGGCCTCCTACCGAATTGGCCAAATGGTCTGGAATCAGCGGATGTGAGTGACGGTAAAAGGGTTGGGAGCCAAGCCATTTAGGATGGCGTAGGATGGTTTGGGCCGTTTTCGGCTGCCACATGTTCGCGTATAGTTCGCGTCGGCTGTACGCATCCAGCAGCAATTCGCTTTGTTACTCCTTCTCCTCCCATGTGATCGCACCTGCATTACGCAAGTCGCGACGGTAATAAGTGAAGATGCGCCAGGGCCGCTGAACGGTCCTTAAGAGTGAAGCGTGACGCTTGATGAGCGCCTTCAGTTCGGCTTCAGCGAATACCGTTTTGCCTCCCAGTTGCAAAATCTGCAGGCAGGCTTGCGCTTGATAAGCCAGCGTTCCAACCCTAGCTTTCACGATTTCCGTAAGTGGTTGAAGCGCATAGGATTCGATCCTGCCCGGTCGTGGCCATTTGAAGTCTCGATTGGGAAATGGCCCATTCCTCGAAATCGCCGCGAAGCACTGCCCAACCCAGCGCGCAGTCTTCACGGTCAGATCATGACTCCACATTCGAGGGAATGGGAGCGCGAGTACGTCCACCGCGTATTCCTCGCCGATCTTCACCGAGGCGTGGCTGCCGTCGGACTGCAAACCGAAATACCCCGCTGGATCGTCTCCAAAGGTGACGACCAACTCCGGTTTGGCTTCCAACAGGTGCGGTCTCAAATACATGTCGGCACAGGGACTCGCACTTCCGGGGAGGCCCCCTTTGTTAGGTGAGGCACACAAGTACAGCTCGTGGATGATGGCCACTTCCTCGACTGGCTTCCCTGGAAATATCCAATTGCAGATTGCAGCGTGGATTTTGTAGAAGTCTTCCGAGCCCGGGATGTATACGCGGTTTTCGTGACGATTGGCGGCAAAGCGCTTGAAGTTCTCGATATTCTGCATCGCCCATTCCATGGCGGCGTTGTTGGTGCTCCGCGGATTGATATTGACAAAGAACAGCTGCCGGCCCAAGCCGATCGGGGGATGCTTTTTCAGAAGCCCGTTGTCTGCTGGCTGGAAACACTTCTGGGCGAACACCTGTCCGGTGCGCAGGCAATTATCACACGTGTAGATGGTGTCCAGATCCGGCACCAACGCTGCTTGCATAGCTCCAGTGTATTCTATTGTTCTTGCCCTGCTGAGTTGATCGCGACCGTTGCAAAAGCAAACGCGTTGTTGCTTGCGACCACTGCTGTCCAAGACGTTTGAGAAACACGATGGGTGGGTGGGCAGAGCGGACGGGAGGAAGATGAGCGGGCAATCCGAGTAGAGTTGGAGTTGCGACACAACCAATCGGAAAGGATCACCCGCCCATGGAAAGAGTATGCAGCATTTTCAGTCAGATTTTGCGTTTCATTCCGCGCGCCGTATTTGAAAGCGCGGTAAGGGAGCACCAAGCCGAAAAGCACGCCAAGGGAATGACGAGTTGGAGCCAGTTTATCGCGCTCCTGTTTTGCCATCTGGGCGGAGCCCGGTCGCTACGCGAGATCGTGGGAGGATTGGCAGCGAGCGAAGGTAAGCTGAAGCATTTGGGCGTGCACCGCGCTCCCACGCGTTCGACTCTGGCCTACGCCAATGAGCACCGGCCTTGGCAGTTATACAAGACAGTGTTCGAAGGACTGGTGAAGCTGTGCCAGAGCGAGGCGCAAGACAAGAAACGGAAGTTCCGTTTCAAGCATCCGCTGCTGAGTTTGGACGCCACGGTGATCCCGGTGTGTGTGGCGATGTTCGAATGGGCCTCCTATGTTAAGACCAAGGGAGCGGTGAAACTGCACCTGGTGCTGGACAACTCCAGCTTTCTGCCGCAGTACGCCGTGATCACCGACGGCAAGACCGGGGATGTGACCGCCGCCAAGAAGATGGAGTTCTCGCCCGGGGCGATGTTGGTGTTCGACCGCGGCTACGAGGATCACCACTGGTGGCGGAAGCTGAGCGCGCAAGGCGTGTGGTTCGTGAGTCGGCTGAAGGACAGCACCTCCTACAGCATTCTGGAGGAGCGGCCAGCATCGGTCAGCCCTACCGTCCTGCGCGACGAAGTGATTCTGCTGAGCAGTGACAAGGATCAAGCCCTGCGGCTGCGCCGCATCGAAATCTGGCTGGAAGACAAGCGGGACACCCTGGTGTTCGTAACCAATCATCTGAAGCTGGCCGCCTCGACCATCGCGGCGATCTACAAGGACCGCTGGCAGATCGAACTATTCTTCGAGAGCTGGACATGGTGCACCCCTTTGGATGTTATGTAATTTCAAGGATCAGTTGCGCTGAATCGACCATGGGTGGGGTTGCTGGACGATTCCGTTCGGCCACGCATCGCTCGACGTCCGCGCTGCGCAGTATCCAGGGTGCACTTACACAGGCTTGCGTTGCGGGCAACTGTTTCAGCCGAATCAGCCGCAAAACGGTGGTCGGCGCGACACCGAGGGCGGCGGCAACTTCACTGACCGACATTTCGCCGCGGGCTTGCCTCTCTCCCTCACGGTAGACCAGAATCGCATGATTATTGCGCAGCGAGCAGATACGCTTCGCAGTCCAGTCCTGTCCATGTGCCGTTCGGCGTTGATTCCGATTCAGGATCGAGGCGATCCGCGCATCCGGTTCGACCCGCGCCAGCGTGCGAACGATTTCCACCAGATCGTCGTCGGTGACATACCGATGCCGGCCAGTGCGAATCTTCTGAAACTCCATCTGCGTATGATCCCCGCCTTGCCAATGCAATGCGAGGCGTATGGTCTCGCCTTCACAGGTGGCGATGATTTCTTTCAGAGCGATACGAAGCAGGCGTTTTTTGTGCTCTGGCGAACTCCGCGGATCGTCCCAGAGTATGGGGAGATCCCGCGCGAAGGACAGTAGTTCCCGTTTCTGCGTGTCGGTGAGTGGGTGCTCGCGACCTCGTTGCAATGTCACGAGCTCGGCTTCCATCTGCGCCTCCGTAGTCAGCGCTTGGTTCCAGCGGCGTTCGAGCTCCGCCGCAACGAGCCGATTCGTCGGATCCACCGCATCATACTGACGCCGGGTGCGTGTCACTTCATAGCGCGCGTGCTCTACTGCCAAAGCCTTCTGCTGAATCCGCTCGTCGCTGGCGCCTTGCAGGGACTCGATCGCTTCGATGGCCGCTTCGATGCCGAACGGCGCCAGCGATTGCATCAGTTGCTCCGACACTAAGCGATCCGCACGGAGCCCGCCGAACATGACACAACATACGCGATCGCGATTGAGGAGATACCCCGAGCACTGATACCGAATCACGCGTGGACCGGGATATTGCGCCAGCAACTTGGCGCCACAATGACCACAGCGCAGCAGCCCAGCGAGCAGCGCCTCACCGCGTTTGACCGATCCGCGCACCGCGCTACCTCTCGCATTGTCATTGTGGGCAATCATCGTTTGATTGCTCTGATAGACTTCCCAGTCAATGTAACCCTCATGGTGATCCAAGATCAATACTGCCCAGTCCTCGCGACGGCGCTGCACCTGTCGACGGACCTGCTTCTGCCCGTCCTCAAGCCGCACCACGGTCTTGCTGCGCCCATACGCGTAGGCTCCGGCGTAGACCGGATTTTTTAGCACGCTGAGCACCGCATGGTACCGAGCGGGTTGCCAGACGATCTCGCGCAACGTTTCTGGCCCGCGAACGACCGGCAACTGGATTTGCTGCCGATCCAGCCAGAAATAGACCTGCCGCACGCTGCCCAACTCCGCAAATTTGCGAAAGATCAAATCGACGGTGGACCCGACCCTGGAATCCGGATCTTTCTCGATGCGGTCGTCCGATCCTTTGACGTAACCGATCGGGACCCGTCGAATCAAGGCGCCCCGCTGCGCCTTCTGCAGCAGCGCCGCGTGCGCACGCTCGCGGAAACTCGCGACTTCCATCTCGCTGATCGTGCCCTTCATGCCCAACAACAATCGGTCGTTCGTGAGTCTGGGGTCATACACGGCTTCGGCGTCGATTAGCAGCGCACCGACGACGCTGCAAAACTCCAGCAGGGTATGCCAGTCCCGGCCATTGCGCGCCAACCGCGACGCCTCGATGCTGAAGACGGCGCCCACTTGCCCATCGCAGAGCGCGCGCAACAGGCGTTCAAAGCCAGGGCGGTGCGTTCCAGATCCCGAAATCCCGAGATCGTCATCGATTACATCGATGTCTTGCCATCCCAGCGAGCGTGCACGATCGACAAGAGCATACTGACGCCGTTGGCTTTCAAGATTGTTCTGCACTTGACCTGGCGTGGACTGGCGGACGTACACACAAGCCCGCCGGCCCAGATGATCAGCGGTGATGTTGTTCATCGTCGTCCTCCTCGCGGATCGTCTTGGTCAGTGCTTGCATCCACTGCGCCAGCGCCTGGCGTAGCTGCTCTTGCACGTCCAGTGGGAGTCGTACGGCGGGTACGGCGGGCGGTTCCTGGAAAAGTTCCTGTTGGCGTCTTGCTCGGGGCTGCGGCATCGTGATCCTCCTCGTGCACATTGTGCGCACTTGAGGAAAGGCAGGTCGCGGTGACGCGGCGCAATTCGAGCAGCACGCCAGCCGGCAGGCGCGCAACGGAGACTATCTTCGCGTATGCTGCTTCAGGCCGAGTCATCCAGGCAGGCACCGCCAACGGCGTGCCATCGGAGCGACGCACAACATAGTGGACGTCTTCGTCGAAGTCGTACACGCGGATCACAGGAAGTGTCTGCGTACGCAAAGGATGGAAGTGGTAGTGGATCGTTACTTCGACAGGGCGTTGTTGATGGGCAGTATGTCGTTCAGTTGTTCAAGGCCATTAAGCAGTCCTTGCGGATCAAGACCTTCATCGGCACCAGTGAGAATGCCGTGCAAACGCAGATCTGGACTGCTCTGATCGCCATGCTCGTCGTGCGGTACCTGCAACTGCGCAGCACCTGGAACTGGGGTCTGTCCAATCTGGTGGCGCTGCTGCGCCAGCAACTGTTCGTCTATCGCGATCTGGCCAAGTGGCTCAATGATCCGTTCCAACCACCCGAGGCGCTCCAGGGTTCACAGTTGCCGCTGCCGCTGCCCTGATCGCCGGCTTATTTTGGACAGCAGACCGCCGCTCTGAATCCAATCCGCGAGAAAACGCGAGGTGAATTCCCCAGACTCGAAAATATATTGGACAGCAGAGCATGTCACGCCCGCAGGTGTACATTCCAACCTCTTCGAACGGCCGAGGTCTCTGGAACGACTACGTCGTTTGTTTTCAGTTCTGGATCGTCAGGTCCCGACCAGTCTTGGACAGCAGTGGCTTGCGACGCATGTGGACGGAATGCCGTCCACATTTTGGACAAGTGCAGATTTCAAACCCGCCATTTTGCTTCCTTCCGCCCTGCTCTATTGACCGTAGATTGAAAATACAAACTCTAGCGTCTACGGCGTCGATAGGTTGCGCTTTGCAATGGCCTACTTTTAGCGATTGGCTTCCGGGCTTCCGTTATTGGAGCCAAACGGAACCCATCGATGTCGTCGTTCAAGATTTGCGCGCGTCGAAGTGGAGGGACGGTTGGTAGCGGTCGCATTCGAGAAAGTGTTGAATCGAACGCTGACTGATGAGGATGTGGTTCCTACGATCCCGCCGGACCTCAAAATGGTGTAGGCGTCGGCGTATGGTTCGTGTGCTTAGATTGCAAAGCTGCGCGGCTTCCTCTATGGGCACCGCAGGGAGTCCTTCGCCGAGACGATATTTGATTACAGCTAAGTTGACGACTTTGTCAGACACGGCAGTCCCAGCCTCCTTTCGAATGCTATGGCCTGTGTCAGCGCGAATTTTTCAAGGATGGTGACTAGCATGATATCAGCCTGTTTGAACATTCCCAGCTCGACTGAGCGGTGTATCTCAATTAGTTCGGCAGAAAACTCTTCGTTTTCGTGGGCCGCAGAAGCGACTTCATTGTCTTCGGCGAGCAAGCTATCGATCCAGCCCAACGTCAATTTAAGCTCCGACGGGACGCCTAACTTTCCTGTGGAAGGCTTGTCTTCTTGGCCGGTGCGGCTTTCAGGCCTCTGTCTGGCCCTATCAGGTTGGGCCGAGCCATTCAACTGCGCCCTCACCTCCCGAAACGCTTGTAAGTCAACACAGGACATAGGAATGTGCAGCCACCCGCCACCCACAAACCAGACGTCAATCAACGGATCGTCCTGCCACCAGTCGACTTCGTCCACAAACGCCCAGCCAAGGTTCAGCAACGCATTTATCGCGGCGTCCTTTCGACGATAAAAGAACACGCGCGATTCTTGAGTAGTCGATGCTTTGGCGCGATGACTGGAACTGAACGCTTGGCGCTTGAGTCGCGCAATCTCGGTTGGAAGTGCACGTCGATCGTGAGCTAAGGATGGTCCGAGCTTCGGCGAATTCGGCTGAGACTCTCCTCGTTTATCAAGGACTAAGGTGTCTGCCGTGGCAAACACCGCCGCTTGACAGCCGTAAACCTTGGGAGTACAAGGAGTTACGTGCCCGGCGGTCTGGGCAAACGCTGATGCTTCGTCAGCTGGTCGCATTGAGATTGCTCCTCTTTGTGACTAGCCGCTCGCAGCAGTAGCGAGCGTTCGAGGCCTACGGAGCCGTTAACTCCGTGGGCCTTTTCACTACTGTTTTTGCGGCTGGATTTCACGAATCCAGTCTAAGAGCCACTCCTGTCATGAGAAGATCAAGAAAGGAACATTTTTGTAGCGGAAACGGAGAACAATGGCGGGCTATCAAGTCGGCAACTTTTACGTTGATGTGGACAATAGTCAACTATTAGCTGGGGAAGCTGAAATAGTCTTGCGGCCTATGGCGTTCAAACTTCTCAAAATCCTTTGCGCACGGCGGGGTATGTCGATGTCGATTGAGGATCTCTGCGAAGAAGTGTGGGGACGATCCAAGCCAGCAAACTGTGGACACAGTCTTCATGTACTTGCGGACATTATTAAGACTGCGCTCTCGCCCGAAGGTGATAAGTACGTACAGATTGATGCAAAACGTGGCTGTCGGCTAACGGTCATGGTCCATCCCATAGAACGTTCGGCTCCTCATGATCCCGGAGCGAGGCGAAGGGAATTAGAGCGCGCAATCCTTACATCACGGTTACCTACCAGGCTCCTTCAGCTTTACTATTCCGATTCTGATTTGCGGAAACAGAGTCTTTTCCGGTATTCATATGTTGTAGATGGTACGGTGATCATTACCAATATCGTGAGTTCGAATCACTGGCTAGGACTAGCCCTTCCCATCACGGAGACGGACCATAAGCGGTTTCCCATTCAAGAACGACCGGCAACGTGGGTCCCGTTGGACGACTTGGCGGTCGAATCCCTGGGCGAAGCGTTAAACGCGAAAGGTGTAAAGTTCCGGAATAACCCGATTTATTGTCTGCGATCGTTTGACCCTGGGGGCGGACAGTGGATTGCCGCCTTCTCGTTGGCGCAGTATGCGGATTACAAGATCGAATTGGGTCGCCTAGAGGAAGAGACTGCCCGGGCGTTGGAACATTCTGGCTCGTCGCCGGAGCTTGCATTTAAGGAAAGATACTCGCAGATGCCAATTCGTGAGAAACTGCTGCCGAACAGCAGCGTATTCGCAAATTATGGGGAGCGCTTGTGTGCTGGAGGAACCAACGTTCTATTTGCTGTGCGGAAACCCGGAGACGACGATTTTACGTTCTGGATCAAGCGAAGATCTAAAACCGTGTCAACGGCGCAAAGTTCATTTAGTCTTATCCCCTCGGGGATGCATCAGCCAACGACACGAGCCCACGCGCAAGAACAGACATCCGTAGCGGCAACGGTCTATCGCGAAATTTTCGAGGAACTTTTCGATGGGAAGGAAGTGGAAGGCGATGACAGCCACTTAAACCCTCTCTGGTTTATGTCAAAGCCGCAGCTTGCCTGGTTCAGAGATAATCGAGACAAGTTCAGGCTAGAGGTGGTCTCGTTCGGCTTGAATCTGATGGACGGGACCTACGAGTTCGGAGTGCTGTTGGTAGTCACAGACGAAATCTATTGGAAACTCTTCGGAGACCTTTCAAAAACAAATCCAGAGTTTGATGATTCCGAGACTGCGCCCGTTCAGACGAATGATAGAGCACGATTGGCGGCGATCATGACCGACTCGCGGTGTGCTGCCACATCCCTAATTGCTCTCGTGGAAGGATTGCGCCGATTGCACCAGCTGGAGCCTACAAAAGTTACCCTTCCTGATATCCACCTAATTTCGTAATGCAGACCACATCTATGTGTGTCGCCTACAACACGGGATTTCGGTTCGAAGAAGGCTCCGGTCATGCACAACGGCTTCGAGGCGGTTCTGCAGTCGAGGTCCAGCCATGAACGAGCTCGTTTGTGAGTCGAATGCGATTATTCCTCCTGGGGCTAGTTCTTTTCCGCGAGAAACCATGTTGCGTTTTGACTACGGCTGCAGCCATGTAACACCCATCCAATGAATCGAATTGGATCAACGAGACCCCCACCAAGCGTTCTCTTTATATGCGATTCCCCTTGGCCTCACCAATTTGCATTGACTTCGGGATGCTCCAATCGATTCGCAATCGGGCGTATAATCAAGAGCCTGGGGTTGATCATTCATGCGAAAGAACGTCTTTGATGAACTAAGTCTAGAGCGGCTCCGCACACTTCTCCTGGTACCGACAGAAGACAGTAGTGTTGATTTCAAAGAATTTGTTTCGCTGTCCACGCCGCGCGGTGCCATCGAAGTCGCCAAAGATGTTCTAGCCTTTGCGAATTCGGGAGGTGGTCATCTTATTGTTGGAGTAACCGACGGACAACCCCGCAGGATAGTCGGCGTATCTCAAACGGACTATGTCGTCTTAAGCGAGCCGAAGAAGGTGAACGACGCTATCTGGAAATATACCGGCGGCCTCATCACGGTATCCGTGGCGGTACACAATGTGCCGCATGATGGAGGCGATCGAACTGTTGGAATCATTTATATCCCCGGCCGTTCGACAAAGGTGCCTGCGCAGTCAGACGGGGTTTGTCTCGAACCGGGCGGCTTTAATAAGCAAAAAGTTATATTCCATCGTGGTGACGTCTACATCCGAAAAGGAGACCAGAGTTGTAAGGTCGAGACGCCGGAGGATCTTGCGGCCAAGGCCCCTGTACAAAGATCCACGCTACTGAGTCCGCCTGAGTTACAAAGCCTTTCTAACCCGTATGGGATTGCGGTTGCTGCCTCGAAACACATGTTCAAGGGCCGCGATCGTGAAATTGAGATGTTGCTGGATTCAATCGAGAGCGGAACTCCGACCGCGGTGTTCGGGCTTCAGCGAATCGGGAAAACATCCCTCGTTCAGGAGGTTCTACAGGGCAAAGTGGCCGACCGGCCGCTGCTCAAGGCGCAAGTCCTTTTTGCCATGCTCGACTTTCAAAATCTCGGCAATGAATACACGTACCGTAGTTTTCTGGAAAGTTTAGTTCATGCGGTGGCAAAGAATGTTCCCAACTTCTCGCCTAGAGAAATCAGCAATCAGATCGCCGCATTTGCAAGCCAATATGAGCGAGGGTCAAAAAAGGAAATGCTGGTCGGTTTTTCTGCTCTCCTGGAAAAGTTAGCATCCAGATCTCGTAAGCGGATCGTAATTTTTCTCGACGAGTTTTCCGAACTTTGTCGAGCAATAGAGCGGAACGAGCAGCGCGCGGCTCGAGCGGATCGAATTCCACCTAACTTGCATCCACATGAATTACCGGTTGATGTTGATTTGATGCATTGGTTTAGTGCGTTGATCAAGAGTGAGATCCTGCGGGGTAAAATTGTGTTTGTCTTTGCAGTCCGACCGTTTGTGGCCGAGTATGATAAATACCGCAACTTACAAATTCTGAAGCTCACGAAGTCAATTACGCTCTACCATCTTGATGAGGTTGCTGCGCGCGCCCTGGTGACAGAACCGCTGCGAGGCACGATCAGCTTCGCCCCAGAGGCAATAGATTATCTGTGTGCCTTGACAGCAGGGCATCCTTACCTGCTGCAGATGTTTTTGGGTGACCTGGTTGACCGATTGAAGCGGGAACGTCGGCAAGAGGCTCAGAAGAAAGATATCCAGGCCTTTGAAGAAATGCTGGTTTCGGAGGGTCCTGCCTACGACGCGCAGTTCAGCGTCCTGGATTCTGATTACAGCATCGACGACATTATCAATCCGGGCAGGGCCAAGCTAGGCCACGGGATTCTTGCATTGATAGCAAAACGTGGACATGAACAAAAAGGGCTCTGCGCAGGAATTCGTGGGACGTGCCGGAATTGCTGAAGTTGGGCTAAACTCGCAGTTTGCCGACGGATAACGAGTTCACGAGGATCTTGGCTTGGCCTGGGTACCGGGTCTATCAACA
>Ga0182024_10020133_pt1 | contig 12217 bp, 11 predicted proteins | sample P32metaG_FD_120480 | JGI IMG/M metagenome (GOLD analysis project Ga0182024, IMG submission 120480) | Permafrost microbial communities from Stordalen Mire, Sweden - P3-2 metaG (Illumina Assembly) | ecosystem: Environmental > Terrestrial > Soil > Wetlands > Permafrost | place: Sweden: Stordalen...
GCTGGCCGGCGTTCTGCCGGCCGGCGTCGCCTACTTAGGTGCGCTGATCGTCGATGCCGTCATCCGCGCCGCCGAATGGCATCACCGCACCGGCAACCTGGCACTCTCGCACGTGTTCCTCCTGGTCGGCTGCGAGGCAGTGCTCATCGCAGCGACATCGCTCGCGCAGCGCGGGATTTCGCTCGCGCAATCGCTGTTGCGTGCACAGCTCGGTCAGCGCGTCAACGTGATGATCCTGGAAAAGGCCCTCACGCTCGACATCCAGCAATTCGAGGACTCGGAGTTTTACGACAAGCTCACACGCGCGCGCCGCGAGGCATCGAGCCGCCCCTTGAGCCTGGTGATGCGCACCTTCGGGCTGCTGCAAAACGGCATCTCGCTGATCTCCTTCGGCGGCCTGCTGGTGCGGTTCTCTCCCTGGGCGGTCGTGCTTCTGGTGTTGGCGGGTCTGCCGGCGTTCCTGGCGGAGGCGAGGTTCTCGGGCGAGGCGTTTCGATTATTTCGATGGCGGGCGCCGGAATCCCGCATGCAGCTCTACCTCGAGTCGGTGCTCGCTCGCGAGGACAGCGCCAAGGAAGTGAAGCTGTTCCAGCTCGGACCGCGGTTCCTCGATCGTTACCGGGACATCTTCACGCGCCTGTACCGTGAGGATCGCGATCTGACCATACGCCGCGACGGTTGGGGGTTCGGCCTGGGATTGCTCGGCACCGGTGCCCTCTACGGCGGCTATGCGTGGATCGCCGCCGAGACCGTCGCGGGCGCGATGACCGTGGGTCAAATGACCATGTACCTCATGCTGCTGCGTCAGGGGCAGTCGGCGGTGAGCGCCGCACTCACCGCCATCAGCGGTTTGTACGAGGACAATCTCTATCTGTCGAATTTGTTCGAATACCTGGAGCAGCCCGTGCGAGGGTCGAGCGGCATTCTCATGGTGGGGCCGCGCCCGGGCGACGGGATTCGCTTCGAAGACGTCGAGTTCATCTATCCCGACGCCTCCCTGCCCGCCCTGTCGCATATCGATCTGCACGTGAAGCCCGGGGAAAGCCTCGCGTTGGTCGGCGAGAACGGCTCCGGCAAGACCACGCTGATCAAATTGCTGACCCGTCTATACCGCCCGACACAAGGCCGCATTCTGTTGGATGGTCTCGACCTGCAGGAATGGGACGAGACGACGCTCCGGCAGCGGATCGGCGTGATCTTCCAGGACTTCGCGCGCTACCAAATGCTGGTGGGCGAGAACATCGGAGCGGGCGATGTGCGCGCGTTCGAAGACGAGGAGCGCTGGCGCAGCGCCGCCGCCCAGGGCTTGGCGGCGGAATTCGTCGAGACGCTGCCCGCAGGCTATCGCACCCAGCTCGGCAAATGGTTCAAGGACGGACGCGAGCTGTCGGGCGGTCAATGGCAGAAGATCGCGCTGGCACGCGCCTTCATGCGCAGCGATGCCGACATTCTCGTGCTCGACGAGCCCACCTCGGCGATCGATGCCGCCGCGGAGGCCGAAGTCTTCGAGCATTTCCGGGAGCTGACGCACAATCGCATCGCCATCGTGATTTCACACCGATTTTCGACCGTTCGCATGGCGGACCAGATTCTGGTGCTGGAGGACGGCCGCATCGTGGAACGCGGCAGTCACGAGGCGCTGATGGCTCACGACGGGCGCTATGCCAGGCTTTTCACCTTGCAGGCCCGCGGGTATCGTTAGCGGCATGCCTTCCTTCGACGTGGTGTCCGAGATCGATTCTCACGAGTTGACCAACGCGGTCGACCAGGCGAGCCGCGAGCTCTCGCAGCGATTCGACTTCAAGAACACCGGCGCCTCGTTCGAGCTCGAGGAGACGACGGTGACCATGCGCGCGCCTTCGGAGTTTCAGCTCAACCAGATGCTGGAGATCCTGAAGCTCAAGGTCGCCAAGCGCGGCATCGACGTGGTATGCCTGGACGTGCAGGATCCCATGGTCAATCTGGCCGTCGCCAAACAACAGGTGATCTTGAAGCACGGCATCGATCAGGAGACCAGCAAGAAGGTCACGCGTCTCCTCAAGGACTCGAAGCTCAAAGTGCAATCCCAGATCCAGGGCGAGAAAGTCCGCGTGACCGGGAAAAAGCGCGACGACCTCCAGGACGCGATCGCCCTCTTGCGCAAGGGGGACTTCGAGGTGCCCCTGCAGTTCAACAATTTTAGGGAGTGAGGAGGCGCGGCGCAGCCCGCGCCGGTCACTGTTTCCCGGACGGCGGCGCCTTCTGCATCCCCTTGGAGTACACCACCGTCCCGTCGAGCTTGACGATGATGGCGTCGATGTCGTCGAGCCGGTTGTAGATTTCCATCGCCTTGTCGGGCCCCAGCACGAAAGCCGTCTTCGACAAGCCGTCGGTGCGCGTCGCGTACGGACCGATCACCGTCGCTGAGCGCACCTTGCTCGCCGAGTGGCCGGTGTGCGGATCGATGATGTGGTGATATCGGACGCCCTTCTCCTCGAAGAACCGCTCGTAGTCCCCGGAGGTGGAGATCGCGGCATCGACCAGGGGAATGCGGGCGATCACGTTGCCCTCCCCCTTCATCGGATCCCTGATGCCGACGATCCAGGGCTTGCCGAAGCGGTCACCGATGATGCGGCTGTCGCCGCCCGCACCGACGTAGGCGCGCGTGTAGCCGAGCCCCTTCAGCACGTCGATGCCGCAGTCCACCGAATAGCCCTTGGCGATGCCGCCCAGATCGATGCGCACGCCTTTTTGCGAGAATTGCACCGTCTGATTTTTGGGATCCAGCAGCACGTGCCGAAAATTGACCGCCGGCAGCGCACTTGCGATCTGCGCCTCGTCGGGCCGGACGTGTTTTCGGAAGTCGTACATGTAGCCCACGCTCGCGTAGGTGATATCGAAGGCGCCGTCCGTGATCTCGGAGTATTGCCGGGCGGTCGTGAGCAGATCGAACAGCTCCTTGCTGATGTGCATCGGACCGTCCGCGGCCTTCGCATTGACCAACGACACTTCGCTCGTCGGCTTGTAGGTACTCATGGTCTCGTCGATGTGCCGCATCTCGTCGAGCACCGCATCGATGGCCTGGTTGCCCTTGGCCTGATCCTCTGCCCAGAGCTCGACCGTGATGCGCGTTCCCATGATTCCGTCGGTGACGCGGCGTACCCATTCCGCATGGGCCGGCGCCGCGCAGCATAGGAGAGCCGACACCACGGCGCAGGCGGTCAAGAGGCGTTGTTTCATGGGCAGCTAGCCTAGCCGTTTCGAGATCTATTGGGTACGGGGACGCCGCCATTGCATGACCACGAGCGCGCTCCCGATCATGCCTCCGAGGTGAGCGAAATGCGCGATGCCCGAGAGCGTTCCCGTGACTCCGAACAAGAGCTCCGCCCCGGCGTACAGCATGGCGAACAGCCACGCGGGCATGGGAATCGGCGGAATCAGCGGCACCACCTTGCGGTGTGGAAACAGCAGCGCATAGGCGAGCAGCAGGCCGAACACCCCGCCGGAGGCCCCGAGCGTCGGCGACGGCGGCGCGCCCAGAAGCGGCGGAATGATGAGCTGCGTGATCGCCGCCGTGACCACCGAGGCGAAGTAGCAGGCGAGCAGACGCACCGGGCCCATATAGCGCTCGATCTCGGCACCGAACATATAAAGCGCCAGCATGTTGAACAAGAGGTGCGAGAAGTTGAGGCGGCTGTGAAGGAAGGCATAAGTCACCACCTGCCAAAATTCGAAGTAAGATTGACCGTCGATGGGCTGCACCGGCCATAGGGCGAGCGGCACCTCGATCGCACCCTGGGACAGGAATTGCAAGGCGTATACCGCCACATTCGCGGCGATCAACCAGACGACGGCGGATTTTTTCATGAGCGAGCGGCTATTGTAGCGCCATGCGCACCGTATTCTTGGATTACGAGACCGTCCGCAATGGAGACGGCAGCCTCGACCCTTCCGCGATCGACAGAGTCGCAGGCCCCGTTCATTACTGCGACTTTACCGAAGATTCGGAGATTCCCGATCGGATCGCTGCGGCGGAGGTCGTGCTTCTCAACAAGGTGAGATTGTCGCGCGCCCATCTGTATGCGGCGGCCCGGTTGAAGCTGATCGCACTGTCTGCCACGGGCACCGACAACATCGATCTGCAGGCGGCCAAGGAGCGCGGCATCGCCGTGTGCAACGTGCGCAGCTATTGCACGGCCTCGGTGGCGCAGCATGTCTGGAGCTTGATTCTGAGCCTCACGCAGCATCTTAAGGGCTGGCACCGATTGGCGGTCGACGGATCCTGGGCCCGAGGCGAATTCAACGAGCTGGCCTTTCCCATCCGCGAGCTCGCCGGACGCACGGTCGGTATCGTCGGATGGGGCGAATTGGGCCGCGCCGTCGCGAAGGTGGCCGAGGCGTTCGGGATGCGGGTGATCGTCAGCAACAGGCCGGGCGCAGAGCCCATGGATGGAAGGGTCAGCCTCGACGAACTTCTGGCAACCGCCGACGTGGTGTCATTGCACTGTCCGCTGACGCCCGCGACTCGCGGCATGATCGGTGCGCGCGAACTCGCCCGCATGAAACCCGATGCGCTTTTGATCAATACGGCTCGAGGCGCGTTGGTCGATGGCGCCGCCCTCGCGCGGGCGCTCCGGGAGCATCGGCTGGGCGGCGCCGGCATCGACGTGCTTCCCACGGAGCCGCCAGCGGACGGCGAGCCCTTGATCGATCCGGACATCCCGAATTTGATCGTCACGCCGCACATCGCCTGGGCAGCCTTCGAAGCGCGTCAGCGATGCCTCGATGAGATGGCGGCCAATATCCGCGATTTCCTCGAGGGCGGACGGCGCGGACGGGTGGTGTGATTCCCGGCCGCGCCCGGATCCGCGAGGCGATCAGCCGCGTGCTTCGCGCTTCGCCTTCTTCGCCGCTCGCTTCTCTTCCAAGCTTTTTGCCGGCTTTTTCTTTTCTTCCCGCTTCCGTTCCATGCCCTTGCTCATGACTCGCTCCTCACGTTGACGAAAACCATCAATGCTTCGCGGCGCGATGCTTCGGCGCCCCGCGATCGGCGCTGCGCGCCGCCTGTATGGCCTTGGCCGGCGGTGGCCGTCCTTCCTCCGGCCTCCGCACCTTGGTGATTCTCAGTTCGCGGCCCGCCAGGCGCGTCTTTTTCAGCGTCTTGAAGATCTCTCTCGGCATGCCTTCGGGCAGATCCACGAAGCTATGGTCATCCCGGATGTCCACCCGCCCGATGTAAGCGCCATCCAGACCCGCCTCGTTTGCAATCGCGCCGACGATGTTGCCTGCCTTGATTTCGTGTACAGACCCTACCTCGATGCGAAAAGTTTCCGTGCGCCCCGCGCGGCGCGGCGACTCGTCGCGGCCTTGGCCGGTACGCGGCTCGGTATCGGGACGGGACCGCTCGGGGCGCGGTGCGTCGGCGCGAGGCGCATCCGACCGCGGCAAGTCGGGTCGCCGCGAGTTCGATCGAGCGTCCGGCCGAGGTGCGTCCGCCCGAGGTGCGTCCGGCGGTTGCAGTTCGGGGCGCCGCGCCTCCGGGCGCCCCGCTTCCGTAGCGCCCCCCAGCAACAAAGGCGTCGAGCTCTGCGCCAGACTCGCAAGCGCGGCGGCGATGTCGATAGGGGCAAGATCCGTCTCCGCCTCGAGCTGCTCCAGAATCGGCCGGTAACGCTTGCTCTCCTCTTGGGCGGCGGCCTCGATGATCCTCGCTTTGAATTTGGCGATGCGGCGGGAATTCACCGCATCGACCGTCGGAAGGTTCATGGGCTCGATGCGCTGACGCGTGGCGTGCTCGATCCCTCGCAGGAGATTCCGCTCACGGGGCGCGATGAACAAGATCGCTTCGCCCTTGCGTCCGGCTCGCCCGGTTCTGCCCACCCGGTGCACGTAGGATTCCGGGTCATAAGGCGCATCGTAGTTCACGACGTGGCCCACGCGGTCGACATCGAGGCCCCGGGCTGCGACGTCCGTGGCGACGACGATATCGACATCGCCGGCCTTCAGCCGCGCGACGGTGCGTTCGCGCTGCGGCTGCGGGATATCGCCGTTGAGCGGCGCCGCGGAGAATCCCCGAGCCTCGAGCTTCTCCGCAAGCTCGACCGTAGCCTGCTTGGTTCGAGTGAAGACCAGCATGCCGTCGAAAGGCTCGGTCTCGAGGATTCGCGTCAGCGCGTCGAGCTTGTGCAGGCCGCTCACCAGCCAGTACCGCTGGCGTACATTGGGCGCGGTGCCGGCTTTGCTCTGGATGGTCACTTCCACCGGGGAGCGCAGATGCTTCTGAGCAATGCGGCGGATCGGCGCCGGTAGGGTGGCGGAGAACAGCGCTGCCTGACGATTCGGCGGCGTCTTGAGGAGGATGGCTTCGACGGCCTCAAGGAAGCCCATGCGAAGCATTTCGTCCGCCTCGTCGAGCACCAGGAGCTTGATCGAGGCCAACGTCAAGGTGCCGCGTTCCAAATGGTCGCTGATCCGGCCCGGGGTTCCCACGACCACGTGGACCCCGCGCCGCAAGGCGTTGAGCTGCGGCTGATAGCTCTGCCCGCCGTAAATCGGCAGCACGTGAAAGCCCTTGAGGTGCGAGGCATATCGCTGGAAGGCCTCGGCCACTTGCAGAGCGAGCTCGCGGGTCGGCACGAGGACGAGCACCTGCGGCTCCCGGCCGGAAAGATCGAGGCGCTCCAGCGCCGGCAGGGCGAATGCGGCGGTCTTGCCCGTGCCGGTTTGCGCCTGGCCCAAAAGGTCGGAGCCGCTCAGCAGTACCGGAATCGTGGCTGATTGGATGGGCGAGGGCGATTCGTAGCCGACCTCGGCGAGCGCCTTGAGCAGCGGTTCGCCGAGGCCCAGATCACGGAAAGTCGCCGGACCGGGTGCTTTGCCCGCTTCAGATGCGGTCATGGGGATGCCTTGTTTGAGTAGCTGCAAGTCTAGCGGTTTGGCCGGGTATTGCTACCATGCGCTCCCCGAGGGTGAGCCGCACGATGCGCGGAGGATGAGGACATGGGACGCATATTCGAAGTCAGAAAGCATGCGATGTTCGCGCGGTGGAACCGCATGGCCAAGCAGTTCACCCGCGTCGCCAAGGACATCGCCATTGCGGTGCATTCGGGAGGCCCCGATCCCGCGGGTAACCCTACGCTGCGCCGCGTGCTGCAAAACGCCCGCGCGGTGAACATGCCGAAGGACAAGACCGACGCTGCCATCCGGCGCGCCTCGGGCAAGGAAGCCGCGAACTACCAGGAAATCATCTATGAGGGCTACGCCCCGCACGGCGTCGCGCTTCTCGTGGAGTGCGCCACCGACAATCCGACCCGCACCGTAGGCAACGTGCGCAACGTCTTCACGCGCAACTCGGGCAACCTGGGCACCACGGGAAGCGTGAGTTTCCTGTTCAAGAAGATGGGCGTGTTCCGCTTGGATCCCTCGACCGTGAAGGATCAGGACGAGCTCGAGCTCGACCTGATCGATTACGGACTGGAAGAGATGGGCGAGAGCACCGGTGAGAAAGGCGAGCCGCAATTGGTGATCCGGTGCGCCTTCAACGATTTCGGCAAGCTCCAAGAAGCGCTCGAGGCCCGTCACATCACGCCGTTGTCGGCCGAGCACGAATATATTTGTTCGGTGCCGACCGAGCTTCCGGAAGAGCAAGCCGCCGAGGCGCTCGCGCTGATCGACAAGCTGGAACAGGACGAGGACGTGCAAAAGGTGTTTCACACCCTGGCCTAACGATACGGCCAACCGGGCGCCCGGCTGCCCGATTTTAACCTTACGTATCCTTCATCCTGTCATCGCTCCCTGCCTCCGGCCGTTATTCGGTAGGAGGCACGGACTTTAAGGAGCGATGTCATGAAGCGATTGATGCTGTTACTGATTCCGTTGAGTGTCATGGCGATGTCGGGTTGCGTGGTGGCGCCTTATGGTTACCACCGCGGATGGTACGGTCCCCGAGTCGCGGTGATCGCGCCGGCACCGGTGCTCGTGGTTCGCTAGATGGAGGGCTTTGACCGGCATCGTGCGGCCGACCTCGTCGGCCGCACGTATAATCCGCCGGTATGCCGACCCACCGATTCCGCATCGTCAATGTCTTCACCCAGCGCCGGGGAACGTTGACCGGCAATCCGCTCTGCGTGTTCGAGCAGGGAGCGGAATTCGACGACGGCACCATGCAGGCGCTGGCCACGCAATTCAATTTGTCGGAAACGACATTCATCCTGCCGTCCTCACGCGCTGCCGCCAAAGTGCGCATCTTCACGCCCCGCTACGAAATGCCGTTCGCCGGCCATCCGACCTTGGGAACCGCGCATGTCTGCCGGGCGCTGGGACTCGGTGGCAATGCGCTCAAGCTGGAAATGAAGGCGGGCATCATCGATGTCGAGGCCGCCGGCGACCGTTGGACGCTGACCGCGCCCGCGGTCACCTGTCGGGAAGCCGATGTGCCGCGAGCGGCATTGGCGCGCGCCCTCGGACTCGACGAAGGCGACATCGGCGAGCGACCCCTCTGGGTGAAAGCCGGCAAGGAGCAGCTCATCGTTCCCTTGACATCGACGGATGCGGTGCGCCGGGTCTCGCCGTCCGCGAGCGCCATGGGCGAGATCCGCAGCGAAGACGGCAGCGCCATGGCCTACGTGTTTGCCGAGAGCGCTCCGGGCCGGGCGCTCGCTCGGTTCTTCTTCCCGAGCGGATCCGCGATTCTCGAGGACCCCGCCACCGGGTCGGCGACCGCCAACTTCGGCGGCTGGTGCCTGGCGATGAACCGACCGCTGCCGCTCGCGCTGGAAATATCGCAGGGAGAATTCGCCGGGCGGCCGTCGACCCTTCACCTCGAGGTCACGGCGGAACGGCGCATCCGCGTGGGCGGCGATGTTCTCGAGGTGGGAGCCGGAGCGATGACGCTCTAGGCGTCTGTGTCGGGCACGCGCCCGTGATTGATCGTCCGATATGCCCAGCGCACCACGGGCGCCAGGCGCGGTGACACCATGCTGATGGCCCTGCGGTAGTCCACCCAGCGTGCCTCGTGGTGCTCAGGCACGCCAAGATCCGGATTGATGGGCAGCCGGATGTGGGTCTCCTTGCTTCGAGCGATGTAGTAACGGGAGATCTTGCCTTTGTTGTACGGCCCGGTATCCATGTACTCCAAGCCCCAATCGAACGAGATGTCATCAAGGGTGGTTTCCTCTCGCACCTCGCGAAGCGCCGCGTCGATCGGTTCCTCCCCGGCCTCGACCAGCCCCTTCGGGAAGTCCCAGTTCCGATAGGCGCGAAGCAGCAGGAAACTCAATTTGCGGTTGACCAAGCTCACGATCACCACCCCGGCGGAGAACCGGGTGGGCGGTGCGACTGGAGGCATAGAAACGCTCGACGACTTCGATGGACGCCGATTGTACCGCGCACCGGCGCGGTTTACGCCGCTCAGCGATGAGTGATGCCTGCACATAATGAAGCAGCGTATGCTGCAGAGTGCGCATGTTTCCCCACTGGGCCCGCTTAGGATGACGACGAGCGTGATGGAAAGCGAGGAGAGCCGACAGTTGCCGCTGGCTCATCTCTCCCTGCTGGCGCTTTGCCTAGGCGTCGTCACCGGCCTCGGCGCCGTGGCTTTCCGCGATCTGATCGGCCTTATTCACAATCTACTATTCACCGGTCGCGCGCTGGTCCACTACGATGCCAATATCTTCACGGGGCCCGCCCCCTGGGGCGCGCTGGTGATACTGGTTCCCGTGATCGGTGCCGTCGGTGTGACCTTTCTTGTGACTAATTTTGCGCCCGAGGCCAAGGGTCACGGTGTCCCCGAGGTCATGGACGCGATCTATTACAAGGGCGGCGTGATAAGGCCCGTCGTTGCGCTGGTCAAATCCCTGGCGTCGGCTGTCGCGATCGGCAGCGGTGCATCCGTTGGGCGAGAAGGGCCGATCATCCAGATCGGCTCGGCGCTCGGCTCTACGCTGGGCCAAATTATCCGGATGCCCGCGGGCCAGCGGATCGCCCTTATCGCTGCCGGCTCAGGTGCAGGCATCGCCTCGACCTTCAATACGCCCATAGGCGGTGTGATGTTTGCCATCGAACTGATGATGCCGGAGGTGAGCGTGGCGACGTTCCTTCCGGTTGCCATCGCGACCGGCACTGCAACGTTTGTGGGCCGCTGGTTCTTCGGCGATACGCCCGCCTTCCACGTGCCGTTGCTTCAAGCCATGACGATCGACTCCAGTGCACTCCTCGTGCTCGCCCTGTTCGCCGTGCTTGGCATCGTCACCGGCGTCGCGGCCGCAGGTTTCATCCGGGGATTGCACCTGGCCGAGGATATCTTCGATCGGATCAGCTCCCGCTATCTACGGCACATGCTAGGGATGCTGATCCTAGGTGCGCTCATGTACCTGCTCTTTCGCACCCTGGGTCAGTACTACGTCGACGGCGTCGGCTACGCGACCGTTCAGGCGGTGTTGGCAGGACAGATGTCCTCATTCTGGCTGTTGGGACTGTTAGCCATCTGCAAGGCGTTGGCGACTTCGCTCAGTCTGGGCTCGGGGTCATCCGGCGGCATATTCTCGCCCTCCTTGTTCATGGGTGCGACCCTTGGGGGCGCTTTTGCGGCATTGCTGAACGCTGCCGGGCTGCCGATCCAACTCAGCGTCCCCGCCTTCGCCATGGTCGGTATGGGAGCGCTGGTGGGCGGCGCAACCGGCGCCGTGATGACCGCCGTCACCATGATCTTCGAGATGACGCTCGACTACAGTATCGTGATGCCGATGATCGTGGCGGTGGCGCTGAGCATCGGCGCACGCCGGGTGCTCTCTCGGGAGACCATCTACACCTTAAAACTCGTGCGCCGCGGTCGCTCCATTCCAACGGCGCGCCACGCCAACATGTTTCTCGTCCGCTCCGCACGCGAAGTGATGGACGCTGATATTCAGGTCTTGCCGGCGGAGGCGAGTTTCGATGACTATCTGCGCCAGCCCGAGCACGCCGGCCGCCTGCGCCACGTCGTGGTCACCGACAAGGGTCGCCTCTTCGGGGTGATCCGCGTCAACACGGGGCTTCGTCGAGGGTTGGAGGGCACCCATACCGGGGTGAGCTTGGGCGAAGTCGCCAGCCGTAATTTCACTGTGGTGGGCGAAAGCGAGACCGCCTTCGAGGTGATTCGCCGCATGTGGCGCCAAAGTGCGATCATGGCGGTCGTCGTGAGCGGGCAGGGAATTCCGCGCGGGGACGACGTCATCGGCGTGATCACCAAGGAGCACGTCGCTGACTCGGTTGCCGACAGCGTCAAAGCTTATCCGGAGTAGCTGCGCACCCGGGACGCCCAAGTTGCCGCATGAGCCACGCGCCGTCATGCCGCGGCCGGCACCGGCGTGCGGATCAAGTGATCGAATGCGCTCAGCGAGGCTTTCGCTCCCTCTCCCATCGCGATGACGATCTGCTTGTAGGGCACGATGGTGCAGTCGCCTGCTGCAAACACGCCGGGTACCGATGTCTGGCCGCGCGCGTCCACTTCGATTTCGCCGCGCGCAGAGAGCTTCACGACGCCCTTGAGCCAGTCGGTATTCGGGACGAGCCCGATCTGCACGAAGACCCCGGCGAGCTCCAGCGCATGAGCGTCTCCTTCCCGCCGATTCTTGTACGAAATCCCCGTCACGCGCTGACCGTCCCCGGTCACCTCCGTCGTCTGCGCGCCGGTGATCACGGTGACGTTGGCGAGGCTCTTGAGCTTCGCCGTCAGCACCGCATCGCCGCGCAGGGCAAAGTCGTACTCGATCAGCGTGACGTGACTCACGAGCCCGGCCAGATCGATCGCCGCCTCGACACCGGAATTTCCGCCGCCGATGACCGCGACGCGCTTGCCTTTGAACAGCGGGCCATCGCAATGCGGGCAATACGCGACGCCGCGGTTACGATACTCGCGCTCGCCGGGCACGTTGATTTCGCGCCAGCGTGCGCCGGTGGCGAGGACCACGGACTTCGCCTTGAGGGCGGCGCCGTTTTCTAGTCTCACCTCGATCAGCTCGCCCGGCACGAGCGCGGCGGCCTTCTGGGAATTCATCACGTCGACATCGTAGGTGGTCACGTGTTGTTCGAGGCCGGTCGCGAGCTTGTGCCCCTCGGTCTCCTTGACCGAGATGAAATTCTCGATGCCGACGGTATCCAGCAGCTGCCCGCCGAGCCGCTCGGCGGCGATGCCGGTACGAATGCCCTTGCGCGCCGCATAGATCGCGGCCGCAGCCCCGGCGGGACCGCCGCCGATGAC
>Ga0182024_10020134_pt1 | contig 12217 bp, 9 predicted proteins | sample P32metaG_FD_120480 | JGI IMG/M metagenome (GOLD analysis project Ga0182024, IMG submission 120480) | Permafrost microbial communities from Stordalen Mire, Sweden - P3-2 metaG (Illumina Assembly) | ecosystem: Environmental > Terrestrial > Soil > Wetlands > Permafrost | place: Sweden: Stordalen...
AAAGCGCACAGAAGGCGTCAGACGGTATTCGATGGAAGCGATGGCGAATCCATCCTGGGCGAAGAAGCGTTTGAAGTCCGGACCGGTCATACGCGTTCCGCCCGACCAGCCGCCTCCGTGCAGGAAGAGGATCGAGGAAACAGGTCCCGGCGCACCCTGCGGCAGATAAAGGTCGAGCACCAATTCGGCCCCGCCTCGCCTCGCATAGGTCAGCGTTTTCATTTCCACGGCGTACTCTTTCCGATCCGCCGCGTGAAGGCGATTCACAAATGCGGATGCCGCGCCGAACAGCAGCGATCTGCGGCCGATTCGTATGCTCATGTCAGACAAAATCCTCCGGCTTCGGTTTCAGCGCGAGCGCTTTGCGAAGTTCCGGCGTAATCTCGCGGCTGAGGCCCGCGGCGCCGCACAGCGCCAGACCATGCGCCAGCAGTTGCGCCCGCTGAGCCACATCGCCTTTGCCGTTCATCGCGGTCCAGACGGGATCCTGAGGCGGCAGCGGTTTGGTTGGCCCGTGCACATCGAGTGGGTATCCGTCCGGTCCGGTGTTGCTCATCATGAGCGCGCGGAACATATCGAACCCGCCGCGCCCGGCTGTGGCGCCCCTTCCGCCGCCTCTTCCTGGCGGAGGACCGCCCGGCAATCCGCCACCGGGACCAACGCTCGCGTTCGCTTCCGCGCGCCCGCCCGCGCCGTTCTTGCCGGGCTTTCCGCCGGTGAAAAAATTCTCGAAGATGCCCGGAGTGAGAAATGCGGCAAACCGATTGTAGGACTGAGTGAGTTTGAAGCCGTGCAGGTTGCGCGGAGGCGCCTGGAAATAGTCGCCGTCTTTCAGCGACACGGCTTTGCCATTAGCCCAGCCCAGCGTCTCGCCATCCATGCCGAAGAAGTTCTCGAAATGCCGCGCATGAAAATGAGCGGGAACTCCGGGGCCAGGTCCGCCTTCCGTCATCAGAAAAAGAAATTGCCCCGTGGTGTTGGCGTTTTTGGCGAGAAAAGTATTGCCTCCGAAGCGTTCGCCGCCGCCATCGTGAAGAACGTAGGGTCCGGGCGCGAAGGGCAGCACCAGATTGGAAACGCGCACGGGTTCCGCTGATGTCCCGGGTTGCCGCGCAACTTGCTGCACAAGCTGGAAGTCGCCATTGTCGGCCGCCGCTGCAAGCGCGCCGGGTGGTATGGTCGTGCCGTCCACATTAGGCGGCTCAGCGGTGTCGTGCGGTTTGCCCATCGCGACAAACGCATTACCCGTGCGGTCGTTCATGGAAAAAAGCGCAATCTTCGAACGATCCGAGCGCATGCTCCAGGCATGCGGCGTGCCCGGTGGAATGTTGGCAAAATCGCCGCGCATCATCAGCCAGCGCTCGCCGTTGAGTTCAAGTTCCAACTCGCCGCCCAGCACCAGGAAAGCGCAGTGGCTGCTGCGGTGAAGGTGCCGCGGCATCGCAGCCCCGGGCTTCCCCGCGAAGGTGGCCATCTCATAGACGTTCGCGGTGTCCGCCGGGCGCGATACCCGCGTCATGACGAACGCCCCGATGAGGTGATGTTCACCGGACCCGGAAGGCAGCACGTACATCCTCTTCGCGCCGGGCAGTCGTCCCATCACGGGGGCCGCTTCGTCGCCGCTGACTTCGACGGGATTCAGGATCTCGTCGGGAGCATCGGCAGCGAGGGCTGTGCCGGTGAGCCCTGTTCTTACCCCGACCCATGCCGCGCCTGCCGCAAGCCCCGCGGCAGCGATAAATTTACGCCGTAACGTTTGGTTCATGTGAGCCTCCTGCTTTTCTTTTAGTCACCGGAACAGCTTCGGCGCCACCTCGTGCAGAAAAATACGCCAGTTGGCCCATTCGTGTCCGCCCGGTGTTTCGAGCGTTTCGATCTTCACGCCTTCGCTCTTGAAGTTGTCTATGACGGCCAGTCCGTTAACGCGCGCGATGTCGGTCTGTCCCCATCCCCACCAGAAGAGTTTGAGCTGCGAATTGTATTTCGGGATCTGCGCCGCTTCGCTCTTGTAGAAGAACTGGCGATCGTCCTCCGAAATCCAGCCGGAACTCATCACCGCTACATAGCGGAACGTGCCCAGATGATGCAGTCCGATGTTGAGCGTCTGAATCCCGCCCATGGAGAGTCCAGAGAGCGCCCGGTTTTCCGGGTTCGCGAGTGTGCGGTACCGGCTCTGAACGAACGGGATGATGTCTTCGATCATTTCCTTCGTGAACGGATCCTTCGTTGCGTCCGAGGTCATAACCTGACCGCCCGAGGGCGTCCAGCCTGAAGGCATCACAATGATCATGGGATTCGCCTTCTTTTCCGCGATGAGGTTATCGAGGATGTCATTGGCCCGCCCCACCGTGCCCCATGAGATCGCCGTATCGCCGCCGCCGTGGATCAGATACAGGACCGGATAACTCATCGTGCTTTTCTCGTACCCGGGAGGAGTGTAGACGTACATTTCCCTGCGCGCATTCCCGAGGGTTTTGGCGACATATCGAACGGACGAGACGGAGCCGTGGGGCACATCGCGTGTTTCGGAGAAGTCGCCCGCCACATAGAGGACGCTCTGGACCTGCGTCTGGTTCGGGCTGACGTTCACGTTGCGCGAATCAACCGTGGTGACGCCGTCAACGTTGAACACATAGCGCCAGGCTCCAGGTCTGATCGGGCGAATGGTGGTTCCGGTCCAGACGCCGTCGGCGCCTTTCGTCATGGTTACTGCGGGAGCTTGAGGTTGTTCTCCCGCGCCTTCCGCTGCCACAAGACCCTGGCTGAGGTCCCCCGTGACGGTGACGGCGGACGCCTGCGGGGCATAGGCCCGAAAGGTCACACGGCCATCACTCTCGATTTGCGGCGAGACGACTGCTGGCCCTCCGCGTCCGCCGCCGCGTCCCCGACCAGGAGCAGGCGGTTGGGCGGGGCCGGGCGATTGAGCAAGTCCGGCCGCCGCGCAGAGAATCAGCAATAGCACCTTACTGCACATCAATCGTTTTCTCCAGCGGCAGATCCGCAGACGACTTCCCAATCATGATCTTGACCGGCTCAGGTTCCACTTCCCACCCATGCTTCTGCGTATTCCAGTAAGCCAGAGAGGCGGCCGCCAGCGGGATGCGCACAGTCTTCGTTTCATTCGGCGTCAGCGTGACTCGTTCGAAGCCCTTCAGCTCTTTGAGCGGACGCGCCACGCTCGGGTGCATGTGCTGAACGTACATCTGAACCACTTCGTCGCCGGCGCGCTTGCCCGTGTTCTTAATGTCCACGCTCACCGTTACTGTTCCGCCCTGCGTCAGCTTCGGCGCACTGATCCGCACATTCGAATACTGGAAGGTGGTATAGCTCAGCCCATAGCCGAAGGGATAAAGCGGCTCGCCTTTGAAGTACATATAAGTGCGGCCATGCCGGATGTCATAGTCCGCCATGTCCGGCAGCTGATCAAGCGACTTGGGCCAGGTTTGAACCAGCCGGCCCGCCGGATTGTAGTCGCCGAAAAGCGCGTCCGCGATTGCGGCGCCTTGCTCCTGCGCGGCGTGCGTGATGTGCAGAATCGCCGGTACATTCTGCTGCGCAAAGTCGATCGCGAAGGGAAAGCTTGAGATCAGCACTACGATGGTTTTCGGATTCGCCGCGTAGACTTTCCGGATCAGATCCTCCTGCACGGGCGGAAGGTCCAGCTTCTCGCGGTCGCGGCCTTCGCGTCCTTCCCCGGGATCCGCGCACGGCTTTGTTGACCCGTCGGGGTTGAATGCACCGCCCGGATTTGCCGCCCCGCACATCGGATCGTTGCCCACCACGACAATCGCCACATCCGCGGACTTCGCTGCGCTGACGGCCGCGTCAGTGTTTTCCCCCGATGTAACGCTGATGGCGGAACCGGCTTTGTCGCGAATGCCTTTCAGCACAGAGATCGCGTACGGCGTAGTTCCGCTGTAGAAATCGAACAGGACAGGGTCCGCACGCGGCCCAACCACCGCAATGGACTTCACCTTCCCGCGGTCCAGCGGCAACAGTCCGTTCGCGTTCTTCAGCAGAACAACCGACTCGTGGGCGATCGCGCGCGCCACGGCTTTGTCGTTCTCGCCGTTCCACGGTTCCGGTTCACCGGCCGCGCCGATTTTCGACCACGACACCGTCGCAGTCGCATCCAGCAGACCGAGCTTGACAATCGTCTTGTATTTGCCCGCGAGCGCGTTGTCCAGATCCGCTTCCGTAATCAGCTTCTGGTCAAGCGCCTGCTTGATGAGTTCCCCACCGGTGGGTCCCGTGCCCCGTCCGATGCCTCCGCCGAGATTTCCCACGCCGAGTTTAAGGGCAGCCACGTACGCCTCCAGAGGCGTTGCGTAGTACTTATGCAGATTCACCACGTGACCCATCGCGCCCGCATCCGGCGTTATGATCCAGCCCGCGTTCCACTCTTTCGCGACCACGTCTTTCAGGACCGGGTTCACCGCCATGGGGATACCGTTCCACGCGTTGTACGCGGCCATGAAAGACTTCGCGCCGCCTTCCGTAAATGCCATGCGGAAGGGAACCGAGTAATACTCGCGCATCAAACGTTCATCGAAATTCGACGACGAGAAGGCGCGCGTGGTCTCGTTACTGTTCGCGAACAGGTGTTTGAGCAGCGCCGCCGCCTGCCAGTATTTCGGCGCATTGCCCTCAGTGCCGCCCTGTATGCCGCGCGCGAGAGCCGCTGCCATCGTGCCCGTGAGGAACGCATCCTCTCCGAAGCTTTCATCCGTCCGTCCCCAGCGGGGATCGCGCGCCAGATCCGACGTGGGGCCCATCAGGATGAGCGTGTTGCGGCCGTATTTCTCGTTGTTGCTGACATAGCGCGCTTCGTATCCCTCCACGGCTCCGGCACGGCCAATCAGTGCCGGGTCCCAGGTCTCGCCCATGCCATACACCTGTGAAAACGACGTTGTCGGTATCGGTTGTCCCGCACCCCGGCCGGCCCGCAGCACTACCTGATGGATTCCTTCCGAAGTTCCGTAGCCGGGAATTCCGAGTCTTGGAACGGCCGGATTCGCAAGGGCGGCGAGCTTCTCATCGAGCGTCATCAGAGAGAGAATGTTCGCCGCACGCTCCTCCGGTGACAGCGCCGCATTCCGGAACGGAGCTACCGTCTGCCCGGCAGCCGCTTGCGGCAATCCAGCGGCCAGTAGCAGGAAAGTAAGGCATGTTTTCATGCCGGGCTACAATATCAGAGATTCCGGTTATCTGTCAAATTGATGGTACGCATGGATCTCATCCACGCTGTGAATGGCCGCGCCGCTTACTGACGGAAGCTTTGAGAAGTTTTCTCAGCCATACGAGCCCCGCGTCCGCTTCGAGGTACCGGTGCCACTGCATGCATTCGATTACGCGCGGCATCTCGATCGGCGGCTCCACAATCCTCAGCGGCATCCCACTGTCAATGCACTGCCGGGCGAGCCAGGAGTGCATGGTTGCCACGCGGCTGGTGCCGATCACCAGGTGAGCGCTCAGATTGAATGTGGGCGCAACAATCTCCACGCGGCGGCGGCTGCCCAGTTGTTCGAAGAGCCATTCCTCCATAACCGGGAACGGGCGTCCCGGAAAACGTACGCCGACGTGTCCGGCGCGGAGGTATTCCGCACTGGAGAAACGGCGCTTCGCCATGTTGTGCCCGGACCAGACTACGCAGACATAACGGTCTTCGTAGAGGTGCTCCGAAGGATGCCGCCGTGAAATCCACTGCTGCGGCATGATCCGCAGATCCGCTTCGCCTCGCTCCAGATCGTCCGAATTCGGATCGGAAAGGGGCAGGATCTCGAACGTGAGACCGGGCGCGATCTTCTCAGCCTGAGCGAGAACGCGTGGCATGAGCACGGTCGCAGGGTAATCGGACATGATGAGGCGGAAATGGCGGGTTGCCGTCCTGGGAACGAACGCGGTTTTGTTCCTCGCGATCGCTTCGGCGCGGAGAATGATATCCCGAACCTGCTCCTGAACCCCGATGGCGTGGGGCGTGAGCATCATTTGGCTTCCGACAGGTACGAGAAGTTCGTCCCCGAAAAACTGCCGCAGCCGGCCGAGCGCGGCGCTGGTCGCCGACTGACTCAGCTTGATTCGCTCACCGGCGCGGGTGACGCTCTTTTCCGTGAAGAGGGCGTCGAGAACAATAAGAAGGTTCAGGTCAAGGCCGGCGAGTTGCATGATTCAGTATGCCGCCATGCGCCCGCAAGAGCTTCATTCCGGACTGTGAAGCCGCCGGCGCAGCCGACGCCGTCGATTGATTAGATCCCTGAGAAACGGCGTCCACGGAAATTAGATAAGTGAGGCCGGCAAATCGCGGAAATGCATGCGCGGGATGCTGGACAGGGATCGCCGCTCCGTCGTCTACGATCAGCCAATCCGTTCGAAGGGCACGTTAACAGGCAATGAACGAAGCCGCCTGAGGCGGCAGACGCTTCGCGTGCGCGGAACTGGGGTGGTTTTGGTGGTAATCCTGGCCGGGCGCTGACAGAACTATTGTGGGTCACAAGGAGGTCCCCGTGACCCATTTACGAAAAGCGATGCTGGAAGAACTCCAGCGTCGGAATCTGTCTCCGATTACCACGCGTATCTACCTCCGTGCAGTCGAGGAGTTCGCGCGCTACTACAAGACCTCGCCCGATCAGTTAGGTCCGGATCACATCCGGGAGTATCAGGCCCACCTGTTCACCGATCGCAAGCTGAGCGCCATCGCTGTCGGTCAACAGCTTTCTGCTCTGCGATTCTTCTTCCTCCACACGCTCAAGCGTCCCTGGATGGCTGCAGACCTGCCGGTTCCCCGGCGGCCGTTTCGCCTGCCCGAGATCCTTTCCCGCGAAGAGGTGGAACGACTCATCCGAAGCGCTTCAAGTCTCCTGCATCGTATCTGGCTGCTGATCCTCTATGCGGCCGGGCTGCGGCGCGAGGAACTGGTTCGTTTGAAGGCCGGCGACATCGACAGCGCTCGGATGGTGATCCATGTTCGCCAGGGGAAAGGCAGGAAGGATCGTGATGTCATGCTCAGTCCGAGGCTGCTACAGGAACTTCGCGACTACTGGCGCGCGGCGAATCCGAAGCCGAAAACTTACCTGTTTCCCGGCAAAGGCACTCATCTCAACGACGATCTTCCCGTCACATCCAAAAGCGTATGGGATGCCGTGCATCAAGCGGCCACGCGGGCAGGGCTCGACAAGCGCGTCCACCCGCACACCCTCAGACACTGCTTCGCTACTCACTTACTCGAATCCGGCGCAGACCTGCGCACTATTCAACTCCTGCTCGGCCATACCGATCTGAAGACAACCAGCCGTTATCTGCACCTGTCGGAGCGTCACCTCAAAGCTGCCGCCAGCCCGCTGGACTCTCTGACTCTGGCGACGAAGACGAAGCCGGAAAACAACCACCCGAGCCAGTAAATGAAACGGCCGCTCCTGGAGCTGGCCGATATCATTGCCGCCGCATCCCACCGGTTTACTGACCGGCCTCCCGCCTGGTTTACCTGGATGCACCGGAAAGTGCTCATCGCAGTGGAGCGATGTCGCACTGCCGCGATGGGAGGTCATGTGGACCAGTGCTCGGGATGCGGTCATCGGGCCATCTCCTATAACTCATGCCGCAACCGGCACTGCCCCAAGTGTCAGAGCCAGGCGCGCGACCGCTGGCTGGCAGCGCGACGCACCGAATTACTTGCAACGCCCTACGCTCACGTCGTCTTCACGCTTCCACATCAACTGGCGCCGCTGGCTCTGCAAAACAAAGAACTGATCTATGGCCTGCTGTTCCGCGCGAGTGCCCAGACGTTGCTTCAGATCGCTGCAGATGCAAAGCATCTCGGTGCCGAGATCGGCTTCTTCAGCGTCCTACACACCTGGAATCAGAAGCTGCAGCATCATCCCCATGTTCACTGCGTCGTCGCTGCGGGAGGCCTCACGAGGGATCACACGCAATGGGTGCGCCCCCGGGACCTTCGATTCTTTCTCCCCGAAGGAGTTCTTAGTGAAGTCTTTCGCGGCAAGTTTATCGATGGACTGCAACAGGTCCATAATGCCGGACAGTTACAGTTCCACGGCCTGCTCCGTGGCCTGGCGGGACCCAAACTGTTTCGAAGTTTCATCCGCCAGCTTTTCATCCCGCGCTGGGTAGTCTACTGCAAACCACCTTTCGGCGGGCCCGAACAGGTGCTTCGCTATCTCGGCGCCTACACTCATCGGGTGGCGATCTCCAATCACCGTCTCGTCTCGCTCCTGGATGACCAGGTCACGTTTCGCTGGCGAGACTCCGCGCATAAAAACAGGAAGCGGCTCCTCACTTTGGCTGTCGATGAGTTCCTGCGCCGTTTCCTTCTGCATGTGCTGCCACGTGGTTTCGTTCGCATCCGGCACTTCGGCTTCCTGGCCAGCCGCCGTCGAGGTACACTGCTTCCACTCTGCAAACAGATGCTCACCGACGCATCTTTCACAGCGCCTTCCGTAGTGGCTCGCGTCAACAAGCGAAACGAACCATCTTCGGTCTGGTCATGCCCCTTATGCGGCGGCTCAATGGTTTTGATCGAGCGACTTACTGCAGTTCAGATCAGACTTCGTTCTCCGCCGGCAGTGATCCTTGCCTGACATGCTGAAGCCAGTTCATCGTCGATCATCCAACGCTTCCGCGAGCGGTAGCTACTTCCGTGTCTCCGGTTTGGAAATCCCAGACTGCAGCAATCGTCGACCAGCGACAACTTTCTCAGCAGGCCACCGTTTTGCTCCGACTCCAGGCCGGATCATGCCAGTTCAGAAGCTCCCGCCACTCCGCCTTGGCCCCAACCCGACGCTCTGGGACTACGCGATTCCATCACCACCGATTCAAAACGCATAACGGTCTTGTGCCAAACCGGAGAGGCTTCCTTCATTGCGCCGTATCGCAACCACCACGGCCACAGCCTAGTCGCTCAACCCGGACAAGCATCGTTGTGGCCGCGGTGGCCCCGATACGGTCCTACACATTATCGGAAGCGCTTCCTGGATCTGCACAGGTACAGCCCAGTCTTCCGCGAAATTCGGTACTCTTGAGAGATGCACAGCACCAGCCGATTTCTATGTCTGCTTCTGTTGGCCGCCGCCGCCATCGGGCAGAAGTCCGCGTCGCCAGTGGCCACGGACATTCAGGCGAGGATCAATAAGCTGCGGTCGCTTGCCGACGACGCCCGAGCTGTTGAGACCAGGAAACTGGCGCTCGAAATCCGTTCGGTCCCAACGCCAGGCGATGAACTCGCCCTCGCAGTGAATCTCTCACATTTAGCCACCGAAGGTGGGAGCCGCGACACTCTGCGGGAAGTGGCGGCAACGATCGCCGATGCAGTACGTAAGGTTCCCGAGGCCCCGGCTTACGACGAACTCGCGCGTCTGGTGCATTACGAAGGTGTCGATCTCAAGATGAACGACCCACGATTTCAGAAGGCGATAGCCGAGCTCGACGCCAAGGACAGCGTTCGAGAGCATTCGGATTTTTCGCTGAAGGATCTGAAGGGGAAAAGCTGGACCTTAAGTCAACTTCGTGGTCAGGTTGTCCTCGTTAATTTTTGGGCCACTTGGTGTCCTCCCTGCCGGAAGGAAATGCCGGATCTCGAAACTCTCTATAAGCGTTTCAGCGGTGAAGGTCTCGTGATTCTGGCCATCTCGGACGAGGACGACGCGAAGGTCCGCCCGTTCATTGCTGAGCAAAAATATACCTATCCGATTTTGCTCGACCCGGGCCGGTTAATCAATACACGCTACCTGATTGAGGGAATCCCCGAGACTCTGCTCTATGATCACTCCGGTAAGCTGGTCGCCCAATCTTCGGATATGCGCACTATGGAACAGTTCCTGGATATGCTCAAGCACGCGGGACTCGGCAAGTAGCGGGCGGCATGAGCACGAGACTTAACGGGCCGCCGACGCCGGCCCGATCCGTCGCGGAGGCGAGAATATCAAGCTGGAGTATATCTTTCGCGATGCCCATCATTTCGATCCGCAGATCTTCGTACAGAACGCAGAGGCGGGCAATCTGGGAATCGATGATCTCCCTCTGATCGCTCCGAAAAACGTGTCGAAGCCGCCTTATTCTGATCCGAGAACTCACTTTGGGAAAGTCATTTCTTTTCCATTGTCCGCCTGCCGCGGCTGTCACTCGCGCGTGAGTTGGTCCAGCGTGGCCGAGACTTACCGCGCTTTTCGCGCATGTTCCGGCCACGTCGCGTCGTCGCAGTGCCAGTGGCGCCGTCGTACCAGTCGGAGGGCCCGGCGCGGCGCGCGTTCGCGAAGTGCGTTGGCCTTTCACTGGGGGAACTTCTGGGGGGACTCTCGGGGGTAAGGACCAGGAAATACGGGTAAGGACGGGTAAATTTATTTTTCAGGGGCAAATGCGGCACTACGCGCCAAGCCGCGTGTTATGTAAGGCATGTGTTGAAAAGAAGCCAGTTGTTTTGGCTCCTCAGGTAGGATTCGAACCTACAACCCTTCGGTTAACAGCCGAATGGCTTGTAGCCGCCTCACGAGGCAAACAAAAGGCTTGCAGGTTTATTATGCCGGTTTTTTGCGGAAATTGGGGGGACTCAGGGGGACTCCCCCGAGATCTTCCATGAACGGCCGCCGACCTACTTTTTGCCGGTATCGGATCTTGTAGCTACGTGCGGTACGCATGCCCATTTCCCAGATCGCCGTATCTCGAGAGCGTGATGCCGAATATCCGACTGCGGACAGCCGGCCGATTGGCTGAACAGAATTTGTCGTTCGTAATCCACCGTGATCCGCGAGACGGCCTCGCGATCAACGGGCCGAAACGGGTGGCGCTCGCCACATCCGACCGCGCGTTGCCGCCCGTGCAGCGGCGGCCGGAGCCTTCGCAACCGACAGGGGTTAATAATTAGTGGTCATGGGCCCCATTCATATGCAGGTACGATACCGTCCGATAAGAATCGGTTGGTGCGTTAAGAACAACGATCTGGAAGAGATACGGAAAGCATTGCGCTTTACCCACACTTTCTGGGGTGGTCGATTCAACCCGATAATCCCCCTCGACGACCCTGCACTCGCACGTCTTCTAATCAGAACGTTCCGGGTGGATTGCCTGTACTGCATCTCCGAATCCGCGGAGTGCAGTGCGATCAAAACCGAATTTAAGCATCTGATCTGGCCCAATTCGTACGACGAACTATACGTCGACTATTTTGGTCGGGGTCTCACGACCGCAGCATTCCTTGACGTCTATCACCCTGCCCGTCACCTCTACGAGGGGAACGTCAAGGATCGAGAAAGTCCAACTTGGCACGCGACCCTGCTTAGGTGGGATCCGTCCGACCACCTCGCAGACGTTTTTCTCGCAACATTCGGCGGCTATCCCGATAAGAACGACGTCGGCAAAGACTATGAGGCCCTGTTCCTCAAGTACCTCGCTGCGGAAGAGATCAACATTTCGGCATTAACGACCGTACCGACGAATGCGTTCCGAGAATACTCGCCCTCGGCATTGACGGGATTTGATTTGCGACCGATTAACTACGAGCCGGGGTGGGATACACCGGGCCTGTACTACGGTGACAGCAGTAATTCGACCGATCTGATAAATTTTTGGAATCTGCGAGCCAGCGGAATTGATGTCCTGTTTTACGACCCCGCGTTCCGATCGCGCTTAGGCGCGTTGGCGGAATACTTCATCGGTGTCTTGAAGGCAAGGCCGAAAGACCGTTTCGGATCTGGATCTGGATTCGCGATCTGGAACAGGTCCGAGTCCTCGGCGTTTGCCCTAACGCAGTTTGGAGGGGCGCTGCGGCCCTGGTCTCTGTCTGACGCCGCATGGAACGGAGCCAACATTAAGCCCGCAGTCATGGGATTCGATGAAAAGCCAGTCTTGGGAACAGAACTCGACGACGGCCGCATCTCTGTTACATTTGAGCTGCCGCCGAAGCCGTTTTTTGACGACGACCTCCTTCACGGCCAGACGGCGGTGGTCACGGTTCATCCGCTCGTTCAACGCGACAACGTGCTGCTGAGACCGCCGTTCTTTCCTCGGCTGAACGAGTATTACGGCCGCGAAGTCCACTTTGAGTACAACGCTGCGCGCTCTGAGAGGGACGGGCTTGGGATAGTCGAGTCTGTCACGAGCAGCAGTCTGACTATTCGTGCGTTGGAGATCCGGTCATTGGTCCAAAATCTGTTCGATGTATTTGGAATATCCGCTAAGCCGAGCGATGCTGGTCTGGTGGGACTGCGACTGC
>Ga0182024_10020135_pt1 | contig 12217 bp, 8 predicted proteins | sample P32metaG_FD_120480 | JGI IMG/M metagenome (GOLD analysis project Ga0182024, IMG submission 120480) | Permafrost microbial communities from Stordalen Mire, Sweden - P3-2 metaG (Illumina Assembly) | ecosystem: Environmental > Terrestrial > Soil > Wetlands > Permafrost | place: Sweden: Stordalen...
CAGCCTGTGAGATGAAACGACGCGGTTTGGTGGGAACCGTATTCGAGCCACTTGAGCATCGCAGCATCGCGATCTTTATCGCCTGTCTTCAGGTCGCCAAAGTTAAAATTCACCTGCGCCTTGGTTGGCAATGTTGCCGTTGGATCGCACTCAACCGCGGCCTGGTATTTGTCCAAATGCCCGACGAACGAGTCAAAAGTGGAACTGACAGCCACTTCGATTTTGCTCCGCTGAGGGTCGATTTCGATTTGCCCTGCGCGGCTGGTCATGGCGATGGCCGTGAGTCCAGCCACCAACAAAATGACATTAAAACGTTTCATCTGCATTATGAGAGCACGGGAAAATGAATGAACCATTAAGAATGTATGAATTTTCCTTCACCTAACTGTTCAGGAACATCCCGCTTGCTCTCAACGGGTTCGAACGAAAGCGACTTCGACTGCGACTGTTTCCGTAGCTCCATCGCCCCCACCGCTATTATCCCTAGCAGGCTCAGCATTGGCACCCCAAGATCCCGCAGCCACGGGCCGACTACAGGTAAGCGTGCCACCATATCGGTTAACATAAAAACCGCAACCACGAGGAGCATCTTCAAGTTTGACGCGTGGCAGCCTGGATCTTCCAAGCCGCGATCCAACAGGCCGGCGATAAGCGGCAGCAGGAGGAGAAAATAGTAGTTATGGGAGACCGGATTGACGACTATTGCGACCCCAATGAGCAAACCGGCTACGATGAGCAAGTCGCGCGGCGAGTCCGGCCGTTGGCAGCCCATCGCCAGAATGACACCCAAAAGCATCAAGGCCCCAACTGCATAGGCGACAAATCGTTCGACCGGGGCCGCTTGTTGAGGTCGTTGCTGACGAGGCAGATCGTGATATCGCCAGTTATGGATAAACGCCAGCAATGACTGGTTGTCCGTTCCCGCCATGCCAGTCAGTTCGCGGACGCGTGAAGTGTCGGTGCCTTGCCCGAGCGCCGGCTTGGCCAGAACCTGGACCCAGTTCTGGTACAGGTCGATAGTCCGCGCCGGTCCCAGCGCCAACAACGGAAGGATAGCCAATGCAACGACTATCCCCGCTGCGGACCCGGCGAGCATCCGCCAACGTCGGCGCCAAACGGAATAGATGATCAGCAGCGCCGGGAACAGTTTGATAGTGGCCGGCAACGAAAGCCAGAAACCAGCCGCTAGTCCACGGCCAGCAGCCGCCAGGTAAATCCCAAGGGACATGACAGCAAGCATGAGCACATCCACTTGACCCCGGGACAAGTCTGTGCCCAAAGATCCTGCACAGACGAGCAAGGGCAACATGCGCAACCACCACCAGCGACGGCGCTCGCGCGGCCCCGCAGGCGGGGGATCCTTCAAGCTACGTTTTTCCAACGCGCAGGCCAACGCGTGCGCCGACAGGAAAATGAGCGTGACGCTGAGGATATACCAGACTGCCACGATCCAAAAAAACCAAGCGTTCTCGGCGTGCAATCCAAAAAAACGACGATGACTGGCGACTTCATAACCCCAGGGAGTGTTGAGTTCTGTGCGCGCTACGCCGGCAGCAAGAATTGTCGGCACAGTGGGTACTCGGAGGGCCAGGGGAATGAACATGATGGCTAGCGCCGGAGGATATTGGTAGTGCCAGCCATGCCAGTCGGTGATGGTGTAGATATTCTGGCCAGTTCGGCAGGCCCCGGCCGCACAGGCAAACACCCCCAAATCCGTCATGGGCGTGCGGCGCAACGCGGTGCGTTGCTCCACGTTCGCGCCAAAAGCCAGCAGGGCAATAAGGCCAATGACAAGACCGACCCTCTCTTGACGGCTGAAATGCCACGCTCGAATTGGCTCATGACTCGCGCTCATTTAGCAGCTTACAGCAAGCTCGACTTCGCTCTGCCGAGGGTCGATTTCCAGCGGGGCTGCGCAAGTCGCATCGGCCAAAGCCGTGAACCCCAATACGAACGACATGACATTAAAACATTCCACCTCCACTCATGAAAACATGGAAAGATGAATGAACGATGAATAAAGAATGAATTTTCCTTCACTCTTCTCCACAACCCTTGGGTTGTGAAGATTTTACATGAAATAACGCGTGCTATTGAACAGTCACCGTGAGCCGCATGAACCGTTGAGAGTTAGTTCCCACGGGCACGCTGAAAATGTGCCCGGGAGGCGTGGTGGAGGTGTCGCCGGTATCGGGGACAGCCCGCCAGCCGTCGGGTTGCAGCGTTGCGCTCGACTGCGCACCGTAGGCGATGCCGCTCACTCCGTAGGGTTCAGTAAAACTGAAGAAAAGATCGCCGCCGCTGACTTGGACCTGCGGGAGTTGGCCAGGGCTGGCCGTGCTGGGATCCTGATACGGCCCGAGGAAAGCGAAGACCGCAAAATTCTGGACACCCGTATTGTAAGGATCCGCATTCAAGGCGGCATCGCTGTTGGTCGCTCCGCCAAACCAGGTCTGTTGCCAACTTTGGGGGTTAGCGAGCGTGGTGAAAAAGCCGGTTGTGCTGTAGCTGACACCCTCGCTGTTGGTAGCATAGGCCGCATAAGTATAATCGGTATTCGGCGTGAGGCCGCTGACATTGACCGTGAATACACCTATCGTGCCGGTTCCGGTGGCGCTGCTCGCTACCCCGTCGCCGATCTGCGGGTTGGCGTCAATAGCAGTGGGCGCATAAACCACACCAACACCGGTGATCGTTGCTCCCCCATCACTCTCCACTATGCCACCCAGCGCTGCGGTCGTGTCGGTCACATTTGTGGAAGCGGGGGTATCCACCGTCGGGGGCACCGGTGCCGATACGGTAATCTCCACTTCGGCGTTGGTGCTGGTTCCGTTCGGACCTGTCAATTGGTAAGTGAAGCGGTCATCGGGGGTGCTATCTTCGGGATCGCTGCCAGCGCTAATGTATCCCGGTTCGGGTGTATAGATGAATGATCCGTCCGCATTCAGCACAAACGAGGAAGCATAGTGCGGTTTCGTGACAAGAACAGCGGACACGCCGGTGGTGAATTCGGCAGATTGAATGAGCGTTCCAGCCGACTCGCTGAGCGTCTCCTGGTAAGGCGTTGAGAAGGTCAGCTTGGTCAGCAGATACGCCGCCGTTTTCAAGGGAAAAGGTAGGCTTATTTGCCAGGTGCCATCCCAAATCTGATCGGTTAAATAGGCATCCGGGCCGAGGGCGGTGATGGCAGAGCCATCGGGTGATATTGCGACCGGACCGCCAATGGTCCCCAACGCTTGGGCGGCGATGTTTGCGGAGACCAGACGGTCCAGATAACCGCTGCCATTTCCGACCGACCAAATCGCCGGGAAATAAAGATCTTCGATCCCCACCGCTTCAGATCCGTCCGCCGTGCAGGCGCTCGGCGAAATGCCTCCGATATCCTGGAAACCGGTCGTGGTATTGTAGCGGAAACCCACCCAGCCGTAGAGCTCAGTCAATTGGCCGAACAGAGTTGTTCCATTATCGCTCATGCATGTGGGTTGCAAATAATCGGTGTTGGGGTGGTTCGCCGGGATGCCGAGATCCGTTAAACCAGCCGAAGCGTTCCAAAGAAATCCATGGCTGGTTCCGTCATCCAGGTTGTAATAACCGGCAACGACGGTGCCATCGTTGTTAATTGCCGTCGCGTAGGTTTGCTCGTTGGTCCCTTCCAGAAACCCGAGGGAGGTGAACTTCCCGCTGGCAATGTTGAAAACATAGCTTTCCGTCTTGCTCCCGACCTGGTCCTGCACGATTAGCGTCGTTCCATCGCCAGAAACGCCGGTGGCACTCATCGTGGTCGGGCTCGGATCGTCCGGCGGGGATGGAACAAGCGACTCGACGCCGCTCACCCAGTAAACCGCGTATTGCATTGAAGTTCCGTTGGTCGCAACGCCAGCCATATAGCCGGCAACAACCGAGCCATCGTGGCTGATGCCTTTTGCCTGGCCGTTATAGGGTCTGGTTGTGTCGAAGCCCTCTGAGCTCGGAAGATCGACCCAACCGTTACTGGGCTGGTAAACCGACGGCGTGCCGAAACCGATGCCAGTGTATCCGATGCCGTCGATTCCGGCATAGACGCCGCCATTCGCGGCCACCACCGCGTAGTGAAGGTACTCACCCACTTTAATTTCCGAGTATTGGGCCAGCAGTAGCGCCGGGGCACCCGCAGTCATTAAGACGAGGCTGCGAAGAATGGTGCGTTGAATACCGGCGACCTGACGATAAGCAAAGGAATGGTTGATATTCACAGTAGGTAGATTTGGGTTAACAGATATGAATGTTCGTTCGAGAACATAAATTTTATCCCAACCTGCGAATTGGATTTGGCAGCATATCCCAAAATAGAACACGGGAACATGAATAAACCATTAAGGACGCATGAATTTTTCTTCATGATTCTGTTTCGGAATCAAGGCGGCCCATTTCCAGCCGATAGACGAGGCGTAATCGCGTCAATAGTTGACGAAATTGAACTAAACAACAGAAAGCAACAACATATGAACATATCCAGCGTGTCTTCGACACCAAATCCGTAGCACGCCGACAGCGTCGCTAATCCAGCGAAGCCGCTCGCGCCGACAACCCCAGGCGCCCCTACCGCCCCGACTGGCCCCGTGGATAGCGACGGCGACCACGATGGAAGCGGTTTGAATGTCACCGCGTAATTGCGGAGATCGCCATTTGACGCACAGGTGGCGCCACCGACAACGGGATTCGGAGCGAGGAAAGCGGCTGGCTGTGAGAGCCATTTGCCCCAACTTTCCTCGCTCCATGCTTTTCAGACAGTTTTTTTGAAATTCAGACTGCCGTTCCACCAAGTCGATCCCACCCGAAGCCCACTTCTGTCAGATGGTTTGACGCGAAGACAATGTGAGCGCAGTTTTAAGCCGTTTTCAGCACAGGCAACCGATGAAAATTTTGTTGGTGGAAGATGACCGGAAGATCGGCCAGTTCGTGAAGAAGGGACTGGAGGAAGTTTCTTATGCAGCCGTCTGGGTGCGCAGCCGCAAAGAGGCGCACGAGGCAGTGGTGGAAAGCCAGTTTGACGTCATCATCCTGGACATTGGCCTTCCCGACGGCAACGGCCTGCAATTGCTGACCGAATGGCGCGAAAAAAACCTCGCAACCAGCGTGCTCATCCTCAGCGCGCGGCACGACGTCGATGACAAGATCGCCGGTCTGAACCTCGGAGCGGATGATTATCTCACCAAGCCGTTCAGTTTTGGCGAATTATTGGCGCGGCTGCGATCCTTGGCCCGACGCCAAGCAGGACAGAAAAAGACCGTCTTGGAACATCGCGGCATCCGGATTGATTTGCTGACTCGCGAAGTTACGCTTGACGGCGAGCCCGTCCAGCTCACGCAGCGCGAATTTGCGCTGCTCGAGTTTTTTCTGCAATATCCCACCCGTGTTCTGACTCGCACCCAAATCTCCGAGAAAATCTGGGACTGCCACTTCGACATGGAAACCAACCTTGTGGATGTCTATGTCGCCAAACTGCGCGGCAAATTGCGCCGCGCCAACGAAGCTGAGCCGCTGTTCCAAAGTGTGCGCGGGGTGGGTTACAAATTCGCATGATTCCGTTGCGTGTCTCGCATGTCGTGTTTTATGCCGCGGTGGTGACGCTGACTGTCACGGTCGCGGTGGGGTGTGGATTTTGGTTCATCCGCCAGCAGGTGCTGACGGGCAACGATTTTCTACTCGACGCCGAGAGCAAGGAAATCCTCGCACGCGTTACGCAAATTACGCCGCCCATCGATGCCGGCAAGCTGGAGGCAGCTTTGAGGGAACATACCGAAGTTGACGAGGCCTTCTTTTACTTTCAGGTGCATAATCCGGCCGGCAGAGTGCTTTTCCGCTCGCCCAACCTGGGGGCAGGAGCGCTGACAGACCTCACCGGCGGCCCCGATAAACGCACGCTGAACCTGCCGCCTCTGGGTCTGCTCCGCGTGGCGGAATACCATGCTCCGACGGTGGATGTGCAAATTGCGATGTCTTTGCGGAATTTTCAAAGCATCAACCATACATTCGTCACCGTCTTTTTGGTGGGCGTGCCGTTCATCGCGGCGTTGAGCATCGCCTTTGGCATGGCCTTGCGGCATTCCACGTTGCAGCCTGTGCGGTTAATGCAGGCCACCGCACGGCGCATTAGCGCGAGCAACCTAGGTGAGCGCATCATCGTCCCGTCCGGCGGGGACGAGATGGCCGCGCTCGCGCGGTTGCTGAATGAAATGATTGACCGACTTGAAAAATCGTTCAATCACGCAAAGCGTTTTACGGCAGACGTTTCCCATGAGTTGATGACGCCGCTGTCAATCATCCGCTTGCACACCGAACGGCTGCTGAACGACCCGAAATTGCCAGTCATATACTATCATTCGGTCGAAGAGCAATTGCAGGAAACACTGCACTTAGGCGAAATCCTTGAACGGCTGCTGATGCTTGCCAAAGCGGACTCCAGTGCTCTGCATCTCAAACTGGAATCAATCTCGACCGTCGATTTCATGGAACAATTTGCAGAAGACGCCCAACTTCTTGCGGAGAGCCGTGGATTGAACGTGATTATACCGCAAAATGAGGGCGCCGTAGCTACTTTTGACCAGGGTTGTGTGCGCCAGGCGCTGTTCAACTTGCTCTCGAATGCGCTCCGCTTCAGTCCGCCGCACGGAACGATCACATTTTATTCCAAAAGTGCCGATGGCGAATGGATCGTGGAACTATGGGATGAGGGTCAAGGCGTGCCACCCAACCGCCTTGGTGACATCTTCGAGCGGTTCGTCCAAATCACGCCGCGCTCCGAACTTGGTTCTGGAGCCGGGCTTGGCTTGGCCATCTGCAAGAGCATCGTGGAACTTCACCAAGGCCGCATCTCGGCGCACAACCGAACGGATCGCAGCGGTTTTGTCGTCGCCTTTTCGATGCCGCTCGGCGCACACGAGGGCTGAAGCAGTCGTCAGTTCGACTTTGCGCAGGGAATGCAGCGTGATTTATTCCTTTTGGCCCACGCTTCGGCAACCGAGGTTGTCGCCTTGGGCGAAGGCCGGCAATGCAGCACATCCACATTGCAGAGATTCTTCGATGGCAGGAGGTTATCGCCTCAGTCAGTTAGCGATTTCTGCCGCTGCTTCGCGCACGTCTGCGATGGCTTTGCGAACGTGATCGAGGTGCGAGCGAAATGACAGGATGCACATGCGGATCGCAGAACGCCCCTTAAAGGTGACGTTCATAAGGAAGACTCGCTGTCTTGCGTTGACGCGCTCGACCAGGCGCCGGTTCAGGTCAGCAAGCTCGCTCTCGTCACGATCCGGTGAGCCGAGGCGGAAGAGTATCACGGTCAACGTCGGTTGTGAGACGATTTGAATGCCAGGAATCATGCCGAGCTCTTCACTGGCAAGGCGCGCCAGGGTAAGTTTTTCCTCCAAGTTATCGCGAAATGGAGTGATGCCGTGCAACGCCAACGGCAACCATACCCGCAGACCTCGAAATGGACGCGTCTGCTCGGCTGAGTAAGAGCAGAAGTCCACCTTTTCTGGATCATCTTGAATGGGACCGTATCGATCCGCGTCGATCTCGTGCGCTCGTTTGAGGGCGTGGCCATCCAGGACCAATAGGGCGCCGGTTCCGTAGGGAAGGAACAACGATTTGTGAGGATCCAAGGAAATCGAATCGCAGCGCTCGATTCCTCGCATGATGCGCTTGCCCCGCTCGGTGAGCATGAAGAATCCGCCATAGGCTGCATCCGCGTGCAACCAGAGCTTTTCACGCTGGGTTACCAGGGAAATGGCCTCAAACTCATCCACCGCGCCCGTGAGGAACGTGCCAGCGCTCGCCACCACGAGAAAGGGTTTTGCGCCCGCAGCGCGATCTTCTCGGATGAGTTTGGCTAGTGCGCTGACGTCCATGCGCCCGTCCGCGTCGGATGGCACCCTGCGGAAGGACTCCGCAGGCAAGCCGCACATAAGCGCAGCCTTTTGCACGGAGAAGTGAACCTGGTCTGAGGCATAGTAGCGGCCGGACATTAGCTCGGCAGGAGCGAGATGATGCTGGCGGGCGGTAAAAAAGGCCGTCAAGTTGGCCGTTGAGCCGCCGCTTGTGAAAATTCCGTTGGCGGAATCGGGATAACCGATGATCTCTGCAAACCAACGAAGGACGTTTGCCTCCAGTTCAACGGCGGAGGGCGCCGCGGCCCAGCGTCCGACAAAGCGGTTCACGACTCCGGCAATCAGGTCAGCGACGGCGGCGTGTGGCAGGCCGCCACCGGGCAGGTACCCAAAAAACCCAGGACTCGTGGCGTTGAAGCCGGGTGGTATGACCTGCTTGAAAAGGAAGTCGAGCACCTGCTCTGGCGATGCTCCCGTCTGCGGCAAATTCTTGTGTCCGAATTCCCCCGCAAGACACGGTATATGATCAAGCTGAGAGGCAGGCTGGGCTGGCAGCGAATCGAGATAGTTGGCCAGACGCGCAGCGACCTGTTCGACGAGCGAGCGGAGGGCGCTTCCACTGAGATCGAGTTCCGTGTTGGGGTCAGACAGCAGATTCTGCATAGCTTTGCCGTTCGTTCCGTGGCGAGTTGAGCAGATCAAAGGTCCCGCCATCACCCCCTTCTGACAATGCGTTCACGCGCCGCCACTCGTATTCAGTGGCTGCGCTCGGAAACACGGTCATTACCGTCGTACCTGGTCCAAGAGTTGCAGCCACCTCGCAGGCAGCTCGCCAGTTCGCAGCCGCCGAACTTCCGATCCTAATTCCCGTTTGATCATAAAATTCGCGCATGGCTCGCAACGACTCTTCGTAAGTGTAGTCAAAATAATCAATGATGCTGGCCTCTTTCGGGGCGACAAACGACTGTCTCCTGCCGCACCCAAAGCCACCTGAGCCAAGAAACTTCGGTAAGCCATTAGGGGGACGTTCGGTGCCATAAGGAAGCTCTGCTGGCGAAGTTGCGAACAATTCCAGCTTGGGGAACGTATTCACCAGGGCGTCATACACTCCCATCAAAGTGCAACCTGTGCCAATCGAAGCGACCCAGGCGCATTGGTCGCACGATGTGTCTCGCGGCAGTTGTTCGGCGATTTCCCGCCCAGTGGTCTCGCGATGCATCCATAGATTGGCGGGGTTCTCATGTTGGTAGAGAAAGCTCAACGACGGATCGGAGGCCGCGATTTGGCGTGCCCTTTCCAGGACACCCCAGAAGCCGTGTTCCTTCGGCACGAGGATCACTTCGGAGCCGGAACGGCTCAATTGAGTCAAGAGTTCAGGCGCGGTGGCCGCAGACATCACCAAAGTCAAGGGGAGGCCGAGCTTTGCACACAGCCTGGACAGCGCCACGCCTAACGAGCCTCCGGTGTACTCCAAAACACGGAGGTTAGACCATTGATCCCTCGGGGTCTGTTCCAGCAGTTTGTAGAGCATTCCAAATACGGGGCGATCCTTCACCGAGCCGGTCGGATTATGCCATTCGCACTTTGCGAAAATACGGGTTCCGTCCGCCGGGCCAGGAAGTTCCAGCAGGGGCGTCTCACCCAGTCGCTTGAGAAAACTCTCCAACGGCCGGTGAGCATCTAGGAGGCTTCGATTCAAGGTGCGCGCAAATTCGCTTGAGAGTTTCATGACAAAGGGGTTGGTTAGAATTGAATAGAACGCACCACGCGAAAGCCCACGATAGTGTAATTCGGCCGATAGCCGTGTCGGCGGGAGGCGAGGCAGAGATCGCCGTTCATCGCGTAGGCTCCGCCCCTGGTGATTGGGTAGCAGTGACCCGTATCCTCAGTAATGTGGTCCGCGATGTAACTGGCTTTGGGATAGGGCAAATAGATGGACTGCGTCCACTCCTCGACATTGCCGCCAAGATCCATGATCCCTTGGGCAGAGGCACCCGCGGGAAACGCGCCAACTGGCGTGGTATCACCAATCCCTTCTTCATGGGTGTTCGCCCTTCCTCGCTGGAATTCATCGCCCCAGGGAAAAATCGATGTCCCTCGCGAAGATGCGGCGAATTCCCATTCCTCCTCCGTGGGGAGGCGATAGGTTTCCCCCGTGGATTGGCTTAGCCATTGACAATATCCGAGCGAATCAGCGAAGCCCACTCCTTGCACCGGATGGTCGGGCCTGGCGCGATCCGCCTTCAATACTCTGCCGAAGACGGACTTCTCAAACGTTTGGAAGTCCGCATTGGTGACCAAATGCTTGGCAAGGTCGAAAGTCGCGATGGTCTTTCGGACTTTTGGAGTTTGTTTTAGGAACCAGGTTCTTGCTTGATCGCGGCTAAATTGCCGAAAGGCGTAGTCGAAGATCTCAAGATAGCGTTCAATCTCATCAACGGTTGAACCCATCTCGAAAGTTCCTCCCTCAATGGTGACCATTTTCATGACTCAATACTGATGCGATGCACTGCGCCATCGTAGCTGGCCGCGAGGAAGTTCCCTTGGTGTGCGTCCCAGGCGAGGGACGAGATGCCGCTCATGGTTGGGCGCTGGAGCCCACCCTGCCACTTGCCGGAAGCGCAATCGAAAACATCCACGGTGCCGCCATAGCTGCCGGTCGCGATCAGTATTCCATTGCAGGAACTCGCAATGCACTTGATTGAGAATTTGTGCCGCGATGGAATGTTCTGCTGAAGCTCGGCTTCGGCGCTCCAGAGTCGAAGCGTAAGGTCGCGGGAGATGGTGGCAAACCCGTCCCGATAAACCGTGAGACCGTTTAGGATTCCATCGTGCGCACCCCGGGTCAATTTGCGCACCTTGAGCGAATTCCCATCGATAATCGCCAGCGAGCCATCCGCAGACCCGCACACAATGTTGCCGCCGAGGCTGGTGAGCCCCTTGATCGCATTGCAATCAAGCTGGATGGTTGCGAGGTGCTTCAGGTTGGGAGACGTATCGAACACGAGGACGCTTCCACCATAGGTCCCGAAAGCAATTCTGGATCCCGGCGCAATCCCCAAGCGTGTGACGCAATTCACGGGTTTCCCCACTTGGTAGCAGGACGCGCCAGTCCTGGCATTGTAGATCACACCCAGTTGTCCGGCCGTCCACAGGCTGTTTCCGTCGCTGGCAAGACAATTGCACAAGGTGCCCGGGCCCGCCAAGCTTTGCCCATTCTGCTTCAGAATTCCGGCATCGCCTATCGCAAATACCGAGGGGCCATCAACGCAGATCGCGTTCAGGCTGCGTGAAGGGATGAAATCGTCGCTGGTCCACTGGTCAGTGCTTTGGCGCCAATGGGCATACTTCGATCCGAAAGTGCCGAACACCGCTTCGTCATTGTTTAGGAAGGCGGCTGAGCGCGCCCAGACGTTATCTGGGTATTGCGTCGTTCGGATCGTCCGCAGTCCGTGTTCCGACACTTCCCAAAGGATCAACTGCTGGTCATAACCCAGGCTCAGAAGCAGCGACCGGTCGTCGGAGAGCACGAGCCGCTTCACGCCGGAATTATGGGCCGGGTGGCGCTGAATGGAGTCTCCATTGAGCGACCAAACCTCACCATTATCACAGCCCACTAGGAATCGTTGGGTGTCGATCATGGCTAATGCATCCACGTCAAACTCCAGGCCCTCACGGATGTGCGTCTGCCGGCCATCGTCGGCGTTCCAGGTGCGAATCGAGCCATCTGTGCCGCAGGAGATGAGTTCGCCTCCATCACAGTTCCAGTCGAACGATTCAATCAACCCCGAGTGACCCCGGCAGGTGGCGAGTTCCTGCCCGTTCATGCCGAACACTTTCAGCGTGGCATCATACGAGCATGTCGCGATGCGGTCACCATCCGGGCTGAAAAGTGCCTTCACCACGTCGTCCTGGTGCCCGCAGAGAACCGCACGCAAACGCATGGACGGAATTTCCCAGATCCTGGCCGTGTGGTCGCTGCTTGCGGACACCAGCAGCGAGCCGTCGGGTGAAAAAGCGCACTGGTTGGCAAGGTGGTCATGGCGGCCGCGAGCGATTGGCTTGCCGACGCGATGATCCCACAGCGTGACGTCGTTGTCGTATCCCGCAGTGGCAATGAAATTCTCGTGGGTGGCGATTCCGCTGATTGGAGCTACATGTGGAGTATACACAGGATTATGTTCGTTTGCGAGTTAAGTGGTGAGGGAGGCTGCCGAGTGACGGTGCCAAAGTTCTTTGGCCGCATGTGTATGATGCACCAGGACTTTCAGGGTGCGGTCGATGCGCTCACGCAAGGCGGGAGCCAAGGCGCCATTCTTGACGTCCACGTCTGCTCCCGCGCCGACGATCGG
>Ga0182024_10020136_pt1 | contig 12217 bp, 8 predicted proteins | sample P32metaG_FD_120480 | JGI IMG/M metagenome (GOLD analysis project Ga0182024, IMG submission 120480) | Permafrost microbial communities from Stordalen Mire, Sweden - P3-2 metaG (Illumina Assembly) | ecosystem: Environmental > Terrestrial > Soil > Wetlands > Permafrost | place: Sweden: Stordalen...
CAGGTGGCCGCGGCGGCTTTTTGCTTCTTCGGCTTGGCTTTGACAACGGCCTTGGCCGGGCGGCCGGGCTTTGTTTCGCGATCGTCGCGGCGTTCGCGCAGACGGACGGCCTTGCCGATGCGATCGCGGAGGAAATAGAGCTTGGCCCGGCGGACGACGCCCGATCGCTTGACTTCGATCTTGGCGACCTTGGGGGAGTGGAGCGGGAACTTGCGTTCGACGCCTTCGCCCGAAACGACGCGGCGGACGGTGAACGTTTCGCGGCTGCCTGAACCGGCACGAGCGATGACGACTCCGTTGAAGATCTGGATACGTTCTTTTTCACCTTCGAGAATCCGGGTGTGAACGTCGACGGTGTCGCCGATGTTGAACAGGGCCAGGTCGGTCTTCAGGCTGCTCTGTTCGACCAGCCGCAACGTTTGTTCGCTCATGGGTAGATTCCTTCAGGTAGCAGAAAGTTAATTCGTCCGGGGCCGATCGCCCGAGAGGAGATCGGCACGCCGCTCATGCGTTTTTTGTAGGCTGCGTTGCCGGCGCCACTCGGCAATTTCGACGTGATTTCCGTTCAATAAAACGTCGGGCACTTCGTGGCCGCGATATTCACGCGGCCGGGTGTATTGTTCGAATTCCAGCAGCGGCTCGAGGCCGGCGAAAGAATCCTGCTTGTTGCTCTCATCATCTCCCAACACGCCGGGAACCAGGCGGGCCACGGCGTCGATCACGACCATCGCCGCCACTTCGCCGCCACCCAGCACCACGTCGCCGATCGACACTTCGTCGGGCCGCAGAATCTGTCTCACCCGATCGTCAAATCCCTCGTAACGGCCGCACAGCAAAATCACCCGCCGCTCGGCCGCCAACTCGTCGGCCACGCGCTGATTGAACGTTCGCCCCACCGGGGTGAGCATCACCAGCCGGCCCGGCTCGTCGGCCAGGCGGCGCACGTGCTCCACACACTCGACGATCGGCTCGACTTTCAGGACCATGCCGGGTCCGCCGCCAAACGGCCGATCGTCCACCGTGTGATGTTTGTCCTGGGCAAAGTCGCGAAAATTGTGCAGCTCGACCTGGATCAAGTCCCGCTCGATCGCCCGCCGGAGCAGGCTCTGACCGAGATAGCCGGAGAGAATATCCGGAAACAAGGTCAGCACGTCGAACCGCATGATCGTTACTCGGCCGCTCCCGCGGTTTGCTCTTGCGACTCGCCTTCGGCGCCCGACGGGGCGGCTTCGGCAGCCGGTGCTTCGTCTCCTCCTTGCGGGGCGATGTAAGCCGGTTCGCCGGGATCGGGAATGTGGCGAGGCAAAGCCAAGCGCTCGCGCGCCGCGGCCTGCTGTGCCAAATGGGTCCCTTCGGCGCCGTACTTCTTGATCAGTACTTTGACTTTATCGGACGGCTGAGCGCCCACGCCCAACCAATACTGGATGCGGTCGGGCTTGAGCAGTGCTCGGGCGTCGGTCTCATGGACCATCGGGTCGTAAGTTCCTAATTCTTCCAACACGCGTCCGTCGCGCGGGTTACGCGAATCGACGGCGCAAATGCGAAAGAATGACCGGTGCTTGCGGCCCATCCTTTTCATGCGAATTCTGACTGCCACTGCGTTCTCCTGGGATTGATAAACCGTTCAATATACTGGGGTGATTGTCGATCGCGTGATTGAAACTACTGAATATCGTGTTCCGGCGGCCCTCTGGCAAGCCCGAATGGGGCGCTGCGGGCGGAAATCGCCGCCGCAGCCGCTGAAAACCGCCGGACGCTATTTGCCTCGGTCGCCACGTTTTCGGCGGCGTGCTTCCTTTTCGCGTTCTTTTTTCAGTTTGGTGCGTTCGGCGGGCGTCAGCCGTTTGCCGGTGCCGACTTTGTTTTTGACCAATTGACCGCCGGAGCTGAGCCCTTGCTGCAGGGCCTGGACCCGTTTCATGCGGTCGCGGATGCCCAGGGTCGACATCTCTTTCATCATGGCGGCCATGGCATCGAACTGCTTGACCAGCTCGTTCACCTGGTGCGGCTCGACCCCGGCACCGGCCGCAATGCGGCGGCGGCGGCTGGCATCGATCATTTTACTCGGTTGGCGGCGTTCGGCCGGGGTCATCGAATCGATCAGGCCCAAAAGCTGACGCATGTCCCCTTCGGCGTCGACGTCCTTGAGCGCGTCGGACATGCCCCCCATGCCGGGGAGCATCTTCATGATATTGCCTATAGGACCGAGCTTGCGAGTTTGCTTGAGCATCTTGGCGAAGGTTTCGAGCGTGAACTCGCCCTTGCGCATGTCGGCTTCGGCCTTGGCCATCTCGTCGGTGTCGAACTTCTCTTGAGCCTGTTCGACCAGGGTCAGCACGTCCCCCATGCCCAAGATGCGCTGGGCCATCCGCTCGGGATAAAACTCTTGCAGCGCGTCGAGATGTTCGCCGGTGCCGATGAATTTGATCGGGACGCCGGTCACCGCCTTGACGCTCAGCACCGCGCCGCCGCGGGCGTCGCCATCGAGCTTGGTGAGGATGACGCCATCGAGCTCGAGCGCTTCGTTGAAGGCCTTGGCGCTGTTCACGGCGTCCTGGCCCGTCATGCCGTCGACGACGAGATAGGCCTGGTCGGGGCTGACCCGGGAGTCGATCTGGCGGAGCTGGGTCATCAACTCCTGGTCGATGTGGAGCCGGCCAGCGGTGTCGAGAATGACGACCTGAGCCCCAGTCTTGCGGGCGTGCTGGACTGCCTTTTGGCAGACGGCCACCGGATCGGTGGCCCCCGGCTCGGAAAAGACCGCCACGCCGAGCTGCTCGCCGATGACGTGCAACTGGTGGATGGCCGCCGGCCGCTGAAGGTCGGCTGCCACCAATAGCGGCACGCGGCCGCGTTGGTGAATCATGCGGGCGAGCTTGCCGCAGGTGGTCGTTTTGCCCGACCCTTGCAGCCCACACATCATCAGCACGGTGACGTCGGGCTTGAGATGCAACGAGGTGTCGACAGGGCCCATCAGGGCGATCAATTGCTGATGGACGATGCCGACGAGTTGCTGGCTGGGGTTAAGCGAAGCCAGCACCTTTTCGCCGATGGCCTGTTCGGTCACCTGGGCCATGAAGTCCTTGACGACCGAATAATTGACGTCGGCTTCGAGCAGGGCCTGCTGGACCAGGGCCAGCCCGTCGCGCATGTTCGACTCGGTGAGCTTTCCCTTGCCGCTGAGGGTTTTGAGCGCACCGGCCAGGCTTTGCTGTAACGAATCGAACATAAGGAAACTCGAAAATGCGGCCTGCGCGCCGCCAATGGAAAAAAGCTGTCCGCCGGAGCTGCTCAGGCAGTCATTTGACCGGTGGCTGGGCGCTCTACGAGCGGAAAACTCGCATTTTAGCGAATGCCGGCCCGAATTGACAAGCCGTTAGCTCGCTTGGAGTTGAGGAAAACGGCCGGCACGCGAGACGTGACACTTTATAGGAAGCGTTATAAGAAGCGGAGCAGGGCGTATTTCTTTTTGCCTGAGCGAAGGACCATGATCGTTTCGCTGGCGAGATGACTGGGGCCGAGTTGGGTGGCGATGCCGTCGATCTTGCGGTTGTTCACCGACGCTCCGCCTTGTTCGACCACACGGCGGGCATCTCCCTTGCTTTTGGCCAGGCCGGCTTCGACCAAGGCGTCGACGACGCTGAGTCCGCCGTCGGTCAATCGAGCGCGCGGCAACTCACGGCTGGGAACATCGGCAAAGATTTCGCCCAATTGGGCATCGGAAAGGTCGGCGATCTCGGCGCCAAAGAAAATTTCGGTCGCCCGCTGGGCAGCGGCGAGGCCCGACGGCCCATGAACCAACCGGGTCAACTCCTCGGCCAGGCGTCGCTGGCTTTCACGTTTCTCCGGCGCGGCGGCGCGATTGGCGTCCAATTGCTCGATCTCGGGCCGCGACAGCTCGGTCAGCATCCGCAGGCATTTGCCAGCATCTTCGTCGTCGACGTTGAACCAATATTGAAAGAACTGGTAGGGGCTGGTTTTTTTGGCCGAAAGCCAAACCGCGCCCGACGCGGTCTTGCCCATCTTGGCGCCGTCGGCCTTGGTCAACAGGGGGCAGGTCATGCCATAAAGCTGCACGCCACGCATCCGCCGGGCCAGATCGATGCCGGCGGTGATGTTGCCCCATTGATCGCTGCCGCCGATTTGCAATTGGCAGCCGAAGTGCTGGCTCAGATGGACGAAGTCGTACGCCTGGAGGAGCATGTAGCTGAATTCGGTGTAACTCAGCCCGCTGTCGGTTCGCTCCAGCCGGCTTTTGACCGAGTCTTTGGCCAACATCACGTTGACCGGCAGATTTTTGCCGACGTCGCGGAGGAAATCGAGAAAGCTGAATTGGTTCATCCAGTCGAAATTGTTGACCATGCGGGCGGCATGTTCGCCATCGAAGTCGAGAAAGTTCGACAACTGGCCTTTCAGCGCTTCGACATTGGCGGCGAGCGTTTCGCGCGACAGCAAATTGCGCTCGTCGCTGCGGCCGCTCGGATCGCCGATCATTCCGGTGGCGCCGCCGACGACGGCGATCGGCCGATGCCCGGCCTTTTGATAGCGGCGGAGAATCATCAGCGGCACGAAATGGCCGACGTGCAAGCTATCGGCCGACGGATCGAAGCCGGCGTAGAGGGTGCGCGGCTCGGCTTCGAGCCAGGCGTCGAGGGCGGGATCGGTCGATTGATGGACGAGCCCACGCCAGGAGAGATCGGCAAATAGCGACATAGTTTAATAACGATTGGCTGATGGAAGTGACCTACTCTAATCAGAAGAAGGAATTCCACCGCAGAGGACGCAGAGGATCGCAGAGGAAAAAGAAAGATAAAATGCCCACACGGCAAGCGGCCGGAAGGATGCGAGCATTTTTTTGATTTGTCTTCTCTGCGATCCTCTGTGTCCTCTGCGGTGAAATTTACTTTCTTCGTTCGGAAAGCAGTCTACCGCCACATGTCGTCGCCGGCAAAGGGATGGGTCGGCCCGAGGAGTTTGGGCTTTGGCATCACCTTGAGGGCCTGTTCGGCCAGACGCATATCTTCGTTGGTGGCGATCTTCAAATTGACCGGCGAACCCTGGACGATCGCCACGGCATGGCCGATCCGTTCGACCAACTCGGCGTCGTCGGTGGCCGGGTAGCCGCCTCGCTTGGCGTGGGCGTCGAGCAGCAACTGCCGGCGAAAGACCTGCGGCGTCTGCGCTTCCCACAGGCCGGTGCGCGGAACCGTCTCTTGGATCATCGAATCCTTGCCGACCCGTTTCAGGGTGCCGGCCACCGGAATGGCCAGAATGGCGGCGTCGTGCTTTTCGGCCGCCTCGAAGACGCGCGTGATCCAAACATCGGCCAGACAGGGCCGGGCGGCATCGTGAACGCAGATGAAATCGATGTCGGGCTTGACGCGGCAGAGCGCCTTGGCGACCGAATCGTGCCGCTCGGCTCCCCCTTCGACGACGTCGATCCCCAGGATGGCGATGTTGGCGCCAAACCGGCGATGAAATTCCTCGTGATCTTCGGCCGCGATGACCAGCAGGAATTGCTTGACGTCGTTGTGATTGAGCAACTTTTCGGCGGCATGCAGCCAAACCGCCTTGTTCGCCAGCGGCGCGAACGGCTTTTTGTAGTTCTGGTCGTGAAAGCGGCTGCTGCGGCCGGCAGCCGGCATGATAACGGCGAATTTTGACACGTTGGGCTTGCCTCCTATGGCGCGATTGCCCCAATTGTTTCTTTTCGCCAGGGGCCGTCAAGCGATGCGCCGTCAAGCGAGCGCTGTCGGCCCAGCGCTTGCCGAACGACGCGTCAGCCGTTTTTGTACGGCATCAGAATCTCGTCGGGATGCAGACCGGCGATGGAGTGGAAGCCGCCGTCGGCAATGGCCTCGCCCAAGCGGGTGATGCTGCGGAAATAGCGATCCGAAGGGCGGCGGCCCAACTGCTTTTGGGTCAGATCCTGGCAGATGCAATCGGCCGCCTGGCGGACGACCTCATCGCCGTGGCTGCCGGCGTACAAGCTGGTGGCGAGCATCACGACCAGGTCCTGAACCCGCTGCGACAGCTCCGACATCCGGCACTGGCGGTCGGCCAGCGCCAATTGGTGCTTGCTCATCGTTTCGCTGATTTCGATCGAGATGCGCTGCAATCGCTCGGCCGCAAACTGGGCATGGCCGCGCAGCGGCTCGGGCATCGGCGGCAACTCGGGACGCGCGGCAGGGCGCAGCTTTTGCGCCACCAGCCAGCGGGCGTACGGGATCAACGCACTCTTGAGCGCCCAAAAGTGTGCCGGGTTCATCAGGTTCGGCTTGCGAATGCCGGCGTCTTGCAGGGCCTTGCCGATCGGCTCGAAGAATTGCACGCCATGCTGTTTGACCAGCGATTTGAAGAAGGCCATCGACAACATTTCGCCTTCCCCCTCGTAGATGCAAGGGGCCAGGTATTCGTGAACGTTGTCGCCGAAGAGGTGGCCGTGCAGGAACGCCCGGCCGCCGTGGGTTTTCATGAACAATTCGATGGCGGCCTCTTTCTGGGCTTCGCTGCCAAAAACTTTGGCCACGATGCATTCCATTTCGCCGCGATAGCCCTGGTCGATCAGGCCCGAGCACCACTGGACCAGGGCGTCGGCCGAAACGATCAGGCCGGCCAGTCGGCCCAGCCGGCGGCGCACCAGTTCGCGGTTGGCGATGACCGAACCATAGGTTTTGCGGAACTTTGCCCAGGGAATCATGCTGGCCAGCATCACCCGCATGACGCCGGCGGCGTTGGCACAGAGCGCGATGCGTCCGAGATTCAGGCCGTGATAAGCGATCGTCAGGCCATCGCCGCGGGGCGGAACGAGCAGGTTGGCCGCCGGCACGCGAAAATCGCGCAGCACGATGCCGCGGTTGTGCGTGTGCTTCAGGGCGTACAGTCCATATTTGGTCAGTTGAAATTGTTCATTCTCTTCAGCCGGCAAATCGACGATCAGCACCGCCGGCTTACGCTCGATGAGGCAAACCAAGCCAATCGTTCGCCCGGGCACGACATTGGTGATGAACAGCTTTTCGCCGTTGACGACATATTCGTCCCCTTCGAGCCGGGCTTCGGTCCGCAGGGCGGTCAGGTCGGAGCCGGCGCACGGTTCGGTTAGGGCAAAGGCACTCAGCCGTTCGCCGCTGGCCAGGCGGGGCAAAAATCGCTGCCGCTGCTCGGTATTGCCGAACGTGCGGACTGGATCGACCGCCCCGATGCAGCCATGGACCGAAGCCAGGCCGGCGACGGTCGGATCGACCATGGCCATGCGTGTGAGAAAGGGTGCAAAACTGGCAAAGGGTGCTCCGCTGCCGCCGTAGGCTTTGTCGACCAACAGACCCCAATAGCCGGCCGCGCCGAGTCCGGCCAGGACCGGGTAGGAAATCTTTCCGGCGGTGTCCAACAGGGTGCCGTCCTGGCGATGCCGCGTGACGACTTCGATCGAGTCGTCCATCACACGCTGGACGTCGGGGGGAGTGGCCGGCGCTTTGCTGGCGAACAGGTCGACCGGCAAACCGCGCTGCCAAACGGCCAAATGGACCGGGCTGTTGGTGGTTTGATAACGGGGGGCGAACAGGGTTTCGACCTGATCGTCGGCTTTGTCGATCGCCCCGGTGCGGCGAGCTTCGTCCTCGCTTTTGCCTCCCATCTTGAGCGCCGTTTCGGCGAACGAGGCTTTGCCATCGGTCGACGGAGGCGTTTTGGAATGGGAGTCGGAATCGGCCGTGGGGAGGGTGGGAGTGCTCATCGAGTTGGTTCAGCAAGGTCGAAGGAAAAAAGCCAGCGGAAACGTGGGGCCTCGTTTGCCCCACCACTCTATTATACGCGCGCGACCTACCCCAGTGGTTCGGCCGGGAAAACTGGCTTTCGGGACTTTGGGCAAGAAGGGCCAATTCACGTCGCGACGGGGCGACGGCGCGCAAGTGCCCGCCGCACGGCCTGATCGGCGGCCGCATCTTCGTCGACTTGCAAACGACGGAAAAGAAATGCGAGATAGGCAAAGCTGGCCAGTGACACCAGCAACGCCGAGCCGTTGAAATCCTTTTTCAGGCAGGTGTCGTACAGACCGTGCAACACGGCGGGGACGGCGATCACGATCAGCGAGGGAACGATCCATTCATGCCAGGCGTCGCACCGGTCGAAAGAATCGCGACGCTCATAAAGGAAAATCGCCACCGAGCCCGACCAGATCGCATGCAGGGCAACGCAGGAGAGAAAGCGGACCAGGTAGATGCTTGGGCCGGTGATCCCATTGTAGTACGTGCTCGAATAGATGATTCCCTCGGCGATGCCAAAGCCGGCGCCGGAGGCCAGTCCCCAGATGAACAGCCCTCGCCAGGCCGACCCGCGCAGCGTATCGCGAAACCAAAACAGAGGAAAGGCTTTGACAAACTCTTCGCACAGGCCGACACCGAGCGTAAATCCAATGAAACTGAGGAAGAACCCATTCTCTGGATCTGACGCCGCGCTGTAGGAAAATGCGATCAATTTGAGCAGGTAGAAAAGAAGCGTTATGACGTTGAAACCAATCAGGTAGTGCCCCTCGAACGCGGAGGCCAGAAACTGAACGGCCAGGAGAAAGCCGACGCCGACGGTCGAGGTGAAGAGTCCCACGGCCAACACCTGCAGCGGCTTGGCCGAGCCATCCGCGGCCAGGAACATGAAGAAGGCCATGTAGGCGATCGTGGCCATGGCGGCCATGAACCAGTGCGCGAGCGACGAACGCGCGAGAAACGCGCCGTTCAATCGCTCGCCCGGCAGCAGCGCGAGGAGGTCGTCCAACGACTCGATCTCCGCGAGCTTTTTTTCGATCGCATCGTCCTCGGCCGAAACGGCCCGCTCTGGCGTTTCGGTCGCAGCCGTGGCTTCCGGCGGCCCCGTCGGAGCGCCTGCGTCGGTGGGAGCAGTAGACTCGGGCGTAGCGGTAGCCGCACCAGGAGCGGAAGCCTCAGTCGAACCGGCGCCATCGGATTTCTCTGTCACGCCGGCATCCTTGAGTGTCTGGGTCAACCGCTCGACGAGCGACACCTCTTCCGGCGACGTGGTCCAAAGCGACACCACCAGCGGTATCAGCGCCAGCGCGAGCAGCCAATGCAGTTGACGGCGCCAGACGGGCCAACTGCTGGTAGCCGGCACGCTCCTGGCGTCGGCAAGCTTCGATTTCGGCCGGAAGAACTCCGCCGACAATTCGACACCCGGCAGCGGCTCTTTGGCGACCCTGGGGGGCGGCACGGGACGCTCGATGGCGGGAATGTCATCCAGCAACGTGACGAGAGAATGCTCGGGCTCGGGGGGAGGCTGGGGCTGCGGGATTTTCATCGCCGCGCCGCAGGCCATGCAGGCAACCGTTCGGCCAGCGGCGCGCTCGGGCGCTTTGTGGCCTTTCCCACAGGCGGGACAGCGAACGGTCAGCGGCATGATCGTCACCTCGAGAACCAAGTCGATCGCGTGTGGGTGATCTCTCGATATTGTCGTATTCCGATCGGTGTTTCAAGAACCTGCGGCCAAAAAGCTGACAAAGTTGTCACCGCGCTACTTAGCGTGCGTAGAGTTGGGCGATCTGCGCGGCAAATTGCTGCAAAACCACGGCGCGGCGCAATTTGAGCGTCGGGGTCAACTCGCCGGTTTCGATCGTAAAGCCGCGATCCAAAAGGACGAACTCGCGCACCTGTTCGTCGTGCGAAACGCCGGCCAGGCAGCGGACAATGACCGCTTCGTAAATCGCTCGCACACGCGGATGAACGATCGCCTCGGCGGCCGATGTGACGGGGATTTGCGCGGCGATGATTTCAGCCCGCAACCGATCGCGGTCGGGCACGATCAGTGCGGCGAGATATTTTTTCCCCTCGCCGATCACCATCGCCTGCGCCACCAGCGGATCGGCGACCAGCAGCGCTTCGAGATGCGCCGGCGCGATGTTCTTGCCGCCGGCCGTGACGATGAGTTCTTTCTTTCGCCCGGTGATCCGCAGATAGCCCTCTTCCAGGCTGCCCAAATCGCCGGTGTGAAACCAACCGTCGCGCAGCGCGGCGGCCGTGGCCTCGGGCCGGTGCCAATAGCCTTGCATGACATGCGGCCCACGGGTGAGGATTTCGCCGTCCGGGGCGATCGCCACTTCGACGCCGGGGATCGGCGGGCCGACGGTTCCCATTCGCTGCTGCCGCAGTGAGCAAGTCGTGATGACGGGAGAGGTTTCGGTCAGACCGTAGCCTTGGACCAGCGGCACGCCCGAGCGGGCGAAGAACTCGGCCACGTGGTCGGGCAAGGCCGCCCCGCCCGAGCAGCAAATGTGAATCCGCCCGCCCAGCAGGGCCGCCAGTGCGCCCGGCTCGGCGGCGCGGCCTGTTTCGGTCAGATGCCGGGCCACCTTTTCGTAAAAGTAGGGAACGCCATTGAGAAACGTCGGCCGGACGGCGGCGCAGTCGGCCAAAAGCGTCTCGCGGCTTTCGGCCAGCGCCAGTTGCGAACCATCGGTCAGCCAGGTGTACAAATCGGCCGTGCGGGCGTAAATGTGCGACAGCGGCAGCCAGGACAGACGCAACTCGTTCGGCAGAGGCTCAAACGCCGCGAGCGAAGCCGCCGCGTTGAACGTCAGGTTGCGGTGGGTGAGCATCACGCCTTGCGGCTCGCCGGTCGTGCCCGAGGTGTAGAGAATGGTCGCCAGGTCTTCCGGCGCGGGAAGCAGGGGGCCGAGCGTTGAGGACAGTTCGGCATCGATCGCGGCGAAATGCCGCACCGGCTGGCCGGCAATCGATTCGGAAACGGGATCGAACGATAAGAATTGCAAGCCCCCGGGCAGCAGGCTCGCGGCGGCAGCCAACTTTTGAGCCTGTTCCGTGCCGGCGATGACCACCAACCGTGCTCCGCTGTCGCGAAGTTGCTCGGCAATTTGCGGGCCGGCGAGCGTATTGTGAACCGCGACGTGGATGCCGCGGGCGAGATGGACCGCCAGATCGCAGACAACCCACTCGTAGCGGTTTTCGGAAACCAACAGCAGCCGATCGCCCGATGCAAGGCCGGCCGCGCGAAGGCGAGCCGCCATCTGCCGCACGTCGGCCAGGATTTCGTTCCAGGTGAGCCAGACGTATTGGCCAGCCCGTTTGACACCCAAGGCGGGCTGATCACCCTTTTCGCTCGCGCGCTCGAAAAGGAGCGCGATGAGGGTCTCGGCAGAGAATGCCGGCGGCGATGGGTTCATAAGCAACACGCGCCGAGGGCGAACCGACAGTTATTCAACCCGCTCGAAAATGGTGGCGATTCCTTGTCCCACGCCGATACACATCGTGGCCAATCCGAGCCGGGCACCGCGATCGACCATGGCGCCAATGAGCGTCGTGGCGATCCGCGCGCCGCTGGCGCCGAGCGGATGACCGATGGCAATCGCGCCGCCGCGAACGTTGACCTTTTCCGGATCGAGGCCGAGCATGCCGATGCAGGCCAGGGCCTGGGCAGCAAAGGCTTCGTTCAGTTCGATCAAATCGATGTCGGAGAGCGTCAGGCCGGCACGCTTGAGAGCTTTTTGGGTGGCAGGGACCGGGCCGGTCCCCATCACCGCGGCATCGACGCCGACCACGGCCGTGGCCAGCACACGGACCAGCGGCCTGAAGCCGAGCTCGGCGGCTTTTTCTGCCGACATGATCAACAGTGCCGCGGCGCCGTCGTTCAGCGGCGAACTATTGCCGGCCGTGACGGTGCCGACGACGGGCAGAAAGGCCGGTTTGAGAGCCGCGAGTGCTTCGAGGCTGGCGTCGGGGCGAACGCATTGATCGCGGTCGACCAGCAGGCGATTGCCCGCCTCGTCGCGGCCCCAAATCGGAATCATTTCGCGGCGGAACAGTCCGTCGGCCTGGGCGGCGGCGGCCAGGCGGTGGCTGCGCAGGGCGAATTCGTCTTGTTGCTGGCGCGAAATGCCTTGCGTTTGCGCCAGGAATTCGGCGGTCACGCCCATCGCCAGCGCCCCCTTGGACGTGTGGGCGAACAGCTTGGGGTTCAGATCCAGGCCGGCGTCCATGGCGATGTGCTGCATGTGCTCCAATCCGCCGACGATCTGCACGTCTTCGCCGCCGGCCACAATCGCATGAGCGGCCTGATTGATTGCCTGCAGACTCGAACCGCAGAGCCGGTTGACCGTGGTGCCGGCCGTGGAACTGGGCAGTCCAGCCATCAGCGCCACGGGCCGGGCGACGTTGAAGCCCTGTTCGCGTTGCTGCTGCGTATTGCCCAGGACGACGTC
>Ga0182024_10020137_pt1 | contig 12217 bp, 5 predicted proteins | sample P32metaG_FD_120480 | JGI IMG/M metagenome (GOLD analysis project Ga0182024, IMG submission 120480) | Permafrost microbial communities from Stordalen Mire, Sweden - P3-2 metaG (Illumina Assembly) | ecosystem: Environmental > Terrestrial > Soil > Wetlands > Permafrost | place: Sweden: Stordalen...
GAGCCGCGATTTCATATGGTGTACGCGGATTCTTCAGTCTGAACTGGATCTGGGTGCCCGACGTTTTCATGAGCGCCACATTCGTAATTTGTATGTTCATCTGGTGCTGGGCCTTCCGTCCGAGGAGCGCTTTATTTCAACCAGCCTAGCGACTCTTTGACCAAGCGGTGTCGCTGGGAGTAAACTAAACCCGATAGGTCAGCGACGCAAAACGAAAAAGGAGCCCCGATGTCTTCAGATAACAGTTCACTCGATCGCCGAGATTTTTTACGCAAAGCCAGCGCCGTCAGCGTAGCTTTGGGAACCGCGGGAGCAGCGATGGCCGCGCCGAAGGCGTCCAAAAGCTCGAGCGCACGTTCGAGTGGACGCGTGATCGGCGCCAATGACCGTATCGCCGTCGGTGTGATCGGAGTCGGCGGACGAGGATCTTCCGACGCCAATAGTTTTGCCCGCGTCGGCGAGAAAAACAATTCCTGCCAGATCGTCGCCGTGGCGGACACCTATCAGAAGCGCGTCAACAAGAATAAAGAGATTCACAAATGCGACGGCTATCTCGATTACCGCGAAATTCTCAACCGCAAGGATATCGATGCCGTGGTCGTCGCGACGCCGGACCATTGGCACGCCCACGTTGCACTGGAAGCGATGGATCATGGCAAGGACGTGTATCTCGAAAAGCCAATGTGCCATACGATCGACGAAGCGCGCCAGCTCGTCGCGACGGTGAAGGAAACGGGCCGCGTGCTTCAAGTCGGCTCGCAGACCACCTCCGCCGACCAGTGGTGGAAGGCGAAGAAGGCCATCGCCGACGGCATGATCGGAAAAATGATCATGAGCCAGGGCTCCTACCATCGCAATTCGGTGGAAGGCGAATGGAACTATCCGATCGATGAGAAGGCCGGTCCGGAGGGTAAAGGCGAGGATTATATCGATTGGAAAATGTGGCTGGGCAAAGCGCCAGCGCATCCTTTCGATGCCGACCGGTTTTTCCGTTTCCGCAAGTACTGGGATTATTCAGGCGGAATCGCGACCGATCTGTTCTACCACGTGGTCGCGCCGCTGAACATCTGCTGGGACAAGCCGCAGTTCCCGCATAAAGTGATGGCGTCCGGCGGAATCTACGGCGGACCGAAATTCGAATACAAACGCGAAGTACCGGATACGTTCCACCTGCTGGGCGAATATGCCGAGGGCCATTCACTGGTGCTCAGTTCCTCGATGGCGAACTCGCAGCATATTCCCGGCCTGATCCGCGGGCATGAAGGCACCATCATCATGGTCGAAGGCGGCCAGTTCGAAAGTGTCGTGGATCACATCACGGCGAAGCCGGAAGTTTCGCGCAGGCGCACCAGCCGCGACACTCCTCCGGAGATCAAGCCGATGTTCGCCGACTATAAATTCGGTACGCAAGAGCAGGTCATCCCGGTCGACAAAACCGATACAATGGCGACGCATATCAATAATTTCCTGGATTGCATGCGGACGCGCCAGAAACCGCATCTGGATGTGGAAACCGCGGCCTGCGCACAGGTGCTGATCACGATGGCGGTCGATTCGTATCGCCAGGGGAAAGTGCTGTACTTCGATGAGAAGAAGTGGAAGGTGTCGGATAAGCCGATAAAGGCTTGAGGGTAACAAAGACGTAACGTTAGGCGGCGCTGGTCGATGTGCGCCGAAAGCCTGGCGGACGCAAGAACCGCGAAACACGGTCACTCGGACCGCAGCGTGGCTGGCGCTAGCGTCAGACGATGTCGGCCTGCGTGGAATATGGGAAAAGTCCCGCGGCGGCTGCGGCCATCGCAACGCGGCGGGGAACAAAAAAACGGCCCTCGATAGTGATTTCTCGAGGAAGAGCGGTTTGGCAATACCACCACAACCGCGCGAGGTAAACGCACACTACGATTCCAACAGCCGCATACCCGAGAAGTTTGCCCTCAAATCCCAAGCAAAAATCTCGCAATCGGAAATCCACCAAACCCCGACAGGGCGCTTATCCGAGCGGCTTGATCACGCGCAGCGTCGTCGAGGTCTAAAAATCGGTCGAGGCGGCTCATTGTTTCCTCAGAGGCCTGAATATTGATCGTAACATCCTGGCTACTCAACCTACGGCTTCCCATCCGCCGTCTCCACCCTCACCGTCGCCCCCGACGTCAACGAGTCCGGAGTATTAATAATGACCGAATCCTGAGCTGTGATTCCGCTGGTAATCTCAACCTCCGTCCCAAAATCGCGCCCTTGCGTAACGTGAACCAATTCCGCCCTGTTCCCATTCCGCACCACCGCGACCTCCAACCCCGCCGAGCGGAAAATCAACGCAGTCACGGGCACAACAAGCGCAGCCGTCGCCGCGGGAAGTTTCAGATGAACTTCGGCATAGGCTCCCGGCATCAGTTGGCCGGACGCATTGTCGATATCCACTTCCGTGAGCAGAGTGCGCGTGGTCGGATCGATCGAGCCGGTATTGCGCGCGACCCTCCCCACATAATGCCGCCCCGGCGATTCGATCAGCGTCAGGTCCGCGCTCACCCCCGGAACCGCGGCCCGCGAGTATGTCTGCGGTACGCTGATGAAGATGCGCAGCTTGTCGGTCGAGGAGATGCGGAACAACTCCTGCGCCGCGCCTCCATTGCCCGCGTTGACCAACTGCCCGATGTCCGTATTGCGCGCGGTGATCAGGCCATCGAATGGCGCGAAAACTTTCTCGAACGCCACCAGTTGTTCCAGGTGCTTCACATTCGCGGCCTGCGATTCGACCGTCGCTTTGCCGGCCTCGTACGCGCCCACCGCGTTATCCACGTCCTGCCTCGGAATCGCGTCCTTCATCATTCCCAAGTCGCGATTCATCGTGATCTCCGCCAGCTTCAGGTTGGCCTGCGCAGTCGCAAGCTGCGCCTTCCCTTGCGAAAGCTGCTGATCGACCTCCGGCGAATCGATCTCGGCCAGCAGTTGTCCCGTCTTCACGCGCGTGCCGATGTCGGTGTACCACTTCTTCAAATAACCGCTGGTCCGCGCATAGACTGGCGCATCGACAAACGCCATGATATTCCCCGGCAGGCTGATTTCCTCTTTAAGCTCGCCGCGTTTCGGATGAATCACGGAGACCGAAGGAATGGCCTGCTCCAGAGTCTTCTCGCGAACCACCGACGCTGCGCTGATGCGGGAGCGTATGCCAAAAACCACCACCGCACCCACAATAACCAGGGCGATCGCGAGGACGAGGATTACCTTGAATGTGCGAACCATTATCGACTCAAACGCCGCCGGTGCATCAGGCTGAAAACTGTCGGTACAAAGAATAGCGTAGCAGCCGTCGCGAAGATCAGGCCACCGATCACCGCGCGTCCCAGAGGCGCGTTCTGCTCGCCTCCCTCGCCCAGGCCCAGCGCCATCGGCACCATACCAATGATCATCGCCAGTGCAGTCATCAGCACCGGACGAAACCGGACAAACCCCGCATCGAGCGCCGCCTGCGCCGGCGTCTCGCCCGCCTCCAGTCTTTCTTTAGCGAAACTGACGACAAGAATACTGTTGGAGGTCGCTACGCCAACGCTCATAATCGAGCCCATCAGGGCCGGAACGCTGATCGTCGTATGCGTCGCGAAGAGGAACAAAACAATGCCCGCAAGGGCCGCAGGCAGCGCTGTAATGATGATAAACGGATCGAGCCACGATTGAAAATTCACCACGATCAGCGCGTACACCAGCACGATCGCCAGCGCCAGTCCTCCCAGCAATCCCGTAAACGAACCTCGCATCGTTTCGTATTGCCCCCGGACCAGCACCGTCATTCCGCGCGGCAGATATTTGCGGTTCGCGTCCACAATTTTCGTCATGTCGCGTCCGACAGCACCCAGATCGCGATCTTGCACCGAGCCAAAAATATCGACCACGCGCCGGATGTTGTAGTGCGACACTACGGCCAGGCCGGAGCCTCGATTCATGGTCGCCACGTCCCCTAGAATCTCCGGCTTAGCTGCATTTCCCGACGCCGACATTGACGATGCCGAGATCGGGATGTTCCTCAAATCGCTCAGCGAAGCAACTGCAAATTGAGGCGTTTGCGTCACTACGCTATAACTCACTCCATTGCGCGGATCGAGCCAGAATTCGGGTTGCGTTTGCGAGCTTCCGCTCAAGGAAATGAGGGCACTTTGGGCGACATCGAGCTGCGTGAATCCGCTCTCGGCTGCTTTGGTGCGGTCGACGTTAATGTGAATTTTCGGCTGATCGAACGGTTGATGCACGCGCAGATCGGCGGTGCCGGGAACGGACTTGAGCTGCGCTAAGAGATTGGTAGCAAACACCCGGCTGGCCTCGGAATCCTGGCTGGCTACTTGAATATCGATGGGCGCGGGCAGCCCGAAATTCAGGATCTGGGTCACGATATCGGCCGGAGTGAAATAAAAGAGCACGCCGGGAAATTCACGCGGCAGGCGCTCACGCAACTCTCGAACGTAGTCGTCGGTGGGATGATGCTCTTCGGTTAGCGTCACCAGAATATCGGTGTCCATGGTTCCGATCGGCGCCGACGTGCTGTAGGACATGTTGATGGAGCTGTATGGAAGTCCGATGTTATTGATCAGGCTGGCGATCTCATTCGGAGGAACGATGCGGCGAATGGCGGCTTCGACCGCAGTACTGGTGCGCGCCGATTCCTCAATACGCGTCGCGGTCTTGGTGCGCATGTGCAGATTGAAGCGGCCCGCGTCGGTCGATGGGAAGAAATCCTGGCCCAACCAGGGCTCCAGAAAAAACGTCGCTGCGCACGCTAACAGAAAGAGAGGAATGAACACAGCGCGCCGCGCGACGCAGACCTCGAGCATTCCCCGGAACGAATTGCGCGTTCTTTCGAGCATCCTCTCGAAGGCAAGTTGCATGCGCGCAAAAATATTCCATGCCGCGGGAACATGCTCCTCGTGAACATGCGGCTTAAAAAGATACATCGCCATTGTCGGAACCAGCGTTCGCGAAAGAAGATAGGACGCGAGCATCGCGAACACCACCGCTTCGGCGAGTGGAATGAACAGATAGCGCGCCACGCCGGTGAGCAGAAACATCGGCAGGAAGACGATGCAGATGCACAACGTCGAAACCAGCGCAGGCACGGCAATCTGGCGCGCGCCTTCTAAAATTGCGGGCACTACTTCCGGAATCGTGACGAGATTTCGATGAATGTTTTCAATTTCGACTGTCGCGTCGTCGACCAGGATGCCGACGGCGAGGGCTAAGCCGCCCAGCGTCATGATGTTGATGGTTTCACCGAGCGCGCTCATCACGCATATCGAAACCAGAATCGAGAGAGGGATCGAGACCGCGATGATGATCGTGCTGCGCCAGCTTCCGAGGAACAGAAGAATCATCGCGGCGGTAAGGCAGGCGGCGATAATCGCCTCACGAACCACGCCACTGACGGCCGCGCGCACGAAGATCGATTGGTCGGCAATGGGTTCAATTTTCAGCTCTTTAGGAAGAGTGGCCGCGATGGCGGGCAGAGCTTCGCGAACCTGCTTTACTATTTCAAGCGTCGAGGTCTGGCCCACCTTCATGATGGTCATCAGGCAGCCCCGCGCGCCGTCAAGAAGCACGATATTGGTTTGCGGCGAATAGCCGTCACGCACATTCGCAACGTCGTGAATATATATGGTTGTGTTGTTTAGCGCTCTGATGGGTAAATTATTGAGGTCCTGAACGCGCGTAGGACTGCTGTTGAGATTGACATCGTATTCAAAAGGCCCGATTTTCGAGGTTCCCGAAGGCAGAATCAGATTCTGCACGGTGACCGCGTTTACCACGTCCACGGGCGACAATCCTTTCGCTTGCAGCAGATCGGGCCGGATGTCGATCATCACCTGGCGCTGCTTGCCTCCATAAGGATAAGGAATCGAGGCGCCTTGGACGGTCGCGAGTGAAGTACGGATCGTATTGATAGCGAAGTCGAAAAGCTGCTGTTCGGAGAGGCCTTTTCCGGAAAGGGCAAGCTGCACGATGGGAACGCTGGACGCGTTATAAACCACGATAAAGGGAGGCGTGGCGCCGGGGGGCATGAAGCGGACGGCGGAGGCTCCCTGGGCGGCGATCTGCGCGACAGCCATCTCAATTTTCACGTTGGGATGGAAGAATATCTTGATGATGCTCTTACCGTTATAGGTTTGAGACTCGGTATGTTCCATGTCGTTGACGGTGGTGGTGAGGTTGCGCTCAAAGACGGTCGAGACACGCTCCTCCATCTCTTCGGCGTTGAGGCCGGTGTAATTCCACAGCACCACGACTACCGGAATATTGACGTTGGGAAAAATATCAACCGGGGTTCGTTGAATTACGAGCGGACTGATCAGCAGGATCAGGAGGGTCAGGACGACGAATGTGTAGGGCCGGTTGAGGGCGATTCTGACGATCCACATGTGAACTTATTGTAGGAGGCGGACGGTGTGCGCGTCTCTTCGCCTTTTGGCAGTGCGCTTAAGAGGGCTTAAATGACGTTAAAATGCGCTGGCGGAGAGCTTAAATGACCTTAAATTGCGCTCTCGAAACCATCGGTCGCCTCCAAGCGCCCGGATGGACCGATTAACAATCGGTCCGCAGGTTGCCAACCTGCCCCACAAAAACGCACGCCACCTGGACACAGGTTTACTCGTGGCGGAGGGCTTGTATTGGATCGACGCGGGCGGCGCGGCGCGCGGGGACTATGCTGGCGGCTATTACGATTGCGGTGAAAATGGTTAATGCGGCTAAGAATGTTAAGGGGTCGGTGCCGCTGATTCCTGCTACTAGCCTTCCGGTTAGCGGGCGCGCCATCAGCGCTAACCCTATGCCCACTCCCAAGCCGCACAGCACCCAGAGCAACGATCTCTGCAGCACGATGCGCAGCACTTGCCCGTAGCGTGCGCCGAGCGCCATGCGGATGCCGATCTCTTTGGTGCGGCGCGCTACTGTGAAATAGAGCACTCCGTAAATTCCGACGGCCGCCAGCAGCACGGCGGTGATTGCGAACGTTCCTATCAATGACGCGCCTAGTTCGTAGATGGAAACGGTGCGATTCAGAAACTGCGGCATGGTGCGCACGCCGAACATCGGCAATGCCGGATCGAGTTTGCTCATTTCCGCCCGCACTACCGGCATCAGCGCGGCGATATCCTGTTTCGATCGCAGCAGCACTTCGACCTGTCCGAAATAATCCTGCGCGATCGGCGTGAAGGTGTAGGAAAAAGACGGCTCGCCGTAGCTCGTGTATTTGCCGTTCTTCGCAATGCCAACAATTTCGAAAAGCTGGCCGCCTTTCGTTTGTGAAAACCGGTGGCCCAGCGCTTTCTCGGACGATCCCCAATAACGCCGCGCCATGGTTTCGTTGACGACCGCGACTGACTTGGAGGACGCGGTGTCACGCTCGTCGACAGCGCGGCCGGCCACTATCCCGGTGCCCATGGTTTCGAAATAACGCGGGCTCACGCGGCTGTGGCCAGCGATATTCTGCTCGGAATCCGAGCGAGGCGTCCAGCCTTCGGGATATATAGGACCGGGGCCTCCGTAGGTGTCGAGTGGAAGAGGGAAAGCGAACGCGGCGTCGTCGACGCCTGGAATGGTACGCAGGCGATCCATCATGTCGCGCTCAAAACGTGTGGCGCGCTCCTCGCTATAGCCCTGCAAATCCAAATTGATCGAAAACAGCGATATGCCGGTGCGATAAAAACCGGGATCGACGTTCTGCGCAAATTGCATGCTGCGCAGGAAGAGGCCTCCGCCCACCAGCAAAACGCAGGACATGGCCACCTGCACCATCACGAGACCGTTTCCAGATCCTATCCGCATGGGCCCCGAGCCTTCCCCTTTCATCGCCGCAGCCTGATCGACTTTTGAAGCTCTGAGCGCGGGCCACAGACCGAACAACATTGCTGCCGCGATGGAGACTACGGCGGTGAACAGGAGAATCTTCGGGTCGATTCCGGGCTGGGAACTCATGTCGACAGTCTGGAAATCGAGACTTGGATAGAACCGGATGAGCATGGAGTTAAACCACATGGCGAGCAGGATTCCAAGGCCGCCTCCGGCCAGGGACAGCAGCACGCTCTCGCTGAGTAACTGGCGCACCAGCCGTATTCTGGTGGCACCGACCGCGACCCGGATGGCCATCTCCCGCACCCGGCCTGTGCCACGGGCGAGCATCAGGTTGGCTACGTTCGCGCAGGCGATCAATAAAACCAAACCGACAACCACGGCCATGATCAGGGTCGAAGTGGGAATCAGTCCGGTTACGATCATCCATGGCTGCATTCTCGCCCCGGCGGGCAGCAGATGGAGCTGCAAGCCGGCATCGGTTTTGGGATACTCTTTGGCCAGCCGCGCGGCCAGAATATTCAATGCGGCTTCCGCTTGCTTCGGGGAGACGCCCGGCTTCAAGCGAGCGCGTACGCTCATCCAGCGGTCGCCGCGATCGTCAAGGTTATCGAAATTCGGAGCGACGGTTTTCTGCATCGCGACAGGAACCCAGACGTCGGGAACGAAGTTGAACAAAACGGTTCCGATGAAGCCTCGGGGGGCGACTCCGACGACGGTGAAGGTATGGTTTTCGAGCTTGATGGTCTTGCCGGCGATGTCCGGGTCGGCGTGGAAGCGGCGCTGCCAGAAATTGTAGTTGAGGACGCAGACCGGCTTTTCGTCGGGTTTTTCGTCCTCATCCGGAAGGAATCCGCGCCCCGCCACAGGGTGAACGCCGAGGCCTGAAAAATAGTTCCCGGTAACGATCTCGCCCCAGATCAGCTCGGGCTTGTCGCCGTTGGTCATGCTGAGAGGGAGGCCGGCGGAACCCATGATTTCCGAGAGACCGGTGTCCCGATCGCGGAAGTCCTTCCACTGCGGATACGAAAATCCTTCAATGTTGTTTCCGCCGTTGGGGACGCTGACGTAGATGGCCATGAGGCGGCCCGGATCTGCGACCGGCATGGGGCGGAGCAGGTACGAGTTGACCAGGGAGAAGATGGCCGTGGTCGCGCCGATGCCGAGCGAGAGCGAGAAAATTACGACGGAGGCGAACCCGGGCGATTTACGAAGAACGCGAAGGGCGTATCGCAGATCCTTCCAGAGCGTGTCCATAGAGAGGGTAGAGCAAACGGACGGCCCTCGTTAGTGTTCAGAAAATGAAGGAGTTGGGTTGGAGGGGGTGTTCACCTGTGGGACGGGGTGTCGCGCGAGGAGATTCTCGTGTGGCCGCTTCGAAAAGATTGGCGCCGGTCGCCGCAGGTCCGGGCTGCGCCCGGATGGACCGATTAACAATCGGTCCGCAGGTTGCCAACCTGCCCCACAATTGCGGGCCACGTCTGCCCGCATGCTTACGCATGGCGGCTCAGGGGGTTCGAATTAACGGGGCACGGTATAGAGGCGTTTCGAGACGGCTTGGGGGTTGAGTACGGTCGAGTTGGGCTGTTTATTCGAGCTGGGTGCTGTCACTTTTCGTAGCCTAGATGCCAGCTTAGTTTTTGGGGGTCGAACCAGGAGACTTTGGCGCTGCCTTTCGGCGAGCTTAGAACGAAGGCACAGGGGCCTTCGCCGAATCGTTCGATTCTTTGGGCGATCCAGGACTGGGCGTTCAGAGGCTCGGCCAGGATTACCGGTGTGTGCGCGAAAGTGGCAAGATGCGCGTTGAGGCTTGCATCATCTTGTTTGGAGGGCGCGGGTAATTCATAGGCTTGGCGGTAACGCTTGATCGATGCGTTTAAATCGCGCACGGCGATTATTACGCGTTTCACTCCGGAGAAGTCCGTTGTGGTGGGCTTGCCGCTCGGAAATGCGCGAGCTTCGCGGGGGGTGAAATCGCGAATTAGAAATGGGAAAAAGGTGCCGTTCGGCTCCTCGCCGACGCGCGCGGTTTCCCAATCGAGCTTGGCGCCGTCGGGGCGCTCGCGTCCGCTTTTGGACGGAGGGCCGACTACGATGCCGGCGGTCCGCAAGCGTGCGACTTCGGCTGCCACATCTTTCGATCTTACGGCCCACCCGGTGGGGCCCGCGTTGCCGAGCATCTGTTTCGACCAGTAGTGCGCCGCGAGCGCCTTCTCATTCGGATTGGTTTGCAGGGCGATTAGTTCCAGGTACGATCCATCGGGAAAACTGGCGATTGCCATTTGCGTGGCGCCGTTGCTGTGGGGACCTCCAAATTCGCTGGGAATTCCGACGGAGGCGAGCTGCGCCTGCATCTGTTTGAGGTCCTTGCCGGAGACGGTGACGTGATCGACGGTCAGATCCGCGGCGCAGGCGGGGATGAGGAGGAAGAGGGCGGAGAAGGGGAGCACGACGCAATTGTATCCAATAGTATTAGGCCGGCCGAACGTCGTGTCAGGAGTCAGTTCGCAGCCGCATACTATCGCTGCCTGGTTCAATCCCGCGGCATTTGCGGGGAGTTGCGCACTCGCGGGGCGCGATATCTTCCACGGTCCGGGTTCGATCCAGTGGGATATGGCGGTCAGCCGCATCTTCCCGATCAAAGAACGCAGTTAATAGCGCAACGTTCGCGCAGATTGCCGGGTCGCGAGGAAGGCGTATTTCTAGACTGAACCAAGTGTCCCCTCCCTCACGGTCGGGGTTCGGTGCCAATGCGATCACACCGAAACCGAGCCCCGACTGTAAAGGAGGGGACCTGCTAACGATCTGGCTGCGACAGGCCATTAGGAAGCTATCCCGGTCATTTTGTTAGCGGTGAATCCCCTGGCTCACGCCAAGGGGTTATAACCACGCACGTCAGTGCGGGGACTGACGTTCTGTGCGCTTGTAAACGTTATGACTGGGACACAGAGCAGGGCGGCAAGGGCCGCCTTTTTCTGGTTGCCGGAGTCCCTCAGACGGACACTCCATAGCGAAATCGGACACAATTGAGCCTGTATCGCCCCGCTGGACGCGATAATTCAGTGGAACAGGGATTGCATTGTCAAAACGACCCCGCTAGGATGATCAAATAGCGGGATCGAGGTGACGATGACCTTCCTGAACGATTTGAAATTCGCGATGCGGTCGCTGGGACGATCCAAAGGGCTCGCGGCTACCGTGGTGATTACACTGGCGCTGGGCATTGGCGCCAACGCCGCAATCTTCACACTGGTTCGCGGGGTGCTGTTGCGGCCTCTGGTCAACCGGGACGAGGACCGGCTGATTTATATCCGGCAGACCGCACGCGGCTTCGGGCCCGGCAATGTGCCGTTCTCGGTGCCCGAAATCAAGGATCTGCGGGATCGCGTCAAAACGCTGAGTGCGTTTGGCGAGTTCTCCACCGTCGGCTTCACCCTGGTCGGCCTCGGCGAGCCGCGCACGGTTCGCGCCGGCGTGGTCGACGGACATTATTTCGACGTCGTGGGACTGCATCCGGTATTGGGCCGCCTGCTCGATATGCGGGACGACGGACCGAAGGCCGCCGGGGCGGTGGTCCTCACTTATCGCTTCTGGACGACGGCGCTAAAGAGCGATCCATCGATCCTCGGTAAGACAATCCGGCTCGGGACAGGCCAGGGAGCGGGCTCCGCCACCATCGTTGGGGTGCTGGAACCGTCCGTCCCATACCCAGCCGAAACCGAGATTATCGCCAACATTGTGACGAGTCCGCATCACCTGTCGGCAACAATGGTGACCGGCCGGGTTCATCGGATGACGCAGTTGTTCGGCCGGCTCGCGCCTGGGGTCGACCTCGATCAGGCGACCGCCGAACTGCGAGTAGTCCACGGAGCGATGGTGAAGGCGCATCCGGAAGCGTATTCGACGAAAGCGGATTTCCAGATCGACGCCGTTCGTCTGCGCGACCAGATCACGTCGGGCGCACGAAATGTGCTGCTTGTTTTGCTCGCCGCCTCGACGCTCGTGTTTATCATCGCGAGCTCGAATGTCGCCAATCTGATTCTCGCGCGGACGGTGCGGCGCGAGGGAGAGCTGGCAATCCGGGCGGCGCTCGGCGCAGGAACCGGTGCGCTGCGGCGGACCCTGCTCGCGGAAAGTCTTCTGCTCTGCGGCGCGGGCGCGGCGCTAGGCCTGCTGGGGGCGCAGCCGATGGTGTCTATCCTTGCGAAGTACGCGTCGCGTTTCTCGGTTCGCGCATTGGATCTAACGGTCGATTCCAGCATGATCTGGGTGGGAGTCGGGCTCGCGCTGGTAGCGGCTGTGCTGTTGGCGTTTGTTCCGCGCCTTCCGAATGCCGGAACGGCTCATGGATACAGCCTCGGAAGCGCGCGAGTCACCGGAGGGACGC
>Ga0182024_10020138_pt1 | contig 12217 bp, 12 predicted proteins | sample P32metaG_FD_120480 | JGI IMG/M metagenome (GOLD analysis project Ga0182024, IMG submission 120480) | Permafrost microbial communities from Stordalen Mire, Sweden - P3-2 metaG (Illumina Assembly) | ecosystem: Environmental > Terrestrial > Soil > Wetlands > Permafrost | place: Sweden: Stordalen...
CCCATCGCCACGAACAGGGCGATGAGGGCAACGACCATTGGTGCGCTTGGCTTGCGCGGCCGAAGCTTGGTCATAAGGCCTCCTCTTGGTTTTGTGGTGCACGCGACGACGCGCCGCCCGCAGTAGCACGGCGGCCAGACATCCCGATGCCCCGATGTGCCGAACCCGACTGCGTGCCCGATGCTACAGCCGGCGCCGGAGCAATCGGCCTTTTTACCCGGGGCCGTGATGCTCTTCGATGTCGGCGCGGCTCCAGCAGCTCCGCGGTTAGAATCCGCGCGGCTGAAGGCCGCGAACGATTCGCGGCCGCGGCCGCACACAATGGCCACCTCCTCAGAGAAGAAGATCCGCGTCGTCGTCGCCAAGCCTGGTTTGGACGGCCATGACCGCGGCGCCAAGATCATCGCCCGGGCCCTGCGGGACGCCGGCATGGAGGTGATCTACACAGGCCTGCACCAGACGCCCGAGCAGATCGTCGAGACGGTGATCCAGGAGGATGCCGACGCGGTCGGGCTGTCGATCCTCTCCGGCGCGCACATGACGCTGGTGCCGCGGATCATGGAACTGCTCCGAGAGCAGGGGATCGACGACGTCGTGGTGACGGTGGGGGGGACGATCCCGGCGGAGGACATCGAGGAGCTGAAGTCACTGGGGGTCGCCGAGGTATTCACGCCGGGGGCACCAACCCAACATGCGATCGACTTCATCCGCGGCGCCGTCCGCGCCTGAGCGGCGCCAGCCGGCGCGCAGGCGGTGCCGGCGAACCACAAGTCGCCGGCACCGGTACACCCGTTCACAACGACCTGATTGACTCGTCAGTCAACTGGTTAGAATCCCCACGTCCAAAATGCTTAGGAGGCACTCTTGAAGATCTGCGTCCTGGTCAAAGAGGTCCCGGACGCCGCCGTCGAGAAGCGGATCAATCCCTCGACGGGGCGGATGGACCGATCAGGTGAGAAGAACCTGAACCCCTACGACACGCATGCCATCGAGGCGGCCATGCAGCTGCGCGAGGGCGGCGCGGTGGAGGTCGACGAGGTCGTGGCCGTCACGATGGGCCCGGAGTCGGCGGTGCGCGCGCTGCACAAGGCGGTATCGCTGGGTGCCGACCGCTCCCTTCATCTCACGGATGAAGCCCTGGCTGGCAGCGATGTCGCCGCCACCGGCTACGCGCTGGCCCAGGCGCTGGCCAAGGAGTCACCTGACCTGGTGCTGCTCGGCCAGCAGTCAGATGATGGCGAGTGCTACACGATCGGGGCCGTGGTGGCCGACCACCTGAAGATGCCCTCGCTCACCCAGGTGATCAAGATGGACGTCCAGGACAGCGGCCTGCGCTGCGAGCGCCAGGCTGAGTATGGCTACGACACCGTGCAGGTGGATCTGCCCGCCGTGATCTCCGTCGGCGACGCGATCAACGAGCCTCGCTACCCGTCGCTGAAGGCGATCATGGGCGCTAAGAAGAAGCCGCTCGAGACTGTCGGCGCCGGCGATGTCGGGATCGACGCCTCGCTGGTCGGCGAGGAGGGCTCGCGCGTGCAGTGCGGGGAGTTCCACGATCCGCCCGCCAAGGCCGGCGGCCAGATCATCGAGGATGAGGACACCACTGAGACGGTCGAGAAGATCGTCGCTTGGCTCGCGGAAAGGAAGCTCGTTTAACCATGGCTGACGTTCTTACTTACGTTCTGCATTACGAAGGCGAGTTCAACAAGAACTCGCTGGGCGCCGTGTCCGAGGGCGCGGCCCGGGCGGCCGAGATCGGCGGCGAGTGCCATGCCGTGGTGGTCGGCGGCGAGGATCTGACCGACGAGCTCTGTCAGACGCTCGGCGCCTATGGCGCCACCAAGGTGTTTCGCGCCAAGGGCACCGAGGGCCTGGCCCAGCCGGTCATCGACGTGATGGCCAAGGTGATCGACGACGGCGGGCACAAGTACGCGCTGTTCGGCGGTGGCCTGCTCGGCTTCGAGATCGGCGCCGGCCTGGCCGCCCGCAAGCACGCCGGGGTGACCATGGAGGTCACCGCCGTCAAGGCCGACGGCGATGAGCTGCTGGCCGAGCGCCCGATCCTGGGCGATTCCAAGATCTCCGTGTCGCGCTACAAGGGCGATCTGGGGATCATCATCGGCCGCATCAACACGTTCGAGATCAGCCAGGACGGGTCCAGCGACGCCGAGGTGGTCGACGTCGAGGTCGAGTACTCGCCGTGGTCCAACCAGGCCAAGATGGTCCAGCGCGGTGAGCAGCGTGGCGCCGACGTGGACATCGAGGGCGCTGACATCCTGGTGGCCGGCGGCCGTGGCCTGGGCAAAGCCGAGGGCTTTGACCTGATGCAGGAGCTGGCGCAGGCGTTCGGAGGCAACACGGCCGTGGCGGCCACCCGTGCGGTGGTCGACGCCGGCTGGTACCCGTATGCCGCGCAGATCGGGCAGACCGGCAAGACGGTGGCGCCGAAGCTGTACCTGGCCGCCGGCATCTCCGGAGCCATCCAGCACAAGGTCGGCATGCAGTCCTCGGAGAACATCGTGGCCATCAACAAGGACGCCAACGCGCCGATCTTCGAGTTCTCCGACCTCGGGATCGTCGGTGACCTGAACAAGATCGTCCCCAAGCTGGCCGAGGCGATCAAGGCCAAGAAGGCGTCCTGACGGACCTCCGGAGGTGATCATCACATGGCAGCTGTAAGCGACAAGCCGAACGCGGCGGGAGTTCCGCTCGAGGGACCGTATTCCCCCAGCGAGTTCCCGCCGCCCGTGGACCCCCAGCACGAGTTCATCAAGCGCGAGCTCGATGGCGAGGACGAGCGGATCGACGTCGGCGTGGCGATCGTCGGCGGCGGCACCGCCGGGTTGGCCTGCGCCAACCGGCTGCTGCAGCTGCTCGGCGATGACCCCGAGACGATGGAGCGCCTGGGCGAAGTGCCCGTCGCGGTCCTGGAGAAGGCCAAGACCTGCGGCGGACACAACCTGAGCGGGGCGGTCATGCGCCCCGGCCCGCTGCAGGCGATGTTCCCCGACATGAGCCGCGAGGACTGGCGCAAAGAGCACTTCGCCTTCGGCGAGGTGACCAAGGAGGCCGTCTACCTGCTCCCCAACGGCAAGTCGAAGCTGCGCATCCCGCCGCCGCCGCCATTCAAGAACCACGGCAACGAAGTGGTGTCGGTGGCGGCGCTGGCCCGCTATCAGCAGAAGCAGGCCGAGGAGGGCGGGGCCTACATCCTCACCGAGACCGCGGCCACGCAGCTGATCGTGGAGGACGGCAACGTGGTCGGCGTCCGCTCGGGGGACAAGGGCCGGGGCAAGGATGGCGAGCAGCTGCGCAACTTCGAGCCCGGAACCGACATCAAGGCGAACGTCACGGTGCTGGCCGAGGGTTGCTGGGGTCATCTGACCGGCGCGGCGATCAAGGAGTTCGGGTTGGGCGAGCACCGCGAGCCCCAGGTCTGGGAGCTGGGAGTCAAGGAGGTCTGGAAGGTCCCCAAGCCGCTTGACCGGATCATCCACACGATCGGTCCCTGGCCGCTCAAGCTGTCGGCCAAGTACGGCCAGATCGGCGGCACCTGGATCTACCCGATGGAGGACGCCAAGACCGGCGATCACCTGGTCTCGATCGGCTTCGTGGTCGACCTCGAATACGCGGATGCCACCACCTCCGCCCACGACCTCCTGCAGCTGTTCAAGACCCACCCGCTGGTGCGCGGGATCCTGGAGGGCGGCGAGCGGATCGCCTGGGGCGCCAAGGCGCTGCCGGGCGGCGGTTACTGGTCGATGCCCAAGCTCACGATGCCGGGCGCGCTGCTGGTCGGCGACGCGGGCGGGATGGTCGACACGGTGGCGCTCAAGGGCGTGCACCACTGCATCCAGTCGGGCAAGCTGGCCGGCGAGGCGATCTACGCCGCTGTGAAGAGCGGACGGCCGCTCAGCGACTACGAGCAGATGATCGACGACTCGAGCACCGGCAAGGAGCTCTGGCAGGTGCGCAACACCCGCCAGCCGTTCTCCAAGGGCTTCATCAAGGGCGCCCCGCTGGTCAACCTGGCGATCGCCACCAAGGGCAAGCTCCCGGGCGGCCGCCTACCCTGGCACCGCAACGACGAGCAGACGATGTTCGTCGGGGACACGCGCGAGCGCTATCCCAAGCCGGACGGCAAGTACACGTTCGACAAGCTGTCCAGCGTTTACATCAGCGGCAACGCGACCCGCGACGACGCCCCCAATCACATCCGGCTCGAGAAGCACGTCCCGCGGGAGATCGCCGAGACGTGGAAGTGGATGTGCCCAGCGGGTGTCTACGAGATCCCCGACGACGCGCCCGAGCAGGGCCTGGTGGACGTGATCGTCAACTACACGAACTGCGTGCAGTGCGGCGCGATCACGGCCAAGGGCGGGCGCTTGACGCCGCCCGAGGGCGGCGACGGACCGCTGTACACGATCACCTGAGGCGGGTGCGCGGCCCGCGCGGGCCAGCAACTTCCCGCCCGGCGGGTTGTTCTAGGCACCATGAACCGGCGACCGATTCAGGTACTGGCGGTGGTGACGGCCGTGGCCCTGGCCGTCGCGGCGATGGGCGGAGCCGTGGCTGGCGCCCATAGCCGGGTCAGGGCCCGGGCGGCCGACACCACCAGCCCGCCCCGGGCCGCGCTCAGCGACCTGGTGTGTCATCACGCGCTCAATCCGTCCAACCGGTCGGTCTCAGCCACCGCGGTGATGCGACCGGTCCCCGGCACCGCCAAGCTGGCGGTCAAGTTCCGGCTCGTGCGCCGCACGGCCGGGAGCGCCCCCAGCGACGTGACGGGCCCGGGCCTGGGGACGTGGCTGACCAAGCAGTTCGGTAAGCGCCCCGGGGACGTCTGGCGGGTGATCCACACGGTCAGCGACCTGTCCGCGCCGGCCGGCTACCGGTTCGCCGTGTCGTTCAGGTGGATCAGCTCCTCAGGCCAGATCCTGGCCCGGGCCACGCGCTTCAGCCGGATCTGCCACCAGCCCGAGCTGCGCCCAGACCTGGAGGTCCTCTCGATCACGGTGGCGGGCGATCCGGCGAATGCCCAGGATGACTACTACCGGGCGCTGATCAAGGACGCCGGGGCGACGGGCGCGGGTCCGTTCCAGGTGCAGCTCTCAGACCAGGGAACCGTGGCCAACCACCGCGTCGCGCACATCTATCCGCACCAAACCCTGTCCGTCCGTCTGGCCGGACCGGTCTGCTCCAGCAGCGATCCGCCCACGGTGACCGTTGATCCGGCCCACAGGATCGATGTCTACAGCCGCTCGCAGGCCTCGCTGAGCCCTACCTGCCCGGCCCCGGCCAGTGCCTCCGGCACTACCGCTGCGGGGTAGTGCCGTGATGCGGATGTGCGCTTCACGGCACCAATAGGCCGCTATCCTCAGATGGACCATGAGAGACGCAATTCATCCCGAATACCTAGAGGCGAACGTGACCTGCTCCTGCGGGAACCAGTTCACCACCCGATCCACCAAGGGGGACATCCACGTAGAGATCTGCTCCGCGTGTCACCCGTTCTACACCGGCCGGCAGAAGCTGGTCGACACAGGAGGACGCGTCGAGCGCTTCCAGCGCCGCGTGGCCAAGGGCCGTCGGGCCCGGACCCCCGCCGGCGCGTAGTCGCATGAGCGAAGCGGTCGGGGAAGGGCGCCTGACCGCCACTCGCGACGCCCCGGTGGGCGGCCAGGCCGTCCTCGAGGGCGTGATGATGCGGGGGGTGAGGAACTGGGCGGTGGCCGTCCGCAAGCCGGTGCTGGCGCCGGACGCTTCGGTCGGGCCAGACCCGGCTGCGCCGGACGCCGCGCCGCTGGGGCCGATCGAGGTCCAGGTGTTTGAGCTGCGCCAGGCTCACCGCTGGCGCCTGTTACGCCTGCCCGTGATCCGCGGCGTGGTCGCCCTGGTCGACTCGATGGCGATCGGCATCCGCGCCCTCGGCATCTCGGCCAACGCCCAGATGATCGAGGAGGACAAGGAGATTTCGGGCGGCATGTGGGTGGGGACGATCGTCGTCGCGATGGTGTTCGCGATCGGCCTGTTCTTCGTGGTGCCCGTCACGCTGACCAGCCTGATCAAGCACCAGCTGGGTTCCTCGCTGCTGTTCTGGCTGGTCGAGGGCTGTCTGCGCACCGGGATCTTCCTCGCCTACATGCTGCTGCTGTCCCGGATGCGCGACCTGCGTCGCGTGTTCGAGTACCACGGCGCCGAGCACAAGGTGATCTCCTGCTACGAGGCGGGCGATCAGCTCGTGCCCGAGCGAGCCGCTCTGTATTCGCGCTTGCATCCGCGCTGCGGCACGAGCTTCCTGCTGATCGTGATGATCCTGGCCATCTTCGTGTTCGCGCCGGTCGGGCTGCCCGCCTGGTGGATCCTGGTCATCACCAGGATCGTCGGGGTCCCCGTGGTCGCCGGGCTGGCCTTTGAGGTGATCAAGTGGGCGGGGCGCAACCGGCGCCGTCGCTGGGTGCAGATGATCATGTATCCGGGCCTGCAGCTGCAGCGACTCACGACCCGCGAGCCCGATCTCGACCAGCTGGCCGTTTCGATCGCCTCGCTCTCAGCGGTGCTCGAGCGCGAGACTCCCGGTGAGCTGACCGCGGAGGATCTGGTCGGGCTCGAAGTCGTCGCCTGATCGCTCCTACACTCGCTGGGAGCATGATCGACGAGCTGGCGCAGCAGATTCTGGCGCGGTTCGGCGGGCTTCAAGCGGAGCTCTCGGACCCAGAGGTGATCGGTGACCGCGAGCGGTTCACCGCGGCTTCGCGCGCCTACCGCGAGCTGGAGCCCGCGGCCAAGCTGGCGGCTGAGTATTTGCGGGCCGCCGACGATGCGGCCGGCGCCCGCGAGCTGATCGCCGAGGACGGCGATGATGCGGAGCTGCGCGAGCTGCTGCGCACCTCCCAGGAGCGGCTGAGCGAGCTCGAGGAGGAGATCCGCGTGGCCATGGTCGAGCGCGACCCCAACGACGACAAGAACGTGATCATCGAGATCCGCCCGGGGGCGGGCGGCGACGAGGCCGGCATCTGGGCCGGCGACCTGCACCGGATGTTCACCCGCTACGCCGAGCGGCTCGGTTTCAAGACCGAGCCGTTGGCGATCGGCGATGGCACCTACACCTTCTCGGTCAGGGGCGACGGCGCCTACTCGGTGTTCAAGTTCGAGGGCGGCACGCACCGGGTGCAGCGCGTGCCCGAGACCGAGTCTCAGGGCCGCATCCACACCTCCACGGCCACGGTGGCGGTGCTGCCGGAGGCCGACGACGTGGAGGTGAGTATCGATCCGAGCGATCTGCAGATCGACACCTACCGTTCGTCGGGACCGGGCGGGCAGTCGGTCAACACGACCGATTCGGCCGTCCGGATCACCCACAAGCCGAGCGGAATCGTCGTGTCCATGCAGGACGAGAAGTCCCAGCTCCAGAACCGCGAGGCTGCGATGCGAGTGCTCCGGGCCCGCCTGTACGAGCGGGCGCTGGCCGAGCAGCAGGCCGAGCTGGCCGCCTCGCGCTCGGCCCAGGTGGGCACGGGCGAGCGCGCCGAGAAGATCCGGACCTACAACTTCCAGGAGAAGCGGGTCAAGGACCACAGGATCAACCTGCTCGTGCACAACCTGGACGCGATCTTGATGGGCGAGCTCGACGAGCTGACCGCCGCTCTCCAGGACGACGAGAAGCGCCGTCGGCTGGAGGAGCGGGGCGATGCTGCGTGACGAGCTGAGCCGCGGCGCCGCCGAGCTGGCGGCCGCCGGTTGCGAGTCGCCGCGCCTGGACGCCGAGCTGCTGCTGGCCGAAGCGCTGGGGGTGTCCCGGGCGCAGCTGGTCATAGGAGGCCGCGATCCGGTGCACGCCGGGGCGCTTGATCGGTTTGGCGAGCTCCTGGCCCGTCGCCGGGCGCGCGAACCGGTGGCCTACATCCTCGGCCGGCGTGAGTTCCGGCGCCTGACGCTGGAGGTCGACTCGCGCGTGCTGATCCCGCGACCCGAGACCGAGCTCCTGGTGGAGGTGGGTGTGGAGCTGGTAGCGCAGGGGGCGCGCGTGGCGGACGTGGGCACCGGGAGCGGCGCGATCGCCCTGGCCCTGAAGGACGAGCGAGCCGACCTCGTCGTGACCGGACTCGACGCCAGCCGGCAGGCGCTGGCTGTGGCTCGGCGTAACGGCGAGCGCCTCGGGCTGGACGTTCGATGGAGGTTGAGCGACCTCCTGGACTCTGGCGGGTATGACGTGGTTGTGGCCAACCTGCCGTATGTCGCTTCCACAGAGGCGCTGGCCCCCGAGATCGTCGAGTACGAGCCCTCCGCGGCGGTGTTCGCGGGGGAGGATGGCCTGGAGCTGGTGCGCCGGCTGGTCGGACAGGTGAGCCGGCGAGATGACGTTCGGCTGCTGGCGCTGGAGATCGGCGCGGGTCAGGCCGATGCGGTCGGCGAGCTGCTGATCGGCGGTGGGTTTGCCTCGGTGGCGCGCCGGCGCGACCTGGCCGGAATCGAGCGGGTGGTTCTCGGTCGGCGGTGAGCATGGCAGCTGAACCTCGCACCCAGATGACCGAACCCTTCGAGCGCTGCATCGCCAACGGCGGGGTCGTCCTGTTTCCCTCCGACACCGTCTACGGCCTGGCCTGCAGCCCGGAGGACCCCGAGGCGATCGCCCGCCTGTACGAGCTCAAACGCCGCCCGCCCGCCAAAGCATCGGCGGTGATGTTCTTCGACCTCGAGGCCGCCCTGGTCGCCGTCACCCACCTGGGGAGCCGCGCGCAGACGGCACTCCAGGCTCTCATGCCCGGCGGCGTCACCGTCCTGCTGCCCAACCCGGAGCATTGCTTCCCGCTGGCCTCGGGCGCCGACCCGGACACGCTCGGGTTGCGGGTTGTGTCGGTGCCCGTGCTGAGCGGCGTGCGCGTCCCGGTCATGCAGTCGAGCGCCAACCTGGCCGGCGACGCCGATGCGCGGCGTCTGGAAGAGGTTCCGGAGCTGCTGCGAGCGGGCGTCGATCTGGTGATCGACGGGGGTGAGCTGCCCGGGAGGGCTTCTACCGTCGTCGACCTGCGCCGCTACGAGCAGGGAGGGATCGACGCGGTGCGGGTGCTCCGCCAAGGCGCGGTATCGGACGCCGACGTCGCCGCGGCTCTGGACCCGGCGTTTCACTTCAACCCCGACACGTACGGCGACATGATCCGCGCGGACCTGCCCGGATTTGACGTCTTCCAGGACACGACTGTTGCGGCGACGGGACGTGAAGCGCGTCGGATCCTGGAGCTCGGCACAGGTACTGGCGAAACGGCCAAACGATTGCTCGAGCGCCATGCACAGGCAGAGCTCGTTGGGATCGATGAGAGCCCGGCGATGCTGTCCGGGGCTCGCCGGGTGCTGCCGGCGGACCGCAGCAGATTGCTGGCGCAGCGGCTCCAGGATCCTCTCCCGCCGGGCCCGTTCGACCTGGTCGTGAGCGTCTTGTGCGTGCACCATCTGGACGGCGATGAGAAGGCAGATCTGTTCCGGCGCGTGCGGACATGTCTGGCCGCGGGAGGCCGGTTCGTCCTCGGCGACGTGGTCATCCCTCTGGACCCCGCCGCGGCGGTGACCGAGCTGACGCCCGGCTACGACAAGCCAGATTCGGTCGCCGACCAGCTGGTCTGGCTACGCGGCGCCGGGTTCTCGGCGGAAGTCACCTGGCAGCGCGGCGACCTGGCCGTGATCGTGGCCGATCTGCCCTGACGGCGCCGGCCGGCCCGCCGGCTGGGTGGCGGCGCCCGGCGCTGGTATCGTCAGCCCTGGATGAGCGTCGAGTTGCCGCCCGACTTCTTCAACCTCCCGGTCGCCGAGGTCTACCCCGAGGTCGCCGAGGCGCTGGGGCAAGAGCTGGAGCGCCAGCAGCGCACGCTCGAGATGATCGCCTCGGAGAACTTCGTGCCGCTGTCGGTGCTGGAGTGCCAGGGCTCGGTGCTGACCAACAAGTACGCCGAGGGGTACCCGGGCAAGCGGTACTACGGCGGCTGCGAGTACATCGACATCATCGAGCAGCTGGCCATCGACCGGGCCAAGGAGCTGTTCGGGGCCGACCATGCCAACGTCCAGCCGCACGCCGGCGCTCAGGCCAACACGTCCGTCTACCATGCCCTGCTGCAGCCGGGCGACACGCTGATGGGGCTGGAGCTGGCGCACGGCGGTCACCTGACCCACGGGATGAGGCTCAACGTCTCGGGGCGGCTGTACAACATCGTCGCCTACGGCGTCGACCGCGAGACCTCCCTGATCGACATGGATGAGGTGGCGCGGCTCGCCCGAGAACACCGTCCCAAGATGATCGTGGCCGGCTGGTCGGCCTATCCCCGCCAGCTCGACTTCCCCCGCTTCCGGGAGATCGCCGATGAGGTGGGCGCGTACCTGATGGTGGACATGGCCCATTTCGCCGGACTCGTGGCCGCCGGACTGCACCCGAGTCCCGTGCCGCACGCCGATGTGGTGACGACCACGATCCACAAGACGCTGGGCGGGCCTCGCTCGGGGATGATCCTGTGCAAGGAGGAGTACGCCAAGCAGATCAACTCGGCCGTGTTCCCCGGCCAGCAGGGCGGTCCGCTCGAGCACGCGATCGCCGCCAAGGCCGTGGCGCTGCGGATCGCCATGTCCGAGCCGTTCCGGGAGCGCCAGCGCCGGACGGTGGATGGCGCCCGAGCGGTCGGCGAGGCGCTGCTCGGCGCCGGCGGCGGCCTGAGCGTGCTGACCGGAGGCACGGACGTGCATCTGATCCTGTGCGATCTCCGGAAGTCGGAGCTCGACGGGCGCCAGGCCGAGGACCGCCTCCACTCAGTCGGGATCACCGTGAACCGCAACGCCATCCCGTTCGATCCCCGCCCGCCGATGGTCACCTCCGGGCTGCGGATCGGCACCCCGGCTCTGGCCACGCGGGGCCTCCAGCACGAGGACTTCGTGGAGGTCGGCCAGATCCTCGCCGAGGCGCTGCAGCCGGGCGACTTTGAAGCGCGCCGGGCCGAGCTCAGCGAGCGGACGGCGGCGATCGCCGATCGCTACCCGCTGTATGCGGGGCTGGGCGCGCACGCCGTGGCCTGAGATCGGCCGTTTGCGTCTCCCGGGTTGGCACCGGGTCAGATTTTGCAGTGAGGGGGAGGGTTTGGGGCGGTTGCGCGCTCTGTAGGGGGTGGCTTCGAGTGCGCAACCGGCTCGAACGAGCAAAGTGCGCCGCGACGGGGCGATTTGCTCATCCGAGCACGAGAACCGGCACCGACTGAGCAATGTGGTGCTCGCCGGTGCGATTTGCTCGCTCGAACCGGTTCGGGGGGAGGGAGAGCGTGAAGTTGCTCGGTTGGCGCAGCTGCAGCACGACTGCGTGCATCGACAGCAGCTGATCGCGGCTCAGATCGGGCGGCACGCCATCGCGAACCGGCTGAGAACGCAACGGCTCACCTCCCTTCATCGCGACGTCTATCTGGTCGGTCGCGGCCAGAGCGGGCTGATGACGAGAGCCATGGCTCTGGTGCTCCATTTCAGTGGTGATGGCGTGGTCAGCCACGTTGTGGCTGGCTACATCTGGCAGATGATCGAGTCAGAGCCCCAAGACATCGATCTGACGCTCGTGGGATGTAGTGCGCACCCGCTGCCCGGGGTTCGGATCCACCGCGTCACGACCCTCGAGCCCCGGGACGTGAGGTGGCGCAGAGACCTGCCCGTGACCTCACCGGCTCGGACGGTGGTGGATCTGGCTGGGGTGGTGGACGTGTTCGAGCTGGAGAACGTGCTGGCGGTCTGCTGGGCCGAGAAGCTCGCTGCGGTGAAGGAGATCCGGGAGGCCATGGAGCGTGCGCCTCGCAGTCCGGGCATCGGGACGCTGCGGCGGTTGCTGGACCAGGGTGGGTTCGCGCGGACGCGGTCTTACTACGAGCGAAAGGTGCTGAAGATGCTCGCCCAGGCCGGACTGCCACGGCCGCTGACCAACCATAAGGTGGTGGGACACGAGGTGGACATGGTCTGGCACGACAAGCGGCTGGCGCTGGAATTCGACAGCCGCAAGTTCCACGGCGACCGGCGCGCGTTTGAACGTGATCGGCGCCGCGACCAGGACCTGGTGGCCGCCGGGTTCCGGGTGATTCGGGTCACGGCGCGGCAGTTGGAGAAGGAGCCGTTACGTGTGATCGCGCGTCTGGCCGCCGCGCTGGCTTGAAGCCGTTCGCAAATCAGACGTCCCTGGCTGCCATGCTATGGCCGTCGCCATGCG
>Ga0182024_10020139_pt1 | contig 12216 bp, 1 predicted proteins | sample P32metaG_FD_120480 | JGI IMG/M metagenome (GOLD analysis project Ga0182024, IMG submission 120480) | Permafrost microbial communities from Stordalen Mire, Sweden - P3-2 metaG (Illumina Assembly) | ecosystem: Environmental > Terrestrial > Soil > Wetlands > Permafrost | place: Sweden: Stordalen...
GAAGTTCGTGACCGTGATGGTGTAAATGATCGGCGCACTGGGGGCAGCCGTCCCGGTGGTGCTGGTGATGCTCGAGTCACCGTCGCTATCGGTCTTGGTGATGGTCAGAATAACGCCCGGCACGAGATTGTCTTTGTCGACGGCCGACGCGATGGAGCCAGAACCGAGAGTTTGGCCGGTCGCTGCCGCAACCGTGGTCGTGTTGGTGAGCAGGCCGGTGGCGGCCGGACCAATGGCAGCTGTCACGATGTACGTGATGCTGCTACCGGGGGCCAGATTGACGGTGTCGTTGATGCTGCCGGTGCCGGTAGGTGTAAATCCGCTTGCACCGGCCGTCGCGGTCGCTGTGTAAGTGTCGCTCGCGAGTTGGGTATTCGCGGCCAGCGGATCGGCGACGACCGCGCCGAAGGCATTGCTGGAGCCTGTATTCGTCACCGTGATGGCGTAGTTAATTTGCGAACCGGGGGACGCGGTCCCGATAGCGCCGGTGATGCTCGAGCCGCCGTCGTTGTCGGTCTTGGTGATGGTTAGAACACTGGGCACAAGCTTGTCGGTGTCGGTGGCCGAGGTGATGGAGCCGGTAGCGAGCACTTCGTTGTTGCCTGCCGTAGCCGTCGCAAAGTTGCTGAGCGTGCCGGTGGCGGCGGGCTTGATGTTGGCGATCACGGTGTACGTGATACTGCTGCCGGTGGGCATGTTCACGGTGTCGTCGATGCTGCCGGTGCCGGTGGCCGTAAAGCCCGTCGCGCCGGCCGTGGCGGTCGCGGTGAACTTGTCGCTGGCGAAGTCGGCATTCGAGGCCAACGGATCCGCAATGACCGCGCCCACGGCGTTGAAGAGGCCGGAGTTGGTGACCGTAATGGTGTACGTGATAGGTGAGCCCGGCGCAGCAAACCCGGTGGCGCCCGTAATGCTCGAACCGCCGTCGTTGTCCGTCTTGGTTATGGTCAGAAGTATGGGCGTGAGGAGATTGTCATTGTCGGTGGCCGAGGTGACGGAGCCGGTACCGATCGTTTCGCCGCTGCCGGCCGCAATCGTGGCAAAGTTGGTGAGCGTGCCGGTGGCGGTCGACTTGATGGCGGCGATCACGGTGTATGTGATACTGCTGCCGGCGGTCAGACTCACGATGTCGTCGATGCTGCCGGCGCCGCTAGCCGTGAAGCCGCTCGCGCCGACTGTGCCGGTCGCGGTGAAAGTGTCGCTCGCGAAGTCGGAATTCAAGGCCAAAGGATCGGCGATCAGACCGCCTACGACGTTGCTGGGACCGGCGTTCGCCGCCGTGATAGTGTACGTGATTGACGTGCCGGGGGGCGCCGTGCCGATGGCGCCGGTGACGCTCGAGCCGCCGTCGCTGTCGGTCTTGGTGATGGTTAGAAGAACGTTTGGCACCAGATTGTCGTTGTCTATGGCGGTAGTGATCGAACCGGAACCGAGCGTTTCGCTGCTGCCTGCCGCAACCGTGGCGGAGTTGGTGAGCGTTCCGGTGGCGCTCGCCTTGATGTCGGCGGCCACGATGTAGGTGATGCTGCTGCCGGCGGCCAGACTCACGATGTCGTCGATGCTGCCGCTGCCGCTGGCCGCAAAGCCGCTTGCGCCGGCCGTGCCGGTCGCGGTGTAGGTGTCGCTCGAGAAGTCGGATATCGAGGCCAACGCATCGGCTACCGTTGCGCCCACGGCATTGCTGGGCCCGGTGTTGCTCACCGTGATCGTGTAATCAATTATTCCGCCGGGGGCCGCGGTCCCGGTGGTGGAAGTGATGCTCGAGCCGCCGTCGTTGTCAGTCTTCGTAATCGTCAGACCGACGGTCGGCGTGAGCGTGTCGTTATCGGTGGCGGTGTTGTTCGAGGGATTCGCATCGAAGAAGTTGTTCGGCGGCGTAATCGTGGCGACATTCGACAGCGAGCCCGTGGCCGATGGATTGATCGTTGCCGTGACGGTATACGTGATGGTGCCGCCGGAGGGAATATTGACGGTGTCGTTGATATTGCCGCTGCCGCTCACGGGGACGGTGAGATCGGCCGCCCCGCCCGTGGTGGCGACGGTATAGGTGTCGGCCGTAATGCTGGCTGGGAAGGTGTCGCTCACCGTCGCGCCGGTGGCTGTGCCTGGGCCGGAATTGGCGACGGTAATCGTGTAGGTGATGTTCTTGCCGGGGATGGCCGCACCGGTGGCGCCACTAATGCTCGAGCCGCCGACATTATCCACTTTCGTGATCGACAGATCACCGGACGGAATCCTCACGATCGCTACCGCGTCGGCAAGCACGATCCCGTTGGCCTTGTTGTTCAAGGTCACGCGGAGCAGGGTCGACGTGAGATTGACCGTGCCCAGCAGTTGGAATGCGGTGTTGGAGATCGACGCACCGCTCGGCGGCACTTGCTGATTGACCGACGCGCTGGCGACCACCGTGCCGCCGTTGTAGAGCGTAAAGGGAGCGTTGGTGGCAGGGGTCGACGGCGGAGTAAAGCTCGACCACGTGGCATAGACCTGATATGCGCCCGGCGCCAGCCCGGCGAACGAGTAAGTGGCCTGCGAACCGCCGCTGCCGGCGACCGCATAATGTTCACCATTGTCGAACCCGGTTTTCAAAGTGCTCCATGGGCCGACGAGCGAAAAGCCCGTGCCGCTGTCGTCGATGATCAGCGGCGTGCCGCTCAAGGGGGCAAGGCCCGTGCCTTGAACATTGAAAGTAAACGATCCGTTTTGTGGATCGTTGCTGGCGATCGTGACCGTGGCGGTTTGAACGCCGACGGCGCTCGGCACGAACTTGATCTGGAATGTCGTGGACGCTCCGGCGGCGAGTGAATCGGAGGCCGGCTGACTCGAGACACTGAAACCGGCGCCGACAACCGAAACCGGCGAGCCGCCGGTCAACGTCAGCGTCGAAAGACCATTGTTCTTGATCGTGTACGTTTCCGTCACGGAGCCGGTCGTCACCGTCGCCGAGCCGAAGTTCGTGTCGTTGGCGATTTGCGGCGTTCCGCCCTGAGCGATTGCAATCGAATTGCCGCTGACGCCGATCTGGGCAGTGGCGGCGGCAACCCCAGTCCCCGAGATATTGAACAAGAAAGCTGGATTGACCGGATCGTTGCTGGCAATCGAAATCGTGCCGGTTTTCAGACCCGTCGAGGTCGGTACGAATTTGACTTGGAACGTTACCGAGGCGCCGGGAGCGAGCGAACCGATCGCCGGCTGGCTTACAAGCGCAAAGCCAGTGCCGGTCACCGTGACCGGCGTGGCGCCGGTTAGGGTCAACACCGTGCCGCCGGTGTTGCTGATCGTGAACGTTTCGGTCACGCTGCCGGTCGACACGGTCGCGCCGCCGAAATTGGTTCCGTTCGCGGTTTGCGCCGCGGCGGGACTTTTGGCAATGCTCACTCCGTCGCCGGTGACGGCGATTTGAGCCGCCTGAGCCGCGGCCGAAGCGACGGGTACGATGACGACTCCGTCGGCCACGACGGTGCCGTTGGCCTTGTTGCTAAGCGTCACTTTCAATGAGCCTGCCGTCACGTTGACGGTGCCCAACAACTGGAAGCTCGTGCCCGCAAAGGTCGGTCCGCTGGGAGCGATCTTTTCGTTCACGGCGATGGTGCCGACCGACGTGCTGCCGTTGAACAAAGTGAAAGGAGCATTCGTGGCGTGGCTCGTGCCGGCCGGCCAAGTGGCATACACCTGATAAGCCCCACTCGCCAATCCGCCGAAGGTGTAGGTGGCCACGGAGCTGCCGGTGCCGGCGGGTGCGGTATGATCGGTGCCGCCTGATCCGTTCGATTGAGCCGTCCAAGTTCCAGCGAGCGACGGTTGAGTGATTTCGGGAATCGTCAGCGCCGTGCCGGTTCCTTGCACGAACAGTTCGAAGGCGCTTGGGAAATTGGGATCATTCGAGGCGATCGCAATCGAGCCGTTCTGCAGGCCAGTGGCCGTCGGCGAGAATTTGACTTGAAACGTCGTCGACGCTCCCGGCGCCAGCGAACTAACCGCCGGCTGGCTGACGATGCTGAAACTCGCGCCGACTGCCCGAACCGGCGCGCTGCCGGTGAACGTCAAAGTCGCAAGGCCGTCGTTGGTCAACGTAAACGTATGAACCACGCTGCCAAAGCCCACGATGGCCGAACCGAAATCGGTGCCATTGGGGAGCTCGGGCGTGGAATTTGTCGCGATGCCCGTGAGATTATCGCTCACCGCAAGCTGCGGATACGTCAGCGTGATGCCCGGAAGGGGGCCGATTTCGACGGCATCGGCGATCACCGCGCCATTGGCATCGTTCGACAGCGCGACGCGCAGCGTGGTCGAGGTGATGTTCACCAGGCCGAGGATCTGCCAACCGGCGACAACCGCGCCGTTGGGCGGAAGGCTTTGATTCGCGATGGCGGCCCCGACGGGCTGTCCGCCGTCGTAGAAGGTGTAGGGAGAGTTGCTGGCCGCCGTCGGCAGCGGAGCCCACGTGCCGAGCACTTCATACTGGCCGGGCTTCAGACCGCTGAACGTGTAATCGGCTTGAGCCGTTCCGGTTCCGGCGGCCGCGTAATGCTCGCTTCCGTTCATGCCGGTCGAATAAATGCTCCACGATCCGGTCGTGCTGAAGCCGGTGGGATTGCTATCGTCGATTTCCGAAACGATCGTCGGAGGCGGGTTCATGCCCGTGCCGGTGACTTCGAAAATGAACGGATTGGGATTGGTCTCGTCGGTGCTGGCGATCTCAATGTCGGCCGAGTCGATTCCGGGCGCGGTCGGAGCGAATGTGACCGTGAATGTCGTCGAACTTCCGGCGGGCACGCTTGTGACGAGCGGCGCCGTGACCGTGAACCCGCTGCCGACGACGGGTACAACCGTGATCGAGGAAATGTTCAGCGGCAGGTTCATGCCGTTGCTGACCAGCGTAAAGGTTTGGGTGACCGAGGCGCCGTTGTCCAAGATTGTTCCGAAAATGGTGCCATTTCCGGCGATGGGCGGCGCGCCGGGGTTGATGATTTCGTTGCCGGCTCCCTCGACCTCCATCGACGAGATCGGCATTACCGCTGTCGCGCCAATCTCAAAAACGAACGGAATTGGATTCAAGGCATCATCGGAAGTAATGCTGACCGTTGCCGTCGCCACGCCGGCCGAGGTCGGATCAAATTCAATCGTGAACGTCGACGACATCCCAGCAGCGATCGTGACAGCTCCCGATCCCGCGATAATGCTGAAGCCGGTGATCGCAGTAGTCGCCGTCGGAGTTACGCTGACCGACGTGACCGCCAATGGCAAGGTCGCGCTGCCGTTGACGATCGTGAAGGTTTCGAACAGCGTGCCTCCGTTGTCGAAGGCCGTTCCGAAATACGTGTCGTTGACGGTACTGGGAATTTTCGAATTATAAGGGATGAAGTGACCATTGCCGGTGACCTCCATCGTCGTCTGCGGCGCTGTCGCGATCGCGCTGATCTCGAATACGAAAGGAGTGGGATCAAGCGAGTCGTTCGACGCGATGCTCACGGTTGCCGTCGCCGTGCCGGTCGCGGTCGGCGCAAATTGAACTTCGAAAGTCGCCGATTGACCGGCGCTCAACGTGGTGCTGCTGAGAGGCTGGGAGACGGTGAAGCCGGTCAAGGTGCTGGTCGGAGTGATGGTCGGCGCCGTCAAATCGAGCACACTGTTGCCGGCATTCGTGATGGTGTACGTTTCAGTGATCGTGCCGCCATTTTCAATTGCCGAGCCGAATTCGGTGTTGTTCAGGGTGCTCGGAGAAATCTCTCCATAGGCAATCGCTTGACCGGAACTGGAGACGTCCATATCGGGCTGACCGATGATGACCGTCAGATCGTTGTACGCCGCGAGCGCGTTGACCAAGCCGTAGCCGGCTTGTGGTTCCCATGTGCTCTGGGTTTGCCCATCGATCGGAGTGGCCGTCGCTTTAAACACGTCTTCAATCTGCGTCTGCGTCAACGTGGGGAATTTCGAAAGCAGCAGCGCCGCCACGCCGGCCGCATTCGGTGTGGCTGCCGACGTGCCAAAAAACGGATAGAACTCGTTGAAATTAACATCCTCGTTGACATCGTCCGGGGCGGAGATGAAGGGATTCAATATCGTCTTCGGGCTTGGCAGCCGGTTGCCATTCGAGTCGAAATAATAGACCGCGGGCCCAAACGCACTGAATTCCTCATTGACCGTCGGAGCCGCCGAGTCCACGGCCCCAACACCGACCGTGGACGGCCCCGCGGAATGCCCGTAAGTCGTCACCGGCGCGCCGGGCGCCGGCGTGGCGCCATTAATCGTGAAATTGGAGAGCGTGTTGCCGATGGTTTGCGTTACGAATTCCAGAGTGTCTGGTAGCGGCGTCGTTGCGGTCGCCAGGCCGTCGGCGGCGCCGGTGCCGACGGCGTTTTGGATCGTCGCGCTGATCGTGTATGAACCGTCGTCGGGCAGGATGAAGCTTTGCAACGGAATTCCGGTCGCAAACGTGTTGGCGATTCCGCCGGTCAGTCCAGCGCCTATGGAAAGTGGGACCAAGTTCTGCCCGGTGGCGTTGTCCGTGATCTGAACCTGCACGTTGTCAACCACATTGCCGGTGCCGGCCACGCCACCCCAGGCATTGTCCCATTCCAAATCGAGCTCCGTGCCGCCATTCACGCTGGCCGTGAACGTCATCGAATTGGCCACGGTCGCGGAGCCCGCATTCCAATTGAAGACATATTGGCCGTTCACCAACGTCCAATTCGAGGCTTCGCGGAACCCGTCGTTTCCGGCGTTGCCCGCGGCGCTGAAATAACTGTCGCCGCTGGCAACCGCCGCGGCGATGCTGTCGTCCACGATGCTCGGCTCGAAAAAGGGTTCATTGTCAAAGCCGACATCGTCGGCGATCACCTTCGCGCCGACATTGGCCAAGGCCGTGATGTTCGAAGCAAACTGCATTTGACTGTCGCCGGTCGTGTCGAACGCCAACGCTGCGCCGGGAGCAATCGCGTGAGCTTCCTCCAACATCGCGGCCCCTTCGTCCGTGCCCGCGCCGTCGGTTTCATCTCCGAGGACTTGAACCGGGCCCAAAAAACCATCCGCTTGGCCCGTCGAAAGGCCGCCGGCATTGTTGACGCTGTCGGAAAGAATGCCAATCTTGACGCCGGTCCCGGTGATCCCGAGTGCCGTCAAAGCGCCCACATTCATCGGCGGACCACCTGCCCCGGGATCGTAAGCGATACGCGTTGTCGGCCGGATGGCCGGATTCATGGTTCCAACCGAAGACATCTCGGCGATCGAACCAAGATTGGCGATCGGCACGAAGGCATCGACGGCATCGTAGGCGCTGGAAATATCGATCGTTTGCGCCCCCAAAGCGTCCAAATCGGCAATAAAACTGCTAAAGCTTTCGCTCCCCGAATCATTCATCTCCAACTCAATGGAGTTACCGGAAAACTCGAACTTGCTGTAACTGGACATGACGGCGGCGAGCGATGTTGCCGCGCCAGGCTGTTGCGTTGCGAGATACTGCTGATAAAGATTGACCAGCGCGGGTCCGCCCTTGGCCAACGGGCCATTCACGGGATCGGCCAAATCGGTCGAAGTCGGCGTCCAACCGACCGGCTCGGCAGGCGCTGTGGCGACGGTAGCCATCTGCTCGGCGACGAAAGCCGATGTATGCGAAGTTGGCAGGAGCAATGGGTGCCCGGTCAGCATCCTCCGCTCTTCCAAAGCTTCAAGACTGAGGCTTCGAGAGGAGCCACCCCAGCGTTCGATACGAAGTTTTCGATTGGGTTGTTTGGGCCGTCGCGATTGCGCACCACCACCCACCCACCACTTCCGCCTTGAACGCATGGCTGAAACTCCTCAGAGCTGCTGTGCCTCCCTTGCCGGAGGACATCTTGATGTGAAGTTCCAGCCTACCCACGAACGAGATTTAATGCAAGCAATAGTCGAAACTTGCGACGATTTCAGTCGTTTTCCGGCACCTGAAATCCGCGACCCAAACCGCCTATTCGGCGCACTGAGCCTTGGACCACCCCACGCGCCAAACAGAGGCGCGCGAAGCAAGCAGTGGCCTGAAACAACCGCACACGAGGTAGGCGAACCGAATCAAGCAAGCCGCCGTGCAACCGTCATAATCGTTTCGTTGACATCCGGCCGCGCCCGCGGTATGTTTTCGGTGGCACACAAAGGTCGCGCATACGGCGGCTATTGTGAGTCGCTCTGGATTGGTTGCCAAAGATGAATGCCTTCCTGCTGATCTTGAATTTACGATCTGACGCGGTGGCCGAAGACCGCGCCGCCGTGGCTTGCCATGCATCGGCGGCGAGAATCGTAATTATTAAGGAGGGCCGGCCTTAAGGGCATCGCGGCAACCGCCACGATCATCATCCGCCCTGAGGCCGATCGCCGGCCCGAGGGCTTTTTTTGTTGATAAAGCGAACATGGCTGACGATTAGCGGCAGAAAGCTGCCGCATCCTAGCCCCCCTAGCCCCCAGCCCCCAGCCCCTGCTCATGCGAATCGAACTCTACGACACCACCCTCCGCGACGGAAGCCAAGGCGAGGGAATCAATTTCTCGCTGCAGGATAAGCTCCTGATCGCCCAATGGCTCGACGACCTCGGCTTCGACTTCATCGAAGGGGGCTATCCCCTCTCCAATGAAAAAGATGCCCAGTTTTTCCAACGCGTGAAGGAGCTGAAGCTAAAACATGCTCGCGTTTGCGGATTCGGCATGACCCGGCGCAAAGGCGTTCGACCCGCCGAAGACCCCGGCATGAAGGCGTTGCTCGATTGCGGCGCCGCGACGCTGACGATCGTCGGCAAGACCTCCGCCTTCCATGCAACCGAAGTGCTCCGCGTCTCGCTGGAAGAAAATCTGGCGATGATCGACGAAACGATTCGCTATCTCCGCGAGTCGGGCCGCGAAGTCATTTACGACGCCGAGCATTTTTTCGACGGTTGGAAGAACAACCCCGAATACGCCCGCCACACGATCCAAACCGCCGCCGCCGCCGGGGCCGCGCGGATCGTGCTCTGCGACACCAACGGCGGTTCGATGCCGAACGAAATCGCCGACCTGACCCGCGCCGCGCTCTCGGCCGTCGATGTGCCGATCGGCATCCATTGCCACAACGACTGCGAGCTGGCGATCGCCAATTCGCTCGCCTCGGTCGATGCCGGCGCGACGCAAATTCAAGGCACCATCAACGGCTTCGGCGAACGCTGCGGCAACGCCGATCTGGTGTCCGTCGCCGCGAATCTGGCCGTCAAACGGCAGGGCTTCGAACTGCTCGGGCCAGACGGCATCCGCCGGCTCACGGAGTTATCGCGATTCGTTTACGAAACGGCGAATATGAACTATCGCAACAATCAGCCCTTCGTCGGCCCGAGCGCCTTTGCCCATAAGGGCGGAATGCACGTCCACGCCGTCAACCGCGTCGCCGCCAGCTACGAGCATATCGACCCGGCCATCGTCGGCAATCAACGGCGAATCTTGGTTAGCGAACTCTCGGGCCGGTCGAACATCATGGCGATGGCGACGCGCCACAATCTGCAAAACGACCTTCCTCTGATGGACAAGATTCTAGCGCAAGTCGTTTCGCTGGAAAACGCCGGCTATCAGTTCGAATCGGCCGAGGCATCGTTCGACCTGCTGGTGCGCCGCTGCGCCGGCACGTTTCAACCTCATTTCCAGCGGCTCGGCTACCACGTCGATATGGGCTGGGACGATCATCACGGCCTGCAAACCGAGGCGACGATCAAGCTCCGCATCGGAGAACAAGTGCAGCACGAGGTGGCCGAAGGGGATGGCCCAGTGAACGCGCTCGACGCGGCGTTGCGCAAAGCTCTCGCGGCATCGTTTCCCAATCTGGCCGAAATGCACCTCGTGGATTATAAAGTCCGCGTGATCAATTCCGACGCCGGCACGGCGGCGGGCGTTCGCGTCGTGATCGAAAGCCGCGATTCCAACGCCGTCTGGGGCACCGTCGGCGTTAGTGAGAATGTCATCGAGGCCAGTTGGATTGCCCTGGTCGACGCGATCGAATACAAGTTGTGCAAGGACGAAACCACACGAAAGGCCCGCGATTGAAAAGAGCTCTGCCAGTTTTGCGTAGCCCAGGCGTTTACGCCTGGGAACTTGCAAACCGGTGAGGACTGATTGAGCCCGCTTCAGCGGGCTTCTCGAATCGGCGGCTTTAGCCATCGCACGACCTCGCAATACATTTCGTTCGCATTGCCGCGGAAATGATTGGCTGAAGCCGACGTGAAGCCCCGTGAACGGGGCTAAAAATGGATTTGAAGGATCTCGCACCCCAGGCGTAAACGCCTGGGCTAACGAAAAATCATGACCGAATCACCGGCCGCCCAAGAGCTGCCCAAACAATACGATCACGTGCAGGCCCAGCAGCGCTGGTATCGCTTCTGGCTGTCGCAGGGCTATTTTCATAACGAGCCCGATTCGCGCAAGCCCTATTCGATCGTCATCCCGCCACCGAATGTCACCGGCGCCTTGCATCTCGGCCACGCGCTGAACAACACGCTGCAAGACATCTTGATCCGCTTCAAGCGGATGCAAGGCTTCAACACGCTCTGGATGCCCGGCACCGATCATGCCGGCATCGCCACGCAGGCGGTTGTCGAACGTCGGCTCATGGAAGAAGAAAAGAAAAGCCGGCACGATCTCGGCCGCGAAGGCCTCGTCGAGCGAATCTGGCAGTGGAAAGAGCAATACGAAGCCCGCATCCTTGAGCAGCTTCAGCAGATGGGGGTGAGTTGCGATTGGCAGCGAACGCGGTTCACGCTCGATGCCGTCTGCGCGCGGGCCGTGCGTCATACGTTCTTCCGCATGTTCACCGACGGCCTGATCTACCGCGGCAAACGGCTCGTCAATTGGGACCCATTCCTGCAAACCGCCGTCAGCGACGACGAAGTGTTTCACGAAACCGTGAAGGGCCATTTTTGGCACTTTCGCTACCCGGTGATAAATCCGCAGCCGGGCGAACCCGAGTTTGTCACCATTGCCACAACGCGGCCCGAAACCATGCTCGGCGACACGGCCGTCGCCGTACACCCGGATCCGGCTGCAGAATTGGACCGCGTTGAAAGCGAGCTTGAAGAGAAACTTTCATCCGCGGCCGCGAAAGACCGCCCCGACATCGAATCGCAACTCGCCGACATCCGCGAGCGCCGGCAAACGCTTCTCCCCGGCCTCATCAAACTCCGCGACATGGCTCGCGCTGGACGCAAGCTGCGTCTGCCGCTGTTAAACCGCGAGATACCGCTGGTGGCCGACGAATGGGCGAAGCCCGAGATGGGCTCCGGGTGCGTCAAGATCACTCCGGCTCATGACCCGAACGACTACGAAGTCGGCCGTCGCCACCTGCTGCCGATGATCAACATTCTCAACTCCGACGGAACGCTGAACGAAAACGCCGGCCCGTATAAGGGCCTGTTCGTTCTCAAAGCTCGCCCGCGCGTCGTTGCAGAATTGGAAGCTCTTGGTCTGGTCGAAAAAATTGAAGACCGCGAAATCGACCTCGCCCATTCCGATCGCTCGAAGACGCCGATTGAGCCGTATTTGGCGTATCAGTGGTTCGTAGACATGATAGACCTTGCCCAATCCGCGATGGATGCGGTCACGTCGGGCCGTGTGAAAATCATTCCCGAGCGATACGCGAAAGGTTATTTGGATTGGCTCGACGAAAAGCGCGATTGGCCGGTGAGCCGGCAATTGTGGTGGGGCCATCGCGTCCCTGTGTGGAGCCTGCCTGTCGCGGATGCGCCGACGGCGGACGTATTCCGACCGTTTCTGAAGTCGATTGAGGTGGAATCCAATGGCACTCTCGCGTTCCATGAGGTCCCCGACGAGGACCTGCAGTACGCGAAGGCGCAAGGCGGCAAAGAATACATCCACGCCAAAATCGAGCGGCCGAGCGTTACGTTTCACGTTTGCCTTCTCAACGATGCGCCTGAGCTAATCGATCAGCTCGTTTCCAACGGATTTGAACAGAGCGCTGACGTTCTCGACACCTGGTTCAGCTCCGCCCTCTGGCCCCATTCGACGCTCGGCTGGCCCGACAAGACGGCCGATTTGGCGTACTACTATCCCACCAGCGCGCTCGTCACCAGTCGCGACATCATCACGCTGTGGGTCGCCCGCATGGTGCTCACCGGGCTTTACAATCTCGGCGAAGTGCCGTTTCGCGACGTCTTCATCCATCCGAAGATTCTCGACGGCTACGGCGAGACAATGTCGAAGACCAAGGGGAACGGCGTCGA
>Ga0182024_10020140_pt1 | contig 12216 bp, 6 predicted proteins | sample P32metaG_FD_120480 | JGI IMG/M metagenome (GOLD analysis project Ga0182024, IMG submission 120480) | Permafrost microbial communities from Stordalen Mire, Sweden - P3-2 metaG (Illumina Assembly) | ecosystem: Environmental > Terrestrial > Soil > Wetlands > Permafrost | place: Sweden: Stordalen...
CAATGGGGCCGGGACTGACTGATCCCGGAAATGATGCCCGCACGCACGCGTCGGGCAGAACTCTTTTGGCTTCAATGGGGCCGGGACTGACTGATCCCGGAAATAGCCTCTCTCGATTCTATTCTGTTTTCAACGATCTGCGCGCCCTTTAGCGAGCGCCTCACCATTCTACTCCCAAATTTCAACTCTCTTTTCATCTCGGCGTGCGTAACTCCAGCCACACCAAACCGTTGCAGGCCCGCGAGCGCTTGCGGCTTTCTCGCGCCCGACGCGCCGCTCGCGGCCAGCTAACGCGTCGTAAATACCGGATATTCACTAATTTCCCCCTCCAGCACCCGCGCGAGCAACCGCGCCTGAATCTCCAGCATGCGCCGGTAACTCACCCGATACTCAAACAGGGGATGCGTCACCAGCGTGTCCATGCGCATCTCGTACGCGCGGAAAAACGCCTTCCGCCCGCCTGCCGTCAGCGCCACCGCGCCCCCAGCCCGCACGAAATCCCGCGCCGTCACCATCCCGGTGTTGACCGCCGTCAGAACGGCTGAGTCTACGATTAACGCGCGAAACGGCTCCATCAAATCGAGCGCCAGCGCCGGACGGCCGAAGCGCGGCTGATGGTAAAAACCCACATACGGGTCGAAGCCCACCGCGTAGCACGCCACCGTCAGGTCCTTCGTCAGCAGGCTGTACCCTAGCGACAGCATGGCGTTCACCGGGTCCCTCGGCGGCCGCCGGTTGCGCCCATCCATTTCAAACGGCAACGGACCCGTGCCCGCTTCCTCGTCCGGCTTCATCATCCCGGCGAATTCCCCGAAGTAGATGCGCGCCGCGTTCCCCTCGATCCCCAGCAACTCCTCCAGCGAGCCAGCCCCTTCCGCGCGCTCCGCCATCTCCTTCATGCCCGCGAGCGCCTGCCGGTTCGGCTCCACGTGGTTCCGCTGCAACAGCGTTCTCTGGTTGCGAATCTTCCCCGCTACCAGCCGCCGCGCGATGGTGCGCGCGAAATACTCCTGCTCCGCCAGACGGAACTGGTTCCGCCGCAGGAACACGTTCCTGGTGTTCAACCCCAGCGTGATCCCATAGAACCATCCGCCCATGGAGAAGTAGCAGATGGGGATCTCGGCCTCGCATAGCGCCTGCACGGCCTGCGTCGAGACCTGCACGTTGCCCATCAGGTTGACCTGGCAGATCTCGCCGATTCGCACCTCTTGCAGCAGCTTCTCCTTATCCTTGACCTGCAACACCGACCCGCTCTTCCCCAGCTTCACTCCGTGGGTGTTCAGGTATAGGGGACGCAGCTCGCTGCGCGCCGTCATCATCGGGCGCACCTCGCGCTTGGCCGGCTTGCGGCGCGGCATGTCGAACAGCGCCAACTGCTGTGGATCTTCGATCTCCACCGCGCCTGCCCGCCAAGTCTCGTCAGGCAAGCAGATCCCGACCAACGAGCAGCCCGGACACTTGGGCGAATCCACCAACGGCGCCGGGATGTCGTCTTGTTCAGCCGCGCCCCACGCCGCCAGAATCAGGGCCTCCGTCTCGGCGACGAGCGCCTCGTCGAAGGTGACGCGCACGCGCTGGCCGGTCTTGCGATAGTAGGCGACGCCTTCCTCGCAGCGGTAGCCGTTCTCGCGAAGCACGATCCCCTGGACAGCCAACTGCGCCCGGTCGCTGGGCCACAGCTCCAGCCCGTCGGCGCCGTCGCGCGGACGCCCGTGCTTGTAATCCACGGGCGTCGCTACGCCGTCTTCGACTTCGACGAGATCCATCTTGGCGATCACGCGGAGGCGCTCGCTGGATAGCGTCACGCTGCGCGAGTGGATGGATTGGGGCAGGTCGGCGGCGTCGGGCAGCACGGTCGCCTTAGCATCCACGCGGGCATGCTGGATGGTGCCTTCGACGGTGTCGACGCTTTCGGCGAAGAGTCCCTCGACCCATTCGTAGAAGAAGAGGCGCGGACAGTAGGCGAACTCATTGACCATCCGCGCCGGCAAATAATCCGGCAACTCCCGCTTCGTTTCGATCAGTACCGGCAGCGCACTCATTGGAACTCCTTATTCGCTATTCGCTTCGATGGGCTGGACTCGCATGGTAACGCCGGCGGTCCTGCCGCCGGTTCTTTTCCACCTCACCGGATTCGCACTCACACGATTCGCACTCACACAATGATGCACGGCGCATCCATCGCCGTATACGGCTTCCCCAAAGCCGCAATCACGCGCTCTCCGCGACCATCCGCCGGACCCAGGTTCACAAACAAAACCTGATCTTCGGTATGGTGGATAATCTTCGCGAGTTCCGCCCTGCACCGCGCCAGATCCGTCGCCGTCAACTGGCACTCAAACACGGAGTACTGCAAGTGGTCGCCATACCCGCGCATCGTCTGAAAGACCTTGCGCAGCCGCTTATCGTCGCAGATGTCGTAACAAACCAAGTAGGATTGCCGCAAGCAGCCCCCTTCCTTAGAAGCTTCGCACTCAACCGTACCGTACGCAATCCCGTGTACCGCGTTCACACTCGCGTGAACGCGATTTCCTCCGCCTCAGATGCCGTAACGGAGAAGCAGGATTGCCTCGCCTAGATGGGAGCAAGGTAAATAGGCAGATCGTTGCGGATCACTGTTGATATACTTACCCGAGAACTCCGCTGACGCTAAGGAACTCAAAGCGATGAGCCGGGTACCTGTTGATGAACTTCGATGACTTCTTCCAGCAGCTAACGGACCATCACGGCCACGATTGGCAGGCGCGCTTGGCGCTCGATACCGTCTGCAGCAATCGGCTCATTCGCATCCCTACCGGCTTCGGCAAGACTGCGGGCGTGACGATCGCCTGGATCTGGAACCGTGTGAATGCAGAGAGGGAGGAGTGGCCACGGCGGCTCGTCCTCTGCCTGCCTATGCGCACGCTCGTGGAGCAGACGGAACGCGCCGTGAATGAATGGCTCCAACGCGCAGATATCACGCGCGAAGTGAGCGTCCATGTTCTCCTCGGCGGCTTGTCCCCCTCCGATTGGCACCTTGAGCCGGAACGTAACGCGGTCCTGATTGGCACCCAAGATATGCTTCTTTCTCGGGCGCTCAACCGTGGCTACGGCTCTGGCCGGGCGCGATGGCCGATGGAGCATGGGCTGCTCAACCTCGATTGCCTTTGGGTAATGGACGAGATCCAGCTCATGGACGTCGGTCTCGCGACCAGTGCGCAGTTGCAAGCATTTGCGGCTGCCGATGAACACGACGGCAAGCTACCACGCCCGCGTCGGACATGGTGGATGAGCGCAACGTTGCAGCGCAACTGGCTGTGCCGCGCACCTGCCTTGGCCGGTGTAGATTCGCTTCCGATCATCCAACTTGAGCAACCCGAGCAGACGGGGCTTCTTTGGACAGTAGAAAAGGCAATCCGCGTCGAGCACGTGCCGGCGTTCAACGATGCCAAGGCGCAAACCTGGGCCGATATCGTCGCCAAGACCCACAAAGCTACGCAGGGCGGGATCACTCTCGCGGTCACGAACACGGTGAAAAGCGCCCGTGAACTGCATGCGGTGCTCGCAGCAAGATTTAAGAAGAACGATCCCCTCCTCGGAGGAGTGGACCTCCGGCTCGTCCACTCACGGTTCCGCGGGGCCGAGCGGAGGCAGTGGACGACCGAGTTTCTCGCGCGCGAGCACTGCAAGCCAGGCAGTAACAGGATTATCGTGGCGACGCAGGTTGTCGAGGCCGGAGTGGACATCTCCGCCGACGCGCTTGTGACCGAACTCGCGCCGTGGGCGTCACTCGTCCAGCGGTTCGGGCGTTGCGCGCGGTACGGAGGAAGCGGCCAGATCATCATCATTGATCGGCGACACACCGATGAGAGCGCGAATAAACTTGATGCCGAGGACAACGAGGAGCGTTCCGGTAAACGTGCCGAGGCAGATCGTAAGACTGCGCTCCCGTACGAACTCGCGGAGATCGAAGCCGCGGCCAAAGCAATCATGTTGCTGAATGGCGCAGCCGACCCGTCTGCGCTGGATGCATTCGAGAAAGCCGAGGAAGAGAAGAAGGAAGATAGCCTTCTGCCGCGTCTTTATCCCTATACGCCGCTACATATACTGACGCGGCGGGAGTTGCTCGATCTTTTCGACACCGGACCTGATCTCACGGGCGCGGATATTGACATCTCTCGCTTCGTGCGCGAGGGCGACGACCGCGATGTTACCGTCTGGTGGTGGCCTGTTCCTAAACGCCAATCGCCACATCTGCGGCTTCGCCCCGCTCACGACGCTCTCTGTCGCCTTCCGGTCGGCGAAGCCCGGAGTTGGCTCATGGCCGCCGGGGAACGGAGTGCCGAGGAAGGAGAGCCTGAGCAAGAACAGTCCGTTGCTGGTTCTCAAAAGGCTCGCCCACGTGCATGGGTATGGAGCTATCTCGACGGCAACTGGGAGCGACTTGAGGACCGCCACATCTTTCCTGGACAGAGCATCCTCGTCGAGGCCAGCGCGGGTGGCTACGACGTTCGGATCGGCTTCACGGGAAAGCCGAACTCTGTTCCGGTTGAGGTCTGGCACGCGCGCGCGATGAGTGCGTCTGACGCGGCCGATGAGGCAGACGAGCAGGAAGAACTCAGTGAAGGACTGGGCACCAGTGATCGCCAGTACAAGACGATTGCGACGCACGGAGCCGAAGTCGCAATCGAGAGTCAGAAAATCGCCGCCGCTCTCACCCCCAAGGACATCGCCATTCAAAAGCTGATGGACTTGGCGGGGATCGCGCACGATATCGGTAAGGCACACGCAGCCTTTGCCGGCGCGATCAGGGATCGAAACGGCATCCCGTCAGGCACGCCATTGGCCAAGGCCCCCAAGGGACGCTGGCATGGCGTTCGTAACCTTTACGATCATAGCCCCGCGGGAAAGCGCCCTGGATTTCGCCACGAACTCGCCAGCGCTCTGGCGATCTTGGAACTTGTCTGGCGCGCGCATCCCACCCACCCTGCCCTTCAGGGGGGCCGCGAGGAAGTTCTCGACGCCACCGTCGGCCGGGAACTTCCGGAATCCGAGGATCGCGTCCTTCCACCTCAGGGGGTTCTCGCCGACCTCATCGGGCTCGATGAAACTGCGCTCAATCTCGTTCTGTATCTCGTGATGTCCCACCATGGGAAAGTCCGTGCGACCTTGCCGATGAGCCCGCGCGACCAGGAGAACGTGGGCAACGACGGCAGCTTGCCTCTTCGCGGGGTGCGGGACGGAGACGAGATCCCTGCGCTGCTCCTCGCCGATACAGTACAGAACGAATTCGAGTTTCCCCATGTGAGGCTCCGATTAGATCCGGCCAGGCTCGGTCTGTCGAAACGCTACGGTCCGAGTTGGGTGGAACGTGTGTTGGCCTTGCGCCAAAACTACGGTAGTTTCCAACTTGCATGGTTGGAGGCTCTAATGCGGGTTGCGGACGTGCGCGCTTCGCAGATCGCCCGACCGCTGGACTCGCGCCTTTCTCAGGATTTGGTGGAAGTGCAAGCGACACCGGATGCGCCAGACCGGGATGCCGACCTCCGAAACTGGATCAAACAAACCGTCGATGCCTCGGTATCGCAGCCGGAGGCGGCCAGCGTCACAGAGCAGCGGAAAAGGCATGCCGTGCCACGGGCATCCACGAAGCGGAGCCGCCGAGGTGCTTCATGACCAGGATACAGGTCCATGAACTGACGGGACTTAACCCTGACGCGCTCGCGACGTACCTCGCCGCGCTTGGGATCTTTCGCCTCCTGGCAGAACAGAAGGACGCGTGCGTTCGTGGTTTCTGGCGCGACGAACATTTCGTGTTGGTCACCGAACTCGACTGGGACGCCATAGAGCAGTTCTTCCTTCAGGATTACAGGCCTACTCCGATCCTCGCGCCGTGGAACATGGAAAGCGGGTTCTACTCCCTTAAGCCACCGAAGGCGGTGGGAGATGAAGATCTCGATAGTGCTGACGCGTCCAATCCACCCGGTGCCGGCGAAGGAGAAGGGAGCGGTGATGCTGACTTAGCGGATGCGGAGGACGGCGAAGGCAGAGAAGGCGACGCCGAGGAGGCGGTTGGCGATTCTCTACTCGACCGGATCGGCGCTTCTGGAGCGCCACGGTTTGCGAGCTTTCGGCGTGCCATCGAGGTTGCCCTTGCGAGTATCCCTGCCGAGTTGCGAGACGCGGAGAGAACTTCGCAGCGAGCCCATACCGAGATGAAGGCTAACTTGGCCAATGCGAGTTTGACTCAAGCGGAACAAGACGTCGAGAGGCTGAAGGCCGAGATCGATGCCCTTAAGGCCAACGCCAAAGGAACTAAGATGGGCTCTCCCGCGCAGGAAGCGCTTGCGGAAGGTCAAGTTCGCTTCAAGCAGGCGAAGCAACATCTCAACAATCAAAAAGCGAACCTTCGGAAAACGCAGAAGGACAGAGAAAAGAGCCTGAAAGCCCCGATCGAAAAGGCAAAGAAGGACTTCACGGATCTCCTGAAGTCGGAAAAAGCTCGATTGATAGCAGACCTCAGGGCGCGCTGGGGGGATGAGGGACAGCAGTGGGTGGATGCGGCTGTCGGTTTCGAAGACAATCTAGATTTGAAATTCACGTCGCTATTCGGCTCGGGCGGGAATGACGGGCGCATGGAGTTCACGAAGAACTTCCGCCGCCACCTCAACGCTGTTTTCGACGTCAACACCGGCCGCGCGCACGAAACGGCCGGCGCTCAGTTGCGCGCCGTGGTTCTCGGGACACCTACAAATCTCCTCCTCGGCAGAATTGATGGCAAGGATGTGGCTGTCGGGCAAATGTTTCCTGGACGAGCCGGGGGCACGAACATGGGGGCGGGCTTTTTCGGCAGCACGGCCGTGAATCCCTGGGAGTTCGTGTTCATGCTGGAAGGCGCAGTTGCCCTAGTCGCGGGGATGACCCGCCGGGGAGAGATCGGCCGAGCACGGGTCTCGTCACCCTTTTGGGTGGAGGCTGCGTCGGCCGGTTATGGGAGTGCATCAGAATTGGAAGACTCCCTCCGGGGCGAGCAGTGGTTGCCCCTTTGGTCTCATCCGCTACAGTACGGTGAGTTGGTCGAGTTGATCCGCGAAGGCCGCGCGCAAGTGGGGCGTCGCAACACGACAAAAGCCGGGGATCTGGTGCGCGCGACTGCACGACTCGGCCTTGCGCGTGGAATCGACTCGTTGCAGCGGTTCGCGTACCTCAAGCGCAACGGCCAATCGAACCTCGCGGTTTCGGCCGGTCGCTTCCGGGTAACTTCGCGGTCCCATCAAATGCTCCTAGAAGAGGTTGCGCCCTGGATCGACCGCCTCACCTGGTATGCCAGGCGAACCAAGGATAATAACGTGCCGGTCAGCCTTGGCGGGATCGCACGGCGAACTCAGGAGGCTCTCTTCGCCGTCTGCCGTCACGATGCGACGCCAATGGAATGGCGTCAACTGCTCATAACCATCGGGAGCGCGGAATTCGCTCTTTTGCGCTCGGGTAAGAGTCCGTCACGACGGCCCCTGCCTAAACTTAGTTGCGGCTGGATAGCGGCCGTGGACGATGGCAGCGATGGCGGGCGAACTGCGCTCCGGTTGGCTCTGGCGCTCGCGTCTCAGCACCGGCCACCAGAGAAGAACGACGGGACCCTCAAGGGCTCTGTTCGGCAACACTTCGTCCCGCTCGTCGATCCTGACGGTGACCGACCTCGTTTCAGGCTTGACGATCATGGGCGGGCCGAGCCTGATCCCGAAGACGTCTGCATGGGTCGGGATCTGGTTACCGATGCGATTGCTCTCGTTCGACGTCGTTCGATTTGGGCCCGCACGTCCGGTGCGGCGCGCGAAAAGACGCCGCAACTTCCGCTCTGGCCGGTAGCCTCTTGCGAAGTGACCCTCGAGGAGATCGGTTCCTGGGTGCGGGGAGAATGCTCAGACAAAGATGTGCTGGCGCTTGTCCGTCCACTGCTTGCTCTGAACTGGAGCGAGATCGCCGACCGAGGTTCGGGCCTGCCCCCGTGGCGGGCAGGGGAACCTGACCCGCTTCAGGCGTTGTTCCGTCTTGCTCATCTGCCGTTCGATGTCCCGGTGCAGGATGCGGACGGGAAACAGGAGATCGCGGTCACTGTCCGTCTCGATCCAGAGCCATTACGTCGCCTCGCGGCCGGCGATTTGGACGGGGCGTTGAGGGTTGCTGTGCGCCGCCTCGACGCGAGCGGGCTTCGACCTGTATTCCGACGTGGCGTGGTTACGCCAGCGCTGGCGCGCCGGCTCGCTGCCAGCCTCGCATTCCCAATTTCTCGAACTGATGCTGCTCGCGCGGCCCAGCTTGTCTGCAAGCCGTACGATACCAAGGAGCAACTGTCGTCTCTCGCTTGAGGAGTATCCTTTATGATGCCTATCGATCTTTCGCCTCTCGACAAACACTACGATTTACTATTTGAAGTCCCGCTCAAGGTTCGGCAGGGCCATAGATTCCAGCCCACGGGCTTTCCGGATCTCGGTGCCGCCGAGTTCGATACTCCCGAGGGGAGGTCGCTGCTCGTTGAGTCTGCCCAGAGCATGGCGAATCGGCTGGAAGCTGTGTGCTGGGACGACAGCGCCAACGATCTCATCGAGCCGTTGCGCGGGCTCAGCTACATCGCGGTCAAGGACACCAGTGGATCATTCCTGACAAGCTCCGTGCTTGAGGCTCATCGCCTCAATAGCCCTTACATTGAAAAAGCTACCCCGAACTGTCACGCGGAGATCCAGAATGAGATCGGCGTAAAGAACCGCCCCATTGATCGACCGCGCTTTGTAAAGACTGTCCTTAAGTACGACGTTGGATCGCTTCTACACGGCGTCTTCCTTGAGAGCATGGATGGGCGACTCCGCATCGCCCGCTCTATCTCTGCATTCATCGAAGCCGATGGCGTCAAGACCGCTGCTTCAGGTGGAGTCAAGAACGATCGTGTTCATGCCGCCAAGGACGAAGCCGGAGGGCGCACTGCAAAGGAGGGATTCGGCAATCTTCCCTTTCCCCGTGACGAGTACACTGCCGACAAAATCACGCTGTACGCAAGCGTGGACCTCGCCCAGATCCGTGGTTACGGCCTCGGCGAGGATGCCACTAGGCTATTGATCCTGTTGGCGCTCTTCAAACTGCGTTCATTCGTGGATAGCCCCATGCGGCTCCGGACAGCGTGTAGTTTCGAGGTGCGGGATGCTGGCGAAATCATCGGCAAGAACATCTGTGCGTTCAAGCTGCCTAACCGCGATGACCTCGTCGGTAATAAGCGCGATAACGGAGAATGGTCGGGTGATCTGCCAGCGCTTGTTAGGAAGCTGACCGGGCCTCAGCCGGCAGAGTCCGATGAGACCAAGACCGACAAGATGCGACTGACCACCGTCACGTTCACAATCTGAGCGGTGTCGCTATGATCCGTTTGCTCTTCGAATTCTCAGCCGGAAATTATCACGCTACGCCTTGGGGGCATCACGTAAACGAAGGACTCGTTGAATGGCCTCCGAGTCCCTGGCGCATCATCCGGGCTCTGCTCGCCACGGGCTACACCAAGCTCGGCTGGCAGGAGATTCCCGACGAGATGCGACGTCTCGTCGAGGCGCTTGCGGCAAGCGAGCCAATCTATCGACTGCCTAGCGCGACCAACGGCCACACCCGCCACTTCATGCCCGTCAGGGGATGGAAGAAGGGTGTCCAGAAAACCAGCCTGGTGATCGACGCGTTCATCAAAACCGACGGTGCGCTCGGTGTCGAGTGGCCGGACGTCGATCCGTCGCAGCACGGCATTCTTCCGCGGCTCCTGGATCGCCTGACCTATCTTGGCCGAGCTGAGTCTCGGGTCAGGGCTCGACTCGTGGCCCGGGATGAAGACCTTCCGGGATTTGCCGTCTCGACGCGGCGGACAGAGCCTGACGACGAGCCGGTGCGGCTGCTCGCACCCATGGCAAGCCAACAGTACGACGACTGGCGTCGTGGCTCGCCACGTGCGCCCGACGATCTTCTGGCTGCGCTCCAGATCGACACGAACAGGCTTCAGGAGGAGGGCTGGAACTTCCCGCCCGGCACGCGCGAACTCGTCTATTGGCGTCCTGCCAGCGCGTTCTCTCACGTTTCGGTTCCGGGGTGGCCCGACAACGCCGCAGTTGATCGCCACGACACGGCTTTGTTTGCGCTCTCGACCGATAAGAAACGCGATGTCCTGCCGCTCATGGAGCGAACTCTCCCAACCATGGCCCTTTTCCGACGGGCCTTGCTTAGCAGGGTCGGCGATGAGCAAAAGCTCGGCGGATGCCCGGAACTCACTGGGAAAGACAGGCAAGGAGAACCGCTGCGGTGCAAGCATCGGCATGCGCACTTCATTCCGCTGTCGCTCGATTCCGGGAGCCCGCAGCGCATCGACCACGTTCTTGTCTATGCACCCATGGGCTTTGGTCTACTCGCCGAGCACGGGCTTCGCCGTCTGCGAACGACCTGGGCAAAGGGGATGGATGACATTGCGGTCACGCTCATCGGGATCGGGAAGCGAGAGGCATTTCGGGAAGTCGGTGGCGATGCAATACCAGAACTTGGATCGGGCACAACCTGGGTGAGCCGGACACCATTTGTCCCTCCCCGTTTTCTCAAGTCGCGCGGAAAAGACTCGATTCAGGGACAAGTGCGTGCGGAGCTTCAACGACGCGGCCTTCCTGATTTCGCCGTAGCTCCCACAGTCGCCCGGCCGACGGACGAAAACGATGCTGGAAGCCGGGCGCAATGGTTCCGCCGCTTCGCAAGATCACGCCAAGGCAAACAGGAAGCGCCGCCGACTGGCCTGTTCCACGTCGCCCTGACGCTCGACCGCTCAGTTGACGGACCAATCTGTCTAGGGTGGGGCTCCCATTTCGGCCTTGGGCTGTTAGTGCCGACAAATAATGGAGTGTGCGGCCCCAATTGCTGATGCGCCCTGTCAACTGGACCGTGATCAAAGGCGGGTATATTGAAAAAAAATAGACTGATCGATGAAGTTATTATAATAGGGCTTGGGCGGGCGGTTGCTCGTTTCGGTCTGTCGGTGGGGCTGATGGTAAACGAGTTGGCCATCTAATATTAAGAACGCGTGGTGTCGGAGATCTCACGGGGGGCCAAGGTTCACGTGATCTGGTTCTAAATCCGACCACCTCACCTCAGCGGCCGGCTCTTTTCCTGCGGAAGGACTCTCTTATAATAAATGATTGATGTCGACGCGGACCGCTGGGTGTCAGATCAGAGAGCGTACCTTGGCAGAACCGTGATAAAACCCCTCGCGTTGAGCCGACGGGTTGCCTCTGAGCGAAAAGCAGATTCCCCAAGTTATTGAAAATCTTGAAAGTGGAGGTTGCAGCTAAATAATCATTGGTGATTGGTCGCGCTACGCCCCGAGACATGTTTGTCGGCTGGGATCATCGCCGGTCGCCCAGAGCTGTTCCGCCTCGTCCGCCGGAGTTCAGCCACAAAAGATGCGTGAACCTGATCGTACACTTCTCGGAGGGGTTGGAATATCAGGAGCGTGTTTGAGGAGCAGGTGGAGCGGACGCCGGCGGCGGCGGTATCGATACATCTGGAAAACAGCCGCGTGAACCTGCGGTGAAATTCACAGGGCGTCGCTAGGTCCATCACTACCGGTGTGTTCCTCGGTCTGGTTCGCCGGCGGCACACCGCTGCGTCCGGGATCAATCGAAAGCAACGGGGAAACGATATCGGAAAGCGACTCTCCCGCCTCGATCATGTGAAATTTGACTTTAGGGTAGGTCCCACAGAGTTTTGGCGAACCTCCAGGAAGTTCCCGACTAATCCGCAGGATAAATCCCACATCGGCATCATAGCGGCAATTGCCGCTACCCCAACGTCGGACCCGGAGCACGTTTTGGCCTAGTGAAGCCTCCCAAATCGACCCGCGTGAGCGAACTTGGTGTTGCTCCTTCGATGGCGAGGCCTATCCGCTCAATATGATTTTTGACGATCGGCCAGTGCGGCGCGGAGAGGGAGACAACGGCTATTTTCCACCTGCTCATGTTTTGCTCAAACTGCACAGTTTTATCGCCGGTCACGAAAACATCGAACCCTGCGGCTTCTGCGGCGCTCAATAATTCGCCGTTCTTTAGCCCGGCCCATCCCATATATTGAACGGTCGAAACATCAAAACCGCCGAGCGCCTTGCGGAGAGCCTTCGGGATGTTCTCATCGAGTAGAACCCTGACCATCACCGTACGGGCTGCGATTTGTGGC
>Ga0182024_10020141_pt1 | contig 12216 bp, 17 predicted proteins | sample P32metaG_FD_120480 | JGI IMG/M metagenome (GOLD analysis project Ga0182024, IMG submission 120480) | Permafrost microbial communities from Stordalen Mire, Sweden - P3-2 metaG (Illumina Assembly) | ecosystem: Environmental > Terrestrial > Soil > Wetlands > Permafrost | place: Sweden: Stordalen...
CGGCGCGCTCAGCATCCCCTCGTTCTGTCGAGCGCTCGGCCACCAGATTTGGCCATCGGCGGATGCTAAGAACGCCCCGCTTTTTTGAACGAGATTTTCACCGCGGCCGGCGCTCGCACCGATCCGGATTCCACTACCGCTGACGCCGCCTCTTCTTGTGCAATCCGCTGGAACACTTCCTCGCGATGCACCGCCACCGACTTCGGCGCCGTCACACCCAGGCGCACTTGATTGCCGTTGATCTCCATCACCTGGACCGAAACGTCCGCCCCGATCCGCAAGATCTCACCGACTCGGCGAGTCAATATCAGCATCGCACTGCCGAACGAGGATCTTTGGGCGGAGGAGTCATCGTTACTTTTTACCACCTTTGGGCCGTTCCCCCTCGCGATCTTTGAGCACCTGCATCAACTCCGCATACTGAGCCGTCAACGCCTCGGCCTGGCCCCGCAATTGCGCCGCCTCTTCCCGAGCCGCCGCCGCCGCACCCCGAGCTTGAGTCAGTTCGGCTTCGACCCGCTTCAACCGCTCGGCCTGGTCCACCTGCACCCCGGCCTGTGCCTCCGCCCGGGCTTTCACTGTCACTAGCTCCGTGCTCACCGTGTTTAATCCATCGCGCGTGACCAAATGCTGCTTACGTTCGGCCTCAAGCTCCGCGGTCACGGTCGCCGCCGAGGCCTGCGCCGACTGCAACGCCGTTTTCAAATCCTCCGCCCGTTTCTCGATCTCCTGAGCTCGTGCCGTCGCCGTGTGCGCCTGGTCCGTCAACGCCGCCACCTGCCGCGCCGCTTCACCCCGCTCACTCTCGGCCGCCGCGGCGGCGGCCGAGGCCTTTCCCTCCACCTCCGCGAGTTTCACCTTCAAGGCCTCGAGCTCCGCCCCCTGGGTCTCGAACGCCGAGGACAATTCCACCCGCAGCTTCTCCGCCTCCGCCCGCTCCGCATCCCAGGCGGCCTGCGCGACGTTCAACGAGTCGTTAGCTAACTCTTGGGCTTCCGTCCACAGCGCACTCAACGCCGCCTGACTCGCCTGACTCACCCGATCTGGCACCGACACCACCGCCGCGGAGGCCGAGACGATCTGTAGCCGTCGCCATTCCTTCATGACGGCCGAGGCATCGTTCATGTTGGTCTTCGACAAGCGCCGCACGGCATCGACCGTGGGCAGCTCTTTGCGTCCGGATTGCTCGAAAAGCTGCTGCGCAGCGCTCAATATCCGTTCCCGAATCTCTGGATTGATGTCCACGTGCTGTCTCCCGAGGTAGTAAATCCAATAAGATAGTAAGAATAATATTCTTCTTACTATTACCTGTCAATCTTATTATTGAAAAATCTCAAAACCCGGGTTTTCGCCCCGGCCCCGAGCACGTCGCCGGCCAAAACCGCCCGAAATCGGGATTCGGAACCCAAAGAACCGATTTTCGAGCCCCAAGTCGCGCCACAGGACGCACGAGGACGCCCCAGGCGCCGTTTTCTCGTCAAAGGGAGACCGATCTAGCTCCTCCCCCTCCAAATGCCGCTGCTGGGTGCGCTGCGGCAACCTCAAGGCCCCTCGCAACGCCATCGAGAAAAAACGACCTCTCCGGGTCTTCTGCCTTCCCCCTCGCTAAACTGGATTTGGATTGAGTCCGTTTCCGGTTCTGGCGGCCCACCGGGCTGCATGAATGCAGGGCGCGCGATAGCGCGCTCCTTGTGGGGGTATGCCGGGCGGGTTGGGGATCGCGTCCGCGATCGAGCCGGCAGGGGGCGGTAGCCCCCTAAGAGGCGGTGCGGAGGTCTGCAGATTGCGAAGTTATCAACCGAAAGTGGTCGCTAACTACAGGGTGTATTTTTATAAATACTCTAAGACTATAGGGAGGGGTGACCGTTTCACCGTACCAGGGGTGACCGTTTCACCGTCTAAGGGTGACCGTTTCACCGTACCCAGGGGTGACCGTTTCACCGTGGATAACTTCATCAATCCACAGCCTTTTCAAGACGTGCGTCGCGCGGCTGAATGGCGGACTGGCTGCCTACTAGCACCTCGATCCCACCCTGCCGCTTACCCAGCTTGAGGCCAGGATAGACCGCTCGGATTTTTGTCAGCGCGGCCTTTGCCTTTCGTCGGAAGTCTTTTGGGTTCGCATATTCGCCCCCCATGTGGCCATGCAGCTGCACCCAAGTTTCAAAGCGCGGCCGACGACTGTGTTGGGCACGAAAGGCCTCATAGGTCAGCCAGGCGTAAAGATCGAGCGCTAGCGGGGATCGTTTCAAGGCACGCAACGCCCGCATATCGACGGGCACCGGTGCCGCCGTGATGGCTCGGTAGAAGTCCTCCCCCAACTCGATCCAGCTCCCCCAGAGTGCCCCCTGGTCCGGCTGCTTCTCGCTCCACCACATCTGCCCCTTGGGGGCCACTTGCATGTCGATCCAGCCATTGCTGGCCTGGTCGCCCTGGACCTCGTAACACTCCAGGCTGAATCGGGATCGAAATAGACGCTCCATTTGGTCGCGCAACCGCTTGGCATCCCCCCTCTTCCCGCCGCCTGTGTCGGGATTCAAGCCGAGATCCGCCATGAAGCCGTTCAGCGAGTGACCGAGTTCGAGGCGCCGGCTGCGAATGCGAATGGCCTCCGTGGTGATCCAGAACAGCAGGAGCCGCGGAATCGTCCCATAGGGGTACCCGTAACTCTTGCCGGTACGGATGTTGATGCCCGGCTGAATCGCCAGCGTCACGTCACCGTTGCGGCGTGTCCAAAGCGGAACGTCACCCGGATTACTATGCGGTAGGCTCGCTTGCACGAGCTCGCGAGCCAAATAGGCCGCGTCTTTCGCGTCGGCCGCCGCACCTAGGATCAGGGCCGAATTCTCAAGAAACTTGCGCTCGGAATTGGTCAAAGCGCGCGGCATGCCGCCCTTCCCTCGCAATTCCTGCATGACCGCACTGACTGCTTGTGGTCCCTTTTTGCTCGTCATCTCCGTGCCCTTCCTTGAGGCCTAACTCTGAGATTTTTTCATGAATTCAATAAATACTTCATTCAGCAATTCATTGAGTTTCAGGTCTCGATCGAGAGCGGCTTGTTTGAATGCCCGCACAAATTCGGGTGGCATCCGAAACTGTAGGGGGACCAATTCAGCAGACGGCACCACACCCCGTTGGCGCATGACGCTCTGGGTGCGCGGTTTCCCGGGTACAAGATCGGCGGCGGACAGGGCAACAGCCTTAGCCATTCACAACACTCCTCAGTATTTTTGCGGTTTTCATGTTTTCCTGAAAACGTGATTTCACGTCAAGCCATAAAGCAGTGATTTCTAGGGCTGCGGCGCTTTTCGGCGCGATCTCCGGCGCCGTGCGCCCATTTGTCATTGCCATGGCGTAGGGCACACGATCCGCGATAAAGGACTGCGCGACGCGGCCGTGCTCGGATAGGGCGGCGATGGTCTGAGCGGTGATGCTCGCCTGGGCCTTGGCCTGGGTGATGACGAACAGGAACGGCTTGTTGGCCTCCTTCACGAGCGTGACGGTTTCGGAGACCGCCCATAAATCGGCCGGGGAGGGCCGCACCGGGATCAACACTAGGTCGGCCAGCGCCAAGATGGACACGTTCTGCTCCGAAATGGTCGGCGGCGTATCGATGAAGCAGTAGGCGGCGCCTTGGTCCTGGAGCATCTTCAGGCCGGCCGCCAGCCTGGCGAACGGCACATCGGCCCGTTGGGGCGTGTCGCTTTCGCGGCGCTCATGCCAGAGACTCAACGTGCCTTGTTTGTCGGTATCGATTAGCCAGGAAGGGGAGTCGCCCAGTCGCTCGGCCTCGACGGCTAGATGGGCCGCCAGGGTGGTCTTGCCGCTACCGCCTTTCTGCGAAGTAATAACGATTGTTTTCATGAAAATTGCCGTTCCTGCATATTGGAAAACAATATTTCATGAAAATAGCAATAAATTTAAATTATGTCAAACATCGCCAGGCGGCAGGGGAGGGGGGCCAGAAACAACAACCCCGGCTTCAGGCGAGCGCGAGAAAGCTCGCCGGCGAGAGTATCGAAATTCCACGCCAAGGATGCATGGATACCAAATGGCGCACATCGCTGCTCACGATGACGTCCGCTTTGCCGGCGGCCGCGAGCGTCAAGTACTTGTCGTCCTTCGGATCGGCGCATTCACGCACAATCTCGGTCGGTTCGACGGTCTCGGCCGTGACCAAGATGATGTCGAGAAATCGCTGACGGCGCTCAACGGAAGCGTAACGATCGAATTTCGGGCGGAAAATCACCTCTCGATATTCATCCTCGACTTCTTGCGAAAGCAACAACGTATTGGTCTCGTGCACAGCGCGCAGAAATGCGCGCTCCGGGATGCTATCGGTTTTTAAGGTAGCGGAGACCAGGGTCGACGCGTCGAGAACAACGATCAAGTTTTGCGTTCTGCCCGCCAAGCCTCGAGCTCAGCATCGACATCCGCATCGGTCAGTCCCCGCGCGTGCGCTTCGCTTTTGATATCGGCGATGGCTTCCTGGAGGAGATCGCGGGCGCGACCACCCTTGACCAGACCGCTCAGATAGCGACCCGCGGCGGCTCGACGCGCTGGGCTCTTGAGTGCCTGCGCCGTCTCGGCATCGACCGGAATAGTCACTTCAACCGTGTTGCCCATGGGATTCTCCTTGAGTGACCAACATAGCAGTCTTGGAAGCGGCGTGCACGTCGCGGATAGTAGGTTCAAGCAAACACCGGGCCGGCGACCTGCGAGAGCGATACGTAGGGCTGCGAAGCAGTCCCGCGTCATTGCGGGATGAGCGACAGCGAACCCGGAGGAGCGCGGTCGCGGCCTTGCGCGACTCGCCATAAAACTTCAGTGTTGTGCTGTTTCGGCCTTCAGCCAGATTGAACAGTCGGCTTAAACTCGTGCGGAAGGCCAAGCGCCTGCCACCGGTCCTTGCAGTCTCGGATCTCATCTCTAAAGGCTAGGATACCGAATAATTCGGTACTGGCTTCGATAGCCAACAACAACATGGTAATCGCGACTGAAATGGTGTCCGTCAAGTCCCCGACCTCTGGCCCAACGATCATCGATTGAATATTGCCGGTTGCATCCGCGCGAATATGTCGCTCGAGGGCTGTAATCGAAGTGTGCGCGGCATCGGTGGAGGTAGCTCTATAGACCGCGTTGTATACGGAAATTAGACCCGCCTGATCTGCAAGACTTGCCACATTGATCGGGTCGCCTCGCATATCTTTAACGGTCGGGTACTCTCTATCAATATCCGCAATGTCCTTTTCCAACGCCGCGATTTGTTCCGCGGTCATCGTGTCGCGCGCCGCGCGGTCACCGAGCCAAACGCTGTGGAGTTTGCGGCGAAAGTAGTAGTGCCGCAATTTGAGGCTATCGAGTACCCCCGCGTTTATTGATAGAGCAGCCAGGACGAAGGCGGTTTCCGTGGCCGCACGGATCACGGTTCGCGCATCAGCCATTAAACCTCGCTCGGCGAGAATATAGGTGCTTTGAAATGACGTGAGTACTCGCGCAAAGAGCGTAGCAACAAAAAGCTGCTGAGAATTGGTAGTGGCCGGCCTCAACGACGGCAACACGCGCATGGCAAGCCCATTGAGTGAAGCCGCGATTTCGAACCAAGGGGCGTAGTCCGCACGGATCTTAGTCACAGCGTTGACTGATGACGACGCGAGAAACCCTTCCTCTTTCGACATGGGCAATCAGTCCTTCCAGAAATTCTTAAACCGCTCCGGACTCAATTCCGTGTAGCGCACGGTGTGCGTGATGTTCTTGTGCCCAAGATACTGCTGGATCGCGCGGGTGTCCTGACCTTCGCTGGCGAGCTTGAACCCGCACGCATGCCGCAGCATGTGCGGATGGATCGGGAAGGGGAGTTTGGCGAGCTCGCCGGCACGCGTAATCAATTTCCTCGCCGTCGCCGCCGTCATCGGTCCCTCGCGCTCGGTCATGAAAACATACGCCGAGTCCGGATAGTCCTTCCGCAGCGCGCGTAGGGCACGCAGCTCGACGCCGCGGATCGGGTGGGTCGAGGCCAGGCCGTTTTTCAATCGGTTGACATGCACCAGGCCGGCCTTGAAATCAATCTGCTCCCAGCGCAGAGTGACCAACTCGGAGACTCGCAGCCCATGCCGGTAGGCCAAGAGGATGAGCGTCCGATCGCGCGCGCCGTGGCGGCCCACTTTGCCGGAGGCCTGCAGCAGCTTCTCGACCTCCGCGGGGGTCAGGTATTCGCGGGTGCGGCGATCCAGATTAGATTGTCTCCGTGGGGGGATAGCAGGGGAGGGGGCTGCTCGAGATCTCGGCGCAGAGGCCTTCGTAGGGCGTCGTTTCGGGGTGACTTTCCCATTTACGGGTATTGGCGCAGGCGCTTTCTGTTTTTGCCGAGTGACGGATTTACGCGGGGATGTGGCCATCACCGCATTCTAGCGGATCTGATCTTTCCCATTAAAGGGCATTTATGGGAAAGTTTATACCATGCAGGAAAAGAGTGGCTCGCAGCCGGTCAGCTGGACATGGTGTAGCGGGCGAATTCCTACTCGTTGGTTAGCGGATCTCCGCCTAAGCGGCTGAGCGGCTGAGCGGCTGAGCGGCTGAGCGGCTGAGCGGCTGAGCGGCTGAGCGGCTGAGCGGCTGAGGATTGCAGTTCTTGGGTCACAGTGCGCACGACTTTCTGCATGGTCGGCGATACTGGCAGTTGGTGCCGCTGGCGTTCCTCTACTAGCCATCTTGCAAGATCCGCTATCATCCGCACACCGTCATCGTGCGGGTACGTCTTAGCCAGCACTTCGAACGCCAACCATTGAGCGTCGTTGATCTCGTGCATCGAATCTCCCCGTCGGTTTTCGTTCCCTTGTCGGCAGTAAAGCATAAAAGCGGCACGAAGCCGGAGTCTGTTCGGTGCCGCACATAGAAAATCACCAGATCATCAAAGCGAGCACTGGTTAACAGTGGCCCGTGAGGGGTCATTAATGGGAAAGTAAATGGTACGGCGGCGGGACTTGAACCCGCGCCCTCCTTGCCCATACCATGAAGTGTCGGCCCCCATGGATTGTCGGAAACAAGGCGCTCTTTCCTTCTGTGCTACGCCGCTAAAACTTAGGCGGTTTTGGCCTTGAGCCCACCCCTTCGCTCGGCCTTGCGCTTTGCGTCCGCCGCCTGGAGAAATTCCGGAGCCAGCTCCTTATTCATATCCATCCGCTAATCCGCGTATTCCCTGCAGGGGTCCATTTGGCGAGAGTTCTCCCTGGTAACAGACCGGGAGGTGGCCGATGAGCGTGACGCGGTGCTCAAATCGCCCCAATTCAGTGTGAAGTCCTACATGCCTCTGAACTGCGAGTCGCGCTGAGCGGCGCGATTTCGCGATAATCAATGCGTTGCAGGAGTTTTGGCCCTGCAAGTGAACTAACTGTCAAAGGACGAAACATGGAAAGCACAGCTATTCAGGACAAGGACACACTGCCTCAGCCCGCGCAGCCGAAAAAGTATTCAATATGGCTCGTCCTGGTCGGCGTCGCGCTGGTAGGCATTTATGCGGACGAGATACTTATCGCGTTCGCTGGTCAAGACACCACAAATCCACAAAGCGCATCTGGCGTCCTGTTTTGGACGGCTCTGTTTTTCGCGCTGCTCTGGAAGCGACGAGGTAAAAGCGGCTGGACAGGAGTGGCGATCGGCATCGGTATAGCCTTCGTGGTGCTGATTGCGTGTGGCGGGATTCGCGGGTTTGTACAGGGACGTTCGATCCCGTATCAGTTGGGCAAGGCCGCGGCAGCTATAAATAACAGCGAGCACAAACAAACCAGCGCGGGTGTGCGGCTCGATAAAGCCGAGGCGGGCCCCGGGTCTCGAATGACGTACTACATGACGCTGGTAAATTTGACCGCCTCCGAGGTGGATAAATCGTCCCTGGCAGCGTCAGTGGAGCAAGACAAAGGTAGAACGTGCGGTGTACCGAATGTGAAAAAGTTGCTCGATCAAAACGTGACGGTGGGTATCAAGTATTTCGCCAACGATGGCGTCCTCGTGGAGAGCTTTGAAATTAGTCGTGCTGTTTGCGATCAACTCGCCGTGAAGAGCGGCGCGAGCAGCAAATAAAGCTTCAATCGGCTTATTAGGCTTTCTAAACGGGGACCATTTGTGCGGTTGATTACCCTACTTATCGTACTTATCTTGGTTTCGGCGCTTACCGCGGGTCGCGCTGACGCGGAGAGCTTTCCCTTGAAGCGTGAGGGCGGCGTCCTTGTCTTGCCCGTGCAGATCAATAATAGCATCACCATCGACTTCATAATTGACAGTGGCGCCAGCGATGTTGTTTTACCACTGGACGTGTTTTCCACACTATCGCGCGCCGGAACCATCACGTCGAAGGATATGCTGGTCTCGCAGACCTATGAGTTAGCGGATGGCTCCCGCCATGAGGCTCGTCGCTTTCGCATTCGATCTCTGAAAATCGGCGAGTTAGACTTACAGAACGTCGTGGGAAGTGTTGCACCAACTGGAGGGAGTCTCTTACTGGGTCAGAGTTTTCTCTCACGCCTCCCCGGGTGGTCGATCGACAATCAACGTGAAGTCCTAGTCGTCGGAGAGCCCGGCAAATCTGAGAGATCCGCCAGCAAGCCCTCCCACTCTGAGAATCAAGGGACTAAATCATCTGCGGGCCATGCGCCTGCGGAGCCGCTGTGGATTCTGGTGGGCTCCTATCCCGAAGGCGGCAGACCCAATCAAATTTATCAGTTTGTCGATGTACACAATATCAAGCCGATTCAACCCGGAGTGAACGCCGCCTGGGTTAAAGGCACGTACTGGTTCAATATTAACTACGACCACAAAGGCCCCTTGGCGCCGCGACTGTCGCTAGCGGCTGGAGATAGCAATATACAACAAGCGATTGCGAGCGCGGAACCGATCGATGGCGCCTTATACTTGGCGGAGTTCAATTGCCGCACAGACCTCTGGAAACCTATCGATTACGATAGGTGGAAACCTATCGCACCTGCGTCAATAGAGGCCGGCGAAGAGCGCCTGGTGTGCGCAGGACCAGAATAATTAGTTACGTCTGGCCATGTGAGCTGGAACTCGTTTCTGCATAAACACGCTGAGTGGGTCGTTCGCGTAGTTGCCAAAAGGTGTCCCCGGCGCTCATAACAAGCCGCGGCATCCATGAGACAAAAGCAGTCAATCGAACCTTCGGTTGTATGAACTAGTTCACGCTTTACTTAGATGCGAACCCGCCCCTGTGACCCGACTCACGTCAGAAATTACGGAATATTGGACAATCCGCTTTAACTTTCCAGCATGCAGGGACTCAAAGTGAAGATCCTTCTGACGATATTGCTCGTGGTGCTTAGCACAGTTGTGCACGCACAGGTGACTTGTCAGACGAACGGTAACACGACGAACTGCAACGGATCGCTTGGCGGCTCAACGATATCTGACAATGGCGCCTTCAACTCCAACCTCGCCAAGATATCCGCGGCGCAATACGGCCCGAATGCGGTAGCCTTGCAGCAACAGGCCGCAGCGCAAGCACAATTGGCCAACCAGCAGGCCCGGTTGGTAGCTCAGCAGGCGGAATATGTGCGTCTGCAGACGGAAGCCTTGGAAAGACAACAACAGGCCGAAGAGTCACAAAGACAACAGCAAGCAGAAGCCTTGCAAAAACGGCAAGATGCTCACGAGTTGCAAAGACAGACAGCGCAGCGTGAACTGGCAGCCGCGGCAGCCGCCCGCGCTGGAATTAGTAACGAGCGATACGCTGCCGCGCAAGCCAGATGCCGCGCCGTTTCTGGCGGCCACGAGTCTGACTGCAACGAACTTGATGCGAACGATGTCATCCGGTCGGAAGCGGTAGCTGCGAGGCAGCATTAACGACCGCGACGACTGCGCTTGACACCGCATGCTTGGTGAAACAGGGCCGCTGGGCTGCCAAAAACGCTTATCGTGCTTTAAATTCCGTTTCGTGTCTTCTGCTCTGCTAAGGCGCAATCAACGCACACGCATTCGTCGCCAGGGAACCACGATCTTCGGTGGTTTCGGGAAATTCCACGGCAAGTACCCGGGGGCTGATTCGGAAAAAAGCCGCCAGATGCCGGCTCACCCGATCTTCGGTGGATTCACCGCTGACCGTCCACCGAACGTGTTCGACCATAAACCAATGCACCTCTCGATCCATTTTGGTATTGAACTGACGGCTCACGCGCAGTCGGCCGGCGACGGTGTGAACGATCAGATGCGGCATCCATTCCAAGTGCTCCAAAATCGCCGCCAGCCGGCGCCGAGCAGGTGCGCTCAAACACGCGGCCCGAGGCTCTGACACGCGAAGCCGCCACGCCCGTTGGTGACGTGACGAGTCATCGCGGAGCGCGGCAAACCAATCCCACTCATCTTCGGTGAGATCGATTTCGTTGATGGTCCCCTGCAGGGCGCCCTGGACCCGGTCGACCTGCCGGCGAGGTGCAATTCGAGCGGACGGCCGAGCCGCTCTCGCAAAAGGCACGGACTCTGGCTCGTCATCGCTCATCCAGGGATTCGGGTCACCCACGGTCAATATCCGATCGGGACCACGTAGACCGCATTCGGATTATCCGAAGCGATGTACGTAGTGGTCTTCGTGGGAATCAGTACACAAAACTTCACCACCTCGCCTTTCTCCCCACACGTCGAGTACTTCAGACGCGCGCCGTGTTTCGCCAAGTCCTCGATCGATGCCTGTAGCTGCGTGCGCTCCGTGCGCAGCGCCTCCATCTCCGATTTCGAGGGCACATACGCATACACGCCGCCGGCCACGGCGAGAAGAATCCCGAGACCGCACCCCGCGGCGATGGCGACCGCCATCAAGGCACCTCGCCAGGTGTATTTCCACGCGATGCTGTCGAGTGCAACCGCCGCCGCGGTCGCCTTCTTGGCCGCGCCCTCAAGATTGGTTTTAGTGCCGCTCGTGATTTTCTCCACGACCTGCTCACCGAACGCGACGGCTTGGGCTTTGCCGGCGTCCCTCGCCGCCCGGTCGACCTGATCCACAACGACGTCTTGGACATCGTGTTGCAAAAATCTGAGCAGCGCCTCCTTGATCGCCTTCGCATCGGATGCGATCTGCGCCATCTGCCCGCGCAGCGTGCCGCTCGCCTCGCGCGCGAGGATGTGCTCGGCTTTCTGCTCGTTGATGAGCGCGGCGGTCCGGTCTTCGACCGTCTTCAAGAACTGCTTGATCGTCCCGACGATCTCCGCGGCCTGTTCCAACTCACTCCGTGTCCGTTCCGCCATCGATGTCATCTCCCTTAAACCCCCAAACCGGGGAGTAACTGCCTACCGGCTATACCCCAAGTCGCGCCCGCGCGTGCGTTTCGGCCCGTCATCATCGCCGGGTGATCGCCCGAGGCTGCGGCCCCGATCCCGCCCGCGTTGCTTGTCCTGGGCCACCTTGAGCACCCGCTGCCGTTCGACTTCGGCCCGCTGCGCGCGCACCGCCCGGTCCTGCGCCATCTCCCGCTCTACCCGTCGAGCCACTTCGTCGGCCCGCCGATGCAGCTGCTCCGCGAAGTTAAGTTCGTTCGAGCCGTCGAGCGGTTGTAACCGTCGCTGACCGACGTCGCCACCACTCTCGTCGCCCTCATGGCCGGCCGCACGCCGGCCGCCTTGCTCAAGCTCCCGGTCCGCTCTCGAGGACGGCCGGCCTGGCCCGTCGATCCCGCGCTGACGCCGAAAGGCGTCAGCCTCGATCCCCCTCCCGCGTTGCCGATGAGCCTCTCGATCGAGCCGCTCGGCTACTTCATTCGAGAGCAATTCCAGCTGCTCCGCCAAGCTCATCTTAGACGTCAGGGCCGGCGCCGTCGGCGGCTCCGGCCGAGCCTCGACGTCACGCACCGCGGCCTCTCTCTCAGCCGCAGGGGTTGCTCCCAACTCCAACGACAAGCCCTCCGACTCCGCGTGGCCTTGGGTCGGCACGGCGGCGCGCTCCGCGTCCAGCCGCTGCGCCCGCACCTGGACCTCCGCCATCAATCGCTCCGCCGCAGTCGCCTCGGTCTCCGGCGCCCGTTCGGGGGCCGCCGCTTTGCGCTCCCGCTGTCGCGGCGCCATCGCCGATAATTCGAACAGAGACACCTTGAGCGCCTGCTGCTCGCGCACCACCGCCACCAATTCCGCCGCGTTCGACAGCCGCTCCTGCACCGCCTCGCTGCGCTCAACCTCCAGCCGCTGGCCGACTTGGGTTTCCATCCCGCGCCGTTCCATGCC
>Ga0182024_10020142_pt1 | contig 12216 bp, 2 predicted proteins | sample P32metaG_FD_120480 | JGI IMG/M metagenome (GOLD analysis project Ga0182024, IMG submission 120480) | Permafrost microbial communities from Stordalen Mire, Sweden - P3-2 metaG (Illumina Assembly) | ecosystem: Environmental > Terrestrial > Soil > Wetlands > Permafrost | place: Sweden: Stordalen...
ACACCGACGCGAGCGCCAGCCTGATCGACGGCATCTACTCCTTCTCGATCAATAACTCGGACGTAACCTCAGGCGGCGTCGCCTTGACAGGCTCTAACACTTACACCTTCCACCGCCTCTACGGTGACGTCACCGGCGTCGGCGCCGTCAACAACACCGACGCGCGCGATTTCAGCGAGGCATACGGGGCCGCCGCCGGTTCGGCCAACTACAATGCGGCGTTTGATTTCGGAGGGGCCGGCGCCAACATCAATAACACCGACGCCCGAGATTTCTCGCTGAGGTACGGGCAGACGTTCTCGTCGGTCTTGCCGGCAGGCGGGATCAACTAACCAGCATGGATCATTGAGGCGCGGCGATGATGCAACCGGCGCCCATCCCCGACGATCTGAATCGGTACCGCCAGTACCTGATTCTGCTCGTGCGCGCGAAGCTTGACCCGCGGCTTGCCGGGCCGGTCGATCCATCGGACATCGTTCAGCAGACGCTTCTGGAAGCGCATGCCAGGGAGGCCGTCTTCAAAGGCGAAACGGAAGCGGACCGACGCGCGTGGGTGCGGCGGATCCTGGCGAACAATCTGGCCGATACCCGCCGGGGCCTGTTCCGCGCGAAGCGTGATTTACGGCGCCAGCGGTCGCTGGAGGCACTGCTCGATCGGTCCTCGATACGGTTGGGTTCGTTGCTGGCCGCCGATCAGTCATCGATCGGGAGCCATCTCGACCGCGAGGAGCGGGCGGTGCGTCTGGCGGATGCGTTGATGAACCTTCCCGAGGCCCAGCGTGAGGCCCTGATCATGCAATACTGGCAGGGGATTCCGCTGGCGGCCATTGCCGAGCAGATGTCTCGGAGCCCCGCAGCCGTTGCCGGGCTACTGAAGCGGGGACTGAAGCAGTTGCGGCAACAGCTTGGGGAATCGGAGGGAGAATGGTGATGGGCGGCCCTGGCGACGGACCTGACGACTCGATCCTGGACGGCCGATTGGAGGAGGTCCTGGCGGAATACCTCCAGGCCGTTGCAGCGGGCCTTCGGCCGGACCAGCGGGCGTTGATGGCCCGCTACCCCGACATGTCCCGCGAGCTGGAAGAGTTTTTCCAGGACCAGGCGCTGCTGGAGCGAGCGCTGACGCCGCGGGCGGCGCCATCCGGCGGCGGTCCCCGCGCCACTCCGGTCGGTGAAACGGCCGTTGCCGCGCCGGGTCATCCACGCCGCTTCGGCGAATACGAATTATTGGAGGAGATCGGCCGCGGCGGAATGGGCGTGATCTACAAGGCCCGGCAGGTTAGGCTGAACCGCCTGGTGGCCATCAAGATGATCCTCGCCGGCGAATTCGCGTCCGCCTCGGACGTGCAGCGCTTCGGAGTGGAAGCGGAGAACGCGGCAAGCCTGGACCACCCGAACATCGTGCCGATCTACGAGGTGGGGCAATTCAACGGCCAGCATTACTTCAGCATGAAGCTCGTCGAGGGAGGATGGTTGCCGCAGCACGTCGCGCGGCTGGCGAAAGACCATCGTGCCGCGGCCCGGCTGGTCGCGGCCGTCGCCCGTGCCGTCCATTATGCACACCGGCGCGGCATCCTCCATCGCGACCTGAAGCCGGCCAACATCCTGCTCGAAATCGACGGCCAGCCGCTCGTGAGCGATTTCGGCCTGGCGCGGCGGCTGACCGCCCCGGCTGGAATGACGATATCCGGCGCTATTCTGGGGACGCCCTCCTACATGGCGCCGGAACAGGCATGCTCCGACAAGGGACTTACCACCGCGGTGGACGTATACAGCCTTGGAGCGATTCTCTATGAACTGCTGACGGGCCAACCTCCATTCCGGGCCCAAACGCCGCTGGAGACCCTTCAACAGGTTCGCGAGAAGGAGCCGGCGCCGCCTTCATCGTTCAGCACGCATGTCGACAGGGACCTGGAAACCATCTGCCTGACGTGCCTGCGGAAGGACCCCGCCAGCCGTTACCCATCCACCGAGGCACTGGCGACCGACCTGGAACACTGGCTTGCGGGCGAGCCGATCAGCGCCAGGTCAACCGGAAGCATCGAGCGTTTGTGGCGCTGGTCGCGGCGCAACCGCGCGGTTGCCGGCCTGGCGGCGTCACTGGGCCTGCTGTTACTGATATTCGCGGTCGTCTCGTCGATTGCCGCCGGGGTGTTTTTCCACCAGCGCAACGCCGCCCAACAATTGACCCGGCGCGTGATCCAGGCGGAAAACGAGGCCAACGCCAGGGTTGTCACATCGGCGCTGGTTCAGGCCAACGCCGCCCTTACCAGCACAGGTCCCGGCCGCCGGTTCGACAGCCTCGCGGCGCTGGCGGCAGCCGCGCGGATATCGCCATCGCCCGCGTTGCGCAGCGAGGCCGTGGCGTGCATGGGACTGGCCGACGCTCGTTGTGTCAGGGAATGGCGCGGCGACAATGCGGTGATCGATTTCAATGAAAGCCACACGCTCTACGCCGACTGCGACCCGAGCGGCCAGGTACTGATCTACCGCGTCCCGGCGGCGGGGGAGCAGCCGGGGCCCCCGGTGGTTCGCTTGCCGGGCCACGCCCGGGACCGCCGCGCGATCTTCAGCCCTGATGGCCGGCTTGTGGCCATCAGCGACCAGGACGGCCACGTCCGCGTTTTCGCCGTTGATGGCCGCTTGATTCTGGACGTCATCAATGGCCCCGCCTGCGGTTTTACTCCCGACGGCACCGGCTTCGCCGCCGCCGACCCTAAGGGCTCGATGGTCATCTACGATGTACCGTCGGGCGTCATTCGCCAGCGCCTGTTGTGGCCAGTCCATCATAGTATGTTGTCATTCAGCCCCGACGGCCGGCGGGTGGCTATGTGGAATGGGAATAACGAGAGCGACGTTCACATCGGCGAGCTCGCTACCGCCAAGACCGCGCGACTGCCTCACTCGTCGGCCATTTTCCGAGTGGGATGGCACCCAAACAGCAACGTTCTTGCAGTCGCGGCCAGCGACCATAATGTCTATCTTTGGAACATCGCCACGATCGACGCCCCCCGTCAGGTTGCGCTATTGACAGGCCACCAGAGCGCCGTCATCGATGCACAGTTCAGTCATTGCGGTGCTCTGCTGGCCAGTTCAAGTTGGGATGGCACCCTCCGGATCTGGGACCCAGCGTCAGGCCGGCTTCTGCTGCAGATGTTCGCGGAAGGGCCCATTCGATTTCGATCCGATGACCGGGAACTTTCGGTCGGCGACGAAAACGGCCGGCACTTGCTTCTGGACGTGGCAGACGCGCGGGAATGCCGGACCCTCATCGCGCCTACCGGGGGTCGAAGTCAGGGCGCCTTCAGTTCTGACGGGCTCATGGCGGCCTGCGGAGGCCGATCAGGCGTACGGGTCTGGGACCTTGGTCCAGGCGCCCTCGCCTGCGTCGATATGTCTATTCCCGAACAAACGCGCTGCGTGGTTTTCCAACCGGACGGCACAGGTCTGATCGTCCTCACCGATGCATGCCTTTGGCGCGTCCCGATTGAGGAGCAAAACATCCCGGCGACCACTTCCAGCGCCGGACTGCCGCGGCGGTTGCGAATCGGTCCGGCGGCGCCGATTCTCACCCTCCCGCGCGGCACCGACGGCCGCGTTCGCTTAAGTCCCGATGGTCTATTCGCCCTGATCGGCCAGTTTGGCCGCAATGCGTTCATCCTCAACATGCGAAATCCTGCCGAAAGGATCACGCTCGACGATTCCGCTGGCTCCATGTTCCTCGATTTCAGCCGGGACATGAACTGGGTGGTGACGGGAACGTGGCACGGGACCGGCGAGCGCCGGGTGCGGATTTGGGATGCGCGCACTGGCAAGATGTCACGCTCACTGCCGGTCCCCTTTGATGCCAACGTGGCATTCAGCCCTGACGGCCGCTGGCTGCTCACCAGTTCGCCCGTGGAATACCGCTTGTGGGATGTTACCACGTGGCAACCGCGACTCACCTTTGCCAGAAAGGCCACGATACACGGGCTCATGGCTTTTTCGCCTGATTCACGGGTCATGGCCATTTCCCTCCAGCAGTCCGCCATCAGTCTGTTCGATGTGGAGACAGGGGCGGAACTTGCCAACATCGATGCACTGGGCCTGGAGTTTCCGCTGGAGTTCGGCCCCGATGGCGGCCTGCTTCTGACCATCGCGGAGAATGACATCGTTCGGCTCTGGGACCTTCGCCTGATTCGCCAGCAACTGGGGCAAATGGGCCTGGACTGGCCCGAGCCGGCCCTGACGCCGCTGAAGGCCCCGCGGCAGCACGTCGAACTCATCTCGGTTGCACGCTAACTCCCGCCATCCAACCAAACGCGGGATTTTTTCCGCCGCGCGCCCGATTCGCCGCCATTTGTCGCTTATTGAGAATGGCAACTCATCGACCCGCGATCGGACAGGCATCCGACCGGCTCGAGCCCTTGATTGGCGCGCGACTTCGCGCGGCTGTTGTCTAGCGGCAAGTCATTGAAGGATCGGAGTATGAACAGGCAGCCCTTCAAGCCAACCGGCCTCGCTGGGACATCTGGGTCTTCGAGAAAGCAGGGGAAGGTTCCTCGACTGCTTGCCGCGGTGGCCGAAGCACTCGAGCCGCGACGGTTGCTGGCAAATATCGTGGTGATGACCGCCGGGGAAGACGCCGGCAATGCCACGCCGACGTTTGATGGCAGCGAATATAACGCCCAGACGTTGCGCGATGCGATTGTCTTTGCCAACAGCCAGAACGCCGCCGAGATGATCACGTTCGCTGCCGGACTGTTCCCGCCAGCGGAGCAGCAGAGGATCAGCGAGCAATTTGGAACGCTGAGCATCACCGACACGTCCCAGCTTACCATCCAGGGGCCGGGGATGAACCTGCTCGACATCAGCGGCAATCACATCAACACGGTCATCGATGTCAGTGCCGGCGCCAATGCCAGCATCGAGAACGTTTCGATCACCGATGGCGCCTCCAGCAACGGCCAGGGCGGTGGCATTAACAGCAATGGCACGCTGGCCCTCGTCGACTCGCTTATCAGCGGAAACACCTCCGCCGGGTTCGTGCCCATGAGAGTGAGCGGCGGCGGCGGGATCTACAGCTCCGGTTCGCTGTCGCTCCAGCACGACTACATCGAGAACAATGAGTCAAAAAATGGCGGCGGCGAACTCGGCGGCGGCATCTACAGCAGAGGAAGCCTGACGACCGCCGGCAACTCCCCGTCCGTCATATCGGGTAACATCGCACAAAGTGGGGGCGGAGGCATCTTGATCGCTGGACAGGGAACAGCGAACCTCAGTGATATCGACGTCCTCTCGAATACCGGGGGCGATGGCGTCGGCATCTGGGACCGGGGAACGCTTGTCTTGAGCGACTCCACCGTCGCCAACAACGATGCGCTCGGCTACAACGGTGGCGGAATCCGCGTTGACCCCGGCGCATCCCTTGTGCTGACCGATTCCACCATCACCGGCAACACGGCTTCCGGTGGCACTGACGGCGTGGACGACGGTGGCGGCATCTATTTCAATAGTACTGTAGCCCTCTCCATGATCAGCGGCTGTACCATCAGCGATAACACCGCCTCGTTCCAGGGTGGCGGAATTTATGCAGATGTAGACGAAGGTGCCCCACCAACCCTGACTGTGAGCGATACAACGATCGTTCAGAATTCAGCCCCAATGGGCGGAGGTATCTTTGCTCACGCAACCAATCTTAATGTCTTCGATTGCACGATCAGCGGGAATTCATCCAGCGGCGCCGGCAGCGGAGCCGGGATCTTCGACGAAACCCCGGCCAACTATGGCGAACCTTACCTTGGCAATACGATCGTCTGGGGCAACGATGAATCCGGCGGCGGTGGCGGGTCGAAGCCCGATGACCTCGACGCAGTTCCCGCCTCCGGTCCCTCTCCAGGATTACCCAACGGATCGCCCGCTGGAGAGTTCGCCGGCGCGTATAACCTCATCGGCGTGGACAATTCGGGCAGCTTTTCCAATCACGACGCCAACCACAACCTCGTCGGCGAGAATCCCTTGCTCGGCCCGCTGGCAAACAACGGCGGCCCCACCGAGACGATGGCCCTGTTGTCCGGCAGCCCAGTCATCGGTGCCGGCGCAATTGAATACGTTCCTCTGGGCGCAGGAATCTATTCTCCGATAACCACCGATCAACGCGGCTACCCCAGGTCGGCGGGAGGCGGACCCGACATCGGGGCTTACCAGGTTCAGCCCTCGGTACTCTACGTCGACGCCAGCTCCCAAGCCAGCAATCCAACTGGCATGACTTGGGCGCAGGCCTTCAACAACATTCCCTCCGCCCTGGTGGAAGCCGGGGTTGGCACCACCATCGAGGTGGCCCAGGGGCGCTACTACGTTTCGGGCGCTTCGAGCACGATCCAACTGGCCGACAACGTCAAGTTGATGGGCGGGTATGCCGGAATCGTCAACCCCACCGCTCCGCGCAACCTGGGCCTTTATCCAACAAGTCTCATCGGCGGCGACGGGCACGCCAACTCCGAGCCCTACCACGTGGTGACCGCCAGCGGCACCAACTCGACTGCGGTGCTGGACGGGTTTACCATTTCCTATGGCGATGCCTCCGGCACGGGTGACGCCTACAGCGGTTACGGCGGCGGAATGATCGACATCGGCGGCAGCCCCTCCATCAACAACTGCATTTTCACCAGCAATACCGCGCTGGAGTACGGCGGCGCGATCTACAACGGGAGCTCAGCATCGCCGACGCTGACCGACTGCCTCTTCGCGCACAATTCTGTTACAGCCGGCGGGCTTTACGGGATCGGAGGCGCCGTCTGTGAAGGGAACGCATCGACGCCCAGCTTCACGAACTGCACGTTTACTGGCAATTCGGCCTCGACCGCCGGCGGGGCCCTGGGCCAGACGTCGGAGTCGGTGGCAACCGTGACCAATTGCATCCTCCGGGATGACGCCGCTGGCGGCGACGAGGAGATCTTTAATGATGAGACCGCCGGCGCGCTTGCCAATGTCCGGTACAGCGATATTCAGGGCGGGTACGCCGGAAGCGGCAACATCAACGCCGATCCCTTGTTCGTCAGCGGGAGTGTTGGCCAGCTCAGCGCCGGTTCCCCCTGCATCAACCGCGGCAGCAACGCGGCGATCGCCGGGACCTCGACCGACCTGGCCGGCAACCCGCGCATCGCACCGACCAATGGCGTTGTCGACATGGGCGCCTATGAGTACCAGGGCCCGTTCATCATCTACGTCAGCCAGGCCGCCACGGGTGCAAATACCGGCGCCGACTGGCACGATGCGTTTACCAGCCTGGCGCAGGCGCTCGGCGCGGCCTCCCCTGGCTATACCATCCTGGTAGCCGAGGGAGACTATTCGCCGGTCGGGCAGAGCTTTGCCCTGCAGAATGGCGTGATTATCAAGGGAGGCTATTCCAGTAGCGGAGCGGGACCAAATCCCAGCGCCTATCCCACCTTCCTTGACGGCAGCCATGTCAATTTCCCGGTTGTAAGCGGCGGCGGGACCGACGGCAGCGCCGTCCTGGCCGATTTCACGATCGAAAACGGCAACGTCAGCGGGTCGGGCGGCGGGATTTACAACAACAGCGGCAGTCCGGAGATTATCGATTGCACCTTTGCAAACAACCGCGCCGGCCAGTCCGGTGGTGGCATGTACAACACCAACTTGTCGTCGCCGACCCTGCTGAGCTGCGTGTTTGCCGGCAACACCACCAGCGGTTCTGGCGGGGCGATCTACAACAATGACTCTTCTCCCGCGATCGACAGTTGCACGTTCGCCGGCAATTCCGCAGACGCAGCCGGCGGCGCTGTGCAGAATAGCAATTCTTCGGGTCCCACGGTTACTTCCTGCATCCTGTGGGGCAACAATGCGCCGACCGGTCCCGAAATAGCCAACACGGCCAGTTCCACCTCCATCAGCGGCAGCAACATCGAAGGCGACTCTATCGGCGGCGGCAACATCAACGCCGACCCCATGTTCGTCAGCGGCGCAAACCTCCAGCTCAATACCGGCTCGCCCTGCATCGGGACCGGCGGCACGACGCAGGCCCTGTACAACTCGGTCCTGGCTGGATACACGACCGACGCCGCGGGTTATCCTCGCCTTCCGACGACGAGAAACATCGACATGGGCGCCTATACATACGAGGGGTTTAGCGGCCTTGCCTTTGCACAGCAGCCCACCGGCGCCCTGATCAACACCTCGATCAGCCCGCCAATCAAAGTGGACGTCGAACAAGGCGGCGTCCTGAACACTGCGAGCAGCGCGTCCATAACACTGTCCATCGCCAGCAGCCCGTCCGGCGCTGGGCTGGGCGGCACGCTTAGCGAAAACGCCGTCAATGGCCAGGCGACCTTCTCCAACGTTTCGGTCAATGAGTCCGGGAACTACACGCTGATGGCCCAGTCCACCGTCGGCTCGGCCGTATCGGCATCGTTCTACGTGTCGGTGTCGGGGGCGCTGACGCATCTGGTGTATAACGTCCCGCCGCCAGCGGTCATTACCAATGGCCAGGTCATCCAGCCCAACATCGTCGTCGATATAGAGGACCCCAACGGCAATATCATCAATGACAATTCACGGGTCAGCCTCTACATCGACGGAATCACCCCGCTGGCGAGCACGTTTGCCGTAAGAGGCGTGGCGACATTTCCCAACCTGGCGGTCGACGCCAGCGTCGCTCCCCCCGGGATGTACACGATTGAAGCCGAAGACGGTAATTATGGCACGGCCACGGTCAATGTCACTACCGAGGCCCCGACGCCCGTGGACCAACTCGTCTTTGCCGCGCCGCCGACGAATGCTGTCGTCGGTGTGCCGGTCAGCCCATCCATCACGGTGACCGAAACCAATGGAAGCGGCCAGACGCTGACTAATGACAGCAGCGGGACCGTGTCGCTCAGCTACAGTACCGTCGGCGGCACCGCCAGCGGCTCGCTCAGCGCGCCGGTGGTCGACGGCGTGGCGACGTTCTCCTTTACGCCGGCCACCGCCGACAGCTATCAGTTCACCGCCTTGGAAACGGGGTTCCTTGGAGCCAACCTCAGCTTCTCGACCAGCGCTTCGGTGAAGCACTTGCAGTTTGCCACGGAGCCGGGCACGACGATGGACGGCCAGGCGGTGGCCGGGACCTCATCTCCCGTCGTCGTGGACGTCGTTGACCAGTTCGGCAATCTGATCACCAATGACAACGTGCAACTCAGCCTGTTCCCCCGTTCCGGGTATGTGGCCGGCCAGACGACGGTCGCGGCAATGAATGGCGTCGCCACCTTCGGGACTTCCTACCAGGACAGCGTGTACATTGGCGGGTTCACCAACACATACTATCTGATAGCCACGGATACCACCGATCCGAGCGCAACGCCGGCAACGTCACAGCCGTTTGTGGTGACGCCGGCCGCGCCCTATTCCCTGCAGGTTTCCACGGGGAGCGCCGCCGCCGGCTCGTCTTTCCAGGTTACCGTGCAGGAGCTGGACATTTATGGAAACCGCATTGCCACCTCGGGCGACACGATCAGTCTTTCGATCGGCAGCGGTCCCGCCGGCGCCGCCCCGCTGGGCGGAACGCCCACCGCATCGCTGGAGGACGGCATTGCCACGTTCAACGATCTGACGTTGGAGACGGCGGGGGCGTATAAGCTTCTTGCTACCGACGCTCAGGTCAGCAATCTGTCAGGCGATGGCGGCTGTACGATTTCCGCGGCGGCGCCCACCCAGCTCACGTTCGTCCAGCAGCCGGGCAACACGGCTGCCGGCACGTCCTTCCAGCCGCCCGTCTCCGTCGCCGTCGAAGACCAGTTCGGCAACATCGTGACTTCGGAGCAATCCGCGGTAACCCTTGAGCTGGCCAGTCCTGCGGGAGGCACGCTGAACGGCATCGTGACCGTCCCCGTGCAGAACGGCATCGCCACCTTCCCCGGCATCTCGATTGGCCAGCCCGGCACCGGCTACATGCTGGACGCCACTGACGGCGGGTATGCCAGCGCCCTGACCAACAGCTTCAACATCGTTGCGCCGGTGACCTATCTGGTCGACCAGAATGCCGCCGGCGCCGACGACGGGCTGGACTGGCCCGATGCGTTCACAAACCTTCAGTCCGCCCTCGCTATCGCCGTCCCGGGCGACAGCATTGACGTAGCCCAGGGGGACTACTCGCCGGGCAGCGCGCCAACCGACACGTTCGAGCTGATCGACGGCGTGAGCATCCGGGGCGGCTACCCGACCGGCGGATTCGGCGCGCCCAATCCTTTACTGTACCCAACTGTACTGGATGGGAGGGGCAGCAACTACCATGTGGTGACCGCCGGCGGGACCAATTCCAGCGCCGAGCTGGACGGCTTCACGATCACCGGCGGGAACGCCAGTGGCAGCGGCGACGCAAACAGCCGCTTTGGAGGCGGCTTGTTCCTCCTGGGCGGCTCAACCACCATCAGCGATTGCACCTTCACCGCAAACACCGCCATGTCCGGTGGCGCTATGTATGACGCCGACCAGTCGTCGCCGGCGCTGGACGATTGTCAGTTCAAAGATAACACCGCTGCCACCGAGGCCGGCGCCATGGCCAACCTCGAATCCTCGCCGACGGTGATCGACTGTGCGTTCATCGGGAATTCGGCCCCGTCCGACGGCGCTGTCTACAATGAAAACAACAACGCCGCCTTCACCAATTGCCTCTTCGCTGGCAATGCCGCCACCGCCCAAAGCGCCGGGGCAATGTACAACTTCGGCTCGTCGCCGACGCTGACCAATTGCACCTTCTCCACCAACAGCGCGGCGGCGTTTGGCGGGGCCCTGGAAAACGATTCATCGCCGGCGGCCACGTCGAATCCCACCATCATCAACTGCATTCTATGGAACGACACCGCGGCCATTGCCTCCGGCGAGATTTCCAATGAGGCCGTCGAGGGCGGCGAGTTCGGGCAAAGCACCCCATCCATCAGCTACAGCGACGTCGCCGGCGGGGACACCAGCAACGGCGACATCAATGCCGATCCGATGTTCGTCAATCCCGCCGCCGGCCAGTTCCAGCTTCAGCCGACTTCTCCCTGCATCGACGCGGGAGATAATTTGGCGCCCGGACTGGTGGGAATCTCAAAGGACCTGGCCGGCAATCCGCGAATCAACGGCGCGGCGGTGGACCTCGGGGCCTATGAGGCCGAGCTGGTTGTTCCCACCCTGGTCAGCTCGCAGGTCGGCGACGGCTCGGCACAGCGATCCTCAGTATCGAGCCTAACCGTGACGTTCAGCGAACCGGTCAACTTCACTGCCGCCTCGTTCACCCTCGAACAGTCGCAGGATGGGACCAACTGGACGGACGTCAGCAGCGGCGTCTCTGCCAGCAATCCATCCGGCGACGGCGAGACCTGGGTCATCAGTTGCATCCCCGGCGGCATCCTCGATCGCACCGCCGCCACGCCTGCTCCCGTGGGCCTGCTGGTCAATGGAACGTACCGCCTGACCGTTCATGGCGCATCGATCACCAGCGGCGGCGGCCCATCCAGCCAGGGAGTGCCGCTCAACGGAGGCAGCGACCTGGTTGTGAGCTTCAGCTCCTCCAGCGGCCCGTCCGACTACGTCGTGATTTCCGGTCCCGCGATTGTGACCGGCATCAGCCCCGCCACCGGCCCCACCGCCGGCGGAACTTCGGTGGTCATCACCGGCACCAACTTCACCGGCGCAAGTGCCGTCACCTTCGGCGGCATCCCCGCCATGAGCTTTACCGTCAATTCGCCCACCCAGATCACCGCCATCGATCCGTCAACCACCACCGCGGGCATGGTCAACGTACAGGTCACAGCGCCCGGCGGCACCTCCGCCACTTCCACTTCCGATCAATTCACCTATGTCAGTGCCCCGGCGCCGACGGTTCTCAGCGTCACAACCAACGATGGGGAAGGAGACGGGAACACGGTGCAGGCGTCGGAGGTCCGTCAGTTGGTCGTGACCTTTAGCCAGGCCGTGAACCTCACTCAGCCAGGGGCGTTCAGCCTGGGCGTCTACAACCTTAACGGCACTGGCGGAGCGGTTAGCGGCAACGGCGCCAACGACGGCAGCATCACGAATATCTCCAGCGTGCTCAATACGGCCACGACCACCAATGGAGGCCTGATATGGACGATCACATTCGCGCCCGGCACCTCCAACACCGACGCCAGCGCCAGCCTGATCGACGGCATCTACTCCTTCTCGATCAATAACTCAGACGTAACGTCAAACGGCGTCGCCTTGACAGGCTCCAACACC
>Ga0182024_10020144_pt1 | contig 12215 bp, 11 predicted proteins | sample P32metaG_FD_120480 | JGI IMG/M metagenome (GOLD analysis project Ga0182024, IMG submission 120480) | Permafrost microbial communities from Stordalen Mire, Sweden - P3-2 metaG (Illumina Assembly) | ecosystem: Environmental > Terrestrial > Soil > Wetlands > Permafrost | place: Sweden: Stordalen...
CGGCTCGCTCTCCGCACGGATCGAAGAGTTGCTGGCGGCCTACGACCTGGCACGGTTCCGCAAGACCAAGGCGGGGGTGTTGTCCTCGGGCGAGCAGACCCGGCTGGGCCTGGCCAAGGCCATGCTGAACCGTCCGCGGCTCCTCCTGCTCGACGAGCCTACCGCCTCGATCGACCCGTCGAGCGCGCGAGACATTCGCGCCGGCATTTCCGAATTCGTCGACACCGGCCACTGCGGCGTGCTGTGGACCAGCCACAACATGTACGAGGTGGAGGCGGTGTGCGACCGCGTGCTCTTCCTGTCGCGTGGCAAGATCCTGCTGGAGGGCGACCCCAAGACCCTTCCCCACGAGCACGGCGCGGCGAGCCTCGACGACCTTTTCGTAGCGGTGGCGCACGAGGCGCTGCACCATGGGCAGGCGGCATGAAGGCCGCCCGCGTCGGCGCCATCGTGCTGCGCCAGCTCTACCTCTGGCGCGGCAGCCCGCAGCGCGTGCTCCCCATGTTCGCCTGGGTGGCGGTGGACATACTGCTTTGGGGATTCATGACCCGCTATCTGAACGCGGTGGCCAGGGCGCAATTCAACTTCGTGCCGGCCTTGCTGGGCGCGGTGCTGCTGTGGGATTTCCTGACCCGAGTGATGCAGGGCGTGACCACGGCCTTCTTCGAGGACGTCTGGTCGCGCAACTTCCTCAACTTCTTCGCGACGCCCCTTCGCATCTCCGAGTACCTCACCGGCCTGGTGGCCACGGGCGTCGGCACGAGCGTGCTGGCGCTCATCGTCATGCTGGCGCTCGCCTGGGCGGCGTTCGGCCTGTCCTTCCTGACCTATGGGGTCGCGCTGGCCCCTTTCCTGATGGTGCTGTTCCTGACCGGCATAGCGCTGGGTATCGCGGGGGCGGCCATCGTGCTGCGCCTGGGGCCCGCCTCGGAGTGGCTGGTCTGGCCGATCCCGGCGCTGATTTCACCCTTCGCCGGCGTCTTCTACCCGGTCACGGTCCTGCCCGGCTGGATGCGGGCCGTCTCGACGATCCTGCCGCCGTCCTACGTCTTCGAGGGCCTGCGCGCGGTGGTGGCCGGCCGACCCGCGCCTTGGGACCGCCTGGCGATCGGCGGCGCCCTGGCCATCGCCTGCGTCTTCCTCGCCTGCGCCTTCTTCGCGCACGTCTACCGCAACGCCATCCGCACGGGCCTCATCGCGCGCTACAGCGCCGAAACGGTGAGTTGAGGGGCGCTGCCTAAGGGTCGCGCTTGGCCTTGGGTGCGATCCAGGTGACCAGATCCCAGGCATTGTTGATGGCGATGAGGAGCAGGAGCAGCAGCAGAGCGGCCATGGCGTTGGCGGCCCAGTTCGCGCCCGCCCAGAGGCCCGCTGAGGCGACGCAGAGCCCAAGATAGATCGCCGCCGGTACGACGCCATAGAGCCAGAAGTCCGACCAGTGGGGCGGCTCCGCGCCGGGTCTTGGCCTGCGGATCCCGACGCAGGCCCGGATCGCATTGGCCAGACCCACGAGGGCGGCGAATCCCGAGACGGCCGCCGTCGTCGAAGCGGCGAGCCGGGGCATCAGGGTCACGGCGCTGATCGAAAGCACGACCGCGAAGTGAACCGCGGTCGGCGTCAGATAGAGGCTCGCGCCGCGCAAGGCCTGCGAGCGCTCGGAGCCGGCGGTGAGCGTCACGACCACGAACAGCAGGCCGATCAGGCCCGCCGCGGCCGAACCGATCAGGAAGTAGAAGTTGTCCCAGCCCTGCAACATTCGAGCGCTCGCGCGGTCCCTTAAGGTCCCTCGCAGACTAAGCATCGCCAGGCCGCCCGGAAAGGCCCGTTCGCCAGGGACCGTCCCTCTCCCAATCGGTTTCGCCGGTGGCCTCGGCGGGCGCGCTGGGTGTATCGGAAGACCATGGAGCAAGTTTCCTCGGAACTCATCGAGACCCGCGGGCGGCAGATGTTTCCGACCCTCGGCGCCGCCGAACTCGGGCGCCTGGAGCGGTTCGGAGAGCGGCGCGCCTATGGGGCCGGGGAGGCGGTGGTGAAGGTCGGCGAGGCCGGCCACGGCCTGATCCTCATTCTGGCCGGCCAGGTGGAGATGAGCCAGAGCGATGAACTCGGCGGTCGCGACCTCATCGTCACGCACGGGCCCGGATCGTTCTTGGGCGAGGTGGGCCAGCTCTCCGGCCGTCCCTCGCTGGTGGACGGCGTGGCCGCGACGGAGGTGGAGGCGGTGGTCATCGATCCCGCCCACCTGCACGCGCTGCTGATCGCCGAAGCGGAGCTCGGCGAGGTGATCATGCGCGCGCTCATCCTGCGCCGGGTCGCCCTGATCGAGACGGCCTCGGGCGGGGCGGTGGTGGTGGGCCCCGCCGGTCACGCCGATGTGCTTCGGCTCGACGACTTCCTGCGCCGAGCCGGCTTCCCGCACCGGCGGCTGGATACAAAGACCGATCCCGAGGCGGCCGTGCTTCTGGAGCGGTTCGCGATCGACACCGAGGATCTGCCGATCGTGGTGTGCCCCGGCGGCCGGTTTCTGCGCAATCCCTCTGAGGGTGAGCTCGCCGCTTGCCTCGGCATGGTCGGGCCGATCGATCAGAGCAAACTGTGGGACGTGGCCATCGTCGGCGCCGGGCCGTCGGGCCTGGCCAGCGCGGTCTATGCGGCCTCCGAGGGCCTCTCGGTCATCGCGCTCGACAGCCGCTCGTTCGGCGGTCAGGCGGGCGCCTCGGCGCGGATCGAGAACTATCTGGGTTTCCCAACCGGGATCAGCGGCATGTCGCTCATGGCCCGCGCCTACAACCAGGCCCAGAAGTTCGGCGTCGAGATGGTCATTCCCAGACAGGCCGTCGCGCTGGCCCGCGCCGCGGACGGCCTTCGCCTGACCTTGAGCGAGGGCGAGACCATCCGCGCCCGCTCGGTGGTGGTCGCCGCCGGGGCCCGATATCGGCGCCTGGCCGCCGCCAATCTGGCCGCCTTCGAGGGCGCCTTTGTCCACTATTGGGCCTCGCCCCTGGAGGGCCGCCTCTGCGCCGGCCAGGAGGTGGCGCTGGTGGGCGGCGGCAATTCCGCCGGCCAGGCGGTGGTCTATCTGGCCGGCCAGGTGAAGAAGGTCTCGATGCTGATCCGCGCCGGCGGGCTCGAAGCCAGCATGTCGCGCTACCTGATCGACCGCATAGCCGGCCTCGCCAATGTCGAACTGGTGACCCAGGTCGAGGTTACCGGCCTGGAAGGCGAGGACGGCCGCCTCGACAGCGTGGTCTGGCGCGATATCCGCGGCGGCGCGGAGACGCGCCGCCCCATTCGGCACCTCTTCCTCTTCATCGGGGCCGATCCCTGCACCGGCTGGCTGGAGGGCTCGGGCGTGGCTCTCGACGAGCGCGGCTTCGTGCGCGCCGGCGACGAACTCAGCGACAGGCATCGGCCCATGGAGACCAGTCTGCCGGGCGTCTTCGCCGTCGGCGACATTCGTTCCGGCTCGGTCAAGCGTTTGGCCGCGGCGGTGGGCGAGGGCGCGCAGGCGGTCGCCGCCCTGCACGCCTATCTCGCGGACGCCGACCGCGCCGAAGCAGCCCCGCCCACCAGGAGCGCCCCCCAATGAGCAACGACGTCTGCGCCCACGGCGACTTGATCGGCCGCGTCACACCCAGCGCCAGGGGTTGCGAGGAATGCCTCGCCATGGGCGCGCCCTGGGTTCACTTGCGTCTCTGCCGCGTCTGCGGCCACGTCGGATGCTGCGACGAATCCCCGAACCGTCACGCCACCAGGCACTTCCATGCCACCGGCCATCCCATCATCGAGGGCTACGACCCGCCCGAAGGCTGGGGCTGGTGCTACATCGACGAGGTCTTCCTCGATCTCGGCGACGACACCACGCCGCAACTGGGCCCGATCCCGCGCTACGTCTGACCGTCCGTCGCGCGGCCGCCCGCCCGCCGTTCATAAGAGCGGTGAGCGGCGGCGCGGCGTTGAGAAGGGGGGTAAGATGGGTCCTTTCCACCAGGCTGAACGCGGTTTCGCGCGAAAGGCCGCGCAGATATATAGGCTTCGCGTTCCAAGCTGGTCAGGTCCCCCGGTTGAGCGCCAAACCGCCGCCGAACCAATGGGCGCCGACAAAGATCGGCGTGTCCGGGTAAGGCCGGGTCCGCTCCCGCCCCTCCCTCGGCGATGATGATGGGCGCCTGGGCCTCGGCGCGGGCGACGCCGGGCGACGTCGCCACGACCGCGAGCGCCATGCCGGCGACGTCGCGGCGGATTGGGATCATCGGCGGAGGAACGGGAGGATCCGCCTCGCGCCCGGCGGGCGCCTCACCAGGCCACCTCGTTCCTGATGCGGCGTTCGAGGAGCGGATATTTCCGCGATATCCGCCGCAACTCCTCGCTGGGCAGCACCATCAGGCGCATCTCGGTGCGCGCCAGCACGGTCTTGGCGTAGGCGCCCGCGTCGCCGAGCGCCTCCTCGCAGATCATGTCGCCGGCTTCCAGGTCCCAGGCGCCTGTTTCGTCCTCGGCCCGCGCCCGACCGGAGATGATCAGATAAAACCGTTCGGCGGCCTGGCCGGTGATGGCGATTCGGGTGTGGTCCTGCACCATCGTCGCGCCCATCAGATCGACGATCTGGCCGACCGCCTCGACGCTGAAGTCCTCGAAAAGCGGCTGGCGCTTGACCATGGACCAGGTGATGTTGAACTCGCGGCGATGCAGGCCCTCGACGAAACCCTTGGCGATGATGCCGATGGGCATGGCGAACAGCACCAGCCCAGACACCATGGTGACGCCCGCGACCAGCTTGCCAAGACGCGTCAGGGGCACCTCGTCGCCATAGCCCACCGTCGATAGGGTCGTGATCGCCCAATACATCGAGTCCGGCAGCGTGCCGAACGATTTGGGCTGTCCGGCCCCCTCGACCAGATGCATCACCTCGCCCGAGGCGCACACCGTGCAAAGCAGCAGGATGAAGGAGCCGAGCAGCGCGCGGCGTTCCGCATAAAGCACACCGAGCATGGCCGGCAGCGCCTGCGAATAGCGCGCTATCTTCAAAAGCCGCAGCAGGCGCAGGACGCGCAGCGCCCGCAGGTCCACGATGCCGCCAGTGAAGACAGTCAGAAAAAACGGCGCGAACGATATGAAGTCGATGATCATCATCGGCCGCAGGGCGAACCGCAGGCGCCCGGTCAGAGGCCGATCGGCCCCAATGCGCGGATCCTCGGGCGACGACCACACTCGCGCGGCCCACTCGATGGCGAAGGCGTAGACGGTGAAGGCTTCAAACGCCCCGAAGTACCAATGGTACTTGCCGTAGATCTCCGGAACAGTCTCCATGATCACCATGATCACATTGCTTACGATCAATATGATCAACGCCAATTCAACGACGCGGCTCCAGCCGCCTTCGGTTTGACCTTCCTCGAGTATTGTGTAGGTCAGCTGGCGAAGGGAGGGGCGCTTCCCGTCCTTCTTGGTGACCATCATACGCTTGCTGGGCGCCGGTTCGGCTTGCTGATCCATTCCACCCTCGAGTTCGCTGGCGACGAGGTTTTACATCGCAAGGGGAGGCAAGCGCTAGCACCCGGAAATCGCGCGCATATTTCCAAGAGGGGCGGCCGCGGACTTGGCGGCGGCCGCGGCTAGGCGAGCATCGCGCTGACCGCGCGCGTAACAGCTTCGGCGGAATAGGGTTTAGGAATGAATGCACCCGAGTCGGGAATCTGACCGCGCGCGGGCGTCGCCTGTCCCGAGGTTAGCAGCAGGTGGATGCGCGGCTTGAGGCGGTTCACCCGCTTGGCCAGTTCCAGACCGTCGATCGGCCCGGGCATGTTGATGTCAGTGAACAGCAGATCGACCTTCTCTCCGCCGATGACGACCGCCAGGGCGTCATAGGCGTTGGCCGCTTCCAGCACGGCGAACCCGGCATCGCGCAACGTCTCGGCGGCGTCCAGGCGGACGAGGCCTTCGTCCTCCACCACGAGGACGGTCGGCCGATTTTTCAACACCGCTGCCATGACGATCTAATCCGTGACGCGGGAAGGCGTTCCGCGTCGGATTTTTTATGGATAGGTGTTAATTATTCGGCCACCTCGCGCCAATGCTGAAGCTTGACCAAACTCAACCTTAATCTAGACTGTGGCTCACGGCGAATCGGGGGCGCTTCGCGAGCATCCCAAAAGCGCGACATACCGCGCCTCGCATTGCGCCGGCGCCGATCACGTATATTTGCGGAACGCTTCAAGAAGCGCGACGTTAGTTTGCATCGGCCCTATAGGCGATTCGCCAAGGCAGAACGGGGCTGGAGGGTCGAAACATGGGTATATGGGAAATCGTGGAATGGCTCATCCTCGGCGGGGTGGCCGGGTTCATCGCCAGTAAAATCATAAACAAAACTGGCGAGGGGCTATTTATGGACATCGTCCTGGGGATCGTCGGCGCCTTCGTCGGCGGCTTCATCTCCTCGCATTTCTTCGGCGGCGCCGGCACCGGTCACAACATTTTGAGCATCCCAACGCTCATTGTGGCGGTTTTAGGCGCGATTGTGGTCCTGTTGATTTACCACATGATTGTCCGCCGCAGAGTTTGAGGACGGATTTGCGGCCCCCGGGCGGTCCCGGGGGCTCGCACCCTGTTTCCGCTTGTCATCGCGCGGCCCACGGGTAGATCCGAGAGCGCTGATTGCGCCCATGACTCGGCCGTTGACCTATCGGCCGTCATTTTGCCATATCGAGGCCGACCTTTCTGAAGAACCTGCGCCGTTTGCTGGGGCAAGGCGCCGCGGCTTTATAAGGTTGATCCCAAGGACGGGCTCGGCGACGAGGCGGCCACGGCCCCAGTCCCCCAAACGACACGCCAGTGAAACGAAATTGACAATCGGGCGCTTGCGGCGCGAAACTTGTCGCGGCGCATGGCGGCGAGCCAGTCATGGGAGGCCGGCGATGAGGCGTCAATTGTGGGTGATCGGCGCGGTGGCGATGCTGGCCGCCGCCGGCCCGGCGGCGGCGGCCATCACGGTCTTCGGAGGGGGCCTCGCCGAGGATTGTTCCCATGCCGCGATCGCCGGCAAGTCCGATCCCGGCTCGATCCTGACCTGCACCCTGGCGCTCGGCGGCGAAGACCTGGACAAGGTCGACCGGGCGGGGACCCTGATCAATCGCGGCGTCATGAAGCTGCGCCGCTCGGCTTACGAGGAGGCGCGTGTCGACCTGGACGCGGCCATCGCCCTGGTCCCCACCATCGGCGAAGCGTGGGTCGACCTCGGCGCGGTGTCGGTCGGCGAAAAACGTTACGAGGTGGCGCTGGACGACATTTCCAAAGGCCTGACGCTCGGCGTGAAGGAGCCGGAAAAGGCTTATTTCAACCGCGCCCTGGCCTATGAGGGGTTGGACGACGAAAAGGCGGCCTACCTGGACTACCAGCAGGCGCTGGCGCTGAAGCCGGGCTGGGCGTTGCCGGAGAAGGAATTGCTGCGCTTCACGGTGACAAGACGTTAGCCGCCAGCCGCCCCGACCGATACGCGACGCTTGACCCGCCGGCGCGTCGGCGTAGGCTATAAACATTCTCCGGGGTGTCCCGTTTTGAGGGACTGAGAGGCCGCTGACGCGGCGACCCGCCGAACCTGATCCGGGTCATGCCGGCGAAGGGAGGGAATGCGGACGATCCCTCGAGGCGTGTCCGTTCATCGCTTCCGAGCAGGCCTGATCCCTTTACCTAAGACCCAAGGACGCGCGCCATGAACCTTCACACGCCTATCGCCGCCACAATTCCCACCGGCGAGAGGCCGGGGTCCCGCAAGGTCTTTCAAGGAGGCGTCCTGCATCCCTGCCTGCGCGTGCCCTTCCGGGAAGTCGCCGTGCATCCTTCCGCAGGTGAGCCGCCGGTGACACTCTACGACCCCTCCGGTCCCTACACCGATCCGGCCGCCGCGATCGACATCAAGCGTGGCCTGGAGCGGCCGCGCGAAGCCTGGGTGATCGCCCGCGGCGACGTCGAGGAGATAGCGCCGCGCGTTTTGCTGCCCATTGACAACGGCAACGCTCGCGGAAAGCATCTGGCGCCGCAATTCGCGTCGGCGCGCAAGACCTTGCGGGCCAAGGCGGGCGCCCTGGCGACGCAGCTGGAATACGCTCGCGCCGGCGTCATCACGCCGGAAATGGAATTCGTCGCCATTCGCGAGAACCTGCGTCGCGAGGCGGCCGACCGGGTCATCCGCGATGGCGAGGACTTCGGCGCGGCGATCCCCGACTTCGTCACCCCGCGGTTCGTTCGCGACGAGGTGGCGCGCGGGAGGGCGATTATCCCGGCCAACATCAACCACGGCGAACTAGAGCCGATGGCCATCGGCCGAAATTTCCTGGTCAAGATCAACGCCAACATCGGCAATTCGGCGGTGCTGTCATCGGTGGACGACGAGGTCGACAAGATGGTGTGGGCGATCCGCTGGGGCGCCGACACGATCATGGACCTCTCTACCGGGCGCAACATCCACAACATCCGCGAGTGGATCATCCGCAATTGCCCAACGCCGCTGGGCACCGTGCCGATCTACCAGGCCCTGGAAAAGGTCGGCGGCGGGGCCGAGGATCTGACCTGGGAGGTGTTCCGCGACACTCTGATCGAACAGGCCGAGCAGGGCGTCGACTATTTCACCATCCACGCCGGCGTCCGGCTTGCCTTCGTGCCGCTCACCGCGGCGCGGGTCACCGGCATCGTCAGCCGGGGTGGCTCGATCATGGCCAAGTGGTGCCTGGCCCATCACCGCGAGAGCTTCCTCTACGAACACTTCGAGGACATCTGCCAGATCATGCGCGCCTACGATGTCTCCTTCAGCCTGGGCGACGGCCTGCGTCCCGGCTGCATCGCCGACGCCAACGACGCGGCGCAGTTCGCCGAGCTGGAGACACTGGGCGAGCTCACCAAGGTCGCCTGGAGGCATGGTGTCCAGGTGATGATCGAGGGACCGGGCCACGTGCCGATGCACAAGATCAAGGCCAATATGGAAAAACAGCTCGCCGCCTGTCACGAGGCGCCCTTCTACACCTTAGGTCCCCTCACCACCGACGTGGCGCCGGGCTACGACCACATCACCTCGGCCATCGGGGCGGCGATGATCGGCTGGTTCGGCACGGCCATGCTCTGCTACGTCACGCCCAAGGAGCATCTTGGCCTGCCCGACCGCGAGGACGTGAAACAAGGCGTCATCGCCTACAAGATCGCCGCCCACGCCGCCGACCTTGCCAAAGGCCATCCCTCCGCCCGGACCTGGGACGACGCCCTCTCCCGGGCCCGTTTTGAATTCCGCTGGGAGGACCAGTTCAACCTTGGCCTCGATCCCGAGACCGCGCGGGCCTTCCATGACGAGTCCCTGCCCAAGGAGGCGCACAAGACCGCGCATTTCTGTTCCATGTGCGGACCGAAATTCTGTTCGATGAAGATCAGCCAGGAAATCCGCGACGCCGCCGGCGCGCAGAACGACGTGGCGAGCGCGGGCATGGCGCTGATGGCCGAGAAATTCCGCGAAGGCGGATCGGAGATCTACGTGCTCAAGGCGACCTGAACGCCCCCGTTGGGGCCTGGAACGCCCACCGCCTCGGGCGCCACCTCATAGACCCGCGAGCAGTATTCGCAGGTGACCTTGATGCGCCCGTCGGCCTCCACCATCTGGGCGCGCTCTTCCGGCGGGAAGCTCCCCAGCATCGCGGTGATCGCCTCGGGCGAGCAGCGGCAGAAGCCGCTGAGGGCCAGGGGCGCGAACAGGCGCACGCCGTCTTCGTGGAACAGGCGCCACAGAAGGGTTTGCGCCGAAATGGTCGGGTCGATCAGTTCGTCCTCGCCCACTGTCTCGATGAAGGCCTGCGCCCGCGTCCAGGCCTCCTGGGTGGAGCTGCGGGCATCGTCCTCGGCGATGTTCTGGATCAGCAGACCGCCGGCCCGCCAGCGAGGTCCATGGCCCACGTCCGCCTGACCGACCGCCAGGCGCACGCGCGTCGGCGTCTGTTCCGACTGGGCGAAATAGGTCTCGGCGCAAAGCGCCAGGGTTTCGCCCTCGATGGCGGTGACGCCCTGATGACGCTCCATGTCGGGACCCTGATCAAGCGTCATGATGAACGCGCCGTCGCCCAGCATCGCGCCAACGCCCGGCCGCGCGACTTGGTCGGTCAGGCGCGCGAGCCGCTCGGCGTCGAACCGGCAGTAGCCGCGCAGCGATCCGACGGTGTCGTAGTCGGCCACCACATAGGCCACGGGCCCGTCTCCCTGGGCCTGCACGATCAGGCGGCCGTCGAATTTCAGGCTGGCGCCCACCAGGGCGGCCAGGACGCAGGCCTCGCCCAGCAGATTAGCCACCGCGGCCGGATAGGCGTGCCGGCTCAGCACCTCGTCCACCGCCGCGCCCAGGCGCACGACGCGCCCGCGCACGGGCTGGTTCTCGATTTGGAACGCGGCGACCAGATCGTCGATGGGAGATGAAGGCACGGCCGGAATATAGGAAGGGCTTTGGGCGTTTCAGCCCAGCTTGCCGAAACACCAGGCCAGGATTGATTTCTGCACGTGGATGCGGTTTTCCGTCTCGTCCCAGACCAGGGACGCGGGGCCGTCGATCACCGCGTCGGTGACTTCCTCGCCGCGGTGAGCAGGCAGACAGTGCAGGAAGACGGCGTCCTGGGCGGCCAGGGCCATCAGCGCCTCGTCGACCTGGTAGGGCGCGAAGGCGGCTTGGCGCTCGTGGTAGTCGGCGTCGCCCATGGAGACCCATCCGTCGGCCACCAGGCAGTGAGCGCCCCGCGCGGCGGCGCGCATGTCCTCGGTGACCACCACTTCTCCGCCCGCCCGCCCAGCCTCGGCGAGATCGGCCTTGCCCGGCCGGTATTGCGCCGGACCGGCCACCACCAGACGGAAGCCGAATTTAGCGGCGGCGTGGATGAAGCTGGCGCAGACATTGTTGCCGTCGCCCACCCAGGCAATGGTCTTGCCGGCAAGGGGGCCGCGATGCTCCTCGAAGGTCATCAGGTCGGCCAGGATCTGGCAAGGGTGACTTCTGTCGGTGAGACCGTTGATCACCGGGGCGTCGCAGGCGGCGGCGAAGCGCTCAAGGTCGTCGTGGCTGATGGCGCGGATCATCACCGCGTCGACCATGCGGGCGAGCACTCGCGCGGTATCCTCGATGGTCTCGCCGCGGCCCAGCTGCATGTCTGTCCCGGTGGCGATGATGCTCGATCCGCCCAGCTGGCGGATGGCCGCGTCGAAGGAGAACCGCGTCCGCGTCGAATTCTTCTGGAAGATCATAGCAAGGGTGCGTCCCGCCGCCGGGGCGTCGGCGTCCGGTCTGCCCTTCGGCCATCCCAGCCTGGCGGCCTTGCGCGCCTTGGCGTCGTCCAGGATGGCCCGCAGCACCGATGCGTCCAGCCGCCAGAGATCGAGAAAATGGCGGGCCGTCATGCCGCCGCCTTTTGGCGCGCCGCTTCGCAGGTGCGTTCGAGCTTCTCGATCGCCTCGCGCGCCTCTGCGGCGGTTATCACCAGCGGCGGGAGCAGGCGCACGCAGTTGTCGCCGCCGCCGGCCATCAGCAGCCGCTCCTCCCGCGCCAGGGCCATGAACTCGCGGTTGTTGGGGATCAGCTCGACACCGATCAGCAAACCCTTGCCGCGGATATCCGCGATCACGTCTGGATAGCGGTCCTGAAGACCCTTGAGCGCCTGGGTGAAATAGCCCGCCATGTCCCGCACATGGGCCAGCATCTCTTCGCTGCCGAGTTCCTCGAAGGCCGCCAGACCCACGGCCATGGCCAGCGGATTGCCGCCGTAGGTCGAGCCGTGCGAGCCGACGCTCATGCCGCTGGCCGCCCGCGCCGTCGCCAGGCACGCGCCCACCGGAAAGCCGCCGCCCAGCGCCTTGGCCAGGCACATGATGTCGGGCGCCGCATCGGCGGCCCATTGGTGTGCGAAGAGCTTGCCGGTGCGCCCCAGCCCGCATTGGATCTCGTCGTAGATGACGAGGACGCCATGCTCGTCGCAGAGCGCGCGAAGCGCGGTGAGGTCGCTTTCCGGCATGGCCCGCGCGCCGCCCTCGCCCTGCACGGGTTCGATGATGACCGCCGCGGTGGTCGCTCCGACGGCGCCCATCAGGGCGTCCATGTCGCCGAACGGCAGCTGAACGAAGCCCGGCAGCGCCGGACCGAAACCCTCGGTGTAGTGCGGGTTGCCGGCCGCGAACACGGCGGCGTAGCTGCGCCCGTGAAAGGC
>Ga0182024_10020145_pt1 | contig 12214 bp, 12 predicted proteins | sample P32metaG_FD_120480 | JGI IMG/M metagenome (GOLD analysis project Ga0182024, IMG submission 120480) | Permafrost microbial communities from Stordalen Mire, Sweden - P3-2 metaG (Illumina Assembly) | ecosystem: Environmental > Terrestrial > Soil > Wetlands > Permafrost | place: Sweden: Stordalen...
CCGTTCGCCACTCAGCCGATCTTGTCAGTCTGAGCCCGCTGTTATGTTGTTTGCCTGTTGTCTGGCAAACCTGGATCAGTCCAAGGACCTTGAACACAAGGAACACAACTATGAGTGAGGAAGGTCTTCACCAAGTTCATCGACGATCGGCGCGAGAAGCTTTTGCCACTGGCGATTTCTTCTCCTGTTTCGAACACCTGCAGATGGCACTGGGCGAAACTGAGGCATTGCCCTCGGCAGAAGGCCAGGCGCTGCGACTGAAAATCTGGAATGAGATGGCCGGTTTTTACCACCGTCTCTTCCCGGCTGCTGAGCAGCCTGATGCCACCATGAAGCAGTTCAAACGTGTGATGGACGATTCTCTGGGCCATGAGGTTCTTTCCGGCATCTCTAGCTTGAACTAGAAACCGCGCCGGAGGGACTCAATTTTCATGAAAGGAGAGCTCCGATGATGATGGAGGAAACGGCAGCTCTGGCTCAACCGAGTGTCTCGGGACAGCTCAAGCTGCCTCAGATTCCCCGCGATTCCAACCGACCGCTAGACGATCGGATATGGTCTTTGCCGCCGCACACCGCGATCTCCTATGGTTACGCGCTGTACAAGGCAACAGACCGGCTGCGAACAGCATGCGCCCGCCATCAGGCTCGCGCCATTGTGCGCGACATGGAGTTGCGTTTCGCCCTGTTCGATCCGCAGAGCACTGAGGGGGCATACGTGCTGGCCATTCGCATGGCAGCAGTCAGCTTTGCCGAGGGCATCCGCCGCCGCAAGCAGCAGATGCGCGGCAAACTGAAATACGCCAAGGTAGAGATCAGCAGATTTCGCGAAAAGCACAAGCGCGATCAACGCCTGGGCTATTTCATGTCCGTTGGCGCAAAGCTGGCGCTGCTAGGCGGTTTCACCTGGTTGCTCGTCAAGACGCTGCTGCTGCCGCATCTGATCTTGACCGATCCGACTACCGCTGAGGCGACCAGGCACGGGCTCGACCCCAACTACGTTTCGCTCTGCGCTGGTCTGGCGTCCGCTTGCCTGGGCGCTGTCTGGACCGTGTGGCGGCAAGACAGCAAGATTGGCAAGGCGCTGGAAACATACGAGACCAAAACAGATGCGGCATACGAAGAGTATGTCGAGGCTGTCACCACCGAGTACCGTTTCGCAGCCAACGAATCTCAACTGGCTTGGGCAATCATGACCGATCGGCCAGCACCGACGACGCCAGCGTTCGAGGAACTAATGCTGGACCTATTCTGCGGACACCGCCGCCAGAATGCCTGCAAGCGCTGCGGCGCAAAGAAGGAAGACGCGCAAGCGAAACTTCCTTGGAAAAACCGATTCCGCGTGCTCTTTACTGGACGCTCGACGGAGACGGTGTGAAATTTGTGCGCAAGGCGTCGTTGATTTTCGTTGACCTGCCCTGTCCATCAGGATCTTAGCAGGTGAAAATCGCGGCGCCTTTTGTCTTCGGGGCGTTACTACGTGTTAGAGTATATTGTTCCGTCCGCAGTAAACATACAAGTTGCCGAAGGTGCAGCGATTCAAGTGCCGGCGATGACACTAAAGCTAGTGGCAGATTGTTTCTTCTAGTTTTGGGGTGAGAAGGGGCTAATCGGGCGGTGGGGGTTTTCGGTGCCATGGTAAGAATTTGGCTGCGTTTGGAGGAGGGTTACCTCCATTAGCGGCGCAAGCCTCCAGATACTCAGTCAGGAAGGTTGATTTTATTGAGGGCCAGTGTCTTATTTATCCAGGCTAAACAAATAGAATCTAGTTCAAAGAAGGTGTAGAGCCCATCCCAGTCGCAAGTCTGCTAGCGCAGCTGTTGCCAAAGGATGCAATTCCGAAAAAGTGGTCGGAAACCGTAAGGCCGCTAGTGTTGTGGCCACTTTATCTGGCTACGTGTGTACCGGCGCCATCTGGCGTCGTGGGGGAAATACTAGTGCAGGGACAACGCGTCTTGCTTATATTGGGAGAAATCATCATTCTCAGGATATATCCCATTATTTAATTACATGAGTTAACGCGGAACTCAAAAGATCTTCGCCAAACCATCTCGAGAAACATTTGTAAGGCAGATCACTGCTGCGTTGAGTCATCCGGTACTAGGTCTTTGAAAAACGCATCGTGGACAGTCCATGTCGCCCGAAGAGCGCGCCGCGTCCCTCAGACGTGAAAAACAGGCTCTCTTCATCGTCGGCTGCGTGCTGTCACGACGCAACCGTTAATCGTAAAGGGAAGGAGGAGCGAAGAAACGACTTCTTGCCTCACAAGTGTGGTGCAATTCGCAACGGCCGCTAAAAACGGTTAGCCCAATGTTATTCCTGCACTCCGCAAATGGGGGTGGCAGCCAAACCGTCTTTGACAAGGAACCAGAATGGTCACACACAGTAATTTCACCGCCGCCGAGGTCCTCGAGGGACTGCTCCCAAACCGATATCTCGAGTACCAGGGGAGGAAACCACTCGAGGAATTGGGTGGCTTCACGTACTACAACGAGCTTAAACAGAGGGAGGGCGAAGCAGCTGCCGATGCCGCTCTGAAGGAGTGGTACCAAGAGGAACACCGGAGGCGCAACTTGGCTGCAGAGATCGCACCGGTGGCACAAGGTATGCTTGCCCTGGCAAGGGTCGACACTTCCGGCGAATACACGAAGGTCGTTGATGCCAAAGAGAAGATGAGGTTCCCTCAGTGCTTCGACCTCTACCGCTTCCTTCCGCCCCAAATTGTCGTTGTCTTCAATCGCGATGCACCGCGTTGCGATTGCGCTGAACTCTTGGGATCGAAAGAATTCGGTCTTGGAGGCAGTCTCGGCTTAATCGCCGTGACGGTGCAAGCCGGAGACAGTCGCAGCAGGCTCGACGCCATTGCCGGGCGCCTCTGCCTCGTCTTTCAATCGCGAACCACGTACTGCGGCTACAACACGGTCTCCATCGATCTCACAGGACTAACATCGGTTGACATGTATGCTCCTAAGATAAGTCCCAACGCGTACCTGTTCGGTTCGCTCGGGCTGATCGGAGAGGATGAGGTCATATCCCACTGGGATACCCACTGTGACGGTGATGACACCCTCGGCTTCCCCAGTGCCGATTACCTGGCGGATGCTCTGCCCCGATTAGGGCAGTATTTTACTGACCTCGCCGCCAGGCTCACTGAGCACACCACTGATGCAAAGTGCGATAGAGGAAGCAGGCATCTTTTTAGCAAGAGCTGAACGGCCGGAGATTGCATGAAAGAAGCAGCGCCAGCCCGCGTTGGCTTTTTTGATGCAATCTCCTGACCCAACCCGGGCCGCAGGTCCTCCGACTCGTGGAGTATGCCGGAAATCCACAACGGTGAGTGGGTGTGCGCACCGGAGGCTCATGACCAGAGCCTCCGGTGAGATCGCTACCTCCGGAATTCTTCGGCACTTGCCAGGTTGTCCGGCAGTGCCGTTCTTTGCGTGGCCGCCCGATCGGCGGTCGAAACCCGGCTGCTTGTTCTATGAGCTAGCAGCATCTAACTAAAACACCGAGGCAAAAAATCATGATCCCTGATATTCAACGCGAACTGCTCCGAAAGATTGTGGCTTATCTGTCCGCGATGGGCAGCTATGCTTCTGCAATGGTCGCCTACAGCAAAGAGCTGGCTTGTAGTTCGGCCGATTCGCAGAGCGAGACTGCCGTCAACTTCCGCGACGCCAGACTTGCGGCGATTCAAGCGCTGGACGACCTCCGTCCGACTTTGTTTGCGGTTTACCACGACGAGGCCGCCAGCAGCGGATCCGTCCGCCACGCCGCCGATCTTGCGGTAGCTGCCATCAGTGCCTATCGCGTCTGGAATTCCGATTCGCACAGCGAAAAGTACGGCAATATCATCGGCAGCTTTAAGCCCGAGCTGTTTCAGGCATTCACGATCGCTTTGCAGCATGCGCAGCAGGTGATCGTCAGCGAAGCGGCCGGCCCCCTCCCCGGCACGGTAACAAAGGCCCCCGCCCTTCCCGGGGCGTCTATGTTGCTTCGCACTGATTGAGCCGTTAAATCAAAATACTGAAAGGAAACGAACCATGACCATCGCAGGCGGGATTGCGCTGCCGATTGCGGTCTCCAAGCTCCTTTCATAGCACCGTCTCTCTGACGCAGGCAATTCGGACCCGAGCTTCAAGCACAAACCTGCAATCCGCTCAAGATGCACTGGAGCCGCGTCCGGATTAATCGAAGAGCTGGTATCACCGCGATGCACTCTCTTCTTCACCGCTTGGGTCAGGAAAAACCGCGAGCGATCTCCGCTCGCGGCTGACCCTGATCCAAGCCCAAATTAATATGGAGAAAACCTAGAATGAATACGATCCTCATGCTTCTCAGCTTTCTGGTTGGCTTCGGCTTAACCGTAGTTGTCCATGCCAAACTCAATTTGCAACGGTTCAATCCGTCCAATCAGCTCGTCTCTTGCGCGGGCGTGTTTTCGTCAGCCATTGTCCTTGTTGTTGCGGTTTGCATCGGCTACAGCGCTTACCTGCAACTTGATTCGCAGTTGATGAACCTGGCGATTTTCCTCACCGGAATCGCAACGGCCCTCCATCACTGTTGGGGCCCGACTCGCAAGCAGAAAGCGACGCGCTAACTTTGAAGTTGCAGAAAGGAGTAGATGGACAACAATCGCGTTATTGTCTTCCGCGCGCTTGATGGCACGCCCACGTTGTATGAAGGTACGAAAACGCCCTGGGAGCAGATACGAGATCGGAAGATCTACTTCTCGGAGGATATCGATCCCCATGCCGGCGATGGGTGTCGCAACCAGGCTTACGGATTCGCCCGTGTCTGGCTCGCGAAGCTTAAAGAAGGGGATCTTGGAACTCAGTCCCAGAAGGACGACACCAGGACCCTTCCTGCCTGCTAACTTCTCCTGACCTCGTCCGGGCGAGCGTGCGCTTGGCTCGCCCGGCGGTCAGCCGAGCACCGAAAATCACCGACGGTTTATCGTCATGTACACCACTTTTGGCAGCCAGTTCGTCGCCGCCCTTCTCGCGGCAGGCAGCCTGATAGCATTGCTCGTGTTAGCTTTGCTGACTGTGGTCTAAGGGTGAGTAGTTTGAATTAAAATCAAAGCAGCTAAAATAGTGGACCGGATATGATCGGTCCCCTATTCGGTTATCTAAAAAATTTTGCCTATAAAGGCACCACTGGCGGTGGCACTCCGTAGTCGCGATGGAAGAGCAGTAGTGCCTCTGCTATCCCCACAAGACTTGGCCCACCCGATGCCCTGTCGGCACCGCTACGACCTGTGATGTTGTTGGCAGCTGGATTTGTGCCCTTCCACCAGACTTGGACATCTGTGTTAGTGGCGCTGCTGCTTGCGCTCTTCTTTATGATTGAAGTTCAGATCAAAGTCGACAGTGCCAAAGACTTTCAGAATTTGCTTCTGTTTGCGCCGTTGGATGTATTCCTCTAAAGCCTCGTTGACTGTCTCGCGCTTGGTCTTCTTTCCACCTAGTCGTTGGGCCGCCTCAAGTAAGCTCTCGTCGATATTTAGATTGGTAGCCACGGCCGGCCTCACCTCGGCAATCAAGTCGCCCACTAGTTACACATCATGACACGGAATATCACACACTCTACGATTGCCTATCCTGGTTGTCACCGATCAGCAAAACGAGGCCGCGATTTTGGTCGATTCCTTTTAGCGGTGTTGCTTTGATCAGGCAGTGGACTGGCTTGCCGCGCCGATTGACGCCGTCGAGAGCGATCTCTTTGAAGCCTTTGTCGGAGAACTCTTTTGTCAGCTCGTCTTTGATTTTGGCGATCGGCAAGCCGATGTCGAGCTGAAACAGATCCAAGCCGATGATTTCTTCAGCGCGCAAACCCCACAGCTCCTCGGAGCGATGGTTCCAAACCATGACTTTGAACTGCTCGTCGACAACGACGCAACCGTACCGCAAGCCAGCGAGAATCGATTGCAAGAAAGCATTGGTCTGCTCCACCTCCGCCGTCAACGCATGCAGCTCCGAGTTGGTCGTCTCCAGCTCTTCATTGCTTGACTGCAACTCGGCGTTGGTCGTCTCCAATTCCTCGTTGGCCGACTGCAGCTCTTCGTTAGTTGTCTCCAACTCTTCATTGGCGGACTGCAACTCCTCATTGGTGGTTTCCAGTTCCTCCACAGTAGATTGCAACTCCTCGTTAGTGCTTTCCAACTGTTCGTGCGCCGCCTGCAGATCGTCGCGCAGTTTATAGAAACTAGTCACGTCGTCGAACGTGATGCTGACACCGGCTGGTTGAGCATTTTTGACAAGAATCGGTGCGATTTGCACTTGCAGATATCGAGTGGGAGCAGTTTCCCCTTTGGGGCCAAGCTCGATGGCGATCTTTAGAATATGTCCATCGTTGAGTGTTTGTTCGATCAGCGAACGCAGCTCAATCGGACGATATGAAAGTTCCAAATCCTTGAATGGGCGGCCGAGATCTTCGGGATGCAAATCGAAAAGCATCCGAGCCTTTTCGTTCGCCAAAACCAGGAGGTCTCGATCGTCAACGACAATTTGCGCCAGGTAGCCCTGATCGAATGAGGTCTGCTTCAGTTGTACATTCTCGGCAACAGGCGCAGTTTCCTCGGTCTGCTGGGTCGGCGCTGTCAACGATGCTCTGTCGCGCCAGGCGCCTTTGGTCACCTTGGCGAAAATGCGATGCTGCAGCTCAATCGGGTCGAACAGATTGCCATGGCTGAGCAGCATTTCGGCGCGTCCGAGAAAGAGATAACCTTCGGGTTTAACGGCAAAATGTAACCGCCCGAGCACGCGACGTTGTGTTTCCGCATTCAAGTACATCAACGTGTTGCGGCAAATCAGCAAATCGAGTTTCGAGATCGGCGCATCCTGCACCAGATCGTGCCGTCCGAAAATAATGGAGCGGCGCAGGTCGTGCCGGAAGACGTGATGGCGTCCCGCCGGCAAGAAATATCTCTCTAGTATTGCGGCGCTCAGGTGCTCGATTGCCCTTGCGTCGTAGGCAGCCTGGCGCGCCTGTCCGAGCGCATCTTCGTCGACATCGGTGGCGTAGATTTTGACGCGCTCTTGAAACTGAGATTCGCCCAGGTGGTTGCAGACGAGCATGGCAATACTGTATGCCTCTTGTCCCGTTGCACAGCCGGCGCTCCAGATGCGGATCGAGCCCTTATGTGCCAGCAGACCGGGCAGCAGTTTTTCATCTAGATAAGCCCAGGCTTCCGGGTCGCGAAAAAATGAGGTGACGTTGATCAATATAGTATTGAACAGATGGTCGAATTCCTCCGGATGCACTTCCAGATAATCGACGTAATCGCTAAAGCTCGGACTGGGCACATCCAACATGCGCTTCTGCACGCGCCGGATCAAGCTGGAGCGCTTGTATCCGGTGAAATCAAAACCGCGCGCGCGCTTCAAATACTGGAGCAGCAGCTCGAAATCATCGTCAGCAGTTTTTGCCATCGGCTGCCTCCTCCGCGTCTACCACGATGATAGTGCCCAGGTCGTGCGGCAACCGAGCGAGGAGCACGCGGCATTTGATGGAACGGCCGCGTCGGTTGACGGCGTCCAGCAACAGATCCTGCCGCTGACAAAGCTTGTGCTGTAAATCGCTCAGCGGTTTCTCCAGGGAATGCACTGGCAATCCAATATCGAGCTGCAGTAAGTTCTGCCCTTTTACCTCATCCAGTCGCAGCCCCCATAACTCCTCGGAACGTTGATTCCAAACGAGGATTGCATTTTGTTTGTCCGTAACGATCACAGAAGAATGCATGCTGGCCAGAATCGCTTCCAGAAAATCATTGACGCGATCGACGGTGGAGGCTAATTCTCTTTGCTCACGATAAGTGAATTCCAACTCGGCGTTAGTCGACTGCAGCTCCTCGTTCATCGTTTCCAACTCTTCGTTGGTTGACTGAAGCTCTTCGTTAGTGGTTTCCAGCTCCTCATTGGTGGAGTGCAACTCTTCGTTGGTGGTCTCGAGTTCCTCGCTGGCCGATTGCAGTTTGTCGTTGGCTGTGAGCAGCTGCTGGTTCAGGTGCGTCAGCTCTTCTTGCAGCCCATGAAACGCAGTCACCTCGTGACATTGAATGTTGGCCCCCAGTCGAGCGCGTTCAGGTCCATACAACGGTGTTACGTAAATGTCGAGGATCTCCGGCGGCTGTCCTCCGTTGACGACTCGGTTGAGCCGGACTTCGTGTCCTCGCTGGAAGGCCGACTCGATCATCGAGCGCAACTCGACCGGTCTGTAAGAAAATTGCAGGTCTTGCAGTGGCTTGCCAATGTCGTCCAATGATATGCCAAACAGCATGCGGGCGCGAGCATTGGCTGATGCCACGACGCCGTGGCTGTCGATGCAAACGGAAGCAAGGGGTGCGCCATCGACCGACAAGTCGATCATTTTCGCTTCAGCATTACCGGCTTCTTCCACAGACTCGCCGGCTTTGAATCTGGACTTTCGGCTGGCATAGCGGCGCTGATAAATGTTGGGATAGTCTTCGAGCGCGACTGCATCGATGGTTGACGGCAAACGCTCGCGGCGATCCAGAATCAGGTAACCTGGCTGTGCTAGCGCCTGTAACAGGTTTCTAGCGACGTAAGTTTGCATGTCTTGGCTTAAAAAAGAGAGCACCTGGCGGCAGACGAGCACGTTCACGCGCGAGATTGGTGCATCGAGCGAGACGTCATGCTTGCCGAAAATTATCGAGCGCCGAAGATCGTGGCGAAACGTGAGCTGTGCATCGCCACTGGAGAAATAACGAGTAACCAGGTTTGGCGGCAAGACATTCTCCAAGTGCTTCCGGCTGTAGCTGCCGATTCTGGCTGCAGCCAGCTTGGTTTCGTCAGTCTCGGTGGCAAATATCTTCAAACGGTCCGCTGCATCAGAACCCAGCATCTCAACAAAACTAATCGCTGCTTCGTATGCCTCGATGCCGTCGCCGCAACCGATCAGCCAGACCCTCAAATTGCGCAGCGACAGTGGTTGGCTGGCCAGAAGAGATCTCAACTCAGTCCATCCGCGTTCATTTAGCAGGCCGCTCTTATGTTCGAACATCTGGGTGAGAAGCTGTTTGAATTCTAAAGGCTGAGCTTCTAAATAATCCTGATACGTTTCCAGCTCGCCCGGCAGAGCCAATTTGGCTATGCGGGCGCAAGCCGCGTCAATCAAGCGCTCCTGGTCGGCTGGTTCGAATTGCAAATTGCGCGCGCCGGTTATAAAGTCAGCAAAAGCGTTCTTGGATTGATCTGTAAATATCTTGCTTGTCATGCCGAGTTATCGTTTCGCCAAATCAGGATGTTGGTGCGCTGCCTGAGCTAGCCGGTTCGCTGTCCGAGCTAGCCGGTTCGCCGTTCTTCATCATCACATCGATAATCGACTGCGCATCCCGATTGGCCTCGGACGCCTCCAACTCATATCTTGCGGCGGTGGATGAATCGATCTGGCGCTGCCGCAATCGTTTCGCCAGTTTGGTGGCGAAGTCCGCCCGTTCCCGCAAGGCTCTCACTGCCGTCCACAAAACCTTTTCGATGTTTTGAGCTTGACCGGCAAATAGTGACTCGACCGAGAGCACATGACCGACCCGGCAAGTGAATTTAATCAACCCACCCTTGGCAGATTCCCAGAGTGGACCGCCGCACTCGGTGCAAATGTAAGATGTGGGCAACTCTTCTGAGCCCGTCGCCGAGGGCGCGTTACCGCCGGACGAGGATCGGTCTTGGCAAAGTTCGACAATCTTGGCGGCAATTTTCTCAATTGGCAGCACGAAGTCAACCTCTGCATGTTCGATGGCGTTGAACGGCATGCCACTAAATACGGTTTCACAAGGGTCCTGGACAATGGCAATCCCGCCCGCTTGTTTGACGGCAATCAGTCCGGCTGTGCCGTCGTCCAGTGTGCCGCTCAAGATCACGCCAATCACGTTGCTGTCATGATCATTAGCGGCAGAGCGGAACAACGGATCGATCGCCGGCCGGCTGAGATTCTCGCGTGGACCGCGATTCAAGCGAATGTGGCTTTCTTCGACGATCATGTGGAAGTCGGGGGGCGCGACATAAATGTGACCGGGCAGCATCGGCTCGTCATCTTCGCCGTACTTGGCCGCCATTTTGCCTGCACGGGTAAGAAGAGCGGGCAAGAGACTTTTGGCAGTGGGCGAAATGTGCAGGACAAGGCACACAGGAGCCGGCAAATCTTTCGGCAGCCCAGGCACAAGCTTGAGCAAAGCTTCAACGCCTCCAGCTGATGCGCCAATTACGACTAACTTCGTCTTATTTTTAACCACGGCGTCGAGATCTTCTCTGTAACGCTTAAGCCTACTCGTATTCATGACGAAGTTGCAAGATCGCGCAAAAAGGACGCTTTGGCAAGCGGGCCATGGTTAATTGCCACATTTGCTAACAGATTGAGGGTTCTGAAAGCAATAAGTCTGTCAGAATGAACATGGTTGTTTGGATGATCGGTTTTGCTTCAGGTGTTGAAAGTGAACTTGCCCGCGTTAGGAATGCATGTTCGAAAATGCCGCTGGGCTGCCAAATTGACCCAACGACAGCTGACGAATTACGCCTGCGTTGCGGCTGGCGACCTGGCGAAGATCGAGTCAGGCTGCGACGACTTTGACCTCGTCTCACTGCAGAAAGTCTGTCTTGTTCTTGACCTGGACATCGTTTATCTGCTTGGATTGCTGGACGTGCCTCTTTTGCAAATCATGGACTCACAATACATTGCCTTCTTGAATCGCATGGCACGCGACCGGGCGGTGATTATGTGGCGTCAGGAAAAAACTCGCGTTGCCTTCAGAAGCGCTCGCGCTCGCCGCGACGCACTGGTGGCAGAAAGGAACAGCCTGTTGCTGAGGGCGCGTTCTTCATTTGGTCATCTTTCGCAGTCCAGCTTAGTCCGCACCGATATCAGTCAGTTCGCCGTCGCCTCAGGGAGTTAATACAATGTCTTACGACCGGGCATTTTTGATCTCTCTTGGTACGGCTGTTGCGCAACGCCGGATGGCCAAGCAGCTGTCGCAGCAAGAGCTGGCCGACAAAGCGGGCGTCAATCGCTCATATTTGAGCGATGTCGAGCGCGGGTTACGCAACATCACCCTGTTTACCCTCGACAGTATCGCCTCGTCGCTTGACTTGACCTGTTCGGCGCTTTTGGCGCAAGCAGAAAATGCGCAGAAATTGAAAGCGGAATCCGGGCAAATCTGAATCGCCGCCGAAGTTCAGAGTAAGATTATAGAAGAAGCGGCCGAGCCGGAGGAGGCAATCAGGCAGCCGCTCGTAGCGCCGTATTCAAGAGGACGCGATGCCCCTGCAGGATTCCTTCAGTCGACGGCCGGCGGATCAGCCGTCGTTGCCGCATGCACCTAAAGCCAACCGGTTGCCTAAGGCCCCCACTCGCGATGATCTGGACTTTACCTTTTCGTGCGCTCTGAAGAACCCCCAGGTACCGCTGGGCTTGACCTGGAAGAAAGAGGGCAAAATCTACCTCTTGACGGTCATGTCCGGCTCTGAATCGGACAAAGAAGATTCTGCCTGGGTGCTCAATACCGGCCGCGAGGCCGAGCGCTCCGTGATCTGGAGCTATCGAACCGGCGACGTCGCTTTGATTTTCAGCTTGCTGCAAGACATCGATGGCACCGCAGGCGGTGGCGCCACCGCCGAGCCCGGCGCGACACAGTCGCAAGTGACCACCGGAGATTATCCTACCTGGTCTAATGAAGCGACGCCATCGGAAGCGCTGGCCGTGCCGGGATCGGTCTTCGCCGAAAATTACACGATCATCTCTGAAATCGGCTCCGGTGGAATGGGCAGAGTTTACAAGGCGCAGGATAAGCTGTTCGACCGTGTGATCGCCATCAAAGTTTTGCATCCGCATCTGGTGGCAGATCCAGTCAGCAAGAAGCGCTTCGAGCAAGAAGCGAAAGCGGCTATGACACTGACGCATCCCAATTTGATCTCGGTTTTCCACTACGGTTTTTCCGCTCAAGGACTGCCCTTTCTGGTCATGGAGTACATCGATGGATACGGGCTTGACGAGCTGATCAAGAACATGCGGCAGCTAGATATCTCGACATTTCTTGATGTCTTCATTCAGTCCTGCCACGCCCTCAATCACGCCCACGAAAAGGGCATCCTTCATCGAGATTTGAAGCCGAGCAACGTCATGGTGCTGAACAGTTCGGGCAAAAAGAAGAGCGTAAAAATCGTCGATTTCGGCATCGCTAAACTGCTCATTCGCGGCGACACCG
>Ga0182024_10020146_pt1 | contig 12214 bp, 10 predicted proteins | sample P32metaG_FD_120480 | JGI IMG/M metagenome (GOLD analysis project Ga0182024, IMG submission 120480) | Permafrost microbial communities from Stordalen Mire, Sweden - P3-2 metaG (Illumina Assembly) | ecosystem: Environmental > Terrestrial > Soil > Wetlands > Permafrost | place: Sweden: Stordalen...
GAGGAGCCGATTAGAATTGCGCATCGCGCGCCGCCGCGCATCATCTTCGCTGGCATCCGTAGGGGCGGGTCTAAGACCCGCCCGCTGTGCGCCGTCATTCGCGTGTAAGCGCTCGGCACCTTGACTGCCGCGACCCAACGCCCGCAGACACCGTCACCAAGCGCTCGCCCGCGCGCCCAGCCAGCCAAGCCCCTCGCCCACGCCCCGGTTTCCATGTCGCGTCCTCAGCAACGCCGAAAAGCGCCCCGACTCACGCTAACACATTCCCCAGCCGCTGAATATTCGTAGAAATACGCACAAGGGTAAACGATAGAAAAGATGGGTTGTACTTCGCTGTATTGGCCGATGGCGGGGACTCTAAACCCCCACCCTTCGCATGGAACAACGGCGCGAAGGATGGGGCACCCGGAAATTCAACTGCGTAAGTTTGGGTGGTGTGGAAGGGTTGGCCACCCGCCCGAGTGGCCCACCCGCCAACGGTGTTTACCAGACAGTTCTGTATTAGACCGTGAAAATCCTGGTTCCTCGATTGTTACGAGGGATAAAATAGCTTATGCCTCCGGGGCCCTTTCTGATATTCGATAAATCGTCGCTCGAGAGTCTCAATCTCGACGAGGCGGTGATGCTCGACCATTTCTACATGTCGAACATCACGCCGCTATTTTTCGTGGAATGCCTTGCCGATCTCGAAAAGGCAATCCGCAGCAACAGCACGCCGGAACAGCTTGTCGGCTCTCTAGCGACGCGCACACCTGAATCTCAGTCGTACCCTAACGTCCACCATGCGACTATTCTGCGCGGCGAGTTGGCCGGGAAATTCAATCTGAAGACCGCGTACGGCCGAGTGTTGCTAGCCGGCGGTAGGCAGGTCCAGCTTGGCGACAAGAAAGGCGTTATTTTCGAGCCCAGTCCTGAGGCGGAAGCCATTAGCCGCTGGGGCAAACGGGAATTTCTCGAACTGGAGCGCAATACCGCGAGGCAATGGCGGCGCGCGCTGACCAGCATCGACCTCAACGCGATGGCGCAAAACGTCATGGGTGCGTTAGGACCTTGGCGAAAGCCGACGTCGTTGCAGGATGCGCGGAAGATCGCCGACACCATCATCGACAACATGGACCCGGAATGGCTGATTCGTTTCGGCCTCGATCTGCTGGGCGCGCCCCAGACCGTCGAATACGTCGTGAGCGGATGGGTACAGAAGCGGCGCCCGCCGCTGCGAGATCACTTGCCCTATTTCGTGTTCATGCTGACGATCAACATTTTCTTTTGCCTCGTGCTGCCGACTCAGCTGCTAAGCAACGTCAAGCCGAGTCACAAAATAGATCTAGCCTATCTCTATTATCTGCCGTTCTGTTCCGTTTTCACGTCGAAGGATAACTTTCACGCGGATATCGTTCCTTTATTCCTTTCGCCGGAGCAAACCTTCGTTAATGGCGCTGAACTAAAGGAAGACTTAAAGCGTCTCGTTGCAAAGTACGAAGCGCTGCCCGAGGATGTGCTGAAAACGGGGCTCATTCACTTCGCCGCATACCCCCCGGACGACGCGGAATTCTTGATTACGCGGCTCTGGGACAAATACTTACCGGGGTGGCGCGCCGGACGAGACGCACCGAAACCTGCGCCCGACCCAGAGGCGGAAAAAAGGCTTGTGGAGTTGATCAACCGGCAGACGGATTCTCCCGAGCTGCAACCGAGCGACGAGCAGGATATCGACAAGATGGATTACGCCACGGTCCGGCGCATGGTGTACCCCAAAAAAGGCCGCTGGCTGCGTTTTTCCGAGGAGCAGATTCAACGCATGCGGGAGCATGAGAGCGACAAAAAAGAAGCAGCGCCACCGGACAAGTGAAAGCGAACTGCTAACGGGCGGGTGGCCCACCCGCCCGCGGGTGCGGCGCCCAGCCACCCGAAAAACTTGAAGCGATGGCTGGAGTGTGTGGAGGGTCCGCCACCCGCCGATAGAAAAGATGGGTTGTACTTTGCTGGGTTGGCCGATGGTCGGGCGTCTAAATCCCCACCCTTCGCATGAAACAAAGGCGCGAAGGATGGGCCACCCGGAAATTCAACTGCGTAAGTTTGGGTGGTGTAGAGGGGTGTGCCACCCGCCACCCGGAAAATCCTATGCGTGCGTCGAGGTTGTGTCGAAGGGTGCGCTACCCGCCGTCAAGAAAAAATATTTCGTTGCATCTTGAGATGAGTGCTAAGTTCGTAATGCTGGACGTCAACACCTATACGATTCAGCTAGTAAAGCGTCGCAAGCTGAAAATTAAATTTGAGATCGGCGAGGTGGGGAATGCCGTACATCCTTGACCATTGGCACAGGCTCTGGGCTTGGCTGCTAGCGGATAACGGCGTTCGCTTGACCGCCGCTCTAGTCTTCATCACCACCTGGTACGCAATCCTAACCTGGCGCATGGCGAAAGCAATCGCTATTCAGACTCGCGCGATGTGCCAGCCGGTTGCGCTATTGACGTTTCATTGGACACAAGAGCAGTGGTATCCAGTGGGTTACTTCGAGGTTAAGAATCTCGGCACCCAGCCGCTGCTACTTCTGGATGTAAAACTGGCGTGCCATTTCCGTCACATGGGACATTTCAGAAGTTTCACCAACGAGGATATGGTATGGGATGAATACATCATTCCGCCCGGAGGGTCTCTCCGTCCCGAGTTCGATTTTAAGCGTCAATTCGAGCGCGAGAATTTGCAATGGAGTGTGATGGGTCTATCATACTCGCTTGAGGTTGTGGCCTCGGATTTGAGCAAGCAGATCGTCCTCACATATCGGAATATCCCTGTCGTGGGTCTTGTTAGCGTGAGCAAGGGAATGCCTTTATCGGTCCGCTGGAGATACTTCCTGAAGCCGTTTAACATACATTACCGTAGACTCCTCTACCGATTCACACGAACGAAGCCTGTTGCATGAGACGCTTCGCAAATGGTGAACGATTGTTCGGCTGCCCGATGGCACCCGGAGATTCAACTGCGTTCGTTCGGGTGGTGTGGAAGGGAGTGCCACCCGCCTGAGGAGCGATCGATGAGCCACAGCGCAAAAGTGACAATTGGAGAGAAGAAGGGTCAAACGACCGTGCTTGTCTGCGGCGAATGTAATCGATCCACCGCCCACGAAATCCTGCTCTACGCGGATTCGGAGGACGCGACCCCGGACCGAGAGTACATGTGGTCGAACCATTACCAGATTGTCCAATGTAAGGGTTGTCTCACGATTAGCTTCTGCCAATTATCTTCTAACAGTGAGGATTCTGACCCCGAGGATCCCAGCATCGCTGTCGTCACTAAGACGGTGTATCCCAGTCGGGTGATTGGGCGCACTCCGCTCGGGGACCTCCACCATCTCTCCTTCGAGCTTAGTAAGGTTTATGAAGAAACCAGAGTCGCGCTAATCCAGAACTTGGCGGTGCTAGCGGGCATCGGAATCCGAGCGATAGTGGAGGCTGTGTGCAACGACAAGCATTCCACCGGCAGAGATCTATACCAGAAGATTAATGCCCTCTCGATCGCGAAGTTGATTACTAAAGCAGACGCGGAAATCCTTCAGGATCTTCGGTTCATGGGCAACCAAGCAGCCCACGAGGTCAAAGCGCACAAGCAAGAGGAACTGAGTCTCGCGTTTGACGTAGTCGAACATCTGCTCCGGACGGTCTATATTCTGCCGGAACAAACCAAAAGGCTGCCTAAGCAGAATAGGTCGAGAAAGTGAAACGGCCTAAGGCGGCGCAACCTGGGATGAATGAGATGGCTCAGCCAGCCAATAACCGACTGGGACCGAGCTCTGGCTCCCAGACTGCCTTTCCAAAAGACCTTGCTGCTGCCGTCTATGCGGAACTGGGCAGGCGACAGGTCGAACGTCCAGAATTCGAAGTGTTGATGGAGCTCTTCGAAGCAATGTATTTCGCCAGTCTGAAGAGAGAAGAGTCGCAGCCGGTGGCTTTTCACATCGTTTATGTGAATCCGGACAAGCCCGACCCGAGACCCCCTCAGTATCAGCCACATGACCGATGGAGTTGTGTCCGGTTGGCGGAATCCGTACCACTAAGCGGGAAAAACTTCATGAAGATGGCGGGAGCGTCCGATCCGCGTACGTCATCCTTCGCGGTGTATCCGGACAGCGAGGGCCGTCTCATCGTGTGGGGGCTTATCGATCAGGGGAACCGATATCACGATTATGTCAACTTTGAATCTGAGACGGGGCCAGAGCGCCCCGGTTTGTTTCAAGCGAGCATTACTGGAATCGGACATTTGGTCGCTTACATTGGCTACGAGAAGATCGCAGAGCTAAAGCTGAATTCATTGGTTCGTCGTGCCCTCGATGTTTTCGAGAAGGGGGCGGTCCGCGAAGCTCTCGGACCAGGGATTCGCTCTCATCTTGCCGCCGTGCAGCCGCGACTCACTGAATTTTTCGGTGACGAAACTTGGGAGTGGGATGACGAATCTCCTCCGACGAGGAATTGGTTGTCGTCGGTACGACGTCTCTTGTTGCGCGTCCAAAACATCCGCCACGGTGGAGCGTTCCTCATCACACCTGATCAGTCTCTCCGAGGCCTGTCGGTCAAGCACAAGATGAAATATGACAGACTTCGATCGGCGCTTGAACGGCTCGCGATCGCCGACGCTCAAGAGTTCATGGCGAGCTCGGAGATCCACGACGAATATATGGAGAAGGATGCTGATGATATGCCTGTCGTCCTCCACGTGGACGAAAGTATCGCCGGCTTTGATGTTAAGGAAATTCGAGACGAAATGGACGGCGCCATCTGGTTCATCTCGTTGCTGACGCGCGTCGATGGCTTGGTGCTCCTAAGCCAAACGCTCGAAGTGATTGGCTTCGGTGTGGAAATAACCGCTCCTGAAGAGCCGTCGGTAGTTTTCATTGCGGATGACGTTCACGCAACGGAGTCCAGACTGCGACAAGTCGACTATCAGCTCTACGGCACCCGGCATCGATCCATGATGAGATATTGTGCCAGCTTCCCTGGAAGCGTTGGATTCGTCGTCTCCCAAGATGGAGACGTGCGCGTGATGACCAAAGTCGATGGACGATTGGTAGTTTGGGAGAATATTCGACTTCAGCTTCCCACATTCGTTCGTCGCAAGAAAAAGCGACGGCGCAGATTGACCGAGCCTTCTAGCTAACCCTTAAGTTCGGCGTATTTTGGACGTCGGCGGGTGGCCGCTTTTCCACACCACCCAAACGATCGCGCCGGGAACTTCGGGGTGCCGCATCCTTGCCCGCCAGCGGCAGCTCGACTGCCGACTGACTTTACGTGCTCGCGGTTGCGATGATTATGCCGCCGGTGACGATGAACAGTCCGCCGACGAGAACTGCCAGAGATGGAATCTGCTTGAATGCCAGCCAAGAGATGGCTTGAGCGGTGAGAAAGAAAAACACCACGTAGAGGCCGAGCAGTTTGCGGAAGGCAGTGATGAGTGATTGGTGATTAGTGATTCGTGATTCGTGATACGCGCGCCAAATCAATCGCTCGTTTTTGTCGTGTTTTTTGCGATTACCCTTCGATCCCGCACAGCGGAATCTCAGGATGAATTGCGCTGTGGCGCAATTCACAAAACCAAATGCAAGTGCGACGGCGGTCCTCGAAAGTGTTGACGCCCGGGCAAGCTGGGGCGCAGCAAGCAGCGCCCCTACCAGTAAAACCAAAATCGCGCTGCAGCGCGATTCACAAAGTCAACAGCAGAGGCTACTGAGCCGGCGGGACGCCGGCGCTACGAAAGTCAGAAGCGCACAGGCAAGATTGCCTATGCTACCGGGCGATCAGCTGACCATTTCCACTTGCGCAGCAGGACGATCCTGCAGGCAGTAGAGGACCAGCTCGACGCGCGTCGAGACGCCAAGCTTGTCGAAGATGCGGAAGAGATAATTGCGGACGGTGTGTTCGCTGAGGCCCAGGTCGCTGGAGATTTGGCGGTTGGTGAGGCCTTCGGAGACGAGGCGGACGACGTTTTCTTCGCGCTTCGAAAGCAGGTTGAGGCCGCGCGCGTCTTGCAGGTGCAGGGGCTTGGCGTGGCCGAGCGCGTCGAGCAAGTAGCCGAGATGCTCGCTATTGGCCCAGACTTGACCTTGATGCACGGCGTGAATGCACTTCGAAAGAGTTTCGAGCGGCTCGTCGCGGAAAATCACGCCGTGCGCGCCGCAGCGGAAGGCGTCAATCACCAGGTCGCGCTCGCGCGAGGGCAGCAGCATCACCGCGCGCGTCTTTGCGTTCAACTTTTTGGATGGCGCGGATGGGTTGGCGGCGGGGATTACGGCTGCGATCGCGCTCGGATATGCCGCGATGCCCGGCGTGGCGCTGAGCGCTTTCGGAGCTGCGGTGGCGTGGAGCTTGCTGGGAGCGTGCGTGGGATTTTTGATTTTCAATTTCCCGCCGGCAAAAATATTCATGGGAGATTCGGGGAGCACGGTGCTGGGATTCAGCGTGGCGTTCCTGGGTTTGGATTTCATCGGAGCGAGAGGTGCGGGCGGCGCGGCGAGCTCGTGGCTATTTCCATTTTTGATTGCGGCGCTGCCGTTGCTGGATGCGTTGGTGGTGGTTGCGCGGCGGGTGATGAAAGGTAGATCGCCGTTTCGAGGTGACCGCGGGCATTTTTATGATTTTTTATTGGCGGCGGGATGGTCGGCGCGGAGGGTGGCGATTTGTTGTTATTTTTTGACAGGGTTTTTGGGGTTGCTGGGATGGTTGGCGGTGCAGGGCGGGATTAAGCGTTCGCTGATTTTGGGCGTGGGAATTTTTGGTGCGTTGGTGGTTACGGCGCTGTATTTGGGAGCGAGGCGGCAAGGGGCGATGAGGCATTCGCGGTATCGTGTGCAGCTTTGAGGTGCGTGATTGCGGTGGCGCAACTGGCATGCGAAGGCCGCCATCGAGCCTTGCTGCGAAACCGATGGGGCACTGAAGTGCGCCGGTGCGAATGCCACGTCAAAGGCGCCCAGCTGAAGCTGGCCGCTACAAAGTCAAAATCAAAAACGACCGTTGGCGCGCTGAAAGTATTGCAGCGAGCACGGCCCTCCTGCGGCGGCCAGGGCTGGGCCACAACGGCCTTAGGTGGTTGGAGTGATTAGGGTGCGGGTGCCGCGGCGGGCGCGGGCTTTGGGGGAGGATTGCTTCATAACGTTGCCGAGGCTGACGAGCAGCTTGCGGAGCTTGGAGCGTTCTTCCAGTTCGATTTCCACGACTTCGAAGGCGCGGGCTTGGGTGTTGGCGTCGCGGACGATGGCCAGGACTTTCACCGATTTCGTCGACGTCGTGAGCTTCAGATTCACGAGGCTGCCGGGATGGAGACTTTGTTCGCAGACGGCTACGCCGCCGCCCAAGGTTAGCTCGGGAATATCGAGGCGGCAATTTTCCTTCAGGTTGGTGGTGGTGGCCGCGACGGGGCGTTCCAGGCGCAGGCGCGGGTAACGGCGCTGGCGAATGGCCGAAGATTCTTTATCAACATCGAGCGGCTCGATGGAAAAGTCGGCGATGTTCAAGCCGCTGCGCGGCACGAAGTGGCGCACCCACTCGGGATCGATTTTCTCCATGGCCTGCGAAGCGACGAGGCGCAATTCGCTGGGGCTGGCCCAACGAAACGCGCGGCGCGTTTCGGCAATTTTGCGCAGAATGGATTCGGCGCCGGCGGTGCGCAGACGGCCAAGAGCTTCGATGGCTTTCAGCTGCAAATATTCGGTAGCGTCCTTAGGCAGATCGCCTTCAGCGATGCGCACCAAACGCATATCGGCGGTTTGATCTCCGGCCATGCCAATCTCATCCACGGCGAGCGGGCGAATCAGCGGATCGAGAAAATCGAAAAGGCTCAAGAGCAGGCGGCCGCGCTCGGGAGCGCCGCTGGAGGCTATTTGGCGAACGACGCGGTCATGCGCCGTGCGCTTCCATTCTAAAATGCGCTCGGGAAGAACCTGCTCGACCAACTCGGGGTCGAGCCGCGCGAGCAGGCCCAAGGTGTCGATGGCTTCGGTGGGGCCGCCAGTGCGGAGAAGCTGGCGCAGATTTTCCAGACCTTCGACATCCAGAACTTGCATCATGGAGACCAGCAGGTCGCAATCTTCGCGGAAGCCGGCGCGGTTGAATCGTCCTGCGAGGTGAAGCGAGGCCGCAACGGGCATGCGACGCAGAAGATCCTTCAGACCGGAGGGCGCCTCGCCGGTTTTCAGGGCCTCCTCGATGAATTCAGGGAGGCGATCTTCGACACCGATTCTGGGGCGAAGATTCTTGCCCAGGCCGGGGCGTTCTGCTTCGACGTATTCCACCAATTCCACGGCGCGCTGGATGGCCGGATAGGAGCGGGACTTGGTCGCCTCTTGCGACAAGCGGACGAACGCCGCGCCCACCAAGCTTTCGAGTTCGGAGTCGCGCTCTTCGGCGAGTTGCACGCCGACCAGGCGGATGGTGCTGAGAAGCAAGCGCTCGTCCAGTTTCGCGTAGGTGCTGGCGAGTTCGGCGAGGCCCATGGAGGCCTGACGGCGGGTTTCGGCGGATTTGTTGGTAACGCAATTGGCGTAGTTCGTGAGAACTTTTTCGGCTTCGGCTGTGTCTCCGGCGGTGACCAAACCTTCCACGTACTCGCGAATCTGGGCGGGCGGAACACACCAGGCTTCGCCGGATTCCAGGACGGCCTTCCTTTTTTCGTTCGGCACTTGTGCCCAGAATTGCTGGGCCAGCATGTCCGAGTGCGACTGAATTTCGATTCCGTGGCGGGCCATTTTTTCTTCGTACACGCCCATGATCTTGCGGAGGCTGTCCAGTTCCTGGCTCATTTCGTCCAGAACCTGGCGGACGGCGTTGACTTCGATATCGCCGCGCTCGTAGCTTTCCATGGCAAAGCGAATGGCAATGTGCTCGGCGAGTTTCAGCAGGGTGGGTTTATCGGAGGAATCGGAAGGCGCCTGTGCGGCGAGGGCCGACAGAGCCTGGCTGACGGTGAAGCGAGCGCGGCGCGGCAGAGTGGAAAGCCGTGATTGGAACGGCTGCGAATCGAGTTTCTGATCGGAACCTTCGCTGGTGCGCGCGATCTGCGCCAGCATCTGCATGATGCCCTTCAGTTCGTCCTCGTGCAGAGTCATCAGGCCGGTTTCGACGGCCATGGAACCGGCGCCTGCGCGCGCGGACCGGCTGCCGCGAATTTCGGCGGTGGCGTTGCCCCAGCGGCTGGGCTTGCTTGCTTCAGCGCTCTCGCTAACGGCATCTGCCAAATTCCATCCGCGCGGGCCGGAACTGCCGCCGCCTGCGGGACCTGAAACTTTGCCACTTCCTGAGCCGGGGCCGTTGCCACGGCCATTGCCCGGGCCACGACCGGAACGGTTGCCGGAACCTCTGCCAGAACCAGTGCCGGAACCGGTGCCTGGGCCGCTGCCTGGTCCTGCGCCTGATCCTGTGCCGGGTCCGCTCCCCGGAGCTTGTACGGCGGAAATGTCGTTTAGCGCGCTGCCATTGGCTTGACGCGGGCCCGGGCCGGAGGCGGCGTTGGCCGCAGCGTCCTTGTTGAACCAGAATCCCGGCGTATCGGGCGCTAGCGGCGTACCGCCGTCGGTGCCGCCAACAATGTTCCAGGAGCTAGGGCCAGGGCCGACTCCCGCAACGTTGCCGCCTTCTGAGCCGCTGCCGGAAGCTTGGCCGGGGTTTGCGGAGCCCGCGATTCCCTTGTTGAGCCAGAAGCCAGGAGCATCGGGCGCGAGCGGTGTGCCACCGCCGTTGCCGCCGACAATGTTCCAAGTGCTGGCGCCAGAGCCGCCGACGTTGCCGCCTTCCAACGCGGAACCGGGAGCCTGACCGGCGTCTATTGCGCCGGCGACATAAACTGGGCTGGCGCCGCCAGGTACTCCGCCTGCGGTAGGGAGATCACGAATGAGCTCGGCTGATTCGGGCGCGTAATGGAAACCGCCGCCGGGCACACTTACATATCCTGGACCGTTACTGCCGGGACCCGGCTCACCTGAACCGTTTCCTGGTCCGGCATTGCCAGGACCGTAGCCGCCACCAGGGCCGTAGCCGCTACCCGGACCTTGGCTATGGCCGGAACCTGAGCCTGAACCGCCAGAACCGTAACCAGATCCTACGCCGCCACTACCGCCGCCGCTGCCGCCGCTATTCCCGCTGCCGTTACCGTCGCCGTTGCCGTCGCCTTTGCCAGAACCTCTGCCGCCACCGCCTTTGGATCCCTCAGCGGCGACGATCAATTGCAGCAGCCGCTCGGGGTCGGCGAAAAGTTCATCGGAGGCTTGCGAATTCAGGCCCAGGGTGTGCGCGGCCAATTGCTGCGCTACGGTGGAACGTGCGACAGCAGAATCGGCCGGAACGAAGCAGACTTCGTTTACGTGAATGTGGGGATCGCCCTGCAGGGCTGTTTTCAGTTGTTCGGCGAGTTGCACGGGCTTGGAACCGGTGTTGGTGGGAAAACCGCGCACGAAGCGCGCCAGGCTGGCTTGCGTGACTTTGGGCGAAAAGTGAATGCTGGCGATGCCAGCGGCGGAGAGCATGCGCGCGAAACTTTTTTCAGCGGCGGCGGATTCGAGAGGCGTGCCGTCGAGGAGGAGTTGGTCGCCGGAAACCGCGAGGAGCACGCCGGCTTCATTTTCGGTGCCGGTGCCGAGAGCGGTGCGAAGTTCGGACCAGGCAGTCTCGTATTGTTTTTTTGTGCGCGGATGGCCGAAGTCATACATTCGCGCGAACTTGAGCAGGATGTTGAGGCTGCGAATGAAGGCGCGAGCCGCAGCGGGTCGAATGTTCGGGTTCGTCACGTATATGTGGGGCTAAGCCCCGCCTCTACATAGAAGTGTGGTGTGAAGAGGCGGCCGGAACAATGGTACGGGTGTCGTGTTTGGTACTAACGAATATCCTACAGAGTCGGTGGGAGGGAGGTACTGGAACGAGTTCAGGTGGTGGGGGGCTTGCGCAGCCAAGGCTCTAGTTCGCTGATATCATTGAGGATAGCGGGTGCGCCGAGTTGGAGAAGACGGGTACTACGTTGGCGGCGTTCTTCGCCGGTTCTGGGCAGAATCGCGAGAAACGGCACTTGGGCGGATTGCGCGGCGAGCGCGTCGTCAATGTTGTCTCCGACGTAGAGCGCGGTGCTGGGTGCGCGACCGTTCAGAATTTTTAGGAGGCCATCGGGTGCGGGTTTGGGATTTGCGACTTCTTCGATGGTGACGATCGTTCTGAAGAAGGGGCGGACGTCGTTGCGATCGAGCGTGTAATTTAATTCCCGCCAGGTGCGTCCGGTAAAAATGGCGAGCTCGGATTGCTTGGCGAGGCGCGCGATTGTGGATTTGCGCAGGAGCCATTTTTCCTTGGAGACGTTGCCGCGGGAATTCTCGCCCCAGTAGATTTCCTGGAACTTCTTTTTTATTTCGTCGTAAGCGAAATCGGCGCCGAGATCGTTTACCCAGGCTGTGGAGAGTTTCCAATCGTCGTTGAAGCCCGGACGATTTTTCCAGGCGTGCAGCTCGCGCAGGGTGACGCGTTTTTTGGTGAAGAATTTCACGGTCTCGAGGGTGGTTAGCTGGAAGGAGCCGCGGGTGTCCACGAGAACGCCATCCACATCGAAAATTATGACGGAGGGATAGGGTTTCGCGGATGGCGCGCGCGAAGAAGTGGTGGATTTGCGCCGGCGGGGGGAATCAGGAATGGGAGCCGCTCGATTCTTCGGAAGACTCGGAGGCGTCGGTGGCATCGTCCGAGGACGGCGCGTCGGAATCCAGGCCAAGCGAATCGGAAGACCAGGCCTCTCCCGGAGCGGCGACGGGCGCTGAATCCTGCGCAGAGGCGGATTTTTCCGGAGGCGCAGCTGAGGCTCGTCCAGCCGCAGCTGCGGCGGCGACGGGAGGAGGCGCGAGCGCTGCTTCGGCAGCTTGCAGCGTCTTGAGACGCGCTTCGAGGACTTCGGCGAGGAGGTCAATGATCAGTTTTGCGCCGCTGCCGTCGGGGTCCTTCGTCGGATTGTAAGCGGTGACTTCGAAGGCGGCGAGTTCCGGTTGCTGCGCGAAAACCAATAGGGCTTCGCGGACTTCGGCGAGGGACAAGCCGCCGGTGCCGGGATAATTCGTGGCGGCGAAATCGGCGATTACGTCCACATCGAAATGCAGGACGAATTGGTAGCCGTTGCCGCGGATGCGCTCGATGGCGGCGTGGGCTGCGGCCGTTGCACCGAGGCGCTGCACATCGCTCGCGAGATAACGGCGGAGCGGCGA
>Ga0182024_10020147_pt1 | contig 12214 bp, 10 predicted proteins | sample P32metaG_FD_120480 | JGI IMG/M metagenome (GOLD analysis project Ga0182024, IMG submission 120480) | Permafrost microbial communities from Stordalen Mire, Sweden - P3-2 metaG (Illumina Assembly) | ecosystem: Environmental > Terrestrial > Soil > Wetlands > Permafrost | place: Sweden: Stordalen...
TCCTCCTGCTTCTTCTTGTCCAGGGTCTCTTCCGCCCGTTCGATGAGCGTCATCATGTCGCCCATGCCCAGAATCCGGCTGACGATACGGTCAGGGTGGAAGGGCTCAAAGGCGTCCGATTTTTCACCCGTGCCGATGAACTTGACCGGCTGGCCCGTCACGTGGCGGATGGAAAGCGCCGCACCGCCGCGGGCATCGCCATCCATCTTAGTGAGCACAGTGCCGGTTAGCGCCAGCTGCTTATGAAATTCTCCTGCGGAATGGACGGCGTCCTGGCCCGTCATGGCGTCGGCGACGAAGAGGATTTCCTGCGGGCTGAGCAGCGCCTTAAGGCCCCGCATCTCCTGCATCAATTGCTCATCCAGCGCCAGGCGGCCGGCGGTATCGACGATCAGCGTGTCGCACCCTGTATTGACGGCCTCGCGCCGCGCTTCCTTGGCCAGGCGCTCCACCAGCGCGTACCCCGGCGCCTCACCCTTGGTGTCGCCCTCGTACAGGTTGACCTTGATGGCGTTGGCGACGATCTTCAGCTGCTCCCGGGCTGCCGGACGGTAGACGTCGACCGAGACCAGCAACGGCCTGTGGCCCCCCTTGCGAAGCCACGCGGCGAGCTTGCCTGAGGTGGTAGTTTTCCCGGAGCCCTGCAGGCCGGCCATCAGGATCACGGTCGGCGGCCGGGATGCGAAGTTGAAGCGGGCCGTGTCTTTGCCCAACAGGGCAACCAGCTCGTCGCGGACGATCTTGATCACCTGCTCGGTAGGCGAAAGGGCCGTCATCACCTGCTGGCCCAGGGCCTTCTCCCGGATGTGGTCGATAAGCTCCTTGACCACGTTCAGGTTGACATCGGCTTCCAGCAGGGCAACCCGAATCTCCCGCAGGGCGTCCCCGATATTTTCTTCGCTGATGGAGCCCTGACCACGGAGATTCTTGAAGGCCCGCTGCAGCTTGTCGGATAGGTTTTCAAACATGGCGCTGCCTTAAGTCTAACCGACAAAGGCTAAACGATGGCCGGGCCTATTCCTGGGATGGCTGGGAGGACTCGCTGAGATTGGGAACATCGATCCCCAGCGCCGTGGCCAGCGAAATCTGATGGTCCTGTTCCTGCAACAGGATTTTCCGGATGTGTTCCGCCGTCGCATACTCGCCTAACTGGTCGCACTGGCGAATTCGCACCCGGTAATTGCGGATGGTCTCATTCTCGTTTTCCAGGTCGAAGCGGAGCATCTCTTCCGCCTTCTCCGAGGTCCTGACCGGCTTGGGTACCACCACCGGCATTCCACCCATGTAGTCGATCTGGTTGGAAAGAATTAACGCGTGCGCCAGCTCTTCACTGGCGTGGACTTCCAGCTCCGCCGCGATGTTCATGAAGGCAGCGCCTTTCAGCACCTGGGAATAGGTGACATAGGCAATGATGGCCTGGTATTCGCGCGCCAGGTCTTCATTGAGCAGGGCGACCAGTTGTTCACGCGTGATGGCAGTTTCGTTTTTGGTGATGGTTGCGGGCATGGCTTCTCCTCGTTCTTGACGCAGTTTGTCGATCTTTACCTTAACTATGCGCGGGACTGAATAGAGTCGGTGTTTGCTTGGGTGCACGTTAAGAGCAAGAGGTTGCAGGCGGCACTACCAGATGTAGGGAACCAGGGCTTTCACTTGCGTCCGGTAGCAGGACCTTCAAGAAACAAACGACTTAGCAGCGTGCTACGGGGATTCCGGTCCAGAGCCGCGACTTCAAGCCCATGCGGGGGTCTGAACCAATAGATTTATTGATGATTGTGGAGTCACTCGGCCATGTCCGTATTTTCAAGTGTTGCCGCCGGACGTTTCACTCGTGTTCTGGCGGGCTGCCTCATTCTTTCCCTGGTTCAGGATCCGGCAATGTTGCAAGCGGCACCCAGCCCTGGCTGGCACAGTAAGCGCTCGCCCGCAGTGCAGCCACTCACAGAAAAAGAACGGGCGACCCAAGCGCTCAATCGCCTCACTTTCGGCCCGCGGCCAGGCGATCTGGAACGGATACAGGCAATCGGGGTCAAGAAATGGATCGAAATGCAGCTCAACCCGGAGCAGATCGACGACAGCCTGCTCGAGGCTCGGCTGCAGAGTTTTCCGGCAATGCACCTGAGCCAGCAGGATCTGATCCAGGCCTTCCCGTCCGCGGCTGTGATACGCGCCGTGGCCGACGGGAGGATACCCCTCCCCACCGATCGCGTGGAGCGCGCCATCTACCAGAACCAGGTTTTTGCTTATGAAGAGAAGCGGCAGAAGCAGGCGCAGGAAGCGGCGAAGCAGCCGGCCGCGGAGCCCATCGCGGGGAACACGCAGCCTGCGCCAGCTGGAATGGCCGCGGCCGGCGAAAGTGTAATGGCCGATGCGATGGCGCTTGAGGATGTAGCCAGCTCTCCCTCGATCACCGTCCATGAGCAGAAGCTATATGCAGACCTGGCGTCGACCCAGATCGTCAACCTATCCCCGGATCAGCGGTTGGAACGGATGGTGAATATGAAGCCGGGCCAGCTTCGTGGATTCATGAAAGGACTGACCCCGGAAGAACGATCCCAGCTGACGGCCGGGATGTCGGCTCGGCAAAAAGAAACGCTGGTTGCGCTTTTAAATCCTACGCTGCTGGTGGCCGGCGAACTGCTGCAAACCCGGCTTCTCACTGATATCTACAGCCAACGGCAGCTTCAGGCGGTGATGACGGACTTTTGGCTGAACCATTTCAATGTCTATCTGAAAAAAGGGCAGCTTGCCCCATGGTACCTGGTGGATTACGAACAAAACGTGATTGCCCCGCATGCGATGGGTAAGTTCGAAGATCTGCTGGTGGCCACGGCGAAAAGTCCGGCGATGCTCTTCTATCTCGACAATCATGCGAGCATTGGCCCGCATTCGATGGCTGCGATGCGTGCCCAGGCCAATCCTGCGGCCAAGAACAGGGATCCGGGGCTTAACGAGAACTATGCACGCGAGTTGATGGAGCTGCATACTCTCGGTGTCGATGGAGGTTATACCCAAAAAGATGTGACCGAAATGGCCAAGGTCTTTACCGGTTGGACGATCGAAGAGCCGCGCAAAGGCGGGAGGTTCACTTTTAATGAGCGGCGCCACGAACCGGGACCGAAGGTGGTGATGGGCGAGACCGTTCAGGAGAGCGGCGAGCAGGAGGGTCTCGAGGTGCTGCACCGGCTGGCCACCAGCCCGGCGACGGCGCACCATCTCTCGCAGCAGCTGGCGGAGCGGTTTGTGAGCGATACTCCACCTCCGGCACTGGTTGACCGTATGGCGAAGACTTATCTGAAGTCCGACGGCGACATACGCCAGGTATTGCGCACTATGTTTACTTCGCCGGAGTTCTGGTCTCGCGAGGCGTACCGCGCCAAGGTAAAGACTCCGGAGGAGTTTGTCCTTTCGGCGGTGCGGGCAACCGGAGGCGAAGTCGAGCGGCCGGCCATTGTGTTAAATGCGATGGGCCAGTTAGGAATGCCTTTCTTTGGGTGTCAGACGCCGAATGGCTATTCCTGGATGGCAGGGGCGTGGGTAAACTCCGGTGATCTGTTGAGCCGGATCAATATCGCCCTGGCTCTGGCGAGCCACAAGTTGGGCACGGCTACGGACCTGGATGCGCTGATGAAGATCAAGGGACCGGATGCCGCGACCACCGCGCAGAAGGAAGCCAAGTTGGAGGCCGTGTTCCTGGATGGGGAGTTGAATGCGCAGGCGCGGCAAACGGTCTTGCAGCAGGCAGACGAATTAGCCGCGCAGGGGCCCATCCCACTGCCGGGAGCTGAGCCGCCGAAACCCGGCGCCAAGCAGCCCGGTGCGATGCCTGTTCGGGCGGCGTTCGTACAAGTAATGGATCTGGCCACGCCGATACCGGCTCCAGCGGATAAACCAGCGGCGTTGGTGGCGGGGCTGTTGCTGGGCTCACCCGACTTTCAAAAGCGCTGATGGTGGTCTGCTACAAGGTGGGAAGTTTGGCGATGAGATTCTTCAATGATCCTACTGGGGTGAGTTGGTGGTCGGCGCAGTAGGACTAGTCGGGCTGGTCGGCGATCCGCCAAAACCAGACCCGTTGCTCGATCCGAAGCCGCTGCCATTACTGGACCCAAAACCAGAACCATTGCTAGATCCAAACCCAGAGCCGCTACTGGATCCGAATCCGGACCCAGTACTAAACCCAGAACCACCAGAACCAATCCCAGTTCCGTTGCTACCAGTGCCTGTTCCGTTGCTACCGTTAACACCCGTGCCGGTCGTGGTGCCAGTGCTGGCCACTGCATTCACCGCGTTCTGGTTAGGATCAAACACGAATTCCCATTTGTTGTAATGGTCCTGCTTTTTGTAGATCTTGATCGATGACTTCTTGCTCAGCAAACCGACGCCCACGATCGGCGCACCCCCGACCGATACGCCCGGCGAGCCGAAGGCGCTGCTGCTGCCGCCAGTCGTTTGGGGGGTATTCAGGTTGTTCGTTCCTCCAGCGCCGGTAGGGGTTGTTCCTCCGATCCCAGGAGACGAGCCGAAGCTACTTCCGGTACTGGAGTCGGTACCGCCAACGGGAGAGGTGGATGATCCGCTACTGCCGAAGGGCGAAGTAGACGACCCAGAGCCAAACGATGAGCCGCTACTGCCGAACCCCGATCCCGAAGAGCCCAGGGTCGGGCTTCCGCTGCCCGGCGAAGACCCTGAAGCACCAAAAGGTGAAGAGGAGGCTGTGCCGGTGTTCGAGGTAGCTCCGGTAGGAGTGATCCCGTTCTGCTGCACGGTTTGGCCGAACAAACCGATGTTCTGAGGCGTTTGCTCGCCGTAATGAATGATGCGCCAGTCGTCTTTCCCGGTCATGGGATCCAGATAACGCTTGCGCAGGAAACGCTGATTGTCCGTCTTCACCAGCTGGTCGATGGTATTGGGATAACGGCCATATTTGTTGAAATAAACCTGGATCGCCCGGGCATATTGCAGTCCGCGGTGGACCGTTTCAATTTCCTTATCGCGGCGGATCGATTCCGCCATCTTGGGCGCCGCGATAGCCAACGCCAACAAAATGAGCAGAACCATGAACAAAACCCCGAGCAACAGGAAGCCATCTTCCTGGCGAAAGCTCAATGGTTGCGAATTTGCGTTTGTGCTCATTGGCGTAGGGGTAGTGTTTGCGTGTTGTGGTACGGAATGTCCTCTACTTGGACGGACGCCGTGCCTATTTTGACGACGCGATAACGCCGGTCGACCACATCCCCCTCCGACGCGATGAAAATGTCGTCCCCATGCAGCAGAAACACTTGTCTCTGGCCGGTCCGCTCTGACGCGTAGCCGTAGAACCCCAGGTTGATGGGGGGCGGTGGAGGAGGCGGCGGAGGTCCGGTATCGACTTTCGCCTGGCGTATGGACGCGATCGGCTTGGGTATCTCCGGGGGAACGGAAAACTGGGAAAAGATATTTCGCCCATGGCCGGTGTACTCGAGAGACTCAGCCTGACGCATGATCTCCGGGTGCAACGTAGGGTCAAGCGAGGCCAGGCCGCCGACCTTTGCGGCCTGGTGGCCGAAAGCCGGCGCAGCCGCGCCCTCCCCTGGCGCGACGGCGGTTGTAGGTGCGGGGCGCGCCACGGTGACCACCGGCGCCGGTGCCGGCGGCGGCGTGGGCGAGGGTCCGAAGTTCTGCCACAAGAAGCGCACCAGCAGGATAAGCATGACCACACCGAGGCCGCTCGCCAGGTACACCTTCTTTTTATCTTCAGTGCCGACTTTGATGGCCATCAGCGGTTCTCCTCCGCCGGTGCTTCCTCGCCCTGGGCTTCATCTCGTTGGGCTTCATCTCGTTGAACCGGGGCAGGGAGCTGGTTCAAGTCGGCCGCATGCAGATAGGTATTGAGCCTCAGACGCAAATTCACCAGGCCGCCCTGTTGCCCGGTCAGAGTGAGCCCGTTGATCAGGAAGAAGGTTTTGCTGCGCTCCAGTCCATTGATGAAGTGCATCATCGGGGCGTACTCCCCGCTCAGGCTGGCATCCATGCGAAGCTCAGCCAGCCCGGCTACCGCGGGAGTCGGAGTGTAAGCGAGGTTGGTCAGGCGGACAGAATTTTTGGTGACCAAATCATTGATGGTCGCAGAGACGGTGGAATACGCACTGGGAAAACGCGCAGCGTAGAACTCGTCCGCCTGGGTTCGGGAAAGGTCGACCTTCTGCGGCAATCCCCGCAGTGGGCTCATTTCGATCTGCAGCGCGCGATAGGCAGTCTGCTGCTGCTGCAGCTGCTCGGCGCTGGCGGTGCGCAAAGTGCTCCAGGCAAGAAAGAGCCGCACGCCCAGCACCAGGTTCAAAATCAACAGCAGTGCGACCCCGGCAAAATGAAGGTTGAGTACGCTGAACAGGTTGCTGCGAAGCGCCTTCATTGTGCGGCCGCCTTTCTTACAGGCCGCGGTGCGGGCTTGGTTTTTGCTTTAGGCGCAGGCTGCTTGACCGTCTTCTCCGCCTTCTCCGCCGGCTCGGGCAGGGGGTTGTACTCCGCCAGCAAGTCAAAGTTCACGTTGGAGGCGGCGCTTACCTGTTCGATGGGCCGGCCATTCTGGTTGCTCTCTGCCGTCTCCCGGGCCAGGCGGGGGGAGAGAAAGCGGTGCGAATGTTCCAGATTGCGGACCAGGTCTACGCCGCGATCATGAGCGCCGCTGACGCGCAGTCGAATGGTCACTTTTCCTTCTTTGGAGATGACCGGGTCGATGTTCAACACCTGCACTCCGCTGGGCAATACGTTTTCCAGGTCCATCATGACCGCGGTCCAGGAAAACGCTTTGCGGGCGAAGACTTCATTCAGAAACTGCGACTGTGATAATACCGAGGCATTTTGCGGTTCGCGCATCTGCGATTGAAATGCCTGCCGCTGGTTGTCGAGCGCATGGATGTTCTGCTCCACCGCATCCAGGCGAGCCTGCGCATCGGCCGCTTTCCGCTTTTCCGTTGCCAGCAGCAGCCACAGTGGGATCGCCACCACCGCCAGCAGAATGATCAGGATCCTTAATCGAAGATACAGCGGCCCCAGCTCGACAAAGGGGCGGGAAGCGAGATTGAGTTGGATGCGCATTAGTTGGCCAGCGCTCCCACCACCCCGGCAAGGATGCCGCCAGGCACTGTCCTGTTCAGGCGGGGCATAGGCACAAGGTCGCGTACCGGGATCCTGTCATCTTCGAGCAGCCGGGTAAGCTCGTCGGGACCGCCCAGCCCGCAGGAAAGCAACTGTCGCGGCGGAGACGAAAGCGTATCTTCAAAATAAGCAACGGCAACAGTGACTGATTGCTGCAGCTCTTCCGCGGAATGCAGCGAGTTCTCCTCCGGCGACCATTCTTTTTCTGTGAGCTCAAGGGTGCGGTGCAGCAGTAGTTCGTTCTGCCGTGTGATGGCGGTGGTGACCGAGCTACCGTTGCGATTGATCACCAGCGTTGGCTCCTCCGAGCTGACCGCCGCCAGCGCGGCCAGGGTGCTGGGTAATACCGCGCCCGGCTCATAGCCGGCTTCGCGTACCGCACTTTCGTATTCCGCCAGGACCGCGGCCGGGGAAACAGCGACAATCACCCGCACCAGCCCCGCTTTGCCGGGCATGATCTGGTAGCTGACGGCCGCATCCTCCACTTCAAAAGGGACCAGTTTGCGCAGCCTGAAGCGAATAATGGGCAGCGCTTCTGACGCTTTCGAAGGCAGCTGATCGAAGTCCAGCAGCAGGACGCGCACCGCGGCGTCGGGGATAACAACGGTAATCTTGGTTTCTTTGACGCTGATTTCATCCAGGGCTTGGCGCACTGCGCTGGCCACCGCCGCACGGTCGGTGAAGTTGGGTGTTTGCAGGCCGGCGGCGAGTACCCCAGGTCGCAGGGGAGCAAACGCGGAGACAATCTCATGTTCCCCGTCGCCGGGCCGGGCCGCGACCACGCCGGCACTGGTGATCTCGCAGGCCAGGCGAGGACGAAGCGCGTTCGCTTCGGACGGAAAGATGCGGTTGGTAATGTTGGCGAGCATGCTCTAGCGGAAGGCCTCGATAAAGGTAACCTTGTTGATTTCTTTCAGCGTTGTCAAACCACGGCTGGCGCGGTCAACGGCCGATTCACGCAGAAACTGCATGCCCTGCTTCTGGGCCAGCTTGCGAACTTCCGACGCCGGTTTTTTGTCCAGAATAATTTCCCGGATAGGGTCGTTCAGCTCCAGCAGTTCATGGATGGCGGTCCGGCCTCGATATCCCGTGCCCGCGCATTCGATGCAACCCGCCCCTTCGTGAAAGTCGAAGCTGCGCCACAGATCCGGGTCCAGTCCGCTGTTGCGTAAGAACTCATCGTCATAGCGCACGGGGCGGGTGCAGTGTTCACAAATGGTGCGCACCAGCCGTTGGGCGAGGATGCAATTCAGCGCGGAGACAAAGTTGTATGCTTCCACGCCCATGTTGAGAAAGCGGCCAAGCACGTCAACGACGTTATTGGCGTGGACTGTCGTGAACACCAAGTGCCCGGTGAGCGCGGAGTTGATTGCAATCTGCGCCGTCTCCTGGTCGCGGATCTCACCCACCAGGATCTTGTCTGGATCATGACGCAGGATGGAGCGCAATCCTCGAGCGAAGGTAAGCCCCTTCTTTTCGTTGACCGGGATCTGGGTGATGCCGCGAATCTGGTACTCGACCGGGTCCTCGATGGTGATGATCTTGTCCTCGTCGCTCTTGATCTCGTTGAGGGCGGCGTAGAGGGTGGTGGTCTTGCCCGATCCGGTGGGGCCGGTGACCAGCACCATGCCGTAAGGCTCGCGGATGTAACGGCGGAAGCGGCGCAGATCGTCCTCACCGAAACCGACCACGTCGAGCGTGAGCTTACGGAACTTCTCGCTCATCGACTCCTTGTCGAGCACACGGAGCACGGCGTTTTCGCCATGCACGGTAGGCATGATGGAGACGCGGAAATCGATCAGGCGCCCTTTGTAACGGACCCGGAAGCGTCCGTCCTGGGGTACGCGGCGTTCGGCGATATCCAGTTCGCTCATGACCTTGATGCGGGAAAGGATGGTGGAGTGGTGCTCGCGCGCGATGGGCGCCATGGCGGCCTGCAGCACGCCGTCGATGCGGTATTTGACCAGCAGCGAGTCGTCGTAGGTTTCGAGGTGAATGTCAGACGCGCGGCGTTCCAGGGCGGTGAAGATAGTGGTATCAACCAGCCGGATGATGGGGCTGATGTCCTCTTCCGAAGTGAGCTTCTCGATGGAGATGTTCTCATCGGGATTGTCTTCGGCAGAAATGACGTCAAACGTGAGGCCTTCGGACGCCTCGTCGAGCACCCGCTGCGACTGCTCCGTCTTTTTGAGCAGGTCGGTGATCTGGGAGAGCGTGGCCACCCGGGTGGTGATTCGTTGTCCCAGCAGGCCGCTGATCTCATCCAGCACCATGAGGCGGCTGGGATCGCTCACTGCGATAATCAGGCGGTCTTCCAACTGCTCCAGGGGCACGAAGTTATAACGAAACATCATGTCAACGGGCACGCTGCGGAAGAGCTCGTGTTGGATGCGAAAGTTCTTCAGATCGACAAAGTCACAGCGGTAGCGATGGGCAAGGGCCTGGGCGCGCCTGGTTTCGTCTGATTCCGATACAGTCGTGGTGACAAGTACAGTGCTGTCGGCCATGCAAAACTCCTAACGGCTAAGCGGACAAAGAGGCCTTAGTGGCCCCCCATGGTGCTCGCCTGTCCTAGCGAGAAGATGGGCAGATAAAGTGCGATCAGGATGACGACGACGACCGAGCCCATCACGATCAGGATAGCGGGCTCAATCAGCGCTAGGGCGGCGGTCAGCGCCGTCTGTACATCTTCTTCGAAAAACTCCGCGACCGAGTTGAGCATCTGCGGCAAAGCTCCGGTCGATTCGCCGACATCGATCATCTCCACCGCAAGGTCGGGGAAGACGCCGGTTTTTTCCAGGCTCTGGGACAGGCTTTTTCCTTCGCGCACGGTTCCCACCGAGGCCATCACGGCCTTGGCAATGGTGCTGCTCGAGATCGAACGCGCCGCGGTTTCGAGCGAGGGCACGGGGGGCAGGCCGCCGGTCAGCAGGCTCGACAGGGTGCGCACGAACAGCGCCACCTGGTACTTGCGCCAGATGTTGCCAAAGATTGGCATGTTGATTCGCATGTGGTCGATGCGCGCCGCTCCGGCCGGGCTCTGGCTATAGCGGAAGAGCACGTAGACGATTAAGGCAATGCCGGCCAGCATCCACAGGATGTAGTGCTGAAAATTGTTGCCCACGGCCAGCAGCATGCGGGTGGCGGCGGGCAAGTTCGTGCCCAGCTGGTCGTAGAGCATGGCAAAGCGCGGCACCACAAAGCTGATGAGGAAAACAAACAGTGCCAGGACCATGGTGATGAGCAGGCAGGGGTAGAGCAGGGAAGCGATCAGCTTCTTGCGGAAGGAGAGTGAAATACGCTGGAAGGCGAGATAGCGTGACAACACGTCTTCCAGTTGGCCGCTTCGCTCTCCAGCCAGCAGGGTAGTGGTGTAGATAAGCGGAAAGCCACCCTGGGCTTCAAAGGCGCCGGAAAGTGATTCGCCGGTGCGCACCCGGGCGGCTACGTTTTCCAATTGCGCGCGGAAGGTAGGGTTCTTTTGGCCCTTGACCAGCATGTCGAGCGAGCCAACGATGGGCAGGCCGGCGCGGATAAGGGTGAGGAACTGCTGGTTGAAGATGATGAAGGCTTCAAGGTTGGCACGCTTGCGGCTGCCACCCACGCCGCGCATGCCGCGCGGCCGCACGGAGTAGACGTAGTAACCCGCCTGGGAGAAACGGCTGCGCAGCTCTTCCGCGGAGCCGGCGATTTGCACCTGCTCCTGTATGCGTCCCCGCTCATCCGCCAGCTTGACTACGTACTCTGCCATGGGCCCCTTACCAGTTTACCGGGATACTCCAACCGCTGCGGCTGGGTTGGCCGGAACCGTTCCCAGCTTACCAATCTGGCCATTGGGACCGACGGCCCAGGGCAGGCTGAGAGCGTTCCAATTACCACTATCGAGCCATTGCCACGTATCACCATCGTCGTAGGAGATATCGGATCCATTGCTGCCCACTGTGATCCAGGCTTTGTCTTTTGCGTCCCAAGCCACAGCAGAACGATAGCCATGGGGTGGTTTGCGCGGTGCGCTCCAGTGCTCTCCACCGTCTGAGGTGTAAGCCGCCGTGCCGCCCGCCTCCTCAGCTTTGCGATAATCTCCACCGACAGCAATCCCGTGCTTCTGGTCGCGAAACGCTAAGGAAAAGACGCCGGATGAGTCATTTCCGCTTGCCAGCGGAGTTTGCGCGCTCTGCCAGCCGGCAAACCCGTTGGCCCGAAGCACTCTCGCCTTGCTCGTGCCCAGCCAGATCCGTCCTCGTTCATCAGCCGCCATGGCGCTATTGCTGGCGGCGAAAAGAGACTCGCCGGGGAGTGGCTCCGGGCTCTTGGGGTCAGGCATCCACGTGGTCCCTCCGTCCAGCGTCATGCGCATCGGGAACACAGAATGAGTACGTGCCGCGTCCGGAACTGGATCACCGTAGATGACACCGTGCTGCTGGTCGAGGAAAAGAATCCCATCCCAAAAGCCGCTTTTATCTGGGTTCGTGAGCAGCAGCTGCCAGCTGCTACAGCCATCCGTGGTGCGATAGAGGCGGGATTGGTCGCCAGGTCCGCTGGACAAGACGAGGACATTTTGCGCGTCCCACGCCCAGATGCCGCGGAAGTCCAGCTTGCTGGCCGCGGGTGGTGTGGCGCACTGTTGCCAGAGGTAGCCCGTGTCCTCGCTGCGCAGCACCGTGCCGCCCGTGCCGCTGGCCCACACCACGCCCCCACCCACGGCATGGATTCCTCGCAGGCCGGCTGTGGACCCGCTCTCCTCAAGCTCCCAAGGACCGCTATGGCCCGAGTTTTGCGCCCCGGCGATGAGGGCCAGCATGCACGCGTTCGCTATAAGAAGGGCCGTCACTCGCATAAGCCACCCAGCTGCATCCCGGCGAACTTTCAGCCGTCCCTGGCGGGACTGGGTCCCTCCTCTCCATGCTACCCAGGACTGCGTCCTGGGCTACTTTCAGGCGTCCCTACGGGACTTGGCGAACATACTGCTGCTATAGATTCGGATTGAAGGTGTTTTCTTTCCCTGGAAATTGGATTTTTTTCAGGTCCGCTTTGCGTGTGAAGAGGCTGCGCGTTAAGCGAACTATGCGAATTAAGTCCA
>Ga0182024_10020148_pt1 | contig 12214 bp, 12 predicted proteins | sample P32metaG_FD_120480 | JGI IMG/M metagenome (GOLD analysis project Ga0182024, IMG submission 120480) | Permafrost microbial communities from Stordalen Mire, Sweden - P3-2 metaG (Illumina Assembly) | ecosystem: Environmental > Terrestrial > Soil > Wetlands > Permafrost | place: Sweden: Stordalen...
CAGGTTTTCCACTCTTCAGTCGCTCACGATGCGCTGCGCGCCATGCACCGCGAGGTTACGATCGCTCCTGGAGACACCTCGCTTGGAACCTTCACTCTGACGGAGACCGACCTCACGGTCGCGCACAAGAACAAATACGGACGCGACTACGATCGCCCCGACCCCGACAGCCCCGCGTACGCAAGGCCCTAGGAGGTCGCGGAAAAACTACAAATGCGTGCGCTACCGTGGAAGAGCGGCCCTTCAGGGCCGCGTAAGGCCTCTGAAACCTTGAAACTTTTGCCATAGAAAAAGGGCGTGCCGTTTAGCACGCCCCTTCTCGCCTCTGTCTTCACTTCATTTACAACAACTTGTTCCTGGAGACGTCTAGTGATGGCCTCCACTGGAGTGGCCGCCGCCACTGCTGGCGTGTCCGCCGCCACCGCCGCCGGAGGGATGGCCGCCGCCTCCACCCGAGGAGTGTCCGCCGCCGCTCGGAGCGCTCGGACGACTACCGCCACCGTAGCTCGGCGCCGCGTGCGAGCCACCATAACTAGGCGCGCCACGCGGTCCGCCGTAGCCCGGAGCGCCGTGGTAGCCGGGGTACCCGCCACGGGGATATCCGCCGTAGGAAGGTGCCCGTGCAATCGGCTGCCGCATATCCAACTGCGGACGGGACGATGATCCGCGCCCATAGCTTCCCGAATTCGAAGTGGGGCTGCGGGATTCGACCGAACTCGGAGCAGTCCGGTTCCAGTAGCCACCGCTGCTGCTGCCGCGTGTCACCGGGGCACTCGACGTGCCTCGCGACACCCCGCTACCCGATGGCGGGGTAAAGGGCCGGAAGCCATCGCGGTTGCTGGACGGTGCGGACGCTGTCGCGCCGCGTTGCGGTTCCATGGTTCCGGAACCCGTGCTTGTCCGTTCCGAACTTCCCAAGGTCGACGGGCGATTGTTGCCGTTCGGCGCGGTGAACGGACGAGATCCGCCAGGGTTTCCAGTTTGCGTTGAAGACGGCTGATTGCCTGCAGTTCTGTTCCCGGGATTATTCGTCTCCCGGTTCGAGAGCGTGCCCGCACTCGGCCGCTGCATGTTGTTCGTCGGAGTCGGGCCGCGCATTCCGGCAGACTCGCCGGCACTCACTCGGCCACCAGCCGGAACCGCGCCCACATGATTCTGCTGCATCGACTGGCGCAGACTCGCAGTCTCCTGCTGGAATGACGCCGGCCGCGCAACGTTGTTATGCGCCGATCCGTAGAAACGCTGCGAACCAGTGTTGCGCACCGTGGACGGCGCTGCCGCGCGTCCGCTCGCCGACAAGCTGGCGTGCGAAGGAACCACGGGCAGGTTGCCCGCCATCATGCGTGCACCGCCCAGCTGCGCGTGGCTCGCCGCTACCGGGGTCACCCTGCCAGCACCGAAGTGCCCTGCATTGACCGTCGACATCGCTCGGAAAACGTGGTCGTTATGAATGTTCCCGATATTGGAGAACCGCGTTCCCCCGTGCAACGGCCCAATTCCACCGTACTGATGGAAGTTGTGGACGTTATATCCGTTGACCACACCGAAGCGCCCGCGGTATCCACCCCACCATGGATGGAAGTAATCACACGGTCCGATCGGAAGCCAGCCGAAGCCGCCCCATCCGCCAAAACCAACTCCGAAGCCAAAGCCGCCGCCCCATCCCCAGAACGAGACGTATGCGGGCGCCCAGAACGGGTTGTAGCCTGCGTAGACCGGGCCGGGCCACCAAGCCCAGGAGTTGCCGTACGGGAACCAGCGGCCGTAGTGATATGGCGCCCATCCCCAAGGCTCGGAGCCAACCCAAGTCCAACCATAGACGGGCTGATACGTCCAGGTACCGTCGCGATACGGAACCCATCCATCTGGTTCGTTCGGAACCCAGACGTCGCCGTAGTCGGGCACATTCTGCCAATTACCATAAGAGTCCAAGTCCTGCGATCCCGTGTAGCGGCGGTTGGTATGGCGCCACGAACTGGCGTTGCGGATCATGTGGTCGCGATCGCTGTTCCACTGATCCCAGGCGTCGCGATCCGGAGCCGAGGAAATCTTGTACTGCGCGGAATCAGCGTTCCCGCGAATCGTGGCCATCTCGCCGCTGCGGACTTCAGTGCTGCCCTGCGGCGTGGCAATCTGCAATTCGCCCTGGCGCACGATCACAAGCGTATCGCCATCCGGCCGCACTTCGATGCGGAACACGCCATCATGATGCGCAGGATGCACCGACACGTTCGGAGTATCGATCTCGGGCTCGGCTTCGCTGTCTTTCGAGACAGTGTAATTCGCGATGCCCTGGCCCAACTGAATCTGAATATCTTTCTGCGTGAGGTTTGCGATGTTGGCCTTGGAGTTCGGCCCGAGACGAAGAATGTTGGCAAAATCGAGTTGCAACTCAGTGCGCGCGTTGTCGCCGGTCGAGACTTTGTCGCCCGTCATCACCGGCTGGTTCAACACTGCAGCGGACCAGTCGCCAGAATCACCGCGCTGTGTGGAAACATCGCCATGGATCAAGCTGATGCGCGCCACACCTTGATCGGTCCTCGCCGGAGCCTCGCCCGACGGTCCACCGGGCTGCGCTTCCGTCGGCTGTGCGTCCCCAGGCTGTCCCTGCGGTCCATTTTGATCCTGACCAATTTGACCCTGACCGATCTCCATCGGAGCACTCGGCTGCTCGGACGGACCGGGACCTTCCTCGGTCGTCTGCGCCACAGCGCTAATCGACCAGGCGCCCGATAGCGCCAAAGTTAAGACTGCCAAACTTGCCATGAATCGGCTTTTCATAACCCACCTCTTCCAAACGGCCCTAACTGTATAAACCCGCGTTTTTTAGGAATATCTCTGACAAAAGGATGGGCAACTGCCATGCCAAACGAGGGGAAAGCGGGATGCCGTAACTCGTTTGATTTCAACGAATAGCGGGAAGTAGTGAACCAGCGCAACGACCGAATTCGATGAAATTGGCCGCCCTCAGCCAAGGGTGGTGGTTTTCGGCCACTTGTCGGCTAGCCCAGGCTTTTGATCTCGCTTGCACCAGTAAGAACGAGGGTGCCCCATCCTTCGCGCACTTTGCGAAGGGTGGGAGTCGGGAATGCCTGCGGTGTAGCACAGGTGAGGCTGTCCCGCTCTCGCATCACCACGAGAAGGCTGCCCCACCTTTCGCGTTTTCGAAAGAGCCTGCCCGTGTGGAGCGGATACTTCTGTCCGCTGCTTTTGATTCTGACTTGACGGTGAAAGCGCACATCAGAAGTCACACCACCCCAGCCGCGGAGCGGCGACATAATCTAGCCCAAGACGTAAGAGAGTGGGTGAGAACCGGATTTCTGGGCAGAACGGTGGAACAAACACCACCAAAATCCAGCCGCGAAAGCCTGCCCTGAGCGAAGTCGAAGGGCGGCGGCATGTGATAGCCCGGCACGGAAGTGCCGGGTACGGTGGGAACAGAGACCGAGTCCCGAAGGGACGACATCAGTTCTCACGCACTCTCGTAAGTCCTGGGTAAGTCAGGCAAGAAAGGGAATCAAGTCCCGGAGAGCCTGCCCTGAGCGCAGTCGAAGGGGACGACAGAAAAAGCCGATTGATACCATCGTCCGTGGTGCCCATGCTTCGAACATCACGAAGCATGGGGCAGCCCAGGTCGTGACGATGCAAAGGTGGGCCAGCCCCGGTCACAAGATAAGCGGCCAAAAGATCAAGGCAGCAACAGCTGCAAAACAGAAAACTGCAACCCCAACAAGATACACAGTCCGCTCGGAATGGCGCACCTTTTTGGCGAACTCGGCGTCATTTCCTGGGATGGCATCCTTCAGGATCGCTAGGATTTGACGGGATAGTTGATCGTGTTCAGCATTTGGGTTCGCTAGGTCATCGGCCACACTAAAAGACTCAAACGGTATTGGGCGTAGAGCGAGTAAACCAAACACTGTTGCTAACCCTACGGCAACCGAGCCTCCCATAAATAGCATTGCAAGGAGATGCGGATGCGAGCTTAGATGCATTTTGTCAGGAGGGAGCGTGAAAAGCGCAGCGACCATTTGGGCCAGAGAAACCAGAGCAAAACCCAGTACGACACCTGTCTTCGTGTCTAGACCATTACGATCATCATTCTGGGCATCGATTTCGCGGAGTGCATGCTGCAATAGAAAAGTGACAGTGTCTGAGTTTGACTGTTGAAGTTGTGAGGGCGTAGTCGACATCGTTTATTTCTCCCTTCGTAATTCGATGGCTGGTGGCCCACCCTTTTTTGTTCTTCTGGAGTCACCACAACTGAGGGTGCCCCACCCTTGCGTTCTTGGCAAGGGTGGGAACCTCGGACCTATACGTTCAGTTCTTCGGGTTGAAGATCGAGATCCGTGCCGCCCACCCTTTCGCACAGAACGCGAAAGGATGGGGCACCCGCCACACGAATACTGTCAACAGAGACCAAACGTGAAGGATGGGGCCACCCGCCAAGTGACTTCAGTCTCAGTGTCTCAGTGAACGACTGAGGGGGACTGGCTCACCTCATCGGCTCTATTTCAGCCAGTTCCATTTGGGGAAAAGACTGAGTTGGGGAGGTACGCCCTTCCCCCACCCCCTCTGAAAGCCTTGACTGGCGCGGGTCCTGCACGCAATAACCTAGTTGACGCACATGTATAATTCACGCCACTTTTTTATTGTCGTGACAGAGCATAATTTTCCACAGGCCAGAGGTGTTCATTCAACCTTTACTGAGAAAACTGGAAGAGGCAGAGTTGCACCATGCGAATAACCTACCATTCCTGGCTCCAGAACTTATTCATCACTCTAATCTGCGTCATTGTAGGAGGAGCAAGCGTCGAAGGCCCCAACCTTTCGGTTCCAAATGCCACAAAAGTTAGTGTAGTGAGATTGATGAAATACATCCTCGTAGGCGATGTGACCGAACAAGTATATGAATCGTTTGCCCTCATTAAGCTGCGACATCAGAGCTTTTCTATCGGCCCTAACTCCCGCTTCCGGCAGCTTGGGGTCCTGATGGATGATGTTGAGCGCATGTGGAATATTAGGTGGCAAACTTCCGAGGCTCGGCGTGGTGTTAGGTGCGGGACGATCCTTGCTCTTGACGTGCTCGGCGATGTCTTGTTCATGCATCGCAAAGAACAAGGAAAAATCCGAAGTGACATTAAGAGCGAAAGTCTTCCCGAGATTGACCATCGCAGCCTGGGCGGCGATGGGATTACGGGGATTATCTGGAATCTTAAGAGCCATCGACTGTACTCCTATCCAAGCCCGTTGATCCTGCCTGAATTGTTCTGTCGCGACCGCGATTTGGCGTTCTCCGTCTCCGGTGGCCCTTATCGCAGCGTCGGCGGATCGACGGGCGGAGCATCCTTGCCACCAAGCCAAACCAGCATAGATAAAGAGCAAACCAGCCGATACTTTGGTCCAAAAAAGTATTTTATTACTGTGGGTAGCGTTGTCACCTTGGTTGGACTGATACTTCTTTTTAAGGTCATCGACAAAATCAATTTGGACCCCAGGTTCAACGTAGACGTGGCGGTTTGTGGATTTTTCTTGGCCCTCGCTATGTTTTTGCTGGGAGGATGGATTGTTTTTCGACTGCTCGGGCTTGTGACGTGACATAGAATCGTACCCATGAAACAACTTGAATACAGACAAGGGCCGGAGGCGTTGGATAACTTCAAGAAGCTTGCGACCGTGATTTTATAGGCTCCGGCCAAAAAGCAAAAGAAGCAGCCTAAGAAGCCTGCTTCTTCGCGGAAATCGGCGGACATTTCCCACGGCTCCTCAACCCACGTCTTTTTCCACAGCCTTCCACAAGAAAAATCCCACTTCTTGTGACGAACAACCTTGACCGAGAATTTCAGAAAGCTCAAGCTCTCTACATGCGCGAGGGCTCTCCCAATCCAGGCTCGACGAGCGATCTTCTCAACGACCCTCAGTCCGCAGCTAAGTCCTTACTCTGGAATATTTTACAAGTAAGTCCTTGCGGCTCAAGATTTTGCGCGGACCCTCACCCGATCCCTACTCCACAAGTGATTCAGAATCAAGATTTTAGGAAAAAGAACGAAAAAATGGAGAGCGATCAGGTCAGAGCTAAGTCCTTATTCCAGAATATTTTACATGCAAGTCCTTGCGGCTCAAGATTTTGCGGGGATTCAACCCTATCCCCACCCTGTAAGTTATTAAGAATGAATAATTTAGAGAAAGGGAGGAAAAAAACAGGGGGTACCCCTAGTCCGGCTCGGCGAGTAGCTTCCCGAGGCGATCGAAGCGGGCTTCCCAGAGCGAACGGCGATCGGAGATCCAGCGCTCGACGACCGAGAGGCCTTTCGGTTCGACGCTACAGGTTCGGACCCGCCCCACTTTTTCGGTACGCACCAGGCCGCTTCTTTCCAGCACCTGCAGATGCTGCACGACCGCGGCCAGTGTGATGTCGAGAGGCTTGGCCAGCTTCGAGACGGAGACCGGCCCTTCGCTCAATCTCTCAATCATCGCCCGGCGCGTGGGATCGCCCAGGGCATGGAAGACGCGGTCGACTTGGACTCTTTGGGTGAGCATCGTGCCTTTCCAGTGCTCCTTGATCAGTGAGGCAAGATCAGTGGGCCAACTGCTTCGCGAGGTGGTCGAGCAACTTCCGCCAACCCTCTTCGCGTATCTGAGGACCATCGGCACCTTCGAAGAAGGCACCTTGCTCGGTGAAGATGAGATCGGTTCCGTGCCCGCTCGGTACGAGTTCTATCGTGGCGTGCGACGACGAGATCCGCTGATCGCCGAGCGTCATCGTATAGGCCATCACGATGCGGCGGTTGGGCACGATGTCGCGATACACCGTGTCGTTGGTGCAGGTGACGCCTCGCGCACGGAAGCTCGAACGCTCGCTGCCGCCAACGCGAAAGTCCATTTCGAATTCGTCCTGATTGAACTCCTTATCGGCAGCGAACCAGCGGCGTTTCTTGGCGGGATCCGAGAACGCCCCGAACACGCGCTCCGGGCTGGCGGGATAATTGCGCTCAATCACGAACGTGGCATGAATGACAGACCGCTGCTTCACGATGCTTCCTCTCTACGATTATTTGGGCAGGCCTTTTATGAACTCTTCGAGAACGTGGTTGAATTTCTCCGGTTCATCGACAAACAGAGCGTGTCCATCCCCTTCAAAGCGCTCCAACCGCAGCCTGTCGCCAAGTTTCGATTTCAGGAAATCGGCGGTTGCCTGCGACTCGGGCTGATAGGCAAAGAGCACCGGGCGATTCATCTTGGCCAATCCGGAAGAGAAGTCTTTTACCGCAATCATGTTGTAAATGAGCACGACAGCGGTGTCTGCTGGAACCTGGATGGAGGCATTGACGACGCTCTGCAGGTATTCGTCGGTCTGCGGCTTTTTGTACATGCTGCGGACAAAACCGTCCGCTTGCTTCTGGCGGTCCTGCTGGAGTTGGTTCATCCACCCGGAGAGGGCAGCGAACATCTCGGCGTTCTGTTTCTCCGAGAGATAACCGTCCACCAACACGAGGCCGCCGACGTTATCGGTGCCAAACTGTTCGGCATACTTCACCAACTCCCCACACGCCATCGACCAGCCGACCAGTACCGGCTTCTTCAGTCCAAGATGATCGACAAGTTCTTTGTAATCGCGGGAGCGGGTTTCGGGCAGATGACCCGACGGGGGCTTGTCACTCTCGCCCTGGGAGCGCGGATCGACAGCAATGACGTGATATGTCTTCGAGAACTCGTCGATTTGCTTCTGCCAGATCCAGGCCGGCATGGTCCATCCCGGAATGAAGACGATGGGACGTCCGCTGCCCGCTTCCACGTAGTGGATCCTGACGCCATCGGAGGTCTTGAAGAAATCGCTTTTGGCTTCCTGCGCGAAGACGCTCGGCGCTCCCAGGAAGCACATCAGGACTAAAGTTAGTCTCGTTCTCATGCTTTCTCTCCTGCTTCAAGCTGCCGGCTCGTAGCACAGGTAGACCTTACCATTGCCGAAGATACGTGTCTTGGTAAGCTTCAGTTTGAGCGGCTCCCGGATGCCGTCGAACATCGACCGGCCCTTCCCCAGAGCGACCGGGTCCACGATCATCTGGTACTCGTCGATCACGTGCTCCAGAGCCAACTGCGCGATGATGCTGCCGCTGCCCAGAATGGCCATGCCCGAACCGGATTCATTCTTCATCTTTCGGATTTCCGAGACGATGTCGCCCTTTACCAGGCTTGTATTGTTCCACGAGGTCTTGGTCAAGGTTCGCGAGAAAACGACTTTCGACATGCTGTTCATCCCTTTGGCCACCGCGGGATCATGTTGCTCGGCGACCGGCGTCGGCCAATAGCTCGCCATGAGTTCGTAGGTGACGCGTCCGCACAGTAACTCGCCTCCGCCGCTGGCGTTCTCGGCAACGAATGCAGAGTACTCGGGATCATCGTTCCCCGCATGCGCCCACCGGAAGTCTCCGTTGGGACCGGCGAAGTAGCCATCCAGGGTCACGTGGTTGAAAGCGATCAGTTTGCGCATGGTCTTTCTCCTTTGGCGGAAGCAGGGCGCGTCCTTTTTGTTTAGCACACGCTTAAGTATTATTCCGAACCTATAATTATTGTCAAGTGGATACTTAAGTTTTGTCGTATCGAGCCCCACAAGACCAAGTCGGGGAATCGAGCCGTTACGGACTCAACTTACTGGCTAGAAATACGAAATGCCCCGACCGATAGTCGGGGCATTTGGTTGAACCATGGATCTTGGACGCTGTCCTTCAACTCAAGGATAGCGCGCTGGACAGCCGTGTCAAGCAGATTCTAATTTGTCGAGTGACCTCGGAGGGCGAGGGAGTCGAACCCTAATGGCTGGTGAGCCACTCGACTGTTTGAAGGACAGCGTCCAGTACCCACTGGCAACACCCTCCAAACGTTGCCCTTCATCGGCCATTCTATGCGCCCGGTCCAACGAGAGGCCTCTGGTTTTCGTGATTAAAATCGGAACCATCCCAATCTGGGAACGTGCCTCAAACTTCTTTTTCGCCTTCGTCGGCGATGCCGATCTTGGAGAGGCGGTAACGCAGGGCGTTGCGGGACAAGCCCAGCAAGCGCGCGGCCTGGCTCTTGTTGCCATTGGCACGGCGCAGGGCTTCCTGCACCATTTCATCTTCCCATTTTTCCAACGTCATCCCTTCGGGAAGAAATCCGCCGGCGCCATTCGCGTCTTTTGCGGGACGTATATCTAAGTGGATGTCGGCCGGAGTGAGCACGCTGCCCTTCGCCAGAGCACACGCACGTTCGACGATGTTCTGCAGTTCGCGGACATTCCCCGGCCAATGATAATTCACCAGAATCTGCATCGCTTCGGGGGTAATGCCTTCGACGGGCTTGCCGGACTCTCCAGTGAAGCGCGAGATGAACAGGTTTGCGAGATCGGGGATGTCTTCCTTGCGCTCCCGCAGCGGCGCGATGTCGATGGGCACCACATTCAAGCGATAGTAGAGGTCTTCGCGGAACGTGCCCTGCTCGAGCGCTTCCCGCAGATCCTTGTTGGTGGCCGCGATCAGGCGCACGTCGACCTTTACGGTGCGTGTACCTCCGAGGCGCTCGAACTCGCGTTCCTGCAGCACGCGTAACAATTTCACTTGCGTGACCGGTGGCACGTCGCCGATTTCGTCGAGGAATAGCGTCCCTTTGTCCGCCAGTTCGAACTTGCCGGGCTTGCTGGCAACGGCTCCGGTGAACGCACCTTTTTCGAAGCCGAACAATTCACTCTCCAGAAGATTCTCAGGGATGGCGGTGCTGTTGATCTTGAGGAATGGGCCGGAAGCGCGGCGCGATTTTTCGTGAATAGCGCGCGCGATTAAATCCTTGCCCACGCCGCTCTCCCCGCCCAGCAGCACGGTGGCGTTGGTGGGCGCGACGCGCTCCACCGTCGCGAGCACTTCCTGCATCTTGGGGCTGCGCGCGACTACGTTGGGATGCGCATAGCGCCTGCCCAGGGCCTCCCTTAAAGACCGGTTCTCTTCGCGCAGATTGCGGACGTCCAGTTCTTTGTGGATGACCATCCGCATCTCGGTCAGCGAAAACGGCTTCAGCACGTAGTCGCTGGCCCCGGCCTTCATCGCCTCGACGGCGGTTTCGACGCTGCCGAATGCGGTCATCACAACCACTGGCAGAGCAGCGTTGTGTTGCTTGATGGTTTGCAGAAACTCCAGTCCATTCATGCCGGGAAGTTTGAGGTCGGTCAGAACCAGGTCGATGGAGTTTTCGCGCAGAAGTTTGAGGCCGGTCTCGGCGTCTTCAGCAGAGAACGTGGTGAAGCCGTCGTCGCCGAGATTCAACTCGAGCAGGCGTCGCATCTTAGCTTCATCTTCGACGATCAGAATCGCCGGCATGCGCGCGTCTCCCTCGATTCGCGGGGTCTCACGAGATCACCAGATGGGCCGTCTGCCCTGCGGCAACCTTGTCGCTGGCGGCTGGGAAAAATATCACAAAACGAGCGCCGGGACCCTGCGCGGCGCCCCCGGAACTGTCGGGGCTTTCAACCCGGATGCTGCCCTGATGCCCGTCAATAATCTTCGAAACGATGGAGAGTCCCAGACCTACGCCAGATTTCTTCGTGGTAACAAACGGATTAAATATTTGTTCCCGCAACTCCAGCGGAATTCCCGGCCCCGTGTCTTCGATGCGCACTTCGACTCCGTCTAGGTTGCCGCCGTTGCGATTGCTGGCCCGCGCTTTCCGGACTTGGACGCGCAGTTTGCCACCGCCGGCGCCCATGGCATCGTAAGCATTCTGCACAATATTAACGAATGCCTGCTCGCATAGGCTCTCGTCCAGGGGCACGAGTGGCAAATTGGCCCCATACTCTTTCTCAACCCGGACTGGCGCGCCCTTCCATAGTTGTGCGACATCATTCAATGATCGATCCAGGACGGTGGTGATGTCCTGCGGCGTCAGGTCAGCGTGCAAAGGGCGTGCGAAATCCAGGAAGCGTGTGACCAGCGCGCTGAGGCGGTTGGTTTCCGTCGAAATGTACCCAGCCAGTTCGGTGGCGAGCGGATTCGAAGCGCCAAGTTTCTGCGTGAGCATTTCCGCCGAACCTTTGATCACGCCCAAAGGATTGCGAATCTCGTGAGCGAGCCCCGCGGAAAGCTGGCCCAACGCGGCGAGGCGCTCGGAACGGCGGGCCTCAGCCTGGGCCAGTTCCAGGCGGCGGTTGGTCTCGGCCAAAGTCTCCGCCAATTCTTGATAACGCAACGTCTGGCGCCGGCTCTCAATGACGAAGCGGTTGACCACCATGGCCGCGAGGAAAAAGAAGACAATGCGGATCGCCAGCCGTCCATAATCCTCTGGCGTAATCTCGAACTCTTGCAACGCGGGATAGAGATAAGAACAGTAGACGACTGATGCCAGCGACGTCCACAACAAGGTGGCCCACGGGCCGAAATACTCCGCCGCGGTGATCGCGGGCAAGTAGTAGATGGGATAGTAGTAGCTATTGATCGGGGTTTCGCCGGTGTGGGGTAGCAGTAAAGTGGCCAATCCGATCTTGAGCAGCACAAGGTAAGCCGGGCCGCGGTGGGGCACGCGGGCGATCAGCCAGCTCTCTCCCAACTGGATCACGCCGAAGGCGAGCAGGATGAGCTGCTTGTGGTACTCCTCGATGGGCGGCAGCAGTGCCAAGGCCGCGAGCAGCACCAGCCACAAGACATCCATCCAGTTAATCGTCGGACGCTTGGCTTCGGTCATCTCGCTCGATCTCGATCTTTTGATGACTGCTCGGCGGGGAACGTCGCCGCCTCACAAGAATTACGCCGGGAGCAGTCGTCTCCCGGCGTAGCCGTTACTGATTTTGTGGTCCGCAAGTGCATTGCATGCGAACCCTATCACACCGCAAGAAAGCCGTCAGCGTCAATGTCCCTTCTTCGAAGGCGCCGGTTTATGCTCTGGAGGCCGCGGCGCTGGCGGAGGAGCAGCAGGGCGCGCTTGATGCCACTGATTGAACTTCTGCTCCTGCTGTTGCTCCTGTTGCGGACTGCGCTCCTGCACTGGTGGCGTCGGCCGCACCAGTGGATGCGTCTCCTGGACCGGCGGCCTTGTCTGCTCCGATTGCGGTGGACGGAATTCGCGGTTCGCAGGTTGTGTGTTGCGATTCTCCTGCTGTTGCGCATTGCGGTTCTCCGGCGGCGGAGTTCCCTGCTGCTCGTACGTCCGCGGCTGCGTCGGCTGCATTGGCCGGACCTGGCTATTTCCGCCATTC
>Ga0182024_10020149_pt1 | contig 12213 bp, 13 predicted proteins | sample P32metaG_FD_120480 | JGI IMG/M metagenome (GOLD analysis project Ga0182024, IMG submission 120480) | Permafrost microbial communities from Stordalen Mire, Sweden - P3-2 metaG (Illumina Assembly) | ecosystem: Environmental > Terrestrial > Soil > Wetlands > Permafrost | place: Sweden: Stordalen...
ATACCGGCCTTTGCTGCGGCCTTTTTGGCCGCTTCGACCCGCTTGGGTGCATCCTTGATATTGTGCATGCCTTGCTCGGTATATTTGTAGAGCGTGACATAAGTCGCCATGGCGTTTCCCTCCCGCATTCGGGGGACTCTGCGCGAGCGCCGGCTAGCCCCCGACGCCGGCGGACGCTTGCCAATAATTCAACATCGCCTTCGCGACGACGCAATGTGAATAATTAGATGCACTGCTTGCGCCGACCGTCTAAATCAGCCCCTCAGCCTTCAGCGCAATCCTCAACTACGCTTCCGCGTCCTCAATCGATTTTTTGTCCCCCGCAGCTTTGATCAACAGTTTTACCCACCGCCGGACCGTTTCGTAGGAGACCGCGATCCCACGTTCCGCCAACAAATCTTCGACGTCGCGAAAGCTCAAAGTGAACCGAAGATAGAGCCAGATCGCCTGATGGATGATCTCGGGAGGAAACCGGTATCCGTCGTAGCTGATTTCCTGCATCGTCCTGGCTACCGAGCCGCCAAAGAGATCGCAAGTCCGAAACCGGCGTGACAACGCCCTCCAATGGTCTATCGAAACGCTTAAACGCGTATGGCGACCTACGAAGAAAATCTCAATCGTGCTATCCGCGATGCTATTGCGATTGATCCCGTAGCCGGCATTCACCAGCTCACCGACACGCTTTCGAAGCGCTTAGATCATTCATTCGACCTTCGCTACATCAAGAAGCTCCGCGACAAGGTGATGCGTCAAAACCTCGTCGAGCTTGACGAAGTGCGCGAACGGCGTCCCATCGCAATGCGTTGCCTTTCAATACGCACTCGTAGGCAGCCAGACTTGTTGGTGGTTTCCGGCTCATTCGCTCGACGGCGGCAACCTCGACCCGCCCCACGAGTGTACTGACAATTGTCCTGACGACCTGGTCCTGAACGGCGAAAAAATCTGCCTGTTCCCGATCAAACCGTTCGGCCCAGACATGATTTCCAGTCTCGCCGTCGATCAATTGTACCGCGATTCGAATGTGCTCGCCCATTCGACGGATACTGCCTTCAACGACATAACGGACATTCAATTCGCGGGCGACTTGTTTGATGTCGGCTGACATGCCGCGGTAGCGGAACGAGGCCGCGCGAGACTGCACTGAAAGAAGCCGCCATCGCGACAGTTCGGTTATGATATCCTCAGACACTCCGTCACTAAGATACTCATGCTCGGGATCGCTGCTCATATTCGTAAAGGGGAGTACTGCAACGGACGGCCTGTCACTAGTGGCTTGAGCAATCGCATTTGAATCACGATTGAGAGGCACCTCCTCTCCTTCACCGGGGTGCACGAACTGGTATCCGACCCGCTGGACTGTAACGATCCATTCATCGCCACGCCTTGATCTGCCCAGGCGCTTTCGCAACGCTGCAATTTGAACAGCAAGATTGCTTTCCTCGATGTTCTCGGTCTGCCAGGCCGCTTCCATCAGTTCGGATTTTGATACGGCCCGGCCCTCGGCTGCCAACAAGACACTCCCCAAAGCCTTGCGAGGAGGGGGCCGTCGACATATGGAAAGCGGTCATCTGAAATGGACGGCGGCAAAGACGTAAGGATCGCTGCGGCTTTCCGATGCGGCGTCAGAGGCAGGGAGACACAAGACTTGCAGGGATGCGCCAGTCAGGAGATCCATAGGGCGCCGGCCAGTGGTACGTCTCTACCCTGTTGAAGTAAATCACTGCTTTCAGTAGCGGGAACTCGCTGCTGGCGTGGGTCGCGTCGCAAATGAACTTCTGGCGATAGCCGTCGTCTCCCGCAGCTCCAAACTCCGCGAGAATGACAGGCTTGCCAAGACTTGCGACGCGCCCGTACGCATTGCGCAGGCTATCCGCGAAGGATCGTGCCTTACCCCCATGATCAAGATCCCATTTCTGCAATCCAAAATCCGACAATCCGACATAATCGACGTAGTCGGCGCCGGGATAGTAGACGCCGGCTGACCAGTTGCCGTCGGGCGACCACATGAACTTCACGCGAGGCGCCGTTCGACGGCACAAGTCCACAAAATGGCGAAACGCCGAAACGTAGTCAGCGCTGCTCTGATTGGCCCAGGGATAGCGGCCGGTCGCGTCGTCCATCTCATGGCCCCAGCGGACGATCACTTCGGTTGGGATCCCCGCCAGCGGCGCGCAATCCGAACGGATCGTCAAGTCGGAGGCGCCCGCGGCGACCTCTGATAGACGCTGGTCGCCGCCTGACGTCCAAGCCGCGGCGCCGTTCCAAGGCTCCATCGTTATCAGTAGCGTTCGATGGCGCGCCGCGGCCCGATTTCCGGCGGCTCGCAGAGACGCCACGTCGATATGCCGCCACGAGACGAAGATATGGTCGATCGACACTCGGCCGATCGAACCGAGGGTTTCGGAGGGGTCATAAGCGCCAAACAGAACGGCATTTGCCGCAAAGGCGCACGGGACGCCCCCAGCATATGGAGGAACCACGACAGCCAGGAGGCTCAAGGCTACGAGGTCAACGACGCGGCTCGCTCTCTTGAATATGGTCATAAGGTCCCGAACTCTCTTGTTCCCCCCTAGATTGGCTACATCGGCTTTCCAAGATCGCCGGACCCGATCAAGGAGTGAAACGACTGGACATTTGATGCGTTCAGATGGGCGCAGCGCGCTTCCACGCCGCTCCGTCACGCATAGCGCCGCACCACATCGCGCTGGGGTTCAGCCAGTCGGCGCACCACGCCTCTAGGCTTTCGCACCGATATCGAGGTCCGCAGGCCGCATGCTTCCCGCCCGATGCTGATGTAGCGGAAGCCCAAGCGTTCCATCTCCTTCGGATCGTAAATATTCCGCAGGTCGACGACCACCGGGCTCGCCAACAGTCGCTGGATAAGCTCAAGGTCCAGCGTGCGAAAGCAATCCCAATCGGTGATAACGACTAGAGCGTCGGCGCCCGCTGCGCAGTCGTAAGGGTCCACCGCATAGGTCACGCCATCCAGATGTCCGCGCGCCTGCGCAATGCCCACAGGATCGTAGGCGCGTATGTCGGCGCCGCTCCGCTGCAGCGCGTCGATGATCGCGATCGCGGGGGATTCACGCATGTCATCGGTGTCGGCCTTAAAGGTAAGCCCCAAAACGGCGACGGTGCGGTCGTGGAGATCGCCGCCAATGGCCTCCGCCACGCGACGAGCCATGGCGGGCTTGCGGGCTTCATTGACGGCCACGACGCTTTCGACCACGCGCAAACCAATCCCGTGATCATGAGCTGTGCGCAGCAGCGCGACCGTATCTTTCGGGAAGCAAGAGCCGCCATAACCTGGCCCAGCCTTCAAGAATTGCGCGCCAATGCGCTTGTCGAGGCCGATCCCGCGCGCCACCTCCTGAACGTTTGCGCCCACGCGCTCGCATAAGTCCGCGATTTCATTTATGAAAGAAATCTTGGTCGCCAGGAAGGCATTGCCGGCATATTTGATGAGTTCCGCGGTGCGTCGGGTCACCATCAACATGGGTGCGCCTCGCTGCAAGAGCGGTCGGTAGATCGCTTCCATCACGGCGCGGGCCCTGCTCTCGTCTGTCCCGACGACGACACGGTCCGGGCGCTGGAAATCATCAATGGCGGCGCCCTCTCGCAGGAATTCCGGATTGGACACCACGATCACGTCGGCGTTCGGACGCTCGCTGCGGATAATTCGCTCTATCGCGTCGCCGGTGCCCACAGGGACGGTCGACTTGGTCACCACGACCGTGAAGCCTTCGACGGCGGCCGCGATCTCGCGCGCGGCGGCATAGACGTAACTCAAGTCGGCATGCCCGTCGCCGCGTCGCGACGGCGTGCCAACCGCGATGAAGACCGCGTCCGCGCCCGCAACGGCCGTCCGAAGGTCCGCCGAAAACGAAAGCCGCTGAGCCGCCAAATTGGCTGCCACGAGGTGGCCGAGCCCCGGCTCGTGAATCGGGATCTCGCCGCGAGTCAGTGCGGCGATCTTGCCCTCGTCGTTGTCGACGCAAACCACTTGATGCCCGACATCCGCGAAGCAGACTCCGGACACCAGTCCGACATAACCGGACCCGATCATCGCAATACGCATTGATATCTCCTTACGTGCGGGCATGCCCGAGAGTTTGTCCGCGCCGATTCATCCCACCCCAGTCGTCGGGTGAAGCGTCATCTGGGCGGCGGAAGCGGCGCCGTGTCTTGACTAGTTGGCCGACTTGGCCGCGGTCCGCGCTTTTGCGGCCTTCAGCTGCGATTTAATCAGGTTCCCGGCAACGATCTTGCTGAATCCATCGTCCTTGTGAGCGACATCGTGCTTGAACAGATACCAACGGCCGACCGATTCGTCGCGCTGGTAGAGCGCGTTGCTGACGCGCGAGTGGCCGAAGCAGCGGGTCGCGTCGGCAGAGCTAGCGACGCTGGTCCATTTGGCCTTGAAGCACATCACACCGCGGGCATCGATGGTCCAGGTTCCAACGCCGTAACTTGGGCCGGCGTCGTCGTTGGCCCAGGCCTCGAATCGGCCCGTCGGATCGAGATAGCCGGCGCCGCTCTTCCAGAACCAGGTCTTGCCGCTGTATAGCGTGTTCACCTGGGTCGGGGTGAGCAACTGGGCATTGCTCGGCTGGTCCTTCTCCGCCGAATTCGCTATGGCGCTTGAGGCTGCAATGGTGGAGACGATTGCTGTCGCAATCGCGATAGTGGCGTAACGCATTGTCCTTCTCCTTCGTGTCAATCGGTGGTTTGCATGGAGCCGCGGGGCGAGGTTGCGGCGCTTCTCGCCTGAAGAGTTGTCTCGGCCCTTGGGCGATTTGAGACGCGGGTTTCCGCGCCCGGACCCAGATCCACAAGGCGATCGGCCCCGTAAAGGAGGCTGCTGAATGCGGCGGGGGCCCGCAGGACTGCGCCGGCGATCGGCACGGCCACAAGCGACGCCATGACCGCGGCGCGCAGAACGCGATGGCGGACTGGAGTGAATGAGCGCGCGGCGCTGCGATTTTCTATGTTGTGCCGAACCAGGATGACGATCGAGAGCGCCGCATAGATGACCGCGTTCAACAAGGCGAAAAAATAGAAACCTGGCGCCATCCGGACGCCGCTGATGAATAGAACCGGCAGCCCGGAGGCGAACGACAGCGCGAGATAGGGGGCAATGACTCGGAAGGGCACTGTCGCCGTCGCACTCGCACCCTTTGGCGTGATGCGAAACTCAGCAACCGTGCCGCTGATCCGGTCGCGCACCGCCGCCGCCGTTCCGATGATCCACCAGGGCCACCTGGCGAACATGTAGAGCATGCCCTCCCAGCTGAGCGTTGGGGCCTCGCTGGGTCGGGTCCAGCCTTCCTTCCTCCACCACATCAACATCGCGATCAGCCCCGCGGAGATCAGGCTGTAGCTGATGAAGAATTCTGGATAAGAGACATTGACGAAAGGACGGTCGACGAACAGCGCGACCAGTGGCATCATGAACGCGATGCTCATGAACAACGAGAGAAGCACATAGCTGGATTGGCAAAACAAGAAGTGGATCCGCAACCCCCGAGGAAGCCGCCGCGCATGGGTCGGCATATAGGCCAGCAGAATGGTGATTAGGCTGCGCGACCACTGAAACTCCTGGGTTACCATGTCCGCAAAGGTTGAGGGTCCGTCGCCACGCGCGATGGCCGCCATGGCGTGCACGCCGCGCCAGCCGCCCGCGTTCATGAGCAAGCTTGTGGAATGATCTTCAGCCAATTCGGGGCCCAGGCCGCCGATCTCGCGCAGCGCCGCGGTGCGCACCGCGTAATGGGAGCCGATGCACATGGGCGCAAGGCCGCTGCCGGCATATCCCGCCTGGAGCGCGCCGTGGAACGGCCCTTCGAAGTTGAGCCGGCCCCGCGCCGACCAACTTGCGTCGGCATTGGCGTCGCAAATGCTCGGGGCCGAGACATATCCGATAGCGGGGTCGGCGAATGGACGCAGCATCTCCTCCAGATACCCGTCCTCGGGCACGTGATCGGCGTCCAGCTGTGCGACAAAGTCGTAGCCGTCATAGCCATAGTGATCGTAGAAGAACGCGAGGTTGCCCTCCTTGCAGCGCGTGCGGCGCGGCCATGTCTGTAGGTGATAGTCGGCGCGCCCCTTACGCGTTGAAACCCTCACGCCATGGTTTTCGCACCAGGCAAGCGTCTCCGCCGACGGATCCTCGTCGGCGAGCCAGGTGTCGTGCGGATAGCGCTGCGCGAGCATCGCCTCGAGCGTCCGCCGAACGATGGGAAAGGGCTCGGACGGCGCCTTGGTGACGACCATCGCCACGCGCCAGTCCGCCGGCAATGCGATAGTGGGGGCCGGAACTTTGGCTTTGGCTACGACGAGCACGAGATAGAGCGGGAGCAGAGTGAACCAGCCGAGAACGACCGTGTTGAGGCAAAAGCCGACTACGCCAATGTTGTGGTCGGGTCTCAACCACCAGACCCAGAAGAGGGACAAGATGATGATCCACAGGGCCGATGACAAAATATATCGAGTCCGCTGACGCGGCGAGAACATCGGCGCCAGCGTCGACGGCGACAGAATTCTCTGCGGCGGCCGCTGATGGCCGTCGTCGATTGCACTCTGTGCGGGAAAGCTGGCGGCGTCGAGGGCGCTCATGACACTGCCTCAAGGCCAAAGAAAGGCGCCGAGGTGCGCACGATCGTATCGACGTCAGAATATTGCGCTACAAATCCCAGCCGCTCGCGCGCAAGGGTCGGATCGGCGTAGAGCGATGGAGGATCGCCAACGCGTCGCGCCTCGAACGATAGAGGCACTTCGCGCGCTGTGATGCGACGTATAGCGCCGACAATCTCGCGGATCGATGTTCCGCGTCCTGTCCCAAGATTGACGGCAAGGTTCTCGCCGCCTCGGCGCAGATGCTCGAGCGCGAGCACATGCGCTCTTGCCAGATCGGAGACGTGGATGTAGTCGCGGATGCATGTCCCGTCCGGCGTTGGGTAATCATCGCCGAAAACCTGCAGCGTCGGCAGGGCGCCCGCCGCCGCCATCAAGGCTCGTGGGATCAAATGCGTCTCAGGACTATGCCGCTCGCCGATTTCTCCGTCGGGATCCGCGCCGCAGGCGTTGAAATAGCGGAGCGCGACGTAACGCAAGCCGTAGGCTTCAGCTTGGTCTGCAAGGATCTGCTCGACCATCAGCTTAGTGCGGCCATAGGGGTTGATAGGCTGTTGCGGCGTCGCTTCGACGATGGGCAGCACCGATGGTGCGCCATAAGTCGCGCATGTGCTGGAGAAGACGACACTGCGCACATCGGCGCTGCGACAAGCGTCAAGCAGCGCAATCGTGCCTGCAACGTTGTTGCGGTAGTATTTCGAGGGGTCAGAAACGGACTCCCCGACATAGGCGTAAGCGGCAAAATGGATCACCGCTTCGGGCTCATACTGAGCGATCGTCGTCGCCACGGCGGTCCGATCGGCGATGTCCGCGACTACGAGAGGGCCCCAGCGCACGGCGTCGCGATGCCCCGACTCAAGGTTGTCGAGCGTGATCGGTTCGATCCCGGCGGCGGCGAGCGCCTTGCAGGTGTGACTGCCGATGAATCCGGCGCCGCCGGTGACGAGGACGCGGCGCATCATGCCACTTCCGTGATGGCCGTGACCTGTTCGCTACTCAGGACCCGCTCGAAATAATCTATGGTGCGCTCAAGTCCCGGGAGCAGCGGCACTTGCGGACTCCAACCGAGCAGGTCTTGCGCCTTTGCAATGTCGGGGCGGCGCTGCCGGGGATCGTCGGTCGGCAGCGGCAGATGGACGATCTTAGATCGGGAATTGACAAGCTGGACGACGAGCGATGCGAGTTCGAGGATCGTGAACTCACCTGGATTGCCGAGGTTGATGGGTCCCGCGACCGTCGGGGGCGCCTCCATCATGCGCACGAAGCCGTCGATAAGATCGTCGACGTAACAGAAAGAGCGAGTCTGCGAACCGTCGCCGTAGATGGTAATGTTCCGGCCTTGCAGCGCCTGCACGATAAAGTTCGAAACGACGCGGCCGTCGCCGGGGTGCATGCGCGGGCCGTAGGTGTTGAATATGCGGACGATCTTGATCGCCACGCCGTGATGGCGCGCATAATCGAAGAAGAGGGTCTCTGCGCAGCGCTTGCCTTCATCATAGCAGGCGCGTGGGCCTGTAGCGTTGACGTGACCCCAATAGCTCTCGGGCTGCGGATGCACGAGCGGGTCGCCGTAAACCTCCGACGTGGACGCCTGGAAGATCTTGATGCCGCGGTCGCGCGCCAATTCCAGGAGATTGAGAGAGCCCAGGACGCTCGTCTTCAGCGTCTTGACCGGATCCAGCTGGTAATGGGGCGGCGAAGCCGGGCAAGCCAAATTGTAAATCTCGTCGACATCGCCGACGAAGGGTTGCATGACGTCCTGGCGGACCAGAGAAAACCGCCGATTGCCGCGCAGGCTATCGATGTTCCGAATATGTCCCGTTGCGAAATTGTCGAGGCAGGTCACCTCGTGCCCCTCGCCGAGGAGACGTTCGCACAGATGGGAGCCGAGGAAGCCAGCGCCGCCAGTCACCAGGATGCGACGAGGGGCGTTTGGCCACGAACCGGAGCGGCCGCTGGGCGCTGGGCGCCTCTGATGCGCCAACAATAACGGTTGGCGCTTGGCCTTAGTCCCGTCGCGCAGCGTGACAGGCGATTCGAGTTCCCCAGCGGGAGCGAGCATCGCCGTCTGTATCTTTCGCGCGCTCCTGCTTGTGGCCGCCGCACCAAGTGTAGACATTGCATGCCCTCTGTTCTGACCGAGGGTTTCTGCACTATTCTAATAAAATACGCACTGTTATCTAAGTATTAACATTAATATAGTTGATTAACGTCCCACATCGGTATCAATTACGCTAAAATTCCACATATTTTCTTCGATTCGAGACGCGTTAAACATTAATTCGTCTTGGAAGTCCCAAGATGGAACGCATCAGCCGAATTCGTGACGCGTAGACAGTCCCTTGGCTCGGCATCGAGCGTTTCAACCCGAGGAAGGCAGCTTCGAGCGAGGGGTGGTACGTCCGCTTTTGATGATGTGGACGCGTCCGGCGAGCGCAAGCGAAGCGGCCAAATTGACCTGGAGCGAGCTGAAGCGCGGGTTCAGTTGCGCCGCCTGGCGGAAATGCGAGACCGCCTCGTCGTAACGCCCTTCCTGAAACGCGCCCAGGCCCAGCGCCAAGGGGGGCTTCGAAGGCCAAGGGGGTCGAAGGGGCTGAGGCGCAGCGCGCGCGTCGCGAGGGACGCTGCTTCGGCGGATTGGCCCGCGATCGCGTGGATGTGCGCCCCTGAATAGTGCGCCTGGCAAATCCATAGCTGGCGCAAATGACCCGTTGGATGGGAACGCGAGCCACGCGCGCCGCCTCCCGATTGATCCCTACTGCGTAAAGCCACCGGCCGTAGAAACTGGCCATGCTCACCGTCGTCACCGGCGTGACGATATGGGTGACGAACTCGATCAGCGCAACCGCGAGGCCATTGAGCAGCCCGATGCTGATCGCAGCGGCAATCATGATGGTTGCACCGACGAAAGGACTGCCGCCGACGCCCATGTAGAGCGCGCCAAGGACAGCGGCGAGCGCCATATTGGCCGGCATCGATAGGTCGATGCCGCCCCCGATCATCACAAAGGCCATCCCTACGGCCAGAATGAGCGTGGCGCAATGAACGTCACCTATTACGTCGTTGTCCCGTTCGATTGGAATGAGGTTGGCGATCTTGCCGCCGGCCCAGCCCAGGAAGCGACGAGCGCCAGCGCAGCCGAAAGGGGCGCACGATCGCTCTCGCTCGAACACGCGGGCGCCGTCGCCTTCTCGCGCACTGGCGATCCCTCGATTGGCGATTTTCAGGACGCGATTGTGCTGGCGCAATTTGGCGAGGTCGATCTGAACGCGCTCAGCAAGTGAACGCGACGGTCGCGGCGATCACGGATGGCCGCCCGATTGGACAATGGTGGCCGCTGACGGCGGCAACGAGATAGAATAGCGCGGTTGGTGCCCCTGGCCGGGAGTGCGGACGTCAGGCCGGCTTCCAGACAAACGTGCCCGGCGGCACGAAACCCACTAGAGTCCAGGTGATTGGCCCCGAATTAAGCGGCGGGAACCCGAAGCTGTTGACGATCCTGCCCTGTGCAGTGTCGCCGTTCATCGGTTCGATACCGCGAGCCGTCATGACTGCCCCCGACAAGATGGCGTCAGGCTCCAGGGGCGCGAGCTGATGGTAGTCCATACCACCCCCAATCATGCCGACGCCGGGGCCCCCAGCGTCGAGGAGCCGACATTCCCATTTCGCGTAAGCGAAGACCCATCCACGGCGCTCCTCCGGGATATTGCCCCCAGTTGACGTGAACGCTCCCCAAAACGTCATTCCTTCCCGGGCCGCGGAGCCAGCAACCCGATTGAGGACAATCTCAGCGGAGTTTACGCCTTGAGATAATAGAAGTTTGCACTTGTTGAACATTGCATTCTCCTTCGAGTCTTCGAATCCTCGACGGGGCGCGTGATCGAACTTAAGCTTCAACGCATCGAACCCGCAACACGGGAGCAAATGGCTTGCCCGAAATCGCGCATACGATTGAGAGATTTGACCGCGATTGCAACCTCGGTTTCACGGCGCGCGACAGATTGTAGCCCTCTGATACACTCGAATGGTCAAGAAATTGAAACTGCGGGAAAGACGGGCAGTTATCCCGTCCCTGCGTAGCCTCACCGTGTATCATCTGCTACGTTTTTTGGGCGATCGATGGCGCCCATCCGACGTGTCGGGTCGGTTATGAAGCTGGCGGCTTTGTAGGGACGGCGGTTCCGGTCGTGGCGTTTTTAGCCATTGAGGTTTTTTTGTTCTGGGCAACACGGTACGAGATTGGGCTTCTTGCCTCAAGGCGCTGAATGGTGGAACCTTGGCTTCGGCTTGAGGCTTTCTCCTGCAATTGGCGATGAGCATCGTAATCGCAGCCATTTTTGGGTTATACCAAGTCCCGGAGGGCGTGACTCTCGGCTTTTGATTGGCGGGATGGTTGCCGGAATTCTCGACATCGGCGCGGCGGCGGCGAAGCGGCATCGCGAGTGAGACTGGGCTTGTGAGCGTACACGCGACAACCGCGGAGGAGCCTTCATGAGTCCAGATTTGCTGAGCTCCGTCCTAAGTGCAAGGCCGAGACCCATAATAATGCCCCCGCGGAACTGGCTCGCCGCGGTCTTGGAATTGATGATGCGGCCCGTATCAAATGAGCCCAGCCAACGGGTGACCCGTCAGCGTTCGTCCTCGTCAAAAAGGACGTCGAAGGCCCGGGCGTCCAGATGCCCGAACCCGAAGAGCTAAGCGACAATGACAGATAACGTGGGCATCGCAACGGGTCCAACCTTCACGATCAAGATCGAGCCAGACGCCGGGCGTCCCGGCCGGTATCGTTGGACGATTTCCGAAGAAGGAAGGACCCGAGATACGTCGCTATACAGCTTCGCGACGAAGCGCGAAGCTCAGGTCGACGCGAACAAATTTCTGGAGAACCTCAACGCGACTTGGCGAGTCACATAGGATCGCTGAGGATGGCGAATCGGGCGCGGATGCAACTTGGCCGGTGCGGGCAGTCGGCTCTATGTCACTGGACACAGGAGGCGCACATGAGCGAAGCCGAGAGAAGGATCGCCGAGCAGGAACGCCTGATGCGAGAGTTGGTCGAGAACGATCCGCTCTTCGATGTGTTCATGGTTGTCGAGGTCAATGCTGGCGAGCGCGCTGATGGGCGCAGGCTCGTGCTCGTCAAAAAAGAAGACGGGGCGGGTATCCAAATGCCCGAGCCGGGGACCGAGTGAGTGCGTCGACCGCGCCCTGCGTTCTTGCCGCCGCGATCGGTAGTGAGACCTCGGGCAGCCCCGCTTCCTTGAGATAGGCGTTGAGCGACAGCCGGACGCCATTCCACCCGGGTCCGAAGGATGTGAATTCCGCGATGAAGGGCAGATTCAGCGCCTCAAAAATGGGCGTCCAGACTTCCTCGCCATGGCGGCGCCGGCGCACCGACAGGGCCGGATTGAACTGATACCAGCCCGTGGCCCAGCGCTTGAACAGACAGCGATTGTGGGCGTAGTCGCGGCTGACCTCGTTCCTGGCGAGAACGCCGGATAGATAAGGCCGCTGCTTTCGCTCCTTGATGACGACATTGGCCGGCAGGTTTTCCCATGCCTCGAGAATATCCCGCGATTC
>Ga0182024_10020150_pt1 | contig 12212 bp, 15 predicted proteins | sample P32metaG_FD_120480 | JGI IMG/M metagenome (GOLD analysis project Ga0182024, IMG submission 120480) | Permafrost microbial communities from Stordalen Mire, Sweden - P3-2 metaG (Illumina Assembly) | ecosystem: Environmental > Terrestrial > Soil > Wetlands > Permafrost | place: Sweden: Stordalen...
GAACATGATCGACGTGCCGCTGGCCGGGACGACGATCACCCACCCCATCATCGGTCGGGCAGGCGCCGGCCGCATCCTGCTCAAGCCCGCAGCACCCGGGACCGGCGTCATCGCGGGTGGAGCCGCACGCCAGATCCTGGAGATGGCCGGCATCCACGACGTCGTGGCGAAATCGCTGGGGACCTCCAACGCCATCAACGTGGCGCACGCGACGCTCGCAGGGCTGAAGGGCCTGCGCCGGCCTGACGAGGTCGCTCGCCTTCGCGGCAAGTCGCCCGAGGAGGTCACGCCTGCGGGGGTGTTGCGGGCCTACGACGAGCGCCGCCGTCTCGGTCGCGCCGCTGCTACCGGGGAGGCTTCCTGAGGTGGGAGATCTCGTCGTCACGCAGATCCGATCCGGTATCAGCCAGAAACCCAAACACCGCGGCACACTCCGCGCCCTCGGGCTCGGCAAGATCGGCAGGTCGAACGTGCTGCCGGACCGCCCGGAGATCCGGGGCATGATTGCTCGTGTCCCGCACCTCGTCTCTGTGACCGAGGTAGGGTCGGCAGGAGAGGATCAAGACTCATGAAAGTGCACGATCTCGCTCCCGCGCCGGGGTCGCACCGGCCAAAGCGCCGCGTCGCCCGCGGTACCGCCGGCAAGGGCGGCAAGACCGCCGGGCGAGGCACAAAGGGACAGAAGGCTCACCACCAGGTCAAGCTGGGTTTCGAAGGTGGGCAGCTGCCACTGACCCAGCGGATCCCGAAGCTGCGCGGCTTCGCCAACCCGTTCCGAATCGAATACAACGTCCTGAACCTCGATCTCATCGAGGCACTGGACGACGACGCCGTCACGCCGGAGAGCCTGAAGGCTGCCGGCCTCGTCCACCACAAGGGCCTCGTCAAGGTCCTCGGTGGCGGTGAGCTGAATCGGGCGGTGCAGGTCTCTGCGCACGCCTTCTCCCGGTCTGCAAAGGCCGCGATCGAAGCGGCAGGTGGCAGCATCACGATCGTGCCGAAGCCATTCGGCGACCGCCGACCGCCTGCCAAGGGAAACGCACTCGCCAACCGCTAGGGTTTGCGGGGGGCCTCAGGCACTTCGGATCACTAACCGGCAGCTCCCTCGGGGCTCGCTTTGAGGAGAAGGAATGCTCGCAAGCCTGCGAAATATGGTTCGGGTCGCAGACCTGCGGAACAAGATCTTGTTCACCATCATGGTGATCGCGATTTACCAGCTCGGCATCAGCGTCCCCGTCCCGGGAATCGACTTCAGCAAGATCCTGGCCATCAACCCGAGCACGAGCCACACAGGCGTGGTCGGCTACCTGAGCTTGTTCGCCGGTACCGGCCTCTCCCGCGGTGCGGTTCTCGGGCTCGGCATCATGCCGTACATCACCTCCTCGATCATCATCCAGCTCCTAACCGGCGTGATCCCGAAGTTCACACAGTGGCGGGAGCAGGGCGCTGTCGGTCAGCGCAAGCTCACTCAGGCCACCCGCTACCTCACCGTTTCCCTCGCCATCATGCAGAGCGCCGGTCTCGTGTTCCTGTTCCACTCGGGCAAGCTCTTCTCGACAGGCGTCAGCCTCATCGACAACAAGTACTTCACGGCGCCCCACATCCTGTTCATGATCCTCGTGCTCACAGCCGGCACTGCCTTTGTCATGTGGCTCGGTGAGCTCATCACCCAGCGAGGGATCGGCAACGGCATGTCGATCCTCATCTTCTCGAACGTCATCAGCGCCATCCCGATCTACGGCCAGATCATCAAGAACGACAAAGGGTGGACGTTCCTCTCCGTCATCATCCTCATCTGCGTCGGCCTCCTCGTCGCCATCGTCTTCATGGAGCAGGGTCAGCGCAGGATTCCGGTGACGTTCGCCAAGCGCCTGCAGGGACGGCGCGTCTACCAGGGACAGAGCACCTACATACCGATGAAGGTCAACGCCGCCGGCGTCATCCCGATCATCTTCGCGAACTCGCTGCTGTACATCCCCGTGCTTCTCTCCAACGTCATCCCCATCTCAGGGTTCCGGTCCTGGGTCACCAACAACCTGCTGAACGCCACCGACGGCGTCTACCTGATCGTGTACGGGGTGTTCATCGTCATCTTCACGTTCTTCTACGTGCACGTGACGTTCGACCCCTACCAGCAGGCCGACCAGATACAAAAGCAGGGCGGTTACATCCCGGGCTTCCGTCCGGGCAGACCGACCGAGCGCTACCTTGCCCGCATCCTCAACCGACTGACCCTTCCTGGCAGCTTGTTCCTCGCCAGCGTGGCCCTCCTCCCGTCGGTGATCCTCGCCAGCGTGAAGATCACGACGATCCCGTTCTTCGGGACGACGCTGCTCATCTCCGTCGGGGTCGCCCTCGAGACGATGAAGCAGATCGACAGCCAGCTGATGATGCGCAACTACGAGGGCTTCCTGCAGTAGGTGATACCGGGCGGAAGGCTGGTCGTCCTCGGGAAGCAGGGGGCAGGAAAGGGGACGCAGTGCGTGCGGCTGTCGCACCACTACGTGATCCCGCACATCTCCACGGGCGACATGCTGAGAGGTGAGACCAAGGCCGGGTCCGAGCTGGGACTCGAGGCCAGGCAGTACATGACCGACGGCAAGCTCATCCCGGACGGGGTCGTCTTGAAGATGGTGGCCCAGCGGCTCGACCAGGACGATACGAGGACAAGGGGTTTCGTGCTCGACGGGTTTCCGCGGACCGTGGCACAGGCCGAGGGCCTCGACGACCTGCTCGACCCCGCGAGCCTCGACCTCGCCATCAACATCGTCGTGCCGACGCCGCTTGTCCTCCGTCGCCTCGCGAGCCGCCGGGTGTGCGAGGACTGCGCGGCGATCTACTCCACGGCGGCGCCTCCCAGGGTCGGCTGGATTTGCGACGTATGCGGTGGTGAGGTCATCCACAGGGAGGACGACACCGAGGCTGCCATCCACAAGCGGCTCGATCTCTACGAACAAGAAACCCAACCCCTCATCGCCTGGTACCGCATCGCCCGCAAGCTCGTCTCGATTTCGGGCGTCGGAGGTCCGGACGCCGTGTCGGACCGGCTCGTGGCGGCCGTCGACGACCACCGGTCCGTGGGGGCATTCGGCGTGCCCCTCCCCTCGTCCCGCACGGTCGACGAGAGCGATGCCGTCGACGACGAAGCCAGCCACGCCTGGCCCGTCACGGCAGGCCCAAGCGAGCGGTCCCCGGAGGAGCTTTCATGAGACGGAACTCCGAGGAACTGGCCAAGATGCGCAAGGCCGGAAGGGTCGTGGCGGAGATTCACGAGGAAACCCGGGCCGTCATCCGCCCGGGCGTCACGACCAGGCAGATCGACGCCGTCTCCCGAGCGGTGCTGGAGCGCCGTGGTGCCCGGTCGAATTTCCTCAACTATCACGGTTTTCCGGCGACAGTATGCACGTCCCCGAACGACATGATCGTGCACGGCATCCCTTCTGACCTGGTCCTCGAGGAGGGAGACATCATCTCGGTGGACTGCGGGGCGATCGTGGAGGGCTACCACGGCGATGCCGCCTATACGGCCGCGGTCGGCGAGGTCTCGGCTCAAGCTCGCCGGCTCATGGAAGTGACGGAGGCGAGCTTGTGGAGCGGGATCGAGCAGCTGCGTGACGGCAATCGCCTTCACGAGGTCGGGAGAGCCGTACAGGAGGTGGCCGAAGCCGCGGGCTATTCAGTCGTTCGCAACTACGTCGGCCACGCCATCGGCACGAAGATGCATGAGGAGCCCCAAGTCCCGAATTACTGGCCGGGCACGCCCGGCCCGCGGATCAAGGTCGGAAACGTTTTTGCGATAGAGCCGATGGTGAACGCCGGAACCCCCGATACCGTGGAGCTTACCGACGGCTGGAGCGTCGTCACGGCTGACGGGAAGCTCTCGGCGCACTTCGAGCACACGATCGCCGTCACCGACAACGGGCCGGAGGTGTTCACCGTCCCGTAATACGGCTATGCTGGTCCTGCCTCACGGCGCCCGCGTTCGCGCGGCCGCTCACGGTCTTGCGGTAGCCCTCGATCTTGTGGGGTGACTGCCGCGCGTGAACAAATCACTACCGACGATCCCGGGAGGGTCACCTGCCAAAGCCCAAAGAGGATGCGATCGTGCTCGAAGGCACCGTCGTCGAGCCACTGCCGAATGCGATGTTCCGCGTCGAACTCGAGAACGGGCACAAGGTGCTCGCTCATAGCTCGGGCAAGATGAGGATGCACCGGATCCGAATCCTTCCGGGTGACAAGGTCCAGGTGGAGATCACGCCGTATGACCTCAACCGAGGTCGGATCACCTACCGGTACAAGTAGTCGGATCGAGGCACCGGCCGGCCGGCGCCCTTACTGACAAGGACGTCACGAACGAGGGCGCTACTGCGGTGCGCCCGGCTGGCAGACAGGGCAGTTGCGCCGGTGAGAGCAGGTTGGGGAGCCGGTAGAGCAGGGTACGGACGAGAAGAGACTGGGACAGGACGACAAAGGGACAAAGGGACAAAGGTGAAGGTGCGACCGAGCGTCAAAGTGATGTGTGAGAAGTGCAAGGTGATCAGGCGCCACGGCGTCGTCAAGGTCATCTGCGAGAACCCGCGCCACAAGCAGCGTCAGGGCTGATCGATGGCGCGCATCTCCGGAGTCGACATCCCCCGCGAGAAGCGGCTCGAGGTGTCGCTCACATACGTCTACGGGATAGGGCGGACGACCGCCCAGCAGGTCTGCGACGCCACGGGGATCGACTCGGGCACTCGCGTACGCGAACTGACCGACGAAGAGGTCGCCAGGCTGCGCGCCCACATCGACGCCAACCTGAAAGTCGAAGGTGATCTTCGCCGCGACGTCGCCCAGGACATCAAGCGCAAGATGGAGATCGGGTGCTACCAGGGCATCCGCCACCGCCGTGGGCTACCTGTCCACGGTCAGCGGACGCACACCAACGCCCGCACCCGCAAAGGCCCGAAGAAGACAGTGGCCGGAAAGAAGAAGGTACGTAAGCACTGATGGCCAAGACCACGAAGCCAGGCGGCCGCAGGCCGAGGCGCCGCGAACGCAAGAACGTCACCTACGGCGTCGCCCACATCAAGAGCTCGTTCAACAACACCATCGTGGCCATCTCCGACCAGGAGGGCAACATCATCTCCTGGGCTTCGGCGGGCAACGTCGGGTTCAAAGGATCCCGAAAGTCGACGCCGTTCGCTGCCCAGATGGCAGCCGAGCAGTGCGGCAAGCGTGCCATGGAGCACGGTGTACGCCGCGTCGACGTGCTCGTCCGTGGCCCCGGCTCAGGCCGTGAGACGGCCATCCGATCGCTTTCGACCGTCGGCATCGAGGTCGTCGGCATCAAGGACGTCACCCCCATCCCGCACAACGGCTGCCGCCCGAAGAAGCGGCGCCGGGTCTAAGCGTCGAGTTCGAGGAGCCCACCACACCCATGGCCCGCTACACCGGTCCCGTCTGCCGCCTCTGCCGGCGCGACAAGACGAAGCTCTATTTGAAGGGCGCGAAGTGCGACACGATCCGCTGCCCTGTGGAGCGCCGCCCCAACCCGCCGGGCGAGCACGGGCGCGACCGCCTGCGCCAGGGCTCGGAGTACAACACCCAGCTACGCGAAAAGCAGAAGACCCGGCGGATCTACGGAGTGCTCGAGAAGCAGTTCGCGAACACCTACGAGGAAGCGAACCGCCAGGGCGGGATTACCGGAGAGAATCTCCTGCGAATGCTCGAGCTCCGCCTCGACAACATCGCGTTCCGGGCAGGCTGGGGTGCGAGCCGGAACCAGGCTCGCCAGTTCGTTCGCCACGGCCACGTGCGCGTGAACGGCAAGCGCGTCACGATCCCGAGCTACCGGGTGCGCCAGTCCGACGTGATTCAGCTCGGCGAGAAGGCCCAGGACTTCATCGTCATCCGGCACAACCAGGACACCCTCGACCGCCGGCCGCCGGCCTGGCTGGAGGTGGGCGACGGGGGCAATTCCGTGCGTGTCCTCGCCGTGCCGCTCCGCGAGCAGATCGATACCCAGGTACGAGAGCAGCTCATCGTCGAGCTCTACTCGAAATAGCACGCCCCACAGTCACCGCAACCACGTACGTACTGCATCACAGCCGTCTAAGGAGCCAACTACCCAATGCTCATCATTCAGCGACCGACCGTCGAGCCGCTCGGCGAGTCCGACCAGCTCCGGCAGCGCTTCGCCATCGGGCCGCTCGACCCGGGTTTCGGCCGCACGCTCGGCGCCTCGCTGCGTCGCACACTTTTGTCGTCCATCCCGGGCGCAGCCGTCACCCAGGTCCGATTCGACGATGCGTTGCACGAGTTCACGTACCTGCAGGGAGTGAAGGAGGACGTGAGCGACATCATCTTGAATCTGAAGGACCTCGTCCTCCACAGCGAGTCCGACGAGCCGGTGACGATGCGGGTTGACGTGAGGGGTCCCGCCGACGTGACCGGCGCCGACCTCAAGATCACTGCAGACATCGAGGTGTTGAACCCCGACCTGCACCTTGCAACCGTGAACGCCAAAGGGCGGCTCGCGATGGACGTGACGGTCGAGCGCGGCAAGGGCTATGTCGCCGCCGAGCGCAAGCAGACGTCATCCACCATCGGTGTCATCCCCGTGGATGCCATCTACTCGCCGGTGCGACGCGTGGCCTTCGACGTCGAGCCCACCCGAGTGGAAGTGTCCACGGATTATGACCGCCTTGTGCTCGATATCGAGACCGACGGCTCCATCAGCCCGCGTGACGCACTGGCCTCCGCCGGCCAGACCCTGCGCTCGTTGCTCGGCCTCGTCGCCGAGCTGGCTGACGAAGGGTACGGACTCGAGCTCGGTGACGTCGGCTCGTTGACCACGGGTTCCCCGGATCTCGATCTTCCGATCGAGGACCTGGACCTGTCCGAGAGACCGCGCAACTGCCTGAAGCGCGCACAGATCAACACCGTCGGCGAGCTGATCTTGCGCACGCCCGACGAGCTCCTCTCCATCACGAACTTCGGCCAGAAGTCTCTCGACGAGGTGCTCGTGCGCCTCGACGAGCGCGGACTGGCCCTGCGAGAGGGGGCGGGCTGAGTGCCAGCAGCTCCGCGAAAGTCGAGGCGGTTCGGCGGCGACGCCGCCCACCAGAAGGCAATGATGGGCAACCTCGTCGCCTCGCTCATCGCCACCTACCCGTCGAAGAACAAGGGTTTCGTCACGACCGAGGCGAAGGCGAAGGCGCTTCGTCCCGTGGCCGAGAAGATGATCACGAAGGCCATCAAGGGCGACATGCACAGCTATCGCCAGGTCATAGCGTTCATCCGTGACGAGGACATGGCCCATGTCCTTTTCCACGAGATCGCCCCACTCTACGAGGACCGCCCCGGCGGCTACCTGCGAATTCTCAAGCTCGGCCCGCGCCCGGGGGACAAAGCCCCCATGGCGCAGGTCCAGTGGGTGTGAGGCTGTTCGACCCCAACGACATCGGTCCGAGCACGGCGGAGGCTGAGCCGGAACCGGAACCGGAACCGGAGGAGCCGGACGCCCCTGCGCCGGCGGTACCCGAACTCCGAGCGGCGGCCCCTACGGGGCCGCTTTGCCGCATCAGGCTCCTCGTCGCATATGACGGGGCGCCGTTCCACGGTTTCGCCTTCCAGCCGGGCCAACCCACCGTCGCCGGCAGGCTTACCGAGGTGCTGGAGCGAGTGGCCGGGCACGCCGTCACGCTGACCTGCGCTGGGCGCACGGACTCCGGCGTGCATGCCGGCGGGCAGGTCGTGCACGCGGACGTGGCGGAGGGTTTCTTCGAGGCCTTCGCGGATCGCGAACGCCTGATCCGTTCGCTCACCCACCAGGTCGCTCCCGAGGTCGCCGTGCTGGACGTCCAGCGGGCACCGGACTGCTTCGATGCCCGGCGCTCGGCGCTGTCGAGGCGGTACCGGTACCTGCTGCTCCGCTCCACGGGGCCGAACCCGTTGTGGCGCCACATGACGTGGCACGTGCCGGGACCTCTCGATGTCCCCGCCATGCGGCTTGCGGCGGACACCCTCCTCGGTGAGCGCGACTTCTCCGCCTTCTGTCGCCGGCCCCCTGACGGCGGCTCGTTGGTGCGGCGGGTCATGCACGCGGCCGTCGTCCCGGAACCGGAGCATCACCTGCTCCGCTTCGAGATCGAAGCGAACGCCTTCTGTCATCAGATGGTGCGGTCGATCGTGGGGGCGATCGTGTCCGTCGGCGAGGGCCGGCTGACAGCGGCGGCTGTGCTCGAGATGCTGAGGTCCGGCGACCGCTCGCGTGGATCCCGCCTCGCGCCGCCCGGCGGGCTTTGCCTCGAGTCCGTCCGCTACCCGCCCGACCTCGTGCCCGGAGGGGTCTGGTTGCCGCCCAACGGCTCATCCTCGGAGAACCGGGCCGCTCCGTAACGACCCTCGGTCGTCGCCGGCGTTGGGTACTATCGAACGAACGTTCGGCGAGCGGGGAGGCTGGCGTCGCCGCGCTCGATCAGGGACGAATACGAGTCCTAGAGGCCGGCGGGAGCGTTCTGGCGACCTAGAGGGACGTAAACCCACACGTTTACGTCACCCGTGGGTCGCCAGAATGGATATCCGGCGTGCCGGCCACGAAACACCACGAAATGAGGGTCACTCCGAGCTGGGATCGCCGGCAACGAGCCGGGCCGGCCGACGAACGGTCTGCCGGGGAGCGCCGGTACGGGCCCTGGCCGCAGCAGCAATCGGGGCAGAAGCGATCCCGTGCCCGGTTGCCTCCGGGGTCGGCGGCGCCTATTCTTTAGCGAGACGGCGCGCGCCGCTATTCGGGTGCGCGCCCCGGTTCTGGGCAGAGATAACTGCTGAGCCGCAGGCAGCTCGCAGCCGCGGGTCGTCCCGAGTAACTGAGCAAGGAAGATTGGTGCGTACGTACTCCACAAAACCGAGCGAGATCGAGCGCGTCTGGTTCGTCGTCGACGCAGAGGACATGGTTCTCGGCCGTGTGGCGACTGAGGTCGCCCGCATCCTTCGCGGCAAGCACCAGCCCATCTTCTCGCCTCACCTCGACACCGGTGACCATGTCATCGTCGTGAATACCGCCAAGGTCGTGCTCAGCGCGAACAAGGGCGACCAGTCCTTCCACTACCGGCACAGCGGCTACCCCGGCAGCCTGCGGAAGACCAGCTATGGCGAGCTCCTGCGAACAAGACCCGAGGAGCTGATGCGCGGTGCCGTCCGCGGCATGCTTCCGAAAGGCACTCTCGGCCGCAAGATGCTGACCAAGCTCAAGGTGTACGCCGGCCCCGAGCATCCTCATGCCGCGCAGATGCCGAAGCCCCTCGAGCTCCCCGCGAGCGCCCGGAGGGCATCGTGAGCTGGGGTTCCGGCGTCCGACGCGCCCCTGATGTACACGACTCGAAGGAGAGGTTCACCAGCTGATGCCGAAGCCGCTCGTCCAGGCGACTGGACGCCGCAAGCAAGCAGTGGCGCGCGTTCGCTTCCGCCCCGGTCAGGGCGCCATCAAGATCAACCGGCGGGAATTCGAGGACTATTTCCCGTCGGCGACGTCCCGGATGCTCGCTTCCGAGCCACTGCGGCTCACGAGCAAAGCCGAGGAGTTCGACATCGACGCGACGATCGACGGTGGCGGCCTCTCCGGTCAGGCGGGGGCCTTGCGGCTCGGCATCGCCCGCGGCCTGATCGAGTTGGATCCGGAGCTGCGACCGAGCCTCAAGAAGGCAGGCATGCTCACCCGCGATGCCCGTGAGAAGGAGAGCAAGAAGTACGGCTTGAAGAAGGCTCGCAAGGCACCCCAGTACTCGAAGCGCTGAGGCAGGCGGTGCTGCGTTTCGGCACCGACGGGATCCGCGGAGTCGCCAACAGCGAGGTCACTCCCGAGATCGCCCTCGCCCTCGGGAGGGCGGCTGCTCGCCATCTCGAGGGGTCACCCTGGCTCCTCGGGCGCGACACTCGCCGCTCAGGACCCATGCTGCTCGCCGCACTGGCGGCAGGGCTCGCCTCCGAGGGCCGGGACGTCATCGACACCGGCGTGATCCCCACTCCGGGTCTCGCCTGGCTGGCGGCGGAGCGGGGGGTCCCGGCGGCGATGATCTCGGCATCGCACAACCCGTTCGGTGACAACGGCATCAAGCTCTTCGGCGCCGGCGGGACGAAGCTGTCAGTCGCCGATGAGCTGGCGATCCAGGACGGTCTTGCGCTCGCTCTCTCGACGGGCGGGGGCGGCGGGACGGTCGTCGGTTCGATCTCGAGCGACGCTGGCACGCTGGCCTCCTACGTCGATCGCCTCTGTATGGTCGTGGCGGGCGCGGCGGGGTACGAGGGGCGCGTCGTCATCGACTGCGCCAACGGTGCCGCCAGCGCTGTGGCGCCGAAGGTGCTCGAACGTCTCGGCATCCGTCACGTCGTCATCTCGGCCTCGCCCGATGGCCTGAACATCAACGCCGGCTGCGGCTCGACTCATCTCGGTGCGCTCGTGGCGGAAGTGCTGAGCTCAGAGGCCGACCTCGGCGTGGCCTTCGACGGGGACGCCGACCGCATGCTGGCGGTCGATCACGCCGGCGAGGTCATCGACGGTGACCAGCTGATTGCCATGTTCGCTGCCGACCTTCACGACCTCGGGCGCCTCGATGGCGACCATGTCGTCGTCACTGTGCTCTCGAACCTCGGGCTGCGCCTTTCCCTCACCGCTCGTGGCGTCTCGGTCATAGAAACCCCAGTCGGTGACCGCCACGTCGCCGACGCCCTCGAGACCGGTGGTTTCGTGCTCGGGGGGGAGCAGTCCGGCCACCTCATCTTCCGCGAGCATGCCGCCACCGGAGACGGCGTCCTCACCGCATTGAAGCTGCTCGAGCTGCTGGCGCGTCGCGGCTCGTCGCTCGCCGATCTGGCAGCAGCCTCCATGAAGCGCCTGCCGCAGTTGATGGTCAATGTGCCCGTACGCGACCGTTCCCGTCTCGAGGCGGCTTCCGCCGTCTGGGTTGAGGTGTCCGCCGTGGAAGCCGAGCTCGGCCCGAGCGGGCGCGTTGTCCTCAGGCCGAGTGGGACAGAGCCGACCGTTCGCGTGATGGTGGAGGCACCGACGATCGAGGAAGTGGACCGATACGTGAAACGCCTCGCCGCCGTCGTGGAGCGCGAGCTCGCCTGACCGCTCGGTTGGCACCGCAAGGAGCCCAGGTAGCCTTGCGCGCATGTGCGGAATCATCGGAGTCACCGGCTCGGGGGATCCTCTTCGCCTGATTCTCGACGGTCTCACCCTCCTCGAGTACCGGGGATACGACTCGGCTGGTGTCGTGCTCGTTGCGGGGGCACCGTCGGGCGTGCCGGATGGGGCCGGCCATTCTCAGGCATCCGATTCTCGGGCCTCCGATTCTGGGGCCTCCGATTCTGGGGCCTCCGAAGCGACGCCGGGTTCGCCGTGGCTGTGGCTCCGGCGCTCCGCCGTCCGGGCCGAGTCGATCTCCGAGCTCGAGCGGTTCGTCCCGACAGCTCCCGTGGCGAGCGCCGGGATCGGACACACCCGCTGGGCGACGCACGGAGCACCCACCGAGCAGAACGCCCATCCTCACCTCGACTGCGCCGGTCGCGTGGCCGTGGTTCACAACGGGATCATCGAGAACCACCGGGAGCTCGCTGCGAAGCTCGACGCCGAAGGGCACACCCGCAGGTCGGTGACCGACAGCGAGGTGATCGTCCACCTCGTCGAAGCCGAGCTTGCCGATGGAGCGAGCCTCTTCGAGGCCGTCCAGCGCTGCGTGCCGACGCTGCGCGGCGACTATGCGCTCGCCTTCATGTCCGCCGACGAGCCCGAAGTGCTCGTCGCAACGCGCCGGACCTCTCCACTCATCGTCGGGCGCACCGACGCGCTCGGACTCGTTGCTTCGGACATCTCCGCTGTTCTCGGCACGACACGGGATCTCTACGCGCTCGCAGACGACGAGGTTGCCGAGATCCGGCCCGGCATCATCCGCGTCGTGAACGCTTCCGGTGCTCGGGTGGAGCCGGCGCCCGTACGCGTGTCGTGGGGCGTGCGCGCGGCGCGTAGGGACGGTTTCGAGGATTTCATGTCGAAGGAGATCCACGAGCAGCCCCGGGCGCTGGCGGACACCCTCATCGGGCGCATCCTTCCCGAGGGCACGACGGAGCTCGAGGAGCTGGTGATCCCGCCCGCCGAGCTCGGCGCCCTCGAGCGGGTCGTCATCATCGCCTGCGGCTCCAGCTATCACGCCGGTCTGGTCGGACGGGCGGCC
>Ga0182024_10020151_pt1 | contig 12211 bp, 7 predicted proteins | sample P32metaG_FD_120480 | JGI IMG/M metagenome (GOLD analysis project Ga0182024, IMG submission 120480) | Permafrost microbial communities from Stordalen Mire, Sweden - P3-2 metaG (Illumina Assembly) | ecosystem: Environmental > Terrestrial > Soil > Wetlands > Permafrost | place: Sweden: Stordalen...
GGCGGTGGGCAGTCGCTCGCCGTCCCCTCACTATTTTACCCCGCGTCCGATGACGTATTCTTTATATTAAGACGTAGCTGCCGGATCGGCGGCCGATATTGCCGAATGCGGCTCGCGAGCCATATGTTTCGAAGCGGAACGCCGCTTGCGGGTTCCCCAACCACGGCCAGACCATGCGCCTTCTCATCATCGAGGACGACCGTGACGCCGCCGATTATCTGGTTAAGGCGTTCCGCGAAGTCGGCCATATCGCGGATCAGGCCACTGACGGCGAGGAAGGGCAGGCACTCGCGCTTGACGGCCAATATGACGTGTTGATCATCGACCGCATGCTGCCGAAGCGTGACGGCCTGTCCGTCATCAGCACGTTGCGCAGCAAATCGGTGGAAACGCCGGTGCTCATCCTCTCCGCGCTGGGCCAAGTCGACGATCGCGTTAAAGGCCTGCGAACCGGCGGTGACGATTATCTGGCGAAGCCCTACGCGTTCTCAGAGCTATTGGCGCGCGTCGAGGCGCTTGCGCGCCGGCCGGGAAAGCGCGGCGAGGAGACCGTCTATCGCGTCGGCGATCTCGAACTGAACCGGCTGTCGCACGAGGTCAGCCGCGCCGGCCAGGAGTTGCAACTGCAGCCGCGCGAATTCCGCTTGCTCGAATATCTGATGAGGCATGCCGGCCAGGTCGTTACCCGCACCATGCTTCTGGAAAACGTCTGGGACTATCATTTCGATCCGCAAACCAACGTGATCGATGTGCATATTTCGCGGCTGCGGTCCAAGATCGACAAGGGCTTCGCACAGCCGCTTCTGCACACCGTGCGCGGCGCGGGCTATATGATCCGCGACGGCGCGCGGTAATGTCGTGGCACGCTTAAGTCGGCATTTGCGGTCGGCCGATTGCGCCGCAGGCGAACAACGCTTCGATCCTTTGCGCCGCCACGCCCCAGTTCGTGAGCGCGGATCGTGTTCCTTCGCCGAGCGGCTGTACCGGGGTCGGTGGCCCGGCCGGGGTACGGCTGAACCGCGGCGCGGGAGTGGGCTGCACCACGCCGTCCAGTTCGACGAAAGAACTTCGCGCCGCGTTGTGCGGATGCATCGGGGCTTCGGCCATGGTCAGGACCGGCGCAAAGCAAGCGTCGCTGCCCTCAAGAATTCTGCACCATTCGTCCCGGGTGCGTGTCTTGAAAAGGTCTTCGAGTTTGCCGCGCAGCTCCGCGCTGTCATCAGCGGCATCGGTCAGGCCGATCCGTTCGAACAGCAACTTGCGGAATTTCAGTTCGAGCGGTGCGATCGAGACAAATTTTCCGTCAGCGCATTCGTAGACCTCGTAAGTCGGCGATCCGGAATCGAGACGATTTTTCCCTCTTTCGACTGTATGTATTCCAGCGGCATAAAGGCCATACATCGCGGTCATCAGCGAAGCGACGCCGTCTATCATCGCGGCGTCGACGACCTGGCCGGTGCCGGATCGCCGCGCCTCGATCATGGCGCAGGCCATGCCGAACGCGAGATAGAGCGCACCCCCACCGTAGTCGCCGATGAGGTTGAGCGGCGGCGTCGGCTTGGTGCCATCCCGGCCTATTGCTGCGAGTGCACCGGTCAAGGCGATGTAGTTGAGGTCGTGACCCGCAGCCTGCGCCAGCGGGCCGGTTTGGCCCCAGCCGGTGATGCGACCGTAGACCAATCGCGGGTTTCGTTGCAGCACTGGCTCAGGCCCGAGCCCAAGACGTTCCATCGTGCCGGGTCGGAAGCCCTCGATCAGTGCATCAGCGTCGGCAAGCAGATCCAACGCCAAGGCAAGCCCCTCCGGATGCTTCAGGTCGACGGAGACCGATGGCCGCGAGCGCAGGGTCAGGTCGAAGCGCGGCGGTTTGGCGATGCCGAGCCCGCTCGGCAGAGTTCGATCGATACGGATGACGCTGGCGCCGAGGTCGGCGAAGAGCATTGCCGCCATCGGCCCCGGTCCTATGCCGGCAAATTCGACGATGCGCACGCCCGCCAGCGGTCCCATTTCCTGCCCCCAGATCGGCGTCCGTCCCGGCAACGAGGCGCCATTACGGATTGTGCCTATCTTGTTGGAAACAGCAAAAGCCTATTTCATGAGCGAACTCGTTGCGGCTCAACCGGGAGTTCGCCATGACATCGAGCAATGCGGCGCCGTTTATCGCCGCCCGCGACCTTTTACTCCGCCACCGCGAAGACTACGCCACTGCGTACCGCGACTTCACTTGGCCGAAACTCGATCGATTCAACTGGGCGCTCGACTATTTCGACGAGATGGCGCGCGGCAACATGCAACCGGCGCTGTGGCTCACTGAGGAGGATGCCGGCGACACCAAACTCTCCTTTGCTCAATTGAGCGAGCGATCGAACCGTATCGCCAATTATTTCCGTGAAATTGGAGTCCGCCGTGGTGACCGCGTTCTGCTGATGCTCGGCAACGTCGTTGCGCTATGGGAGTGTATGCTGGCGGCGATGAAGCTCGGCGCAGTGATCATACCGGCGACCACATTGCTCAACAGGAACGATCTGCTAGACCGCTTCACGCGTGGGCGCGTCCGCCATGTTATCGCCGGCACAGACGCCGCGGCGAAGTTTGCCGATCTGCCGGGGGATTATTCGCGGATCGTCGTCGGCAAACCATTGGCAGACTGGCTGCCTCTCGACGATGCCCGTGCGGAGCCCGCGGCATTTAAGCCGGACGGCGAGACGCACGCCGACGACCCGATGTTGCTCTATTTCACATCCGGTACAACTGCGACGCCGAAGCTGGTGCTGCATAGCCATCAGAGCTATCCCGTCGGGCATCTTTCGACGATGTACTGGCTCGGCGTCCGCCCCGGCGACGTGCACATGAATATTTCATCTCCGGGCTGGGCCAAGCACGCCTGGAGCTGCTTCTTCGCGCCCTGGAACGCGCAGGCTACGATCTTCATCGCCAACCAAAAGCGCTTCAATGCGCACGGTCTGCTCGACACCATTGTTCGCTGCGGCGTCACAACATTCTGCGCGCCGCCGACGGTGTGGCGCATGCTGATTCAGGAGAATCTCGGCGACTGGAAAATACATATGCGCGAACTTATCGGCGCTGGCGAGCCGCTTAATCCGGAAGTTATAGAACGGGTGAAATCGGCGTGGGGCCTTACCATTCGCGACGGCTATGGCCAGACCGAAACGACCGCACTGGTTGGCAATACACCCGGCCAGAAGGTCAAGCCCGGCTCGATGGGCAGGCCGCTTCCGGGCTATGGCGTTGCGCTGTTCGATGCCAACGACAAGCCGCAGCAGGAGGGCGAGATATGCCTGACGCTCGAGCCGCGGCCGATCGGCTTGATGCAAGGCTATCAGGCCGAAGATGGCGGCGTGCGCGCGATCGCCGATGCGGTCTATCGCACGGGTGACGTCGCTTCGCTCGACAACGACGGTTACCTGACTTACGTCGGCCGCGCCGATGACGTGTTCAAATCCTCGGACTATCGGATCAGTCCTTTCGAACTTGAAAGCGTACTGATCGAGCATCCGGCGGTGGCCGAGGCGGCGGTGGTTCCGTCGCCCGATGCGATGCGGCTTGCGGTGCCCAAGGCGTTTCTGGCGCTCGCTCCCGGCCATGCTGCCGACCGCGCCACCGCGCTGTCGATTTTCCAGCACTGCCGCGAGGCGCTGGCGCCGTTCAAGCGGGTGCGCCGACTTGAGTTTGCCGACCTGCCGAAGACGATCTCCGGTAAGATCAGGCGGGTGGAATTGCGACGCGCGGAAGCGCTAAACCAGCGGGGCGGCGACAAACGTGCGTCACTCGAATTCTGGGAGGACGATTTCTCGGAGAGTGAGATCGGCGCAAGAGCTCAAGCAAGAGCTGAAAGATAATGATCAGTGGCTGCGCTCGGTAAACTGCTTCGCACGACGGCGTTCCGGTTGACGCTCGTCTATCTGCTGATTTTCATTATTTTCGCGGCAACGCTGCTGGGCTACTTTGCGCTCAATACGCGCCGCCTGATCACTGAGCAGATCACGGCAACGGTCAATTCTGAGATCAGCGGCTTGAGCGAGCAATATACTCAGGGCGGCATTAGGCGGTTGGTCATCGTCGTCGACTTGCGCTCGCGGCGTCCGGGTTCGAGCCTTTATCTGGTCACGACGGCGACCGGGGAGGGCCTCGCCGGTAACGTTGGCTCGCTCGAGCCTGGCGTGCTCGACCATCCCGGATGGCTCGAAACCAACTATCGCCGGCTTGAAGCGCCGGAGGGCAGCGAGCACCGCGCGCTGGTGCAGGTTGTGCAACTTCCCGGCGGCTTCCGTCTCCTGGTCGGCCGCGATCTAGAGGAGCGCGAGCGGCTGTTCGGCATCATAGCCAATGCCGGGCAATGGTCGTTAGCGCTAGTCATCGTGCTCGGGCTGGCCGGCGGTTTCTTCGTCAGTCGACGCGTCCTCAGCCGCATCGACGCCATGACCGAAAAGGCGCAAGTGATTATGGCGGGCGATCTTTCCGGCCGACTGCCGATTGCCGGCACCGGCGATGAGCTCGACCGGCTTGCCGATCATCTCAACGCGATGCTCGAGCGCATTGAAGCGCTGATGCGTGGGTTGAAGGAAGTCTCCGACAATATTGCGCATGATCTCAAGACGCCGTTGACGCGGCTACGTAATCGCTGCGAAGAGGCGCTGCGCGGGGCCACGACGACCGCTGAATATCGTGCCGTGCTCGAAGCCACAATCGGGGAATCCGATGAACTGATCCGCACCTTCGATGCTCTGTTGATGATCGCGCGTGCCGAATCCGGGCAGGCGCGCGACAACATGACGGATTTCGACGCCGCCGAGATCGCCCGCGACGTTACCGAGTTGTACGAGCCGCTGGCAGACGAGAAGGGGCTCGCGCTCACGGTAGATGCTCCGGCCGCCGCTCCGGTTCGCGGCAATCGCGAACTAGTCGGACAGGCACTGGCGAACCTGGTCGATAACGCCATCAAATATGCCGAGCCGAACGGCAAGGTCAATGGCGAGCCCACGGAAATTGTCGTGCGCGCTGACAACGACGGCGAGCGCATCATGCTCAGCGTCGCCGACCGCGGGCCTGGCATACCCGAAGCCGACCGGGGCCGGGTCGTCGAACGTTTCGTGCGTCTCGAGCAAAGCCGCTCGAAGCCGGGCTCGGGTCTTGGCTTGAGTCTCGCCTCCGCCGTGGCGCGGCTGCATGGCGGTGAATTGAAACTCGAGGATAATCATCCGGGGTTGCGCAGCACGATTGCGCTGCCACGCGCTGGTCCGGCGGGTGCGGGATGACTCGGCCCGCGATTGGGAAGCGGGCAGGGAAGCACGGCGATGAATCGGCGCTGATCGCGCGGCTTGGTGGCGCGCTTCCGGTATCGTCTCCGGCAGCGCACGCGGCCGTCACGGAATGGCTCGCCAGCATCAAGAAAAGCGCCTCCGGCAAATCGCTCGTATCGCTTCGCACCAAACATCCGGCTTTTTCCCGCCTGCTCGATGGCATTGCCGTTGCTGCACCGTATTTATGGGATCTGATCCGCGCCGATGCGGCAAGGTTCCTACGCCTGCTGACTTGCCAGCCCGAACGCGAGCTAGCTGCGGTCTTGGCGACGGCGCGACGCAATTCCGGCGCGGCCCGGACACCGGAAACGGTGATGCGCGACTTGCGCCGCATGAAAGCCGACGCCGCGCTGCTCATCGCACTTGCCGATATTGGTGGAGTTTGGCCGGTACCGCGCGTTACCCGCGCGCTAACCGATGTGGCTGGAACGGCGCTGCACGCAGCTGTGCATTATCTTCTGCGCGATTCCATTCGGCGTCGCCAGCTCAAGCCCGATGACAAAAGCAAGCCTGAGCAAAGCTCCGGCTACATCGTGCTGGCAATGGGCAAGATGGGTGGCGGTGAGCTCAACTACTCGAGCGACATCGATCTTATGGTGTTCTTCGATCCGGCCGCGGCGAAACTGGCGGAAGGGATCGAGCCGCAGGAGTTTTATGTGCGTCTGACGCGCGATCTGGTGAAGCTTCTTCAGAAGCGCACGCCAGATGGCTACGTTTTTAGGGTCGATCTGCGGCTGCGGCCCGATCCGTCCTCGACCCAAGTTGCCGTTTCTACGGGGGCGGCGCTCGACTACTACGAGGGCCGCGGCCAAAGCTGGGAGCGCGCCGCGCTGATCAAGGCGCGTCCGTGTGCCGGCGACCTTGCCGCCGGCGAAAAGTTGCTCCGCGATCTGTCGCCGTTCGTCTGGCGCAAATATCTCGATTACTCGACCGTAGCCGATGTCCACGCGATGAAGCAGCAAATTCATGCTTATCGCGGCCATGGTGAGGTCGCAGTCGAAGGCCATAACATCAAGCTTGGCCGGGGCGGCATCCGTGAGATCGAGTTTTTTGCGCAGACCCAGCAGCTCATCGCCGGCGGCCGTCATCCGGAATTGCGCGGCCGCGAAACGGTCGAGACGCTCACCGCGCTCGCCGCCGGCGGTTGGATCGATCCCGACGCGCGTGATGCGCTGACTGCCGCGTATTATTTCCTGCGCCGGGTCGAGCACCGCTTGCAGATGATAGCCGATGAGCAAATCCATACACTACCGGCCGATCCGCACGCGCTGGATCGTTTTGCGAAATTTCTCGGCTGCAAGGACCGCGACGATTTTGCGCGGCAGCTTCTGGCGCATCTGCACAAGGTCGAGCAGCATTACGTGAAGCTGTTCGAAAGCGCGCCGGCTCTGCTGGCACAGCAACAGCATCTATCGTTCGGCTTACCGGAGAAGGAGCACGAGACGCTCGATCGCTTGGCGCTCATGGGCTTTGGGCAACCGCAGGGGGTTGTGGCCGCCGTGCGCCGCTGGCGGGCCGGTCAATACCGGGCGCTGCGCGGCGAGCAGGCGCGAGAATTTCTGCTTGAACTTATTCCGCTCATCATCGAGCAATTCTCGCGCGCCGAGCATCCGGATGCGGCTTTCGCCGCCTTCGATAAATTCCTCGCCGGGTTGCGCGCGGGTGGGCGTTTCTTGTCGCTGTTGCGGCAAAATCCGGAGCTTATCCGTTTTGTCGCCCTGATCCTCGGCGTCGCGCCGCGGCTTGCCGATATCCTTGCGCAAAATCCGCACCTGGCCGATCCGCTGATCGATCCGACTTTCTTCGGCTCGCTGCCGGACGAGGCAAAGCTGGAAGTCGAACTTGCCCGCACACTCGGCGAGACGCACGGTTATGAGGATGTGCTCGATGCAATTCGGCTGTTCGGCCAGGAACATATGTTCCTGATCGGCGCGCGGATTCTTTCGGGATCGGTATCGGCCGAGGCCGCCGGCGAGGTTTTCGCACGGCTCGCCGACGTGCTGATTCGAGCCGTGCATCGTAAAGTGGAGGAGGATTTTGCCAGGAAGCATGGCCGTTTACGCGGCCAGGAAACCGCGATCCTTGCGCTTGGCCGGCTCGGCGCCAGGGAAATGACGGCCAATTCTGATCTCGACCTGATCGTGATTTACGACTTCGATGCGAAGCACCCGAATTCCGACGGCAAGCAGCCGCTCTACGGTGCGCAATATTTCGCGCGACTGACACAGCGCCTGATCGGCGCGCTCACGGTGCAGACCAATTATGGTGTGCTGTATCAGGTCGATATGCGGCTGCGGCCGTCAGGCCGTTCCGGGCCGCTGGCGACCCAGATCGGTGGTTTCGAGAACTATCAGGAGCGCGAGGCCTGGACTTGGGAGCATATGGCACTGACGCGTGCGCGGGTGGTTTCAGGCTCGGCGGGATTTTCCGCGCGCATTGAAGCGATCATTCGCGCCGTGCTGTGCCGCAAGCGCGACATCCGCGCTATCGCTGCCGACGTGGTCGAGATGCGTCGCGCGATCGCCAAAGAGAAGGGTGACGCCAATCCATGGGATCTCAAATACGCCGACGGCGGTCTCGTCGATATCGAGTTCATTGCGCAGTATCTACAGCTTGTGCACGCCGCAACGGCGCCGGAAATCCTGGACACCACGACGGCCCGCACGCTGGAGAAGGCTACGCGCTTCAGTTTACTCGCGCGGGAGGACGCCGAGGTGCTGCGACCCGCCGTGCGTTTGTTTCACGATCTTACGCAAGTGCTGCGGCTTTGCTTGCCCGGCGCCTTTGATCCAAAAACGGCGAGCGCCGGCGTGCTTGTACTCCTCGCGCGCGCAGCCGACTTGCCGGATTTTCCTGCGCTTCAGGCGCACGTCGGAGAAACGCAGCGTCAGGTGCGTACCTGTTTTGTGCGAATTCTGGGCACCGCACCCTAGCCGGACTTCGGCGTGGCCTGATGCGCTTCGGTCGGGCCGTTTGCTTTGCGCCATGCGCCGAAACCGCCTTTGATATGGGCGACCGGTCGCATTCCCATGCGGTGCGCCGTCTGCCCGGCCAGCGCCGAGCGCCAGCCGCCGGCGCAGAAAAATACGAAACGCTTGTCCGCGGCGAAAATTGGCTTGTGGTAGGGGCTTTCCGGATCGATCCAGAATTCCAGCATGCCGCGCGGACAGTGAACGGCGCCGGGCATGCGGCCTTCACGCTCGAGTTCGCGAATGTCGCGAAGATCGACAAAAACCGTATCGTCGCGGCCATGAAGAGCGATGGCGTCTTCGGCCGTGAGTGTCTCGATCTCGCGCTCGGCGTCGTCGACCAGCGCGCGAAATCCGGTGGTGATTTTTTGCGGCATGAGGTTCCCCGGAGCTGCACTTGCCGCAATACTAGACCAGTGTCGCGTGGCCGTCCGCAAGGGCAGGGGAATCACGCGTCGCGCGCTCTGCCTCAATCGGCAGGCGAACCACAACCATCGTGCCTTTGCCGAGCGTGGAGCGGATGCGCATGGCGCCGCCATGCATTTCGACAAGCGATTTGGCGATTGCGAGCCCCAGGCCCGAGCCTTGGTGCCGCTTGGTCAATTGGCTCTCGACCTGCTCGAAAGGGCGGCCAAGCTTGTGCAGGGCGGCTTTTGGTATGCCGATGCCGTTATCTTCGATGGCGATGGTGACCATGCCGGCACGCTCGCGGCCTCGCACTGTCACCGCGCCGCCGTCGGGCGTGAACTTCACGGCATTAGACAACAGATTGAGGGCGATCTGCTTGAGTGCACGGCGGTCGGCCCGCAGATGAATCGCGGCGTTGATATGCGAGGTCAGGTGAAGGTGTTTTTCGTTGGCGCGCTGCGACACCACACGCAAGCTGTCAGCCAGGACCGGATCGAGTGCGATTTCCTCCGGCGCAAGGCGAATACCACCGGCCTCGATCTTCGACATGTCGAGAATGTCATTGATAACTTCGAGCAGATACTGGCCGCTCTCGCGGATGTCGCGGGAATATTCGTTGTATTTTTCGGCACCAAGCGGTCCGAACATGGCCGCTTCCATGATTTCGGAGAAGCCGATGATGGCGTTGAGCGGGGTGCGCAATTCGTGGCTCATGTTGGCTAGGAATTTCGACTTCGCCGCATTGGCATCCTCGGCGCGGGTCTTTTCCTCGGCGTATTTTTCAGCGAGATCGGCGAGTTGCTCCGTGTGCAATTTCAGCGCTTCTTCGGAATTGCGCAGATCGGTGATGGTCACCTTCTGCCGCTTCTCGCCGTCGATCAGCTTTTGCTCGTGCAATTTAATTTTCGTGATGTCTGTGCCTACCGAAACGTAGCCGCCGTCCTTGGTGCGGCGCTCGCTGATATGCATCCAACGCCCGTCGTCGAGTTCGGCTTCAAAGGTGCGTGCTCCAGGGCGTTGGGCGTCGTCGTTGGCGACGGTGGTGCGCAGGATCGGTTTTTTACCTGCGGCGACGACGCTCTCGTATGGTGTGCCCGGCGCAACCGCCGCGTCGGGCAGGTGATTCAATTCCTGGAACTTTGAGTTGCATAACACCAGGCGATTGTCGGCGTCCCAAAGCACAAATGCTTCCGGTATGGTTTCGATGGCGTCGCGCAATCGGACGTCTGCCGCCGTGGTGCGCTCGACCAGAGCCTTCTGCTCGGTGATGTCGACAGCGATGCCGATCAGATGCAGGCCGCCTTCGCCGTACTGCCGCGCCAGTTCGCAGCGAGCGCGCAGCCAGATCCAGCGGCCGTCGGCGTGGCGCATGCGGAACGCATGATCGATCGACTGTACTTTGGCGGCGGCGACCTGGGTGGCGAGCTCATAGAGATTGATATCGTCCCGGTGCACCAGAGCGTTGACCTCACCGAAGCTGAGGAGGTCGTCCTTCGGCTCGAGGCCCAGGATGTCGAACATCGAATGCGACCAGAACACGCGGCCGCGTGAGAGGTCCCAGTCCCACAGCCCGCAACGGCCGCGATTGAGCGCGGTATCGATGCGGCAACGCACGGTATCGTGGATCAGATCGGCCTCGCGCGCCCGCGACGCCTGCCAGTGAAAGGCAAAACCGAGGATGAGCACGACGAAACCGGTCGTGGCCGACAGTGTGACGGTCAGCGTGGTGGTCGAGCGCCAGTTGGCCAGCGCGTCACTGCGCGGCTGGACGACGGCGAGAAAGCCGATCGGGCTCCGCAATGCCCGCACGGTGGCGAAGGCGTCGTCGCCATCCGGCATGACGTTTTCGATCGTGTCGGTGGCGCCGGAAGCCATTGTCGGCAACGGCTGCGACGGCCCGAGCACGTCGAGGATATGTCGCCCCTGAAGGTAGGGCTGGCTCGGGGCGCTGGCGATGATCGCGCCGTCGGCGTCGGCGATCAGGACGGAACGGCCCGCGCCCGCAGCCCACGCCGGCAGTGCACGCGCCAGCGCTTCGGAGGTGCGGGGCAGCGCGGGCTTGCCATCGCGCGACGTACGTTCCAGCGCGGCAGCGAGGTGATCGGCCAGCGCCTCGCCTGTGCGCACTGAATCGAGAATAACCTGGCGTCGGTGTTCGAGCACCTGCACGGCGGCGCCGATGCAGATCGTCAACATGAAAGCGACAATGAGAACGGGAACGGCGCGGCGCAGCACCGGCTCTGCCGTGAGCAGGCGTCGATACGCGGGGTTGGCGATCGACTGCGCCAATCCTTTGATCGAATCCGAGCGTAAAGACGCACTCGCCGTTTCGGCGCGCGCCATGCCTGCCTCCGTTTAGGACGATCCCCTAGACCCGCATCCGGAAGAACGTTGCCGCATCTCTTCCGAATCAACCCCATAAGAATCGATGCGAATCGATTTGTCGAGAGTCTGCGGAGTCTGGAGTCAATATTTTATTATTAACGATCCAAAGCTTTGTTGGGCCAGTTGGCGCAGCCTGCGGGACGGCGTGCGGCGAAAAGGTCTTTGCGTAGAATCGCTTGTGTGCCACCACGCGAGCCAAGCTGAGGGGGATCAGCTTTCTGCGAGCGTGCGCGCCACGATGTCGTTGACGTCGCGCGACAGCAGCGCGGTATCGGCGACGCGGCGCAAGGTCGCTTGCGCGCGCTGGCGCCGTTGCGCTTCCAGCGCGCGCCAGGAGCGGAACGCGCCCATGAGGCGGGCTGCGACCTGCGGATTCTTGGGATCGAGTTGCAGCACGATGTCAGCGACGAAGTCGTAACCGGCGCCGTCGATGCGGTTGAACTGGGTGTGGTTGGCCTGTGCAAACGCCCCGATCAGCGAGCGTACGCGATTGGGATTGGCCATGGAGAAGGCCGGATGCGCAGTCAGTGCGCGCACGCGCTCGAGTGTTTCCGGCTCCGGGATCGCAGCCTGGAGCGCGAGCCATTTGTCGATGATCAAGGGATCGTCGGCATAGCGTTTGTAGAAATCGTCGAGTGCGGTCGCGCGGCCGGTGCGGTCGTGCAGTGCCAGGGTTTCCAGCGCCGCCATTCGGTCAGTCATGTTGTCGGCGCCGGCATATTGCTCGCGAGCCCGGGCGATTGCGTCGCCGACTTCGGTCACCGCCATCAGATCGAGACAAACGTTCTTAAACGCCCGGCGCCCGGCGCTCTGTGCATCCGGGCTGTAGGGATCTGCGATGATCATTCTTTCATAGCAGCGCGCCAGCGCCGCGCCGTGCTTTTCGCCAATAGTGACGCGCAAAGCGCGGCGCGCGGCAGAGACCGCGTCGGGATCGACATCGTGACCGATCTCGCGCGCGATATCGGCTTCGCTGGGCGGTGCCAGTGTCAGCGCGATGAAGGCGGGCTCGTGCCTGTCGTCGGCAAGCATCGCGCCGAGCGCCGCCATCAGGCCGTCGTCATTCTGCGCTGGAGCGCCTTTGCGCAGCGCCGCAACATTGGCGGTGAGCTGCGACATGGCAAGCGA
>Ga0182024_10020153_pt1 | contig 12210 bp, 8 predicted proteins | sample P32metaG_FD_120480 | JGI IMG/M metagenome (GOLD analysis project Ga0182024, IMG submission 120480) | Permafrost microbial communities from Stordalen Mire, Sweden - P3-2 metaG (Illumina Assembly) | ecosystem: Environmental > Terrestrial > Soil > Wetlands > Permafrost | place: Sweden: Stordalen...
CGGAGAAACTTCGCCGCGAGTGCTTGCAAGCACGTCGCATCGAGGTCTTCTTCCATTCCAGCCCGTTCAAAGAACCGTACTACCAAGGCAGCGCGTCCTACGAACTGCCGGTCGCGAGCGATTACGCGCCGGAATTCATACGCTACGCCGCCCGCGGGGTACGCGCGCAATTCCGTCCCGGCTTCCGCTACGTCAAGGCAGGCATACTCCTCTCCGATTTGACGCATCCGCACGAGCAGCAACTCAACTTTTTGCACGAAACGCACGCGGAGAAACGCGATGCGATCATGCGAACGGTTGACGTCGTGAACCGGCGGTGGGGAAAAAACTCGCTCTTCTACGCCGGCACGGGTATGCAACGGACCTGGGCCATGAAACGCGAGATGCGCTCGCGATCCTATACGACGCGCCTCGATGAACTCTTATGCGTTCCCTCCGCCTACGAGCCGCGGAATATCTAGGGAGGTTAGGCCGCTTCCGCAGCCTCTTCTTCCGCCGTCTCATCCGGTCGCAACCCGCCCAGCCGCGCGAGATATTCTGCGGCTTGGCTCGCCTTCGCGCCTGCGGTGAACAACGCCCGAGCATCGGCGCGTAGAACCTGGGCCCAACTCGCCAAGTATTCGGGGTGACGTAATTTCCCCGGAATACCGAGTTCAGCGCAAAGATACGCACTCGTTAATTCCGCAACAAGCTCTTCGGCAGCGTACGCTGCGTCGCCAAAGCGTTTGCCGAACTCGCGCGCAAGACGATGCTTCGCGCCGCTGAGATGACCTAGCTCATGACAGGCCACGGCATAGTAATGCTCCGGCGCTTCAAATTGCTCGAAAGGCGGCAACACAATCTCATCACGCGACGGCGAATAGTACGCGCTCGAACCGCCGTGCCGCACGACCGCGCCGATCTTAGCGATGAAGGCATCGGCCGCAGCGATACGCTCCGCAGGTTCGAGAAGGGTTTCCTCCGCACGCTCGATGCCGTCGCATTGCGCGATGTTGAACACCGTATACGAACGTAGCAGCGGAATTTTCCGTACATCGTCGTCGGCAGTCGCGTCTTTGCGTTCGAGCATCTTGTAAAAGAAGATCGGCGTGCCTCGTTCTCCTTTCCGCACGCATCCTCCAAGCGCACGAGCTTGCTGGAATGATAGCCAATCGGCGTGCGGATACGCCGCCGCGGCCTGCATCGTCCACAGCCACAGCACGTTCACGCCGCTATAGGACCGCCGCGTTGCCGCATTACGCGGCAGCGACGATCCTTTCCACGGGCGTACCCACGGCGCGCAACCGCGTTCGAGTTCGGCGACGATCCGCTCGGTGACGGCGATATGTTTTTCTTGCATGACAACCTCACAATAGAAGCGAGGGCCGCACCCTACGGTACGCCCTCGCGAGAAAACAATGGCTTGACGCCAGGAACGAAATGCCGTCCGGCGTATCAGCGCCGACGCTCGCCTCGCCGCCTACCTTGGGCGTAAGGAACTACACGTCGATCGCGATGGCCCCGATCGCGTCGCGACGATTAGTCCTCGCCGGGAAAGCTAATCGTGATAACGGGTTCAGCGGTGTCGCCCGGTCCACAAACCGACATCAGCATGACCGCCTGCGGTTCTTTGCTCGCGCCGTCACACTGCACGCGCACTACGTTGAAAAAGATACGATCCTCATCCTTAAAGCCACTCGTACGGATCGCGATCAACAACCGCGCCAAGATATGACGCACGCGCTGGTTTTCATCTTGCACGATCCCCTTGCGCTCACTATCCGCGTCATTCCACGCAACGCAATCATGCCACGCCGCATGCGTGATAGCCGTCGGATAGCGAAACCCCATATCGCGTGCGACCGTCGTCACATCAAGGAGCATGCCGTCTTCGATCGCATCTGCTCGGCTATAGACGTGGATCAGGTCATAGCCCTCAAAAATGCCGCCCGCATCCGCGCCTTTTTTCGTTATTTCAACCATATGGTTTCTCCTCAAGGGTACGGTGAGATAAGCCTCACCGGCTCACATCCGCGCACGATGTTGGGAGGAGTACGCAAGGGCGCGCGGAGCGCGTCGCGCAGCGATCCACCCTTGCGTGCGGAGGGCCCCAACGTCGTATCATCCACGAGCCGGTGCGGCGGCGGTGAAACTTCGCTCCTATGAGGGAGCGGCGTCTTTCACTCCGAGACAACATTTCGTGCGCCAAACCGAGCCTGTGTCTTTGGATGCTCTCGTGCGACGGCATACCGCGCTATATGGAGCACACGCTACACAGTAAGGAGACCCAGGCATCTTACTGCTCGTCCGTATCGACGTAAGCACGCTCACAGGCCAGCGGGATCGCGCCCTGATCGGGCGTGATGATTTGCACCTTCGCGCGCGTCGGCGCGGTGCTGCAAACGTTATTCCGAAACCTTAGCACTCGCCTACCGAGTCATAACGAAACGACCCGGCGCTACGAACGCCGAGCCTCTCTAAGCACCCCGCTCCTGAGCCTGAGAAAGAGGAACGACAATACCTACCAACATTCTACCCGACCTCGCGCCGATCACCGCGCAGGATCAAATCGAGATATTTCTGGGGATCGTTGGCCTCACGTTCATCGTGACGAACGTCTTGCGCTATGCCGCTCGTACGGTCGCCGCCGATCTGCGCGCGATCCGTCGATGCCACGAGCGGGTTGCCTTCCGAAAGCGCACAATGCCCCGCCGACACTCGACGGCCGCGTAAAACGAAGACATTCCCAACTTAAGTCGAGACATTGCGAGCCTGTCACGCCTGGCGCAAGTCATCCAGGAATTCCGACGCAGGGTCTACCCCTGTAACCAGCAGGTGGTCGCGAGCGCGTGTGCAGGCCGCGTAGAGCAGGTGGCGCTCCGTGGCATAAACTTCGGCGAGGTCGCCGTCGTCTCCAACGCTTTCGATCCGTTCCTGAAGGGGAAGGACTTCGTCGTCGCAAGCCATCACTGCTACGGAGCGAAACTCTAGTCCCTTTGCAAGGTGCATCGTTCCAATTGACACGCGGCCGCTCGCCGTCTTAACGCGTTCGTCGAGAACATTGCATTGCAAACCGGCACGCTCGGCGGCGGCTCGGGCACGATCTAGTTCAGCATCCGAACGCACGAACAGGCCAATTTCATGTGGAACGACGCCTGCGCTCGAGCGGTGCCCGATCCACGCAGCTACGGTTTCGATCTCCTCCTCCATGCTGCTAGCGATTACCACCTCTGGCGGGTCGCCATTGAACGTGGAAATCGTTCCGTTGCGTTTTTCCACGATTCCATCAACATCTGATAACTCCGGATTCAATAGCCGATCCGCCTGGCTGCGGATTTGGTGCGACATTCTGTAGTTAATTTTGAGTCGAAACGAACGGCCAGAAACATCGACCCCTAACGCCTTCCAGGAGAACGGCTGTTGGAAGATACGCTGGCCGAGATCGCCGGCAAAGAAGAGTGCGTTCTCGTTAATCCCGACGAATGATGCAAGGAAACGTAACTGCGCAACGCTGAGATCCTGCGCTTCATCGATGACGACGTAGTCAAACGGCGCACGTCCTTTTTTTTTCAGCGTGGACGCAAGCTCGGCGTACATCTGAGGAACGGTGACTTCGCCCCGATCGTGCAAAGCGTTTCGAACGTCATCAAAGATGGTCCAAAGCGATGCGCGCTGCTTCTCCGGCAATCGCGTTTTTCGCCCAAGGCGTACGACGTCGCGATAGGATTCCCAGGAGTCGAGCTGCCACGCATCCACGACGTCTTGCCATTCCGAGAATAGGAATTGAGGGGAGAAGCTTCCATCCCTTGCGCGCACTGCGGCATCCCGCAACATCCCTTTGAGCTCATCTCTAGTCGCCAGCGCAATGCGGCCAACATTCAACTCATATAGCCTCCGGCCGATGGAGTCGAGCGAGTGAACTTCGATGCGTTCGCCGAGTAGCGGTTCGTTGCTGATCAAACGATGCAGCTTCGTGCGCAGAGCATTGGCCAGCAGCTCTGAAAACGTCGCGAGAAGAACGCGGCTGTCGGAATTGGCGCGCGCAAGAGACACCGCTCGATGGAGCGCCACGATCGTCTTCCCGGTACCGGCTGAGCCAGCGACGCGAGCGGGACCGTTGAACCTCCGCTCGACTAGCGCGTGCTGGGCAGGATGGAGAAAGATGGTCCACTTCTCCCATGGAAACTCCATAGCGTGCGCCAATTCCTCGACATCATGCATTACGCGGAAGCGGCGCATGGCGTCGGGGTGCTCGAATGGATCGACACCTGCGATCGCCCTAGGAGATGGTTCCGGCTTGCCCCCGGTTGCCAATTCTAAAAGTGCTTCCGCAGCTTCGCGCGGCAGATGATCGCTCAGCGCTAGATATGTATCTTCTGTTGCGCCACGCACATCATTGAGCCACTCGGTCGGGACGCCGAATCCGAGAAGTTCGTCGTCCGAAATTCCAGCGAACAGTTTCGGCCTCGGAGATGCGGGCAATGGCACCCCGACGTACTTCGGAACCGTGATTTCCTGGACGGTTTCGCGCACAACGACGATCTGCGCGGCCCCGGTCTTCGGGTGAATTTCGATCTTCCGGCGCTCCGCCCAGTCGTACGCGTCATCGTGATGCCCAGCATAGCACAGCAATAACGCGTCGTCCGTTCGATGGACGATAAGGCGCAGGTCGCGACTGCCGCGCACCGACGAGAAGCGCGGGTCTTTCGCCCTGTCGAGCTTATGAAACTGAAGTCCCGGCTGTTTCGGATTGGTCTGCAGATCAAAGGCAGTCGTCTTGACGCTCTTCTGCTCGTCGGCCGTAAGTCTCGCGAGACTATCCGTGAAGGTATCGGCGATAAGAAACATCACGGGTCTAGTCGACCTTGAAAACCTTCATTACCTCGTCGCCGAGGTGATTAATGACCTTCACTGCGATTCTGCCAGACTTCGGTTTAGGGAATGCGCGTGAAGTATCGCTGTTTAGTGAACTCCACGCGTCTGCATCGATTTCAGCCTTCAGCGTGGTCTTCAGCGAGCCGTATGGATCGCCCGCTCCTAAGAAGTACGCGTGACGCACGAAGAAACTCTCTTCGTTGTAATCCGTGTCGACAAACCAGCACGCGATGCCGTCGGACCCATTGCTAATGACTTCGCCGGTGTTTGGCTTGAAGACGTCTACGCCTTTTATTTTAACTCGTAATTTTTCGCGCGCCTCGTAGATGATCTCGATGTCGGGCTCGCCGAAGATCACGAACAAGTTGCCTTTGCCAGTATTCTTGAGGTCATCGGACATGTGCAGGTCCGCATTCATGCGCGCCTTGAGCACCGGAACCGAGCCGAGCTTGTTGAAATCCGTTGTACGAGCCTCGTAGGCGAAGGCGCACGCGATGAGGACGTTAAACCCTGCGTCGGCGGCTTCCCTCGCCGCCGCTACTAGGTCAGCACGACGCACCGTGCTGAACTCCGGCCCGATGAAAATTGCCACGCGTCGTTCCGTACCCGATTCCGTATCGCCTTCGATGTAACGACCGTCGGCGCAAATGTAGTCGCCGGGCCAAGGGGTTAGCGCGGTGAATACGATCTTGTCCACCTTGTGCGCCTGCTGCACACCTGCGATCCTGAGATCCTCAAGGATCATTTCCGCGAACGAGCCGCCCTCGACGCCGTTCTTGCGGACGATGTCGAGCGGGTCGATCAGCTCGTCATCAACCCCAACGCCGAGAACGCGGTGCGGACTCAGGCTCTCCACAGTAAATGGCCCCGCAACGCGAACGATTTTTTTATCTTCGTACGGCTTGTCGTAGATATAGTCGAAGTCTTTCTTTGCCTCTATGGACTCGTCCATTGCCCTTTGCCGCTCACTCCAACGTTGCCACCATTCGCTATGAACGTGCTTCACTTCGGCAGACCACGCTTGGTCAGCATCCCGTGGGATTTCCCATTCTTCCCATACCTTACCAATTGCGGCGTTCAGCGATTTGCGAAGACCGTCTAGCACGAGCAGATGTTTATCCCAGATAACGTCGATCTCGGAATTGTTGGCAAGGGACTTTAGACTGACGTGCGGCACGCGCTCATAAACGAATCCGTGCCGCACATCTCCGTTTACTTGGTTTGAGCGTGGCATGCTACGCGATAGCTCAGCCTCTTTGACCTGACCCCCCCTCGAGTCAGCCAGTATGTAGTATGGGAATCGAGCGCCCATTATCCGAGAGCGCGCCAGCGCCAGTGCTACCCGGGATGTGTCAATAGTAATCCACCGACGCCCCCACTGTTCCGCAACTGCTGCAGTTGTGCCCGAGCCGCACGTCGGATCAAGCACGAGATCACCTGGATCTGTCGCCATTAGTATGCAGCGCTGAATGACACGCACGTTGGTTTGCACGACGTACAGTTTTTTTGCGCCTATTGTGCCGCCAGTATCTTCCCAGGAGCTGTTGAGTGGTGTGTACGGTGACTCATCAAAGTATCGAATTCTACTCAATGATTCACCGCTACTATACAGTCGTCCAGCTTTTGCAGCTCTTTGAAGCCCAGTTTCGGTCGCACTCCATCCACGCGTACCCGACGGCCGAAAGGTCTTGCCCTGAAAGCAAAATGGGAAGCCCATCGCAGATGTGTCGCCAGCTTCTCTACCTTGCCTCTGTGAAGTGACGTCGCCTAGGCGTGCTACGCGCACTCCGGGAGAGGCGACGTCGCCTCCTTGCTGAATAAAATCTTTGAGCCGATACTTTATGCCATCCCTCTCAACGATCTGCCACGGGCCCGGAGAGTCTATGCTGAATGGCCGTTTGAGGAACATTTCGCGGAACTTTGCACGAGATGCATCCTTGGCGTACCACAAAACGTAGTTCTTGGGATTCGATAAGAAATCGGATGTTGAGCCGGACGTCGAGTGGTATGCAATTTCCGCAATATAGTTTGAATCTCCAAACACCTCGTCCATAAGCGCACGGACACGATGAACATTCTCCTCGCCCATCTGAACAAAGACCGACCCGGAGTCGGCAAGCAAGTCGCTAGCGACGGTAAGTCTGTCTCGAAGATAAGTGAGGTAACTATGGATTCCATCGCGCCACGTGTCTCGGAAAGCTTTCACCTGTTCCGGTTCTCGCGTTATGTGAGCGATGTTACCATCTTTAACGGTGCGGCTCGTCGTAGACCACTGAAAATTGCTGTTGAATTTAATTCCGTAAGGCGGATCGATGTAGATGCACTGTACCTTACCGCGTAGGCCTTCACGCTCCGATAAGCTTGTCATGACCAACAGTGAGTCGCCAAGGATCATGCGGTTCGACCAATTCTGATCATGTTTGTAGAACTCGGTCTTGTCAACGCCGTGCGGGATTCCGTTGAAGTCGGCAAAGAGGTCCGGCATGATCTCGCTGGCATCATACCGACGCTCACGCGACTCGCGTAACAAATCGTCGATCAGCGCTTTTGGATGAACCTTTTCTTGTATGAATAGTGGTTGCGCAGGGACGACGAGGTCGCTCGGCCCTTCGTATTTAGCGCGCCAAATGAGCTGAGGGTCGAGATCAGGGTCGCGGCGCTTGTACGCAACTTGAATCGGGGTTTTTTCGGATGGCTCGACGAGCGATTCATACTCTGCAGTCGGAATATTCTTCCGCTTCGCCTCCTCATGGTTCAGCGTTGTGACCATCTTAGTGGCTGGCGATTTCCTTGCCATCGTCGTTAGCTCGCTTCCGACATTGTCGAAGCCGCGGCTTCAATAGCATCGTTTACCGCCACCTCAACCTTTGCCTCGAAATCCGACGCAATACGATATACTTCCGTGAGCTCCGCGAACGCCCAGCGGCCGTAGGTGCCGAGATTGTTGACGCCGGGAACCCAATATGTTTCCATTGTTGACTTCTTCTCCTTGGCATCCTCGCCGCGGTAGCCTTTGATCTCGACGATTAGATTGAGCAAATCGTCTTCGCCGTGGCCATCCTCGACGCGTACAATGAAGTCGGGTCGGTACCGACGCTTCGCTGAACCAAATCGGTAGGGAACTTCAAAGAAGAGCCCGTCGTTCTTGACGTACGAGCGCACGCGTGGGTGTTTCTCGGCGACGCGGCAGAACTCGGCTTCCCAGTCGCTGTCGAGCAGCACGTAGTTCACGTGACAGCGATGCGGATCGGTCATCCAGCGGCTGCGCTTCGACGTATTGAAATTCACGTGCGCGGTTGAGCCAGTTGGATTGTAGGGATCGGGCTCGGCTTTGATCGCTTGGGTGCCGACGTATTGACGGTTTATCGCGTTGATGATCTTTTGAGAAGCCATGTCCGCGAGTGTCTGGTACTTGAGCTGCGTCGGATACGTGCCGCCTTCGCAGATGAGATAGTTGTCGAGCCATTCCTTCGCGATGCGCTTGAGCTGGCCGAACAAATGAAGTTTAGGGTCTTCCCCCGCTTCGCGCCAACGGTGGAGCACGAGGTGCGACGTCAGCTCATATAGCACTTGCGAAGGCCGCACGTCTCCGGTGTGGACGAGGTTGAGATCAACCTGTGCGCCGATAATCCCGGAATTCGTCGTCTCTGTTGCCCCGACGAGCTGCGGCGTCAGCTTCAGCGTCGAATCGGGCGTAAAGTTGGCCGACAGGCGCTCTTGCGGCAACTCGACGCGGTAACCTTCGACGCGCGGGAAGCGAATTTCCAGCGCATCGCGCTCGGGGCGGACGGCGCGGACTTGAACCGTTTCCCTTGGCGCCTGCGGTGCTGCCACAACCGGTTTGGCCGTAAAGTCAAACGGAACACCGAGCACATCGGCATACTCGGTGTTGAAGCGCCCCTCTTCATTCAAGTCGTAGGACTGGCGACGTAGGGCGCGGCCGATGACTTGTTCGCACAGCAATTGTGTGCCGAACGCGCGGACACCGAGCACGTGCGTCACAGTGTTGGCATCCCAGCCTTCCGTCAGCATCGCGACGGAAACGACGCAGCGGATCGATCCACCGAGGCGATCGCGCTTACCGACGGTGTTCATCACTTCGCGCAAGATCGTGACATCACCGAGCTCTTTGCCCGCCTTCAGCTCTTCTGCCAGGGTGCCGCCTCGCTCCAGAACTTCGCGACGAAAGCGTTCGATCTCGTCGGCCGCCATTGCGCGAAAGCTTGGATCTAGACCTTCGCCGGATTCGAGCTGCTCGCTGTCTATAAGCAGCGTGTTCGGGCGAGATAGCGGGTTTCCGTATTCATCGAAGTTGCGAAAGAGCGGGAGACGACCAGCTTCGTACGTGGATGTTCCGTCGTCTTTTTCACGCGAGAATCCCGAAACATAGTCGTAGACGAGCTTTGAAGTCGCCGTATTGTTGCAGACGACGATGAAGCAAGGAGGCACGTGGATGCCCACCTGCTGCCAAAGGTCAAACGTCTTCTGGTAGTGGCCGTAGAGCGCGTCGAGCGCAGTCTGCAACTGCGGCGGCAGGTTGAGCGGATCGAGCGCCGCACCCTTCCCGCGGCCCTTCTTCGGGAGGCTGCGGCGGATATGTTCCCACAGGTTGCGATACATCGGCATGTCGCCGCCGGGAATGTTGTCGGCGATTGGAACGCGCGGCAGTTTTACGACACCGCACTCGATCGCGTCCATTAGGGAGAAATCCGAAACGGTCCACGGGAAGAGCGTCCCTTCGGCGTATCCCGATCCACTAAGGAAGAACGGCGTTGCGGAGAGATCAGCGACGCAGGTAAGGCCGAGCTTGCGTTTGACGGTTTCCAGGCCAGAGATCCAGACGCGGGCGGCTTCCGTGTTTTTCTGCGCCTCGGCTCTCTCGTCACCTTTTAGGTCATCATCGGGTCCTGCGCCGGATTTCTCGCGGTAACAGTGGTGCGCCTCGTCGTTGAGTACGAGCACGTTCTTGAATCCCATCAGCTCGGGCATCACGCGCTGGAGCATCTGCCCTTCGGTTTCGAGCGTGTTCAGTTCTTCGCCGCGTCCTTGCAGCAGCGACCGTCCGCCTTTGGAGAGTTCCATGCGCTCGCGGAGTTTGAACGCGTGGTAATTTATGATGACAATTTTCGCACGGTTGACATCTTCGAACATGTCGGATGGGACGAGCTCACGCGCTTGATAATAGCTATCGGGATCGTTGGGCTGGAGAACCCGCAGACGGTCCTTGATCGTGAGACCGGGCGTCACGACGAGAAATCCGCGCGTGAACCGTTTGCTCTGTGGGTGGCGCACCGCGTTTACAGTTTGCCAAGCAATGATCATCGCCATGACGGTCGTCTTGCCGGCTCCGGTCGCGAGTTTCAGCGCGATGCGCGAGAGCTCAGGGTTTGCGGCGACATTCGCATTGTCGATCCACTCGAGGATGCCCTTGTATCGGGTACTCTCATGCGGCGCTACTTCGGTCAGCCAAATGAGGGTTTCGATGGCTTCTACCTGACAGAAAAACGGACGAATGCCGCCGAACTCATAGTGGCGCCAGTGTTGAAGCAGCCGCGCCGTTTCGGGGGTAACTCCCCAATCTGCCGGATTCGGACGCTGTCGCCAGTCGTCAACGTGCTGACGGATAGCGTTGATGTTCGACGTCGGGTCGTATTGCTGTCGCTCGGTCGAGATGGCGTCGAATAGGAGCGCAGTTTGAGTAGCGAAGCCCTTTTGTTTTTTGGGCTTCGGGATCGGCGTCACGAACTTGGCCTGTCGTCGACCATCGGTGATGTGCTGGGTCGGCTGTCCCTGCTCGTCGAGTTCCCAGTGCTGTCGCGGATATTCGTAGGGCGAATTCAGAATAGGATCGGAAAAAAAGCGGTCGATCGCGGAAGAGTTGTCACTCATACACGCCCTCGATCTGGTTTTCCGAATGCACTTCAATCGTCTCCCGTCTCCGCGACAGTCGCTTGGAATGGGTCGTCATCGCACAGACTAGCCGAAGGTCCGAATAGAAGGGAGACCTTCAAAAAACGACGACTAAGCGTGGGGAGCACTCCAAGAGGATACACCTTCTGCGGATCAGCTTTCATCAATTGTTATTCCATTCTGTCCTGATTTACCAATATCTACCGCTACGCCAAGACAACCGTAGGGTGGCTTGGAACGCCATTCCACGCTCAGCCGCCGGTTCTTGACGGTCCCATCGTGATCTCTTGGGCAGGTCGCCTCCACGGTGCTCGTGTTAAACATCGCAAACAGCGACAGCACAGGCAATTCGCGTAGGTGCTTGCGCATGCTTGCTTTTCCTTCCATGAAATTCGTATCAGGTACCTTTCGTGTTTCGGCAAAACCCCAAGCATGCTTAAACAATATCTTGGCGGTGCGCACGCGACGGCAGGCCCGGCAAATGGTCCGTCCGCAGTAATGAAGTAACCGCTCACGCCGTAAGGCGTCCCTCGTTTCCTTATCTTTTGTCAGTCGAGCGTCTCAATTAGGCCACGTTATGAAGCATCGCACGAAGGCCTATAAATAGGAGATTGCATGTTTCACGCTTGAAGTTTCATAATAGCGGTCATGGAATGCCGCAGGGGGTGTTAGCGGTTGGATAGCCTCCTTTTGTTTAGTTGGTGTCAATCAGAGTAACGCTTTTTGCGCCTCTCGTTAGTGCTACATAGAGGTCTTTATTTGTTCCCCAATTTCTGCCACCACGTAAAATAACGGCATGGTCAAATTCAAGCCCCTTGAGGAGTAATGTGCTACCGACGCACCGAAAAACATTACTTCTGCTCAGATGTTTTCGTTTCGCAATTTCGGTAGCGTATAAGGTTTTCAAGGGTTCATTATTTTCGATGGTTTGATCTAAAATGCATTTCAATGCGCTTACCGACTCCCTCAATTTGCAATGAATGTCTGTTGAATTTTCAGTATATTCCAGTAAATCCAGCATCAAAGCGGGTGTAAATCCCTGAGTATGTTTTGTGCAAAAAGTGCGTCTATCCGCTTGTGAGGGACGTTGGGATTCACCTTTTAATATCTTCTCGATAAAATTTTGATTGCGATCTAAGCCGCTAAATGCGGTTTTAAGAAACGCAAGGGCTGCTTCAGCTTTTCCCTGTATTGTACCGATAGTTAGTTTTTCAATAAGCTCCCTCAGGTCTTTCAATTCATTTGTTTCTAGAATCCTAAATTTCTCTTTTACTAAAATAGTTTCAAGCCCCGCCGACAATCTATGTGATTTCGCGCCAATCACACATATTCTTCCCTGCTTGTGATAAATGAGGTTAATTAGTTTTGGGTGTGGCTCTTTTCCGTCGATAGAAATGGCTGTATTTTCCGGCTAAATCGAGCAAGGCAAGCGTAGTTCTAGGTAGA
>Ga0182024_10020154_pt1 | contig 12210 bp, 10 predicted proteins | sample P32metaG_FD_120480 | JGI IMG/M metagenome (GOLD analysis project Ga0182024, IMG submission 120480) | Permafrost microbial communities from Stordalen Mire, Sweden - P3-2 metaG (Illumina Assembly) | ecosystem: Environmental > Terrestrial > Soil > Wetlands > Permafrost | place: Sweden: Stordalen...
CACCTCGCCCTCGCGCCTGACGACCAGCGAGAGCTTGGCGTGGGTCTTGTATTCCACGAACCCGAAAACGACGTGGACGCCAGCCCGTTCCAGGTCGCGCGCCCATTTCAGATTGGCCTCCTCGTCGAAACGGGCTTTGATCTCGACAAGAGCGACGACGTTCTTGCCGGTTTCAGCCGCCTCGATCAGAGCGGCGACGATCGGGCTGTCCTTCGAGGTCCGGTACAAGGTCTGCTTGATCGCTAACACATTTGGGTCTCGCGCCGCCTGCCGAAGGAACTGCACCACGACGTCGAAGCTTTCGAAAGGGTGGTGGACGAGGATATCCTTCTCTCGAATCGCCGCGAAGCAATCACCCCCATGGTCCCGGATTCGTTCGGGAAACCTGGCTTGGAAGGCGGGAAACTTGAGCTCGGGATGGTCGGTGGGAATGAGTTGGTCCATCTGCGCCAGGCCGAGCTTGCCGTCGATCAGCACGACATCGCCGCTTTGCGCGCGAAGGCCGTCGAGGATGAATTGCCGAAGATCCTCCGGCATGGAAGCGTGGATCTTTACCCGCACCACCGATCCCAGGCGGCGCCGCTTGAGCCGGGCCTCGAACTCCCGCACCAAATCTTCAGCTTCTTCCTCGATCTCGACGTCGGAATCGCGAATGAGGCGGAAGAGGCCCATGCCCTCGACCGCGCAGCCGGGAAAGAGCTTGTCCAGGAAGAGGATCAGGAAGGTTTCCAGGGCGATAAAGCGGCGCTGAGACTTGCGCCGGCCATTGGCTTGCCTCGGCAGCTCCCAAAAGCGCGCCACTTGATTGGGGATTGGCGCCAGGGCGTAGAGTTCCTTGTTGTCAGAGACCCGACGCAGTTTCAGCGCCAGACAGAAACCTAGATTGGGAATGAAGGGGAAAGGGTGCGCCGGATCGATCGCCAGAGGCGTCAACACCGGGAAGATGCTGGTTAAGAAGATGGCCTCGGCCTCGGCGCGATCGGCGCCTTCCACATCGCGCGCGTCGAGCAGTCGGAAACCCTCGGAAGCCAGTTCGGCGCGCAGATCGAGCCAGATGCGCTGCTGATCGGCCATCAGGCGATTGGCCTCGGCGTCGATACGAAGCAACTGCTCGCCAGGGGTCAGTCCGTCCTGGCTGATGACCCGCACGTCCTCGCGGACCTGCGCCTTCAGACCGGCGACGCGCACCATGTAAAACTCGTCGAGGTTGTTAGCCGAGATCGACAGAAACCGCAGGCGCTCGAACAGCGGATGGCGGGGATTAGCCGCTTCGGCCAGCACCAGACGATTGAACGCCAGCCAGGAGAGTTCGCGATTGAAGAAGCGCTCTGGCGAGACCAGAGGCGCCTCGCCCGCGGAGGTTGACAATATGTCGACGGCGGGCGCCGGCTTGCTGATCTGCATTGCGCCGAGCGATTGCTCCCTGGCGGCAAGGGCTCGCGCGTGGCCGTGCGCGGTTTCAGTCGAAGAGGTCAAGGGTCGAGTCTTCCTGCTCCAGGATCTGCCGGGCAAGGGCGCGGGTGATCTCACGCTGGCCCGTCGCTGCGAGATCGTCCAGGCGCGACACTACATCTTTCGCGGCCGGGATCGAGCGTTCGCTGCGGCGGATCAGGTACGGATAGACGTCGTCGGAGGGTCTTATGCTCCTTTCACCGAAGAACTTTCGCAACACACCTTCGAGCATCTGATCATCCGGTTCCTCGATCTGGGCAACGACGAGGGCGTTGAGGCGCGAGCGCAGATCAGGAAGAGAAGCGGACCATGCCTTGGGGCGCGTACGGGCGGTGAGGAGCAGGCTGCCGCCCGCCGCGGCGACATTAATGAGATGGAAGAGGGTCTCGTCCGCCAGCGCCTGGTCGGCATCCTCGAACAGCAGCGGCGAACCGGACTGATCTTCGGTTTCCATGCTTACCGGCTCGACGACCCTCGCCCCCGATCGCTGCGCCCACGCCGCCGCCAGCAGCGACTTTCCCGATCCCACCGGGCCGACCAGCACAACGCACCCTCCCGGCCACGCCGGCCAAGCGTCCAGGGCCTCGATCGCCGCCTTGTTGCTGGCTGAAACGACGATCTCCTCGCCCGCGCCTCGTTGCCGGGCCCTCAGCTCCAGCCGCATCTGTTGGCCTTGGCGCATCGTGAAACATGCTCGACTGGTCGGCCTCGACTCGCGATCGGGGCGCCGAGGAAGGTAGGCATCCCACGGAAAAAAACCTACCGTGGGCTACCGCCAGGCTAACCGGCGTCTAGTGCGCCGCCTCGAGCGGCCGGCGGCGAAGGTCGACGACACGGCAGTCGAGTTTGTCGAACGCCTCGCCGGCAGCGTGCAGACCGGCAGCGACCGCCTGATCGTAGGCTTTCCAGTCACGGATCTCGATGTGGTCGACCATCGGCAGGATGAGCACGTCCGAGGCGGTTCTGGCCTCGGCAATCCCGCGCTCCGTGGGCATGGTCGCCGCGCGCATCAGAAGCGAAACGATAGGCGGCCCCCGGCGCCAGTCGCCCGATACTAGCCAACGCCACAAAGACTCCGGCGCGACGTCGTGGGCGTCGATACTGCGTCCGCGGGTCACGTCAACCCCGATGATCGGACCGGGGTTCATCGCGTGCAGCAGATCGGCGGGAAAGTTGTTCATGATGGCGCCGTCGACCAGGACGTCGTTGTCCTGGATCACCGGCGGCAATACGCCTGGCAATGCCGCCGATGCTGCCAACGCCTCTCGCACCAGCCCTTCTCGGTGAAGTTTGTAGCCGCCACTCGTCAGGTTCGATGAGACGCAGAAGAACGGCGTCCATAGATCGCAGATGTCTCGCTCGCCGAAGTGCTGGGCTAGCCGTGCGCGCATGAGCCCGCCACGGCTCAACGAGATCAGGGGAACGGCGATATCGGCAACTGGGCTCGAGTCCACGAACGCATTTCTGAGGCGCCGTTCCAGCTCCTCGTCGTCCCAGTTCATGGCGACTCCGGCGCCTATGATCGCGCCCATCGAGGCGCCGGCGACGAAGTCGATGGGAATGTGGCGAGCCCTCATGGCTCTAATGGCGCCGACGTGGGCATAGGCGCGGGCGGCCCCTCCGGAAAGGACCAGGCCGACGGCCGAGCCCGTCACCACGCGCGCCAGGCGATCGGCATCATGAACGTGGGCCCGACGAATGTGGAATATGCGTTCGGGACGCAGGGCGGAGAACCAGGCAGAACCGTTCGTGGGAGCGGCGCAGTCGCGGGGGTGCTCGAGGACGAGGTCGGCCGCCTTCTGCGCCGGAGCAGCGCGATTCGCCGGCGGACGCGCGGGCGGCGCCGGATGTTTTGCCAGCGCGATTTGAAACAGGTGATCGGCTTGGCGCGTCGCGAAGGTTCGCCACGCCGCCTCGGCGACTTCGGCGGCGTACAGAACGAAGTCGTGGGCGTTCTCGATATTCGAAAACCACTCGGTCGGCAGTGATTGAGCCTCGATTCCCACCGTCAACGCCCGATACCCCTGGCGACGAATGATCTCGGCGACCCTGTCGGCCAGCTGTCGCGCTTCGGCGCCCTCGGTGACGCCGACGAACCCGAATACCGATGGATAGCCAGCCATGGTTTCGTCCGGGTTCTGCCTGACGCGTGTCGCCACAAGGCGGGCGAGTTCGGTCATCAGATGCGGATCCTTCTCGGCCGCGGCGAACAGGTCGTCGCGCGGCAGGGCCAGGATTTCGGAATCCCGCAGGGCAATCACGCTGGACCCGTGAGCTGTCCCGGCGATCAGCGACATCTCGCCCACGGGCTCCCCAGGCTTGATCAGGCCCAGAAAGGTCTGTCCCGCCGCGTGGGACCGATAGGCGGCAAGACGGCCGCTCCGCAGCCAGTAGAGCTGATCGGCTGTTTCTCCGGGCAGAAACAGAGGCGCGCCGCCCGGCAGCGAGAAGGCCACGGCCTCGCCAATGCGGCTCTCGTCGGCGAACAGTCTCGCCAAGGCGGTGGATAGTGGGTGTCGGGCGGCGGTTTCCACGTTCTCAGTCTAGTGAGCTGTCCTATCTTTGGCGATTCCTCTCGCCAGCGGCTTTTGACCGCGCGGTTGGCCGATGTCGACTTAGCCGGAAGTCGCCCTGCGCGGGTCCCGGGAAGATATTTTAACCTCCGAGGAAGAGCGGAGCGGCGCCCGACGGGTGGATTTCCCAGCGATCCTCCATGCGCCGATAGTGTCGCCTCGCTGAACTGATTTTGCGCTATTTCGACTGCCCTACGGTTCACGAGGGCCAATATTTCTCTACTTGGCTTAGCGGCATATTGCTGAGATAAGCGGAGCCGACCGACATTCAGCGCGGATCCATCCTCCAGATTCGAGTGAACCTCCCGATGTCAGAAGAAACCATCAGCCTCCTGGACTCCACCGCCAGCGTGGTCGCCGCCTTCGCCGCGAACCAGAAGATTTCCCCTGGTGATCTGCAGGCGCTGATTACGACCGTCCACAAGGCGCTCCTCGCCCTTCAGACTCCGCAGACGAGCGCACCCGAATCGATCAAACTCACGGCCGGCCAGATTAGAAAGAGCGTCACTCCAGACGCTCTCATCAGTTTCGAGGACGGCAAGCCCTACAAGACCCTCAAGCGGCATCTTACCACGCGTGGTCTTACCTTGGCTGAATATAAGACCAAGTGGGGGTTGCCGACCGACTATCCGACGACGGCCCCAAGCTATAGCGCTCGGCGTTCGGAAATGGCCAAGAGCCTTGGCCTCGGCTCCGGGGGTAGGAAATCGGCGAAGCGCGCGACCAAGGAGACTTCTTCCTCGGCGACCAAGAAGCCCAGGGGCCGTCCCCCGAAGAAGGCCGCCGTCTAGTTGGCGGCCAAGAGGTCGGCATCGAGGCAAAGATAATCTACTTGCCCGCCGTGTTGCTGAAACGCGGTCTTGCCGCGGCATCCTCCCTGTTCGCCGTGATGGTGTTTTGCGCCGCAACGCCAGCCATGACCCAGCCGGCAGCCGCGGGAGCGGCTCCGACGCCGGTGAGGACCAATGGTCTCGTCGCCGATCTCTATCTGCCGCCACAAGCAAAGGAGTCTTTGCCGGCGGTCATAGTCCTGGGCGGCTCGGAAGGAGGAATGGGCGCCGGCGCCGCCAAGGAAGCCCGACTGATCGCGGACCAGGGTTGTGCGGTCCTTCAAGTGGCCTATTTCGGGGCGCCGGGCCTGCCGCCGAGCCTCGGTCTCATCCCCGTGGAGTACTTCGAGAAGGCGGTCGACTGGCTTTCGGGGCAGCCGGCAATCGACCGGCGGCGAATTGGCATTGTCGGAACTTCGGTGGGCGGGGAGGCGGCGCTCCTGATCGCAGCCCACGATCCGCGCATCAAGGTGGTGGTCGCCGGTGTGCCTTCGAGCGTGGTCTGGCCGGGCATCAGCCGGACCGACCCGCGGCCGCCCTCGACCTTCACCCTCGGCGGCCAGCCCCTGCCTGACCTTCCCTACGGATGGACCGGGGCGTTCGTCTCCATCTACGATCTCTACGAGCGGGGTCTTACGACCCTTTCAGAGCACCCAGACGCGGTCATTCCGGTCGAGCGGATCGACGGACCGGTGATGCTCGTCTGTGGTAAGGCCGACAGCCTTTGGCCTTCGTGCCCGATGTCGGAGCAGATCGTCGCGCGGCTGAAGGCCAGAGGTTTTCACCACCCCGTCGAACTCCTCGCCTATGCCGACGCCGGGCACGCCGTCTTTGGGCCTCCGGCGGACCCCGGCAGCCCGAATTTCGCCAACCTCGGCAGCCTTGGGGGGAGCGCGACAGGCAACCAGGCGGCCCGCCAGGACGATTGGCCAAGAGCCATGGCGTTCTTGGATGCGGCGCTGAAACCCTGACGGTCATGCCCACGCGCTGTTAGGATGGGCGCGCGCCGAGAGGAGAGCGGAACTTGTCCAACACTTATGTCAAGCTCGATCAAAAGCTGATCGCGTTCATCCGGCGCCAGAAGCTGTTCTTTGTCGCCACCGCCCCGCTTTCGGCCTGCGGATCGGTGAACGTCTCGCCCAAAGGCTACGACAGCCTCGCGATCCTCGATGATCGCACCTTGGCCTATGTCGATCTGGGCGGATCGGGCATTGAGACCCATGCCCATGTGCGTGAGAACGGTCGTATCACTCTCATGTTCTGCGCATTCGACGGTCCCGCCAACATCCTGCGCGTCTATGGCCGAGGCGAGAGCACGACCTTCGATGAGCCGGGATTTGCTGAAAAGATGAGGTTGTTCCCGGATTTCGGGCGGGCGCGGGCAGTCGTTACGGTGAACATCACCAAGGTCGCCGACAGTTGCGGCTGGGGGGTGCCCTTCTTCGACTACAGAGGCGAGCGTGACCAGCTTCGCCGGTGGGTCGATGACAAGCCCGAGGAGGAGTGGAAGGCGCGCCGCTATGAGACCAACACCTTGTCGATCGACGGTCTGCCCGGGCTGGTCAAGGCGCGAGCGGACTGATCTGGGTCCCGCTTTAGCGTCCTAGTCCACCGTCAGGCCGTACAACCCGGCGACGTTGTCGCGGCAGATCCAGTTGCGCTCGTCTTCGGTGAGGGAGCGGGTGTGTTCGGCAAGCATTTCCTGAGAGTTGGGCCAAGTGGAATCGGAGTGGGGAAAGTCGCTCGCCCACATCAGCCGGTGGACGTTGCATAGATCCTTGGTCTTGAAGGCGACCCAGTCGTCCTGGAAGGTGACGTAGATATGCTCGGCGAAGTATTCGCTGGGCATGCGCTTGAGGGGTGGCGCCTTCATCCAGTAACGATGCCGCCTATAGGCGTGGTCCGTGCGATGCATGTAGTGCGGAACCCAGCCGGCGTCGGCCTCGACGCAGACGATCTTCAGGCGCGGATGACGATCAAAGACCCCGGAGAAGATCAGCATGCCCATGATGTCCTGACAGCCGCGGATGATCGACAAGAAGCCGTTTATCCTTGGGCCCCTCGGGTTCTGACTCAGTGAGCCCGACCTTGTCGTCAGGATGGGGAAGGACAGGGGTAGACCCAGTTCCACGGCGGCCGCCCACACAGGATCGTAGAGAGGACTGTCGTAGTCTTCCACCGCCGGCTCGCCGGGCATCATGACGCCCTTGAAGCCCATGGCCTTGACCGCCTCGAACTCGGCGACGCCGTCGGCGGGCGAACGCATGGAGACTTGTGCAAGTCCATGGAGGCGGTCGGGCGCCTCGGCGCAGTAGCCGGCGAGCCAGCGATTGTAGGCCTCGAAACAGGCCTTCTTGAAGTCGAAGTCGGGGTGGTTGCAGAGCAGCATACCGACGGTCGGATAGATCATCTCCGCCGCCAGCCCGTCGATATCCTGGTCGGCGAGGCGGTATTTCGGATCCCAGCCGCTTCGCCAAAGGTCCTCGAAGGCGACGCCGTCGACGGTGATCTTGGCCGGATCCTTGCCGGCCGCCGCCAGCAGGCCGAGCGGCACCGGCGTTGGCATGCCCTCGATCACGAAGGCGTCACCCACTCCAGGCAGCGCCTTGATCCTGGGCGCCCGCTCGCGGAAGGCGGGATCGATGAAGTCGAGATAGCAGTTGGGCGGTTCGGTGATGTGCGAGTCCGCCGAAATGGGCTCGCGGATCATTGCGGTTCCTTGCGGTCGCGCCGCCAATCCGCGCCCCGCCCCTTAAATCACTCCTGGCGCCCTTTTGCACGCCGGCCCATCCTTTCTGGACGACAGCGTAATGAGGGCCTCATGCACATCGATCTAACCGGCAAGCAGGCGGTCGTCGGCGGCTCGACTGGCGGCATCGGCCGCACCATCGCCGAGGGGCTGGCGCGGGCGGGGCCCGCGGTGGTGATCAACGGGCGCGGCGAGCAGCGGGTCGCCCGGGCGCTGTCGGAGATGCGCGGGGGCATCCCCGGCGCCGAGCTGGAGGGCGTCGCCGTTCTTGTCGGCCGCGCCCCAACCGCGGACATTCTCGTCAACAATGTCGGGACGGCGGTTCCTAAGCCGTTCGAGGAGCTCGAGGACGCCGATTGGCTGGACCTGTTCCAACTCAACGTCATGAGCGGGGTCCACCTCACTCGCCACTATCTGCCGGCGATGGTGAAGAAGGGCTGGGGACGCGTGGTCTTCATCAGCAGCGAGTCGGCGGTGAATATTCCCAAGGAAATGATCAACTACGGCATGACCAAGACGGCCCAGCTGGCCATCTCGCGAGGCGTGGCCGAGAGCGTCGCCGGTTCTGGCGTCACGGTCAATTCGGTCCTGCCGGGTCCGACCAGATCCGAGGGCATCGGCCGTTTCCTGGGTGCGGCGGCCGAGAGGGCGGGAGTGACGCAGGAAGTGATCGAACAGCAGTTCCTCGAGACCCTGCGCCCGACCTCCCTCATCGGCCGCTTCGCGACCACCGAGGAGGTCGCCAACATGGTCGTCTACTTATGCTCGGAGCAGGCGTCGGCGACCACCGGCGCGGCCCTGCGGGTCGACGGCGGCGTAGTGCGCTTCATAGCCTGATCTCGCAGGGCGGACATGTAGGTTGCCCTCAGCGGAGTCGCGCCAAGGGCGGCCGGCGTTGTATGCCAGCGGCCATGCCTGCCCTCGCCACCAACGTCGACCGCGACGCCGAGTTGTTCCGCAGCAACGAGGCCGCCAACCGCGCCTTGGCTCGGACCCTGCGCGAGCGCGTGGCGCGGGCGTCGCGGGGCGGCCCAGAGGCGGCCCGCAAGCGGCACGTCGGCCGCGGCAAGCTCCTTCCGCGGGACCGGGTCGAGGGGCTGCTCGATGTCGGCTCGCCGTTCCTGGAGATCGGCCAGCTGGCGGCCTTCGATCTCTATGATGGCGAAGCGCCCGGCGCCGGCCTCATCACTGGCATCGGCCGCGTGTTCGGCCGCCAGGTGATGGTGGTCGCCAACGACGCCACGGTGAAGGGCGGCGCCTACTTCCCGATGACGGTCAAGAAACATCTGCGGGCCCAGGAGATCGCTCTGCAGAACCGCCTGCCCTGCGTCTACCTGGTCGACAGCGGCGGGGCCAACCTGCCCCACCAGGCAGAGGTCTTCCCCGACCGGGAACACTTCGGCCGGATCTTCTTCAACCAGGCGCGAATGAGCGCCTTGGGCATCAGCCAGCTCGCCTGCGTCATGGGTTCGTGCACCGCCGGCGGCGCCTATGTGCCGGCGATGAGCGACGAAAGCGTGATCGTCCGGGGCCAGGGGACGATTTTCCTGGGCGGCCCGCCGCTGGTAAAAGCCGCCACCGGCGAGGTGATCACCGCCGAGGAGCTGGGGGGCGCCGACACTCATGGCCGCCGCTCCGGCGTTGTCGATCACGTCGCCGCCGATGATGACGACGCCTTGCGGATCCTCCGCGCCGCCATAGCCAATCTCGGCGACGAACGACCCACGCCCGAGATGGCCGATCCCGAACCGCCCGCGCGAGACCCGACCGAGCTCTATGGAATCCTCCCCACCGACGCTCGCGCTCCATACGAGGTGCGCGAGGTTATCGCCCGCATCGTCGATGGTTCGCGGTTCGACGAGTTTAAGCCTCTTTACGGCGCGACGCTGGTCACCGGCTTCGCGCGCATCTGGGGGCGACGGGTCGCCATCCTGGCGAACAACGGCGTGCTCTTCTCCGAGAGCGCGCTCAAGGGCGCTCATTTCATCGAACTCGCCTGCCAGCGAGCAACCCCGCTGGTCTTTCTGCAGAACATCTCCGGCTTCATGGTCGGCGGCCGCTACGAGGCCGGCGGCATCGCCAAGGACGGGGCCAAGCTCGTCACCGCCGTCGCCTGCGCCGAAGTCCCCAAGCTGACCGTCCTCATCGGCGGCTCGTTCGGGGCTGGCAACTACGGCATGTGCGGCCGCGCCTTCTCCCCGCGTTTCCTGTTCTCCTGGCCCAACAGCCGGATCAGCGTCATGGGCGGCGAGCAGGCGGCCAGCGTCCTGGCGACCATCCGCCGGGAGGGGGCTGAGGCGCGGGGCGAGGCGTGGACGGCGACCGAGGAAGAGGCCTTCAAGGATCCCATCCGCGAGCGCTACGAGGCCGAGGGCGACCCCTACCACGCCACCGCCCGGCTCTGGGACGACGGCATCATCGATCCGGTCCAGACGCGCGATGTCCTCGGGCTCGCCCTCGCCGCCACCGACAGCGCCACCATCGTCCCCACTAGGTTCGGCGTCTTTCGGATGTAGAGAGCGCCTCGCGCGGCGCGCGGGCGTCATGCCATACTTATCGAAGCGGCCGCCCCCAGGAGCTCCACCATGCCCAACCCGATAGCCGATCCTCTGGTGGAGGGTCCCGACACGGATGTCATGAGCGATCTCGTGGTCATCGAGGGGGCGGGCGATCCGGCGGTCACCGTCACCATCAACCGTGCGGCCAAAAAGAACGCCTTCGACTCCGAGGTGATCGGCGCGCTTCGCGAGGCCTTCGAGACCCTTCACGCCGCCGACGGCGTGCGCGTGGTTTTTGTCGCCGGGGCTGGACCGATGTTCAGCGCCGGCGCCGACCTCGATTGGATGGCCGAGGCTTCCGAGCTGACCGAGTCCGACAATCGCGACGACGCCATGGCCATGGCTGTGATGCTCAAGCATCTCCACGACCTGCCGACGCTGACCGTCGCCCTGGTCCAGGGCGGCGCCTTTGGCGGCGGGGCGGGCCTCGTCGCCGCCTGCGACCTTTCCATCGCTACCGCCAACGCCCGGTTTTCCTTTTCCGAGGTAAAGCTTGGCCTCGTGGCCGCGACCATCAGCCCCTACGTCATTCGGGCCATTGGTCCGAGGCGCGCGCGGAGCCTCTTCGCCACCGGCCGGGTCTTCGACGCCGCTTTCGCCAAGGAAATCGGCCTGATAGACGAGGTGGTCGCCGACGCTGCGACGCTCGCCCAGGCCAAGGCGCGGATCGCTGCCGAGATCGTCGCCTGCGGGCCCGAGGCTGTCGCCGCCTCCAAGAAGCTGGTGGACGATGTCGCCGGCCGGGAGATCGATCACGGGTTGATGGCCGAGACCGCCCGCGCGATCGCCGCCGCGCGCACCGGCGAGGAGGGCCGCGAGGGGGTGCGCGCCTTCCTCGAACGTCGCAAGCCCGGCTGGGCGGTCTGAGGGCAAAGGTCGCCTTCGTGGCCGATCCGGAAATCGAGATCGCCGCCGCCGGCTCGCTGGCGGGCCTCGGGGGATGGCGCGCTCGCCACCCGGCCAAGATCGGCTCGCCTTGCGCCAACTGCGGCGCGCCGCTGGCGGGCCCCTACTGCCACGCCTGCGGTCAGCTCGCTGAGGACTTCGAGCGATCGATCTGGTCGCTGCTGAAGGAGGCGGTGGAGAACTTCTTCGAAGCCGACGGCCGCGTCCTCTACACCCTGCCGCGGCTCATCTTTCGGCCGGCGAGCCTGACCAAGGCCTATCTCGCTGGCCGTCGCGCCTGCCAGACCCCACCCCTGCGCCTGTTTCTGGTCATCGTCGTCGTGGTCTTCTTCGTCGGCGGCCTGAGGACAGGCCCCCACCGGCCGGTCAATTTCTACAAGTCCGACTCGCCCGGGCATTCCTCCGTCAACCTAGCGGTCAGCAGCGACCCCCAGGTGCGACCCTACCTCGAATGGCTGCGTCCGCGTCTGAACTACGCCATCAATCATCAGCAGGAGTTCGCCACGGCGGTCGAGAGCTGGTTCCATCGCATCGCCATCATGTTCCTGCCGGTGGCTACCTTGCTGCTGAGTCTGATTTTCGTCTTCAGGCGCCGGTTCTTCATCTTCGATCACGCGATCTTTTCTATGCATTCGCTCTCGTTCATGGGACTGCTGTTCACCGTCGGCAGCCTCATGGGGATGGCGCCGCCCCTACGAAGCCTCGTCGGTCTCCTGGACTTCGTCGCCCCGACGCATCTCTTCTTTCATATGCGCGGCGTCTACGGCACAAGCGTCATCGGCACGCTCCTTCGCATGTTCGTGCTCTTCATCCTCTCGGCGATTGCCCTGGCCTTGCTGGTCGCCTCGGCCGTCTTCGTCGAGCTGAACGCGGTCGGCGCGGCGTCCTGAAGGGCCGATGATCTCCTCCATCCTCATCGCCAACCGAGGGGAGATCGCCCGGCGGATCGTCCGCACAGCCAAGCGGATGGGCATTCGAACTATCGCCGTCTATTCGCGGGCCGACGCCGGGGCCGCCCACGTCCGCGACGCCGACCAGGCGGTCGCCATCGGCCCCGCTCCGGCCGCTGAGAGCTACCTGCGCGGCGAGGCCATTCTCGAGGCCGCCATGGCGAGCGGCGCTGATGCTATCCACCCAGGCTA
>Ga0182024_10020155_pt1 | contig 12210 bp, 13 predicted proteins | sample P32metaG_FD_120480 | JGI IMG/M metagenome (GOLD analysis project Ga0182024, IMG submission 120480) | Permafrost microbial communities from Stordalen Mire, Sweden - P3-2 metaG (Illumina Assembly) | ecosystem: Environmental > Terrestrial > Soil > Wetlands > Permafrost | place: Sweden: Stordalen...
AGCGGTGGCTAGAAGCTAGAAGCAGAGACTCTCTATGATTGTCGCAATGCAAGACGTAGCGGATGAAGGCCAGATTCAGCAGGTGATCGAGCACCTGGTGAAGATGGGGTTTGAAGTGCACCGTTCGACCGGCGCACGGCAGACTGTGCTAGGCGCGGTGGGAGCGGGGATCGACTTCGATATCCGCAATCTTGAACTGCTGCCGGGAGTGCAGGAAGTCCATCGCATCAGCTCTCCGTATAAATTAGCAGGCAAAAGTTTTCGTCCCGAGGGGACGATCGTAAAACTGGCGAATGGGATCAGCATCGGCGGGAATGAAGTGGTGGTGATGGCGGGACCGTGCTCAGTGGAATCGCGGGAACAGCTTTTCGCAACGGCAGAAGCGGTGGCGAAGTCTGGAGCGCGCGTGCTGCGCGGCGGGGCGTTCAAGCCGCGAAGTTCTCCTTATTCTTTTCAGGGGCACGGAGAGGACGCGCTGAAGCTGCTGCGCGAGGCGGGAGAGAAATTCAAGTTGCTGGTGATCAGCGAGGTAATGGAGATTTCGCAGATTCCGATGATGTTGCCGTATGTGGATATTTTGCAGCTGGGAGCGCGCAACATGCAGAACTTTAATCTGCTGCGCGAACTGGGGAAGGTGCGCAAGCCGGTGCTGGTGAAGCGCGGCATCGCAGCGACATTTGAGGAACTGCTGCTCTCGGCGGAATACATCATGGCTGGCGGGAACTATGAAGTAATGTTGTGCGAACGCGGCATCCGCACGTTTGAAACGTACACGCGAAACACGATGGACATTTCGGCGATCCCGATTATTCACAAGCTGTCGCATCTGCCGATGACGGCTGATCCGTCGCATGGAACGGGTCGGCGCGACAAGGTTGCGCCGATGGCGCGCGCGTCCGTGGCAGCGGGAGCCGATGCGTTGCTCATAGAAGTGCATTGCGATCCGAACAAGGCTTGGTCGGATGGCGCGCAGTCGCTCTTTCCAGAGCAGTTCGCAAAGCTGATGGATGAGTTGCGGATGATTGCGCCGGCCGTAGGACGAAAGATTGGGTGATTGAGTTATCGGGCCATCGGGCGATTGTGCAATGAATTTCCCGGGGTCTTGGTTTGATATTTGTAACGCTCTTCAAATCGCCCAATCACAAAATCGCGCAATCGCTCAATTCTTTTCTATGCCAATCCGGCAAATCACGATTGTCGGCACCGGCCTGATCGGCGGGTCGTTTGCCTTGGCGATGCGTAAATGCGGGTTTGCCGGGCGCATCGTTGGCTGCGATCGCGAGTCTGCGCTGAAGAAGGCGAAGATGCGCGGCGTAATCGACAACGGATCGGCTGAGCCCGCAGATGCTGTGCACGGTAGCCAGTTGGTGGTGTTGGCGACGCCAGTGCTAGCGATTGTCGATCTGATTGGACGGATCGGTCCGGGGCTGCCTGCGAGCACCTTGCTGACAGACGTGGGGAGCACGAAGGCCTTAGTGGCGGAACGTGCGGTGAGCGTCTTCGGAAAGAATGCAGGGAAGCGGTTTCTGGCCGGACATCCCATGGCAGGAAAGGAACACAGCGGCGTCGATTATGCGGATGCCGATCTGTTCCAAAATGCGGTTTGGTTTCTGACTCCGCTGCCCGGACAGAACCTGCATGAAGGAATATTCGCGGAATTTGCGGGATGGATCGATCAGATTGGAGCGCGCATTGCGATGCTGCCTCCCGAGGATCATGATCACTTGTGCGCGTGGATCAGCCACCTGCCGCAAATGATTTCGACGGCGCTGGCCGCGGCGCTGGTGGAGGAGTTCGGCGAAGAAGCGCCACTGCTTCCGGCAGGCGGACGTGCGCTGCAGGAGATGACGCGGATTTCGTCGAGTCCATATTCGATGTGGCGCGACATCGCGATCAGCAACAAGAAAAATCTTGAAGATGCACTGTTCAAGGTGGAGCAGCGTCTGGCGCACATCCGGGAGAATCTTACAACGCGGCAGTTGGCAGAAGAATTTGAGCAGGCGCATGGATTGAGGAAAACTCCGGCAAAGAAACACTAGAACCTACCACGGAGACACGGAGTCACCGAGAAGTTTGATTGGTAATTGGCTGGATGGAAGACTTCCTTATTGTTTCCTCCGTGTCTCCGTGCCTCCGTGGTAAGTTTCATTTAGAATGCAGACGCGATGAACAAAGTGGTTGCTAATGCGGAGGAGGCGATTCGCGATGTCGGCGACGGCTCGATCATTATGCTCGGCGGTTTCGGGCTATGCGGGATCCCAGAAAATCTGATTCGCGCGCTGGCGCGCAAGGGATCGAAGAACCTGACGACCATCAGCAATAACGCGGGCGTCGATGGATTTGGCGTTGGGTTGCTGTTAGCCGCTGGGCAACTGCGGAAGCACATTGGCACTTACGTGGGAGAGAACAAGTTGCTGGAATCGATGGTGCTCGCCGGAAAAGTGGAACTGGATCTGGTGCCGCAGGGAACGTTCTCTGAGCGGATTCGCGCTGCTGGCGCGGGAATTCCGGCATTTTTTACTCCTACGGGAGTCGGAACAATTGTGGCGGAGGGAAAAGAAACGCTGGAGTTCGATGGCCGTCCTTATGTGATGGAACGCTGGTTAAAGGCGGACTTCGCTTTCGTAAGAGCGTGGAAGGGCGACCGCATGGGAAATCTTGTGTACCGGAAGACGGCGCGGAATTTTAATCCGATCATGGCGACGGCGGCGAAGGTTACGATTGCGGAGGTCGAGCAGTTAGTCGATGTAGGCGAACTGGATGCGGACTTGGTGCATACGCCTTCGGTTTACGTGAAGCGCATTTTTCAAGGGGAGTCGTACGAGCGGCGGATCGAGAAACGGACGGTGAGGAAAACCGTCGTTGGCCGGTAGTCGTTGGTCGTTGGCAAAAGCGTATTTCAATGGGCCAACGACCAACGACTAACGACCAACGACGCTCTGACAAGTATGGAAAAACCTGGCAAAGACGTCGAGAAGCGCGAGCGCATCGTGAATCGAATTGCCCGTGAGTTGCGCGACGGTTTCTATGTGAATCTGGGCATCGGCATGCCGACGCTGGTCGCCAATCACGTTCCCGCGGGAATGGAAGTCGTTCTTCAATCCGAGAACGGAATGCTGGGCATTGGGCCTTATCCGGTGGAGGGTGAGGAAGACGCTGATCTGATCAACGCTGGCAAAGAGACGGTGACTGAGATGCCGGGGACGTCGTATTTTTCGAGCGCCGATTCGTTTGCCATGATCCGCGGAGGGCACGTAGATTTGAGCGTGCTGGGCGCGATGGAAGTGGATGAGGCGGGGAATCTAGCGAACTGGATGATCCCCGGAAAAATGGTGAAGGGGATGGGCGGCGCGATGGATCTTGTGGCCGGAGCGCGGCGTACTGTGATTGCGATGGAGCATACGACCCGGGAAGGCGCCCCGAAGATTTTGAAGAAGTGCACGCTGCCGCTCACTGGCATGAAAGTTGTGGATACGATCGTGACTGAGATGGCCTACATCCGCGTGACAGAGCGAGGGTTGGTGCTCGAGGAAGTTGCTCCGGGGTTGACGGCCGAGGATGTGCAGAGGTCGACTGAGGCGCGGTTGATCGTTAGCGAGAATTTGAAGGTGATGGAGAGTTAGTGCGGGGTCTGATACCCTCTCTTACGCGGCGCTGAAGCGCCGCTCTTTCACCGTATCCCAACCACGGTTTCCAACCACGAACTCCCAACAATCTGAACTGCCCTTAGCCGATCCGACTAGACCCGAAACGGCGCGGCCAGCAACCGAAACGGCAGCGTGATCGCAAGGAAAATAATCTCCAGCACTCCATGTACCGCGACGCCGACGATGCGAAACGGCAGCAACAATAGCCAAATAAATGGATACGCGACGAGCGCCAGCAGAGCCAGCGGCCAGCACATTACGAAGAGTATGCACCACAGGAGGAAAGCAAACATGATGAGACCTCCTTATCTTTCCTACTTAATTGTACGTCTACGGTGTGCGGAAAGTTCCATGCGAAAATTTCTAGGAAGCAGGGGTCGTGCAACCTGCAGGGATCCTTCGACTGAGGTTGTGCTTCGCTTTGCGAAGCACAACCTCCGCTCAGGATGACAACTCTCTGGTGTTATTCGTAGCGCAAAGATTCAGCCGGCAGAATCTTGCCAGCGGACCATGACGGGTACAGCGTCGCCACGAAAGAAATCCCGACCGCACCCAGCGCGACGAATAAGCCATCTATCAGGCGCGGAGCGAACGGCACATAATCGATGGAGTAGACCTCCGGCGAGAGCGAAATAATGTGGTAGTGCCCTCCAACGTAGGAGATCGCATAGCCCAACAGAAGGCCAATGGCTGTGCCGATCACACCGATCAGCACTCCCTGGGCGATAAAGATGTTTCGCACCTGCGCCTGCCGCGTGCCCATCGACATCAATACGGCGATGTCTTTGGTTTTTTCCATGACCATCATGATCAGAGAAATCAGAATATTCAGCGCCGCGACGAAGACGATCAGTCCGGTCGTGATGTAAGTGACGAGGCGCTCCATGTTCAGCGCGTGAAACAGGGCTTTGTTCTGCTCCTTCCAATTTGTAGTCATGAAGCCCTTGCCAGCCGCGTCTTCCAGTTGTTGGCCAACGATGTCCGCTCTGTCGATGTCGTCGACCTTGAACTCGATCACTGAAATCAAATCGCCCAGGCCGAACAGGCGTTGCGCATCCGAGAGGCGTGTGAATGCCCACGACGAATCGTAGTCGAAGAAGCCGGAGTTAAAAATTCCCACAACGCGAAACCGACTGTATTTCGGGATCAATCCAAACGGGGTTAATTCGCCTTGCGGGCTCACCACCAGCACAACAGAACCCACCGTTGCGCCAAGGTTGTCAGCCATATCCTTCCCGAGAATGATCGGTGGCATGGCGGCGACACGCGCGTGCACGCCCTCGAGAGCATCGGGAGACTCTTCGGTCGCTGACGCTCCCTGGACAGCCGAGGCGGCTGTCCCCACATGATCTTTTTCCAGTTCGGGAGCGCCCTCATCCAAAGCCGTGGCTGAGCCTTCCTTTATAGTATTCAGCAAATCACCAACCCGGCGCTCATCCGCTGGAATCATGCCCTTCAGGACGGCACCGCGAGCGCGGGCTCCGCGAGAAATCAGGACTTGCTCAAAAATCGCGGGAGCGGCGGCGACCACGTGCGGCTGTTTGGAAAGACGCTCGAGCAAAGGCGGCCAATCCTTGATGCCGTCGTCCGCCACGCGGAGCAGGCTGACGTGCGAAGTGGACCCGATCAGGCGCTCCTGCAAATCCTGGCGAAAGCCGTTGTTGATGGCGAGTGCGATGATGAGCGAAGCCACTCCCGCCGCGACCCCGACAATCGAAATGCCAGTGATGATGCCGATAAATGCCTGGCGTCGCTTGGCTCTTAGGTAGCGGGTCGCGATGAAAAATTCGAAGCGCATGCGTGCTTTCAGCCTCACCTTTCGCCAAATCGGATTATAGCGATAACCGGCGGAAAGACCGCGCATGAGTCACGCGCGCTCGTGGTGCCGTTACAAAAAAATCAATCCAAAATCCGAGTCCGTCATCTACGAAACCATGGCAACCACGATGGAATTTACTCTGTCCGAAGCCACAGCAGTTCTGGCCCGCACTCCCGCCGCCTTGAATGCACTACTGCGCGGCCTACCGAACACTTGGGTGCGCGGCAACGAAGGACTCAGCAAAGACGGACGCAGTGACCAAGAAAAGAATACGTGGAGCCCGTTCGACATCGTAGGCCACCTGATCGGAGGCGAGCGCACCGACTGGATGCCGCGCGCGCGCATCATCCTCGAACACGGCGACGCGCGGCCATTCGAGCCCTTCGATCGCTTTGCGCAGGAGAAAGAGACTCAAGGCAAGTACATCGATCAACTCCTCGACGAGTTTGCTCGCCTGCGCAAGGAGAATCTGGCCGCGCTGCAAGCGCTGAACCTTCAGCCCCAAGACTTAGCGCGACGAGGAAAGCATCCGGAACTCGGAGTGGTGACTCTATCAGAACTGCTGGCTACATGGGCCGTTCACGACCTCACGCACCTGCACCAACTATCCCGCGTAATGGCCCACCAATATCGCGACGCAGTCGGCCCTTGGAAAGCGTATCTGGGTGTCCTGCACTGCAACGGCCACAGCGGGTAAGTTCAGCAGCAAATCAAAGATTTGAAACGCCCCGTCCCACTCTTCCGTCGAAAGACCGGCACAAGCTGCGTAACAGGACGACTTCTGGACAGTCTCAGACTAAGACTTCAGTCGCGGGAAACGAATCAGGGAATTCTACTTCGGAGTCTTAGGTCAGACGATGGTCACAAATGATGACTGGTGTACTACCAGGTACGCCTGAAGCTGCTCTTGAAGAGATGGAGAGCAGGCGTAGAAGCGACGGTCAAAGGCCTTGAACTCTCCGTCCCGCGCGGCGGCAACGAACTCTTCGACGCTTGTGATGGTCGACCGCTCGCGGCCAAGAAATAACTCCCCGCCTCTCGGAGAATTTGCTGCTGGCAACTCGCATCGAGTACCCCAAGGGCCTCCACAGTCTCGCCCAAATGCTCTGTTCCGCGATTCTCGAAATATTGCAGGTGTCCGCCATTCTGGACTTCGCTTTCATACCAGAAGACCAGATGAGCGGGACGCTGTTCCTCAGCCAGTTCGTCATACGGTTCCATCGCCAGCAGGTCGACATACGCATTCCATATGCTCGGCCGCCATGCGTCAGCTTTTTGCTTCGTTACCATGCGAGTTTTCATAGTTCGGGCTACGCTCGGTTCAGTTTGGCAAAGCCCTTCCGGATTACATCCATCGTATCCTCCGCCAGCCCTAAGCCCGTCAATTCCTCTCTGCTGAACCACCGCACTTCCGCTGCATCGCTGGCAGCCGCAATATCCCCCACAACCCTGCGGCATAGAAAATCAATCAAAACGTAGTGATACTGCACGCGCTGGTCAGCATCGCGCAAAACCCGGTCGTAGGCGCCAAGCAACTCGCCGGGTTCAACGGTAAGTCCAGTCTCCTCGCGAGCCTCGCGAATGGCCGCGTCACGCACCAGTTCGCCAACTTCGAGCACGCCCCCGGGGATCGACCACTCCGCCTGCAGCGGTGGGTGAGCGCGCTTTACCAGCACGACGCGGGAATCTTCAATGATAATTGCGCCCACCCCGACCAGCGGCACCTCAGGGAATTCGCGTTGCATAGTGCAAAGATTCTAAAGCATGCAAAGTCCAAAGGTTTACCCTGTGATACCCCGTGTCCTCCGTGTTAAAGATTTTGACTTAGTCCGTGTGGTTAAATAGTTCTCGCCATGGCCCTCGAAGAATACAAGCGCAAACGAAAATTCGAGCAAACCCCCGAGCCTCCCCCAAAAGTCGAGGCCAAAGCCGGTCACCGCTTCGTAGTCCAGAAGCACGATGCTACGCGCCTGCACTACGACTTTCGCCTGGAGATGGAAGGTGTTCTGAAATCGTGGGCCGTGCCCAAAGGACCGTCGCTCGATCCCGCCGACAAACGCCTCGCCATGCAGGTCGAAGATCATCCGGTTTCGTACTTCGATTTCGAAGGCACCATCCCCGAAGGCAACTACGGCGCGGGCACCGTAATGGTCTGGGACATAGGCACATGGCAGCCGCTTTCTCCAGTTCCGGTGCAGGGAAAATATGTTCCGGGCACTGACGCTGAAGCCGTAGCCATGATGGCCAAGGGCGATTTGAAGTTCCGTCTAAAAGGCAAAAAGCTAAACGGAGACTTCGCGCTCATAAAAATGAAAGGCCGCCGTCCGGGAAGCAAAGGCACCGAATGGCTGCTGATAAAAAAGCACGATGACTACGCTGTCGAAGGCTACGACATCGACGCCTACGATGAGTCAGTGCTAAGCAAACGCAGCCTGGCCGAGATCGCCGGAGATTCAGGATCAAAAGAGTGGAAAAGCCGGCCCACGGGAGACGGCAAGCTGAAGGCAGCATGGCTGGCTGATGCTGTGGCGAAACTCGACAAGAAGAAAGCAGCGGCGAGCGGGCAAAAAAAAAAGATCAAAAGCAAATGAAAACCGCAGAGGTCGCGGAGGACGCAGAGGAGAATAATAGAAAAACCTCGTCGGCGAATGTCGCGCCACCTGTATCCCCCCTCCCGACCGTCAAGAAAAAACCAAAATCCTCGGCGTCCTCCGCGGTTTTCATTTCCTCAGGTCCAGTAAAGCGCCCCATGCCCACGGCGATTCACCCGATGCTAGCCACATCGGTCGACGAGCCTTTCGACGGCCCCGACTGGCTTTTCGAAATCAAATGGGACGGCTACCGCGCCGTAGCCTTCATCGAAAACGGCAAGCTACGCTTGGTCTCGCGCAATCAGAACGAACTTACCCAGCGCTATCCCGAACTCAAAGATCTTCCCAAGTTCGTCCACGCAAAAACCGCAATCCTCGATGGAGAAGTGGTCGCGCTCGATGAGCAAGGCCGAGCGTCGTTCAGCCTGATGCAGCAGCGCACCGGCTTCCGCCCCGGCGGCCGCCGTGGAGCCACGAATGCTGACGTCCCCGTTCTCTATTACGCATTCGATTTGCTCTATCTCGATGGCTACGACTGGCGAAAAGTGCCGCTCGAAGAGCGCAAGAAAAAGCTCGCCTCGCTGCTCGATACCGGCGATGCCGTCCGCTACTCCGATCACTATGAGAATCAAGGCAAGGTACTATTCGAAATGGCCCGCGCCAAGGGACTCGAAGGCATCCTGGCCAAGAAACGCGACAGCATTTATCAGGAGCGCCGCAGCGCCGAGTGGCTGAAGATCAAGATCAGGCACCAACTCGAAGCCGTGATCGGCGGCTACACCGAGCCCGAAGGCAGCCGCGCACATTTCGGATCGATTGTGTTGGGACTGTATGACAAGCAGGGACGCCTGATCCACGTAGGCCAGGCAGGCAGCGGATTCAACCAGAAGTCACTCGAACAAATATGGAAGATGCTGAAAAAAAGAGAGACGAAGCAGAACCCATTCTACGGCGAAGTCGAGGCCCTAAGAAAAGTGTACTGGGTAAAGCCGCAACTAGTAGCCCAGATCGAATACGCAGAATGGACCGACGGCGCCAGCAAAGGCAGCGGCCCAAAGCTAAGAGCGCCAGTATTCCTAGGCCTGCGCGATGACAAAAATCCAAAAGACTGCACGCTGGATCAAGAACGAAAAACTGAGAACTGACCCCTGACCCCTGCTACTTAATATCCTTCATCGCCAGCATCGTCCCGTAGTCGCGTCCGCTCGGGTCGACTGCGCGCGCCACAATTCCAGCAAACGCATCCTTCAGTTCAGGAAACTTCGTCACCAGCGCCTTCATCACGCTAACGTTGTTCTGGTAAGTCTGGTTGGTGTTAGAAATATCGCTCGCCTGATACCGCACAATTAAATCCAGATCGTTCCCCACAACTTCAGGAAAGAGCGCTGTCAGCTTGTAAGTTGCGCCTCCAGAAGAAAGATCTGCGGTCTTGCCATCCGCCGGAAAATCGGCCGGCTGCAGTTTCTGGGAGTCATCGTAAAGTTTATCTGTGACCGCGGTGCTCATAAACGGCAGAGGCGAAACCAGCGTGCGCGCCACCAGATAATCGAGCCACGCGTTGTGCAGTTGCCCCTTAGCCTGAGCGTCGTGCGCGCGCGCAATAAACCAGTCGCTATCGTGCCCGGCAAATTGCGCGGCCTTAATGTAGAGTCCTCCAAGTTTCCAGGCGGCCCCCATCTGCTGCAGAATCAGCGATACCGTATAAGCTCCCTTGGGCGAAGGCGCATCCAGAATGACCACGCCGTACTTGCCCGGCGGAAGATTATTCAAACCGAAAATTGCGGTATCTTTCGTCTGTCCCTTGCTCCCGAAAACGCCGCACAGAAACTCCACGTGCGGAAGCGCCGCCGTGCCTTCCGCTTCCAGCAGAAACGCCGGACGAGCGACTGCCTTGGACCCCGCAAGCGCTGCCTGATTATCTTTCACGGTGCTCTCGACACTGGAAAAGTCAGCCGCCAGGCTCGGAATCGCATTCTGCCGCAGCGAAGCCGCGTCCCCGGACGCAACAAAATTAAAATATCGAATTCCCGCGGAGTTAAGCGCGCTGCGCGTTGCGGCATCCATATCGCTGGAAGTCAGGCAGCTCTGCGCCAGACCACTCGCCGCCGCAAAAACCAGCAAAGTTGGCACCGCGCAATTCAGCAGCATCCGGCGCCATCCGATGAACCTCAATCTGCTCGTCATTTTGTCCTCAATCTTGCTTTAGGCGAAATCCGCTTATGTCCGCATATGGGAGTCTTTCCACTCCTCAGATGCAGATTGTACCCTCCACGCAAATTCCGGGAAGTGCAAAAGGAAGTGCAACAGTTTGCACATCCGCGTCTGCGCCCGGTATCGAACATCTACGTGCAAGAGTGTAAAGTCAATACGTTCTATGAGGTAGGGGATTCTCGGGTTGGCGGCCAGCAGCTACCGCAGGTCCAAAGCGGTGCTAAAATTGCTCTAATCCATTTACCGTCTCCCAGACATGGTAGTGAGCAAAGATCGCAGTGGAGGGGTTTTCATGAGCACGGGATTGAAGTTTACCGGGTTACTGTTAGGGGTAGCTCTATGCCTGCCAGTGGCTGGACGCGCTGACACGCAAACCACGCCGACGACGCCGCACCGCGTTCACAAAGTAAAGAAGCAACAACCTTTGCCGCCTCCACTGCCTTCAGGACCGCAAGGCCCTGTGCCTCAGATTCCGCTGGATGCGATCGCGCCCGTGGCGCCCCAGGTCACCTATCAGGATGGCCAGTTGACGATCGTCGCTCCCAACTCCACGCTTGGTGACATTCTGCGTGGAGTGCGCAAGCACACCTCCGCCGATATCGAAATTCCGCCGACCGCCAACGAGCGCGTGGTCACGCGTCTCGGCCCCGGCCCAGCGCGGGAAGTGATGGCCGAGCTGTTGAATGGATCGCGCTTCAATTACATCTTGCTAGGCTCTCCGGAAAATGCCAACCAACTCGTTCGAGTCGTGCTCGTAGCCAAGACATCGGACACGCCATCTACAGACGCTGCCGACAAAGCCGGCACGCCTGCCGTAGCCAAGGCTGGGGGGGATGCTCCTGAAGATCCCGCCGATGACGCCGCCGACGACAACCCTGAGCCCGCCGCCGAAGCAGAACAACCGCCGGCTCCCGCAGAACAGCCCGGCCCAAAAACTCCGCAGCAAATGTTGCAGGAAATGCAGCAGCGCCAATTACAGATGCAGCAGAATCCCGGTCAACCGGGCATCTATCCGCCGGGCCGCCCCGGTGCGCCAGTTCCGCCAGCACAACCGGCCCCGCAACCAGACTCGCAACAGTAGCCTTGTGACGTTGAAAGGGCGCGGCTTTCAGCCGCGCCCGCAAGCTTTCGGATGTGGAAGAGCGGCGCTTCAGCGCCGCGTAAGACTCAAAATAGATGTGGGCTTTAGCCCGCGTGGGGCGCCGATCACGGCTGATCGCCAGCGCCCGAGCGCGCCGGAGACGCAATCTGCACCGCTCTGCGGCCACTCCCGGCCACTTCCGCATAAGACCCGTTCAGAGCTTTCTGCAGCAAGTCCCAATCGCGAGCGATATCTCTCTCCGAAACCTTCGGCGGATTCCCGCGCCGCAACTCCGCGTGCAATCGCGCCTCAAGAAGCTGCGCAGTAAACTGCTCCGGAGCGTCAGTGGCAAAGATGTTGCTCCCCGCAACGCCCACATTCTCCATTTCCTCACCGACCCGAATCCGCAGAACCGGGCGCCCCTCAGCATCCAGATCCGGAGCGGAGTTGTGCAACACGCGCTTCCATTTTTCCACGCGCACAACAGTCTGCGCCGAACCATCACCCTGATTTAAATCAGAATGATTCACGTCAGAACGATTCGCATCCGGATGATTCGCTTCAGAGTGGCTTAAATCGACATGATTCAAATCAAGATGATTCAGTTCGCTCAAATAAGCGCGTCGGTCCTCCGCTCCAATCGGCGGTTCCAGAACGCGCCCGGCGCTGTAAACCATCGCGTGCTGCGACGGATTAAATCGTCCCGCGCCAGTCCCAACGTAAATCGCCACCACGCACCCCGCCAGGATTGGATTCACCACCGCAGTCGGCACAATATATTTCTTCGATTTCAGGAATGATTCCACTACTCCATGCACCGGAGTGCTGCGCGCCGCGCTCCCCGGCACCTGCGGAATCACA
>Ga0182024_10020156_pt1 | contig 12210 bp, 11 predicted proteins | sample P32metaG_FD_120480 | JGI IMG/M metagenome (GOLD analysis project Ga0182024, IMG submission 120480) | Permafrost microbial communities from Stordalen Mire, Sweden - P3-2 metaG (Illumina Assembly) | ecosystem: Environmental > Terrestrial > Soil > Wetlands > Permafrost | place: Sweden: Stordalen...
GCTGGGGCAGGTCAGCGAGCGGCTGGGGCAGGTCAGCGAGCGGCTGGGGCAGGTCAGCAAGCTGCTGATGCGGCGGGCATGGCAGATCGAGCGGCCCGGCCAGCCCTGCGGAGACCGGGTCTGTCACATGGTCAGTTGTCACGCGTTTCACGGTAGGACGGCCTACTGACAGTCCGCCCCAGGCGCGCCGGCCCCGCGAATCGGGTCCCGTTACGGTTTCGTGATCCCACGCGCTGGTCAAGAACACGGGTCAGACTGAGCGATTCGGTTGAATACCTCTGCCGATCTTCACTAGTGTCAGGCTCCGAGCCGCATCGCTCAGCAGTCGCCACGTTGGCGACGGCGATCGGCCCACCGCCGAGTTCTCTCGCTGGCGTTGTCAGCCAGCACGAGAAGCCGGGGAACCACCGGATGATCGCCGGGCCCAGAGCCGTGGCGTCTCCTGGGGTGAATCGGTCAGGAGCCTGTCCGGACCTGACCGTAGGGCGTTTCTTCCACAGCCCGAACCCGTCAGCTCACCCGGTAGGCGGACCGTGGGAGAAGGAGCGTGTCACCTACGTGGGTACGCGACCGTTCGTTAGCACGACACTCAGACGCAGCACATCGGCCATTGCCGCCGGGGCGCTTGCCGTCGGCGTGCTTATCTCACTCGGCGGACCAGCCGTAGCGGCGCCGCAGCCGACAATCGGCCAGGTACAGGCCAAGCTCAGCCAGCTGAACACGCGGTCCGCGGTGCTCGACCAGCGCTACAACCAGGTCCAGCAGGAGCTGACGTCAGCCAATCAGCGGCTGAGGCTGGTGAACCGCGAGGCAGCCAGGTACGAGGCGCGGTTCAAGTCGATGCGCACCGAGATCGCCAGGATCGCCACGATCGCCTATGAGAGCGGCAACATGACGTCGGTGGCGGCGCTGCTGACCTCCGGCGACGCGCAGCAGGTCCTGGACCAGTCATCGATCCTGCTGGAGCTGTCCTCGGACAACAGCGCGGAGATGAGCCAGTTCATCTCAGCCGCTCACCAGCTCACCGGGGCGCAGCAGGCCGCTCAGCGCGCCAAGACCGCGATCGTCGCGCTCCGCGACAGCCTGGCCAGCCAGAAGAAGTCGCTCGAGAAGCTTATCGGCCAGCAGAAGGTGTTGCTTGCCCAGCTCACCCCGGCCCAGCAGAAGGCGGTCGGCCCGGGCGGTGGCGGCCCAGGGAAAGGCACCCCGCCCGCCTACAAGGGCCCGACCAGCACGCAGGCAGGCAGGGCAGTCGCCTTCGCTTACGCCCAGATCGGCAAGCCATACGTGTACGGCGCGTCCGGGCCGGACTCCTACGACTGTTCCGGCCTGACCATGGCCTCGTGGGCGGCCGCAGGCGTCTCGATCCCGCGCGTCAGCTATGCCCAAATGAGCGGACTCCCGTCCGTTCCGCTCAGCAATCTGCAGCCGGGCGACATACTCGGATTTGCCGGTAACTCGCATGTGGGTCTTTACGTGGGCGGCGGCTACCTGATCGATGCCCCGGTCCCAGGTAAGACCGTTGAGAAGGTCGCGCTGAGTGGCTGGTATCAGTCGAACCTGGATGGCGCCGTCCGGCCCTGACCGGGTGGTTCGTGCGGCACGCACGGTAGTGCGGTCAGGTCCGGCCCCCGGTCCTGGACGGTGCGGCAGGGACAGATCCGGGGGAGCCAGCGACAGGCTCCCCCGGATGCCCCGTTTCCGCCATCGGGGACCGGCCCCATCGGGTGCCATTGCCGTCGGATGCCGGCACTACCGTGGCCGTTAGGATCACGGGCACGGGAGCACGATGCCCAAGGTCCTGATCGTCACCAACGACTTCCCGCCGCGCCGCGGCGGGATTCAGTCGTTCGTGCATGCGCTCGCCACCTGGCTGCCGGCCGGGACGGTCACGGTCTACGCGCCCGCCTGGGAGGGGGCTGCCGCCTACGATGCCCGGCAGCCGTTCCCGGTGATCCGGCACCCCGGCTCGCTGATGCTGCCGGTGCCGTCCGTGGCCTGCCGCGCGGCGGGCATCCTGGCCTCCCACGACTGCGACACGGTGCTGTTCGGCGCGGCCGCTCCGCTCGGCCTGCTGGCGCCGGGGCTGCGGGCGGCCGGGGCCCGGCGGATCGTCGCGCTCACGCACGGCCATGAGGCAGGCTGGGCGGCGCTGCCCGGTGCCCGGTCGCTGCTGCGCAGGATCGGCGACCAGGTCGATGTCGTCACCTATCTCGGCGAGTACTTCAGGGTGCGGCTTGCCAGGGCGCTGTCACCGGAGGCTGCCCGGCGGATGGTCCGGCTGGCGCCGGGAGTGGACACGACGACATTCCGGCCCGGCGCCGGCGGAGCCGCCATCCGGCAGCGGCTCGGGCTGGCCGGCTGCCCGGTCGTCCTCTGCGTCTCCCGGATGGTGCCGCGCAAGGGCCAGGACACCCTGCTCCGGGCCTGGCCGCAGGTCCGCTCCGCAGCGCCGGGTACGGCCAGGGGGCCGGTGCTGCTGCTGGTCGGGGACGGTCCCTACCGGGCCGAACTCGGGCGGCTGGCCGGAAAGCTCGGCGTGGCCGGCTCCGTCGTGTTCACCGGGCCGGTCTCCTGGGAAGACCTGCCCGCCTACTACGACGCCGCCGACATCTTCGCGATGCCCTGCCGCACCCGGCGCCGTGGCCTGGACGTCGAGGGACTGGGGATCGTCTACCTGGAGGCATCCGCGGCGGGCCTGCCGGTCATCGGCGGCGACTCGGGCGGCGCGCCGGACGCCATCCTGCCCGGCGAATCGGGTTACGTCGTGCCCGGCGGAGACGTGACGGCGGTCGCCAGCCGGCTGACCGGGCTGCTCGCCGACCCGGCAGCCGCGGCGGACATGGGGCAGAAGGGGATGGCCTGGGTACAGCGGGAGTGGCGCTGGGAGCTTGTCGCCGAGCGGCTGGAACGGATCCTGGCCGGCTGATCCACCCGTGCTGAGCTAGCCACACCGGGCTAGCTGTAACCGGGCTAGCTACGGGGCTAGCTGTACAGGGCCTCGATGTCGGCGGAGAAGTCCTTGGCCACGACGTTCCTGCGGACCTTTAGCGACGGGGTGAGATGCCCGGTCTGCTCGGTGAAGTCCGTGCCGAGGATCACGAACCGCCTGATCGACTCGGCCCTGGAGACCGCCTTGTTGGCGTCATCCACGGCTTCCTGGATCTCCGCGATCAGCTCCGGGTCGTCGGCGAGGTCCGCGGGACTGGCCGACGCCGGGCGGCCGTGCCGCTCCTTCCAGAAGCCGAGCGCGTCAACGTCGAGCGTCACCAGGCAGGCGATGAACGGGCGGCCATCGCCCACCACCATGCACTGGCTGACCAGTGGGTGCGCGCGGATCCTGTCCTCCAGCACGGCGGGCGCGACGTTCTTGCCGCCCGCAGTGACGATCAGCTCCTTCTTGCGGCCGGTGACCCGCAGGAAGCCCTCGTCGTCCAGCTCGCCGATGTCGCCGGTGTGCAGCCAGCCGTCGGCATCGAGTACCTCGGCGGTCGCCTCGGAGTTGTGCCGGTAGCCGGTGAAGACGTTCGGCCCGCTGATGAAGATCTCGCCGTCGTCGGCGATCCGCAGGCTGACCCCCGGCAGCGGCATGCCGACGGTCCCTATCTTGTTGCGGCGCGGCCTGTTCACGGTCGAGGCGGCCGACGTCTCGGTGAGCCCGTAGCCCTCGAGGACGGGCAGGCCGGCGCCGCGGAAGAAATGGCCGAGCCGGTCGCCGAGCGGCGCGCCGCCGGAAATCGCGTACTGCACCTTGCCGCCAACCGCCGCCCGGAGCCTGGCGTAGACGAGCCGGTCGAACAGCGCGTGCCGCAGCCGCAGCTGCGCGCCAGGCCCGGTGCCGGCGGTGCCCGCGGACTTGCTCCAGGCGATGGCGGTCTCCACGGCGGCGCCGAAGATTATGCTCCTGGCCTTGCTGGCGGCCGCGTGCTGCTGCGCGCTGTTGTAGACCTTCTCGAACACCCTGGGCACGGCGAGCAGGAAGGTGGGCTGGAACCCTGACAGCCCCTGGACCAGCGTGCTGGCGTCCGGCCAGTGCCCGAGGATGGCGCCGGACTCCAGGCAGCCGACCTGGATGATCCGGGCGAAGGAGTGCGCGAGCGGCAGGAAGAGCATGGTCGAGCCACCCGCGATCTCGAAGATGTCAGAGAGCGAGCCGGCCACTGCATTGCGCACGCCGGCCAGCAGGTTGCCGTGCGTGAGTTCGCATCCTTTCGGGCGCCCCGTCGTGCCCGACGTGTAGATGATCGTTGCCAGGTCTGCCGCGCTGCGCTGTGCCCGGCGCTTGGCGAGCTGGTCATCGCTGATCTCCGGGCCGTCGGCGGCCAGCGCGTCCAGTTCATCGATCTTCCAGACGCCCAGGTCAAGGGCGGTGAGCCCGCTCCGGACGCCGTCGATGGTCTGCACGTGCGAACTCGTCTCGGCGAACACGGCGCGGGCGCCAGAGTCGCCGAGCATCCACTCGACCTGCTCAGCCGATGACGTCTCGTAGACCGGCACGGTGACGGCGCCCGCCGTCCAGATGGCGTAGTCGATCAGCGTCCACTCATAGCGGGTCCGCGACATCAGGGCGATCCGGTCGCCCGGCTCGATCCCGGCCCCGACGATCCCCCTGGCGAGCGCCGCCACCTCATCGCGGAACGTGCCCGCGGTGACGTCCTGCCACTGGCCGCTGCCGGTCAGCCTGCGCATGATGACGGCGCCCGGCTCGGAGTCGGCGCGGGTGAAGACGACATCCGCGAGACTGGCGGACTCCGGTACTTCCGCCACTGCGGGGGCGCTGTAAGTGCGCACTGGTTCTCCTCGGCAGACCGCATTGTCCAGATCTCCCTGGACCGTACCGCGCTGGCCGGGCCCGCGCCCAGCGCGGGTGCGCTGCCGCCCTGGCCGGAGTGCCGGCCGCCGTGAGCCGGGCGTATCCGCGGCTGGCCAGTCTGCCTAGGCTGGTGATCATGCGGGTTCACGTGGTCAGCGACGTGCACGGCAGGACCGACGCGCTGGCGGCAGCCGCCGACGGAGCGGACGCGTTCTTCTGCCTGGGCGATCTGCTGCTGTTTGTGGACTACACCGATCACCGGCAGGGCATTTTTCCTGATCTCTTCGGCGCGGAGGCGGCGCGGCAGTACATCGAGCTGCGCACCGCGCAGCGATTCCATGAGGCCAGCGCGCTGACGGCGCGGCTCTGGACCGAGCGGGGCGGCGATCGCGGCAGGCACATTGAGGCCGCCGCGTCGCGGCAGTACGCGGAACTGTTCGCGGCCATGCCGGCGCCGTCGTACCTGACGTACGGCAATGTCGATATTCCGCGCATGTGGGACGCGCACCTGCGGCCCGGCCAGCGCGTGCTCGACGGGGATCGGGTCGAGCTCGGCGGCTGGTCATTCGGCTTCGTCGGCGGCGGGCTGCGGTCGCCGTACCGGACGCCGCACGAACTCGACGACGATGCTTATGCGGCCAAGGTGGCCGCCGTCGGCGAGGTCGACGTGCTGTGCGCGCACATCCCGCCCGCCGTTCCCGAACTGCTCTTCGACACGGTCGCCCAGCGGATGGAACGCGGCAGCGAGGCGCTGCTCGATGCGGTCAGGCAGACCCAGCCGCGGTATGTGCTGTTCGGCCACGTGCACCAGCCGCTCGCCAGGCGGCTGCGGATCGGCCGTACGGAGTGCATCAATGTCGGCCATTTCCGTGCCACCGGAACGCCGCACGTGCTGGCCTGGTAGCGCTGGCCTGATCGCGCCGCGCTGGCGGTACGCTCCGAGCATGGCGGACAGGACTACGTCGAGCATCTCTATCGCGCTGCCAAGGGCGTCCGTGATGGCTGTCATTGCTGACTTTGCCGCCTACCCGGAATGGGCGACCGGAGTGCGGGCCACGGAGATTATCGACCGTGGCGCCAATGGCCGGGCCAGCCGCGTGCGCTTCACCCTGGACGCGGGGCCGATCAGGGACCGGTTCGTGCTCCGCTACCAGTGGGACGGCGACGCGCAGGTTCGCTGGGACTTCGACCCGGCGGAGCCTGGTACCAAGATTTCGGAGCTGTCCGGCGGGTACCTGCTCGCCGAGCGCGGCAGTGCCACTGACGTGACTTACGACCTCACCATCAGCGTCCGGATCCCGATGATCGGGATGGTCAAGCGGAGGGCGGAGAAGAGCATCATCGACACCGCGCTGAAGGGCCTCAAGAAACGAGCTGAAGACGGGGCAGGTGCCGCGACGTGACCCAGGACTCAAAGCCGCAGGGCAGCGACCCGGTCGGCGATTTCCAGCGATGGCTGATGCGGTCCGGCGCGCGGGGGCTCGGCCGGGAAATGCGCGGCAACATCCGCAAGACATTCGGCTACGGCGAGGCCGGCCGGGATGACGTGTGGGAGAGCGCCACGAATGAGCCGGAGGACGGGGAGTCGCCCGAGTGCGAGTGGTGCCCGCTCTGCCGGGCCGCGCGCAAGATGCGGGACTCGGGCCCGGGGCTCGGCTCGCACCTGTCCAGCGCGGGTGGCATCTTCGCCTCGGTCGTTCAGGACGCGGTTAATGCGTTCGAGGCCGTCATCGCGACGGGGCCTGGCACTGGTCGCTCACCGGCAGATCAGCGCCCGGGTTCCTGGCCGGCTGATCCGGGCGCCGGCCCCCCGCCCGCTGATGCGAGCGCCGGCCCCTCGCCCGCTGATCCGGGCGCCGCCCCCCCGCCCGCTGACGCAAGCGCCGGCCCGTCGCCCGCTGGCCCGGGTTCAGCTCCTTCGCCCGCTGACGCGGGTGCCGCCCCTTCGCGTGCCGGTGCGAGCGTTAGTTCGCCGCCAGGCGACTGGGACACTCCTGCGGAGCCGCCAGCCACGACGGGAGAGCCGCCGGAGGGGCCGGCCGGTGGGCCTGTCGATCGGAGTTGACGTCGGTGGCACGAAGGTGGCCGCGGGCGTGGTGGATGAGCAGGGCAAGATCACCGAGAAGCTGAAGCGCTTCACCCCGGCAGCGAGCCCGGAGCAGACGGCGCGTGTCATCAGCGACACAGTGCTCGAACTGCTGGGCCGTCATCAGGTCGACGCCGTCGGACTCGGTGCCGCGGGATTCGTCGACGGGACGCGGTCCACCGTGCTGTTCGCACCGAACCTTGCCTGGCGTGATGAGCCGCTGAAGAAGAAAGTCGAGGCCCGGATTGGCGTTCCGGTGCTCGTCGAGAACGACGCTAACGCCAGCGCCTGGGCCGAAACCGTCTTCGGCGCTGCCCGCGGCCACAAGGACGTCATCCTCATCACGGTCGGTACCGGCATCGGGGCGGCCATCGTGATCAACAGCCAGCTCTACCGCGGCCGGTGGGGGGTGGCAGGGGAGCCAGGGCACTACCGGGTCGTGCCGGGCGGGCGGCTGTGCGGCTGTGGCAACCGTGGCTGCTGGGAGCAGTACGCGAGCGGGAATGCCCTGGTCGCGGAGGCACGCGAGTTCGCCGGCCGCTCGGCGGGCGGAGCTGTCCGCCTGCTCCAGCTGAGCGGGGGCACACCGGAGGGCATCACCGGCCCGGCGATCACCCAGGCGGCACGCGAGGGGGACCCGGCGGCGCTGCGCTGCTTCGAGATCGTCGGGAGCTGGCTGGGCCAGGGCCTGGCCGATCTCGCCGCCATCCTTGACCCTGGCTGCTTCGTGATCGGCGGTGGCGTCTCCGAGGCCGGCGACCTGCTGCTCAGCCCCGCGCGGGCGGCCTTCGAGGCCAGCCTGACCGGTAAGTACTACCGCCCGTTCGCGCAGATCAGGCTGGCCGAGCTCGGCGAGGACGCCGGCCTCGTAGGGGCCGCGGACCTAGCCCGCAGAGGCTGACCCGGCGCACGGAGGCTGACTTCGCCGGCCAGGGTGCTTGGCGCGCGGTGTCCCGGCTACAGCACCGCGCCGTTATCGGGCCCGGAGCCGCTAGGCCGGTCACCCATCCGCATGATGATGACAGCGAAGCCGCCGACGAATGCCGCGACGGCGCCGAACGTTGCCCAGCCGGGCATCTGCCAGCCAGTCATCGTGGCAGTGAGCAAGTAGGCGGGGCCGCCGAAGAGCGCCGCCCACGCGCCCTTGGCGACCGGGTCAAGCACGGGCAGCGGCGGCGGCGGGGGCGGGATGTAGTGATCGTCCTCGTCGTCGTCGCCCTCGTCCGCTGGCAGCTGAACCGGGACGGCGGGCTTAATGACCCGGGTGCGGTCCACAACCGCGGATTCTGATACGCCGGGATTGTCCGCGGCCGGATCGTCGTCGCGGTCCGGGCCGCCGTCGCTGCCGCGATCGCCACTGCCCCGATCGGCACCGCCCAGATCGGCACCGCCCAGATCGGCACCGCCCCGATCGGCACCGCCCCGATCGGCACCGCCCGGATCGGCACTGCCCGGCTCTGAGATATCGGCGCTGCCCGATTCCGGCGTCTCGCCGGGCACTGCGCTGTCCCGCGCCTCGGCGCCTTCCCGCGCTTCGGCGCCGCGGGGCGGCCGGCGGTGCCGGGCCGTGAGCAGATCCTCGCGTTCTGGCCAGGGCGGCGGCATCCCGTCCGGGTCGCCGGGCAGATCGAATCGTGCGACAAGATCGCGCCAGGCCGCGTCTTCGCCGCTGATGTCCTCTGCCCGTTCCCTGTCGGCCAACCCCTAGTCCTTACCCGCGCGGCTGTGAGCCCTAACGAACTCCAGACTGCCAGTGAAGATGGCTTGGGCGTCATTGTCCAGGGTTGCGACATGAAAGCTGTTTTCGCAGTTTCGTACAGTCAGCTGGTCCGGCGGCAGCGCCTTCTGGAGGACGCCGAGGCTGGCGGCACCGACAACATGGTCCTCGGTGCTGTGGTAGACGAGGACGGGCTGCATTATATCACTGAGTCGTTCTTTGGTACTGCGCCAGAGACCGGGCAGCGTCGCGGCCGCCCGCACCGGTATCCGGTCGTAGCCAAGCTCGGTGACGCCTTCCTTCTTGATGTCGCTGGTGACGCCCTTGAGCGACGGCACGAACAGCTTCAGCACGGGTGCCAGCGCGAACAGCCTGGTGTCGGCGGTCACCGAAGGGTTCACCAGCACCAGTCCGCTGATCGCGGAGCCCTGCGCCTCGGCCAGCAGCAGCGCCAGGCAGCCGCCCATCGACAGGCCCATCACGAAGATCTGGTCCGTCCGCCCGCGAAGCTCGTCATAGGCCCGGTTGACCTCGGCATACCAGTCTTCCCAGCGAGTTCGCGCCATCTCTTGCCATGTCGTCCCATGTCCGGGCAGCCGGGGCAGCGAGATGCTCAGGCCGGCGTCGGCCAGGTACTCCGCCCAGGCGCGGAGGGAATGGGGGCTGCCAGTGAATCCGTGGCAGAGCAAGACGCCGGTGCTCGTTCCGTCGTGGCTAAAGGGCTCGGCGCCGGGCATCACTGGCATGGGCAGGAGATCCTCTCCTCGTTACCGCATCATCTCGATCGTCGCATGCCGCGCCGTCGCGCCGGAACCCACGGCCGCCCGGCAACCCGCGGCGCGCGCTTCGGTCCGCCGCGCTTGGCCACCCACGGCCGCCCGGCAACCCGCGGCGCGCGCTTCGGTCCGCCGCGCTTGGCCACCCGGGGCGGCCCGGGGCACGCGGCGCTTGGCCGCTCGCGTCGCCACCGGGCATACGGCGACCAGCGGCGTCCCGGCACCTCGTGCCGCTCGTGCCATCCCCACGGGAGCCATCACGTGGGAACATGTGAGCGTGTTCTATTGGGTGGTCAAGGCGATTCTCGGGCCGATCCTTCGCGTGGTGTTCCGGCCGTGGGCAGACGGCACGGACAATGTCCCCCGGCAGGGACCGGTCATCATTGCCAGCAACCACCTGTCGTTCTCTGACCACTTCTTCGCACCGTTGCCCCTCCCGCGCCAGGTTGTCTTCCTCGCCAAGTCCGAGTACTTCACCGGCGGCGGCCTGAAGGGCCTGATCAGCAAGGCCTTCATCGGCGGCGTGGGCGGGATCCCGGTGGACCGGGCTGGCGGCGAGGCGGGCGAGCGGTCGCTGCGGACCGGGCTGCGGGTGCTGGCGAACGGTCAGTTGCTCGGCATTTACCCCGAGGGCACCCGGACGCCGGACGGGCGGCTGTACCGGGGCAAGACCGGAGTGGCCCGGCTGGCGCTGGAGGCCAGGGCGCCGGTGATTCCGTGCGCGATGGTGGGCACCTTCGAGCTTCTGCCGCCGGGCAAGATCGTGCCCCGGCTGCGAATACGCCCGGGGGTACGGTTCGGCGCGCCGCTGGACTTCTCGCGCTACTACGGCCTGGAATCGGACCGCATCGTGCTCAGGGCGATGACCGACGAGATCATGTACGCCATCATGAAGCTGCCCGGCCAGGAGTACGTGGACGAGTACGCGAAGCGGGCCAAGAGCAGGCTGCCCGTTGTCGGCCGTGCCCGCGAGCACGGCGACGCTGGCAACGAGCTTGACCCTAGCGGCGATGTCGGCAACGGGTTTGACGTTTGACCTCGGCCCAGCGGCGGACCTGAGCCCTGGCCGGCGGCGGACCCTGGCCCCGGCCCGGCGGCGGACCCTGGACCCGGTCTGAGGTCAGCGGTGAACCCCGGACCCGGCGTGGCGGCGGAGCTTAGCCCTGGCCCGGCGGCAGACCCTGGCGACGGCCGGGCCGGCGAGCCCGATGAGGTGGCCGCGCCCGACTAACACGGCTCCGCGACCCGGCGGTCTGCCGTGCGACGCCTCGTGCCCCGGCCCACCGACTCACCCGGATCACTCTGGCCCCCTTCGTCACTTGCGTCGCCGAACAACTGTCTGACGGAGGGATTCCGCATGGTGGATGCCTAGTTGGTCCGCGCCGGCGCGGACCAACTAGGCATCGACGGCATCCGGAACCGGAAAGAACACGTTGTCGGTACCTGTTGGCATTCTGCAGACGTGACGGACCTGACAAAACTCACAGCGGTCGCGCTGAAGCGGGTGCTCTCTAGCCAGCACGGCGTCATATCGCGGCGTCAGGCGCTGACGGCCGGGCTGACTCGCGCCATGCTGGAGCGTCGTACTCGTCGCGGTGGTCCATGGCAGCGGATCCTGCCGGGCGTCTACCTGACCGTGACGGGCACGCCAACCACTGATCAGCGCGACATGGCCGCAATGCTTTTCGCCGGGCCAGGCAGCGTCATCACCGCGTCCGCAGCCCTGCGCCGTCATGGGTTGCGTGCCCCGGATACGAAAACGATCGACGTCCTGGTGCCCGCAAGGAGAAAGCGCAGGAGTGCTAGTTTTGTCCGGATTCATCGAACGACCAGGCTTCCGGCGGCGTATGCCAGCGGAAGCCTGGAGCTCGCGGCACCAGCCAGGGCGGTTGCGGATGCGGTCCGCGGCCTGACGACTCTGCCTGAGGTGCGGGCCGTCATGGCTGACGCGGTTCAGCGGGGACGCTGCAAGGTAGCGCAGCTGACGGAAGAGCTAGCCGACGGGCCGGTCTGGGGGTCGGCGTTATTTCGCTTAGCCCTGGCCGAGATAACTGGCGGCATCCGGTCCGCCGCCGAGGGCGATTTCCGCGCTCTGGTGATCCGGGCTGGACTTCCGATTCCGATGTTCAACGCCCAGCTGCACAGCGGTGGCGTGCTGATCGCGGTAACGGATGCCTGGTGGCCCGATGCCGGGCTAGCGGTGGAAGTGGATTCCCGCGAATGGCATCTCTCGCCGGCGGACTGGGAGCGCACCACGCGTCGGCACGCCCGGATGAGTGCCTGCGGCATCATGGTCCTGCATTTCTCTCCGCGTCAGATCAGGTTCGAGTCCGCCATGGTCGTCGCCACCATTAGGGCGGCGCTCAGCATTGGGCGCAGGGCACCGGCCCGGATACGGGCGCTGCCAGCTTCAGCGGACTGACGGGCGGCGGCCGGGATCCAGGCGCGGCCAGGTCAACGGACTGGCGGACGCCAGCCGGGGATACGGGCGCTGCCCGCCAGAACGGATTGGCCGGCCGGCAGCCGGGACTTAGCGGGCCCAGCCCTTGGTGCGCTCGACGGCCTCCCGCCAGCGGGCATGAGCCGAGTCGTCCCTGGTGCCAGGGACGAACCGGCGGTCAAGTTTCCAGGTGGCGGCGAGTTCCGCCGGCGAGGACCAGACGCCCGTGCCGAGGCCGGCCAGGAACGCGGCGCCGAGCGCCGTCGTCTCCGCGATGACGGGACGCTCGACGGGTACCTGGAGCTGGTCGGCCTGCAGCTGCATCAGCAGGTCGTTGGCGCTTGCGCCGCCGTCGACCCGGAGCACGGAGCCAGCGCC
>Ga0182024_10020157_pt1 | contig 12209 bp, 8 predicted proteins | sample P32metaG_FD_120480 | JGI IMG/M metagenome (GOLD analysis project Ga0182024, IMG submission 120480) | Permafrost microbial communities from Stordalen Mire, Sweden - P3-2 metaG (Illumina Assembly) | ecosystem: Environmental > Terrestrial > Soil > Wetlands > Permafrost | place: Sweden: Stordalen...
CCGCGCGCGGGCCGATATCGCCCAGCCCGAGCACCGCGGTGCCGTCCGAGACCACCGCGACGGTGTTGCGCTTGATCGTGTACTGGAACGCCCTGTCCTGATCCTCGGCGATCGCCAAGCACACGCGCGCCACGCCCGGGGTGTAGGCCATCGAAAGGTCATCGCGCGTCTTCAGCGGGTGCTTGTTGTGCTGTTCGATCTTGCCCCCCACGTGCAGCAGGAACGTGCGGTCGGTCGTGTCGATCACGCCTGCGCCCTGCACTGCCTCGATCGCGGCGAGGATCTGCTCCCAGTGCTCCCGGCCAGAGGCGTCCACGACGATGTCCCGCACGCTGTGGTCGGAGTCCATCTCCACCGGGTCCACGGCCACCACCATCCCGCCGGCTGCACCGATTGCGCCTGTCAGCTCTGCGAGCGTGCCCGCCGTGTCATCGATCTCAACGCGAATCGTCAGGCGGTACTGCGCGCTTGGGGTAATGCTGCTCACTGAGGATGGCTCCCAGATTTGAAGGCTACGTGGACGGGCGGTCCGGCATCTTATTTATTCGCTGCCCATCGCCTGCCATGCCTCTCCGACAACGATTGCAAAGCAAAGACTGGGTATAACTATAGTTATACCCAGTTCAAAAAGTAATGTACAACTCTCGGTCACGGACTCGACCAGCTAATAAGGTGATCGCTGTGCCCCATCTCCAGCCAAGACGACGGGCTGCGCGAGGGTGAGCGTCGTCGCACCGGCAGGGGGAGGGCAGGAGCGGCGCCTGTTCCTGATCGACGGTCCCAGCCTCGTCTACCGGGCTTTCTACGCGCTGCCCGAGTCGATCGCGACCTCCACCGGCGTGCCGACCAACGCAATCTTCGGGTTCGCCTCGATGCTCGTGAAGATCGTCACCGAGTACGGCGTATGTCCCACCGTGGTCGCGTGGGACGCGGGCACCTCGGGGCGCACGGAGATGTTCGCTGACTACAAGTCCACGCGACGCTCACGCCCGGACCTGCTCAAGCAGCAGTGGCCCGCGATGGAACCGCTCGTGGAGGCGTTCGGGTACAGCAACGTGCGCGTCGAGGGCTTCGAGGCCGATGACGTGATCGCCTCAATCGCCGAGCACGCCCTGCACGCTGAGCCGCGCGTGCCCGTGATGATCGTCACCGGCGACCGTGACGCCTTCCAGCTGATCGACGGTGAGGGCGTCATCAAGGTGATGGCGACCGCCCGCGGAATCACGGACACAAAGATCTACGACCGCCAGGCCGTGATCGACCGCTACGGAATCGCGCCGGAGCTGATCCCCGACTTCTACGGGCTGAAGGGTGACACCTCCGACAACATCCCGGGCATCCCCGGGATCGGCGATAAGACCGCGAGCGAGCTGATCCAGAGCTACGGAACGCTGGAGGAAGTGCTCGCGCACGTCGAGGAGATCAAAGGCGCGAAGCGCAAAGAGAACCTGCTCGAGCACGCCGAGGATGCGCGCGTGTCCAAGCGCCTTGCCACCGTCCAGCGTGACCTTGACGTCGACTTCGACATCTCCGCCGAGGCGATCCGCGAGCCCGATCGCTCGCGCGTGCGCGAGGTCTTCCGCAAGTATGAGCTGCGCGACCCGCTGCGGCGCCTGGAGGAGGCGCTCGGCGACCCCGTCCTCGCCGCCCCCGCGCTGCCCGCCGAGGTCAAGCTGAGCGGGCAGGTGCGCGCCGGCTCGCCCGCAGACCTTGCCCGCTTCGGTGCCAGCGACGCAGAGCTCGCGCTTGTCGTGCGCGAGACCGAGACGCCCGAGGGCGAGCTGTTCGCCGAAGGGCCGCCGTGGCGCTTCGCTGCGGCCGTCGCGGGGGGCAACGGGACTGAGGTGCTCGCCGGCGATTGCGATGGCCCCGAGCAGGTCGTCGCGGCGATCGGCGAGCGCTCCGTCGTCGCGCACGACGCAAAGGCGCTCGGGTTCGTGCCGCCCGGCCTCGCGCACGACACGCTGCTCGGTGCCTTCCTGCTGGAGCCCGCCAGGCGCCGTTTCCCGTTTGCCGAGCTGTGCGAAGAGCGCGGCTTGGCGAGCGATGTCGAGGACCCGCTTGCGGCCGACGCGCTGTTGCTGCGCGCGCTTACTGCCTGGCAGCGCGAGCAGATCGCCGAGCGTGGCCTGCAGGGTGTCATGCGCGACATCGAGCTGCCGCTCGTCGCCGTCCTGCGCGAGATGGAGCTGCTTGGCGTGCGCCTGAACCTCGAGCGCCTCGCTGAGATCACCGGCCGCGTTCGCGAGGAGCTGATCGCGCTGGAAGCGGACATCTTCGCGCTCGCCGAGGAGGAGTTCCTGATCTCCTCGCCGCAGCAGCTGGGGGAGATACTGTTCGAGAAGCTCGGGCTCTCGCGTAAGCGCCGCGGCAAGACCGGCTTCTCGACCGACGCGCGCGTGCTGCAGGCGATCCGCGCCGAGCACGAGATCGTGCCGAAGATCGAGCGCTGGCGCGAGCTCTCGACGCTGGCCAAGACCTACCTCGACGTGCTCCCGGGGGTCGTTGATGAGCGCTCGCGAATTCACACGACCTTTCTGCAGGCCGGCGCCCAGACGGGGCGACTCGCGAGTACCGACCCGAACATGCAGAACGTCCCGATTCGCACCCCGCTCGGGCGCGAGATCCGCGGCTGTTTCGAGGCCGAGGACGGCAACGTGCTGATCTCTGCCGACTACTCGCAGATCGAGCTGCGCGTGCTCGCCAACGCCGCTGAGGAGCCAGTGCTGAAGGAGATCTTCGTGCGCGGCGAAGACGTGCACACGGCGACCGCCTCGCAGGTCTTCCAGGTCGAGCCCGACGCGATCGATCCCGGCATGCGCTCGAAGGCGAAGATGATCAACTACGGGATCGTCTACGGACTGTCCGACTTTGGCCTTGCCGACCGGCTGAACATCCCGCGCGAGGAGGCGAAGGAGTTCATCGATGCCTACCTCGGGCGCTTCACGCGCGTCGCCGCGTTCATGGCAGAGACGATCGAGCAGGCCAAGGAGCAGAGCTATGTGACGACGCTGTGGGGGCGGCGCCGGCAGATCCCCGAGCTGCAGGCGCGCAACTACCAGGTGCGGATGCTCGGCGAGCGGCTCGCCGTCAACACTGTGGTCCAGGGCACGGCCGCCGACATCATCAAGCTCGCGATGGTGCGCACGCACGCGGCACTCGCCGAGTCGGGACTGCAGACGCGCCTGCTGCTGACGATCCACGACGAGCTGCTGTTCGAAGGGCCGCCCGTCGAGCGGGACGCGGCGAGCGCACTGATCGAGAGCGAGATGTGCGGGGTGTGGGAGTACGACCCGCCGCTGGCCGTCGACATCGGCGTGGGTCAGAACTGGTTGGAGGCGAAGTGAGCCGCGGTCTGGCGATCCTGTGCGCGGTGGCCGCCGGTTGCTTCGTCGGTCTGCAGGCGCCGGTCAACGCGCGCCTGGGCAAGGTGCTCGGTAGCTTGCAGGCCGCGACCGTCTCCTTCACGGTCGGCACGCTCGCGCTGATCCTCGTCGCCTCGCTCTCCAGCGCTGGCCTCGCCGGCATCGGTCATGTTGGGCGCGCTCCGTGGTGGGCGCTGGTCGGGGGTCTCCTCGGCGCCTTCTACGTGACGGTCGCCCTGGTTACGGTGCGCACTCTCGGCCTCAGCAGCCTGACCGCGATCGTCGTCACCGGCCAGCTCGCGATCGCCGTGGTGGTTGATCGCTTTGGGTTGCTCGGGATCGCCAAGCAGCAGATCGGCGCCTCACGCATCGTCGGGCTCGTGCTGCTGGTGATGGGGGTTGTGCTGGTGGTGCGCAAGTAGGTCACCCTGCCTGTCCACGCACCTGGGCGAGCGCTTCGCCCAGCAAGCGCACCCCCTGCTCGATCGCCGGCTCGGAAAGATTGCCGTAGCCGAGCACCAGTCCGGGGGGACCTCCAGGGGTGAAGCGGTGCAGGGACAGACCCTCGGCGCCGACGCCACGCTCGGCGGCGCTGGCAAGCAGGGCGGCCTCGTTTACATCGGCGGGTAGCTCGACCAGCTCGTAGAGGCCGGCCTCATCGCTCCCAGCCAGCGCCTCGGGAAGCCAGTGGGCAAGCGCTTGTAATAGCGCGTTGCGGCGCGTCTGGTAACGGCGGCGCATGCGGCGCACGTGGCGGTCGAGCTCGCCGCGCACGATGAAGTCACATAAAGCGAGCTGACCGAGGACCTCCGAGCCGGCGTCCTCGACCGCCTTGGCCGCGGTCAGCTGCCACGTCAGCCAGGAGGGCATCAGCAGCCAGCCGAGGCGCATCCCGGGAGCCAAGCGCTTTGAGGTCGAGCCGCAGTAGAGCACGCGTTCGGGCGCCAGGCCCTGCAGAGCGCCGACCGCTCCGCGGTCATAGCGAAACTCGCCATCGTAATCGTCCTCGACGATCAGCCGCTCCCCGCTCTCGGCCCACTCGATCAGTGCCGCCCGGCGCTCGGGGCTGAGCACCGCTCCGGAGGGAAACTGGTGCGCGGGCGTCACGACCACCACCTCGGCGTCGCTCTGAGCGAGTAGCTCGACACAGAGCCCCTGGGCGTCGATCGGGATCGACGCTACCTCCATGCCCGCCTGCTCGACGATCAGCTTGTGCGTGTGCCAGCCGGGATCCTCCAACGCGACCGAGCGCACGCCATGGCCACTCAGCGTCCGGCAGGCGAGCGAGAAGCCTTGCGTAAAGCCGGTGCAGATCAGCATGTGCTCGGGATCCGCCGCCGTGCCGCGGACGCGCCCCAGGTAATCGCTGAGCGCTTCGCGCAGCTCCGGAACCCCCCGCGGATCGCCATACCCGAGCATGCTGTGCGGCGAGGCGCGTAGCGCTGTACGCAGTGAGCGCAGCCAGCGGTCGCGCGGGAAGCCGGCGAGATCGGGCAGGCCGGGGTGGAAGTGGTAGGTGAAACCTCCCAGCAACGAACGCGCGGGTGCGCGCCCGATCGAGCCGCGCACCGCCGTGGCGACTCGCACGGGAGCCCCCTGGCGGGTGTTCAGGTAGCCCTCGGCCGCGAGCTGGCCGTAGGCCTCGGTGACCACACCGCGCGATACGCCCAGCTCGGCTGCCAGCCCACGTGTCGAGGGCATCCGCGCACCACCGGGCAGGCGGCCGGAGCGGATGTCCTCACGCAGCGAGCGCTCGAGCTGCTCGTGCAGCGGGGTATCGGCGTCGTGGTCGAGCCTGACGAGCAACTCTGGCCCAGCAACTGGTCCTAAAGAATCTGGCACAACTGGAACTGTACTCCGAGCCAGTTACGGCATAGCGTGCAGCCTGCAAACGATCCTGGAGGACCCACCATGAGCCAGATCACCATCGTAGGAGGCGGACTTGCCGGGCTGAGCGCTGCGATCGCGTGTGCCGAAGGTGGGGCGAAGGTACGCCTGCTCGAGGCGCACGACTCGCTCGGCGGGAGGGCACGCAGCGACGACGGGCCGTTCAAAGCGAATCTCGGCCCGCACGCCCTCTACCAGGATGGGCCCCTGTGGCAGTGGCTCGCGGAGCGCAACCTGCTCCCCCCACACGTCGGCCCGCCGCTCGGCGGCGCGAGCGGGGCGAGGTTCCGCTGGGGAGGCGCCGTGCGACGCACGCCGCCGCTGGGCGTGATCCCGTCCGTGCTGCGCTTGCGCGGTCGGGAGGCTCCCGTCGAGCTCGACTTCCGCAGCTGGGCGGCCAGCCATACCGACGAGCGTACGGCCGATCTACTGTCCGCGGCAGCCGGTGTCTACACGTTTCATCACGATCCGGGTGAGTTATCGGCAGCGTTCGTCTGGCCCCAGACGGTGCGCCTGTTTCTCGCGCGTCCGCCCGGTCCCGTCCGCTATGCAAGAGGAGGATGGGGGATGCTGGTCGCGGTGCTCGAGCGCCGGGTGCGCGAGCTTGGCGTGAGCGTCGAGACCGGCCGGCGCGTGGAGGAGTTGCCCGTAGGGCCAGTGATCGTGGCCACCGAGCACGAGCAGGCGGCCCAGCTGCTGGGCGAGGAGTCATTGAGCTGGGCGAGTGGCCGCACCGTGTGCCTCGACCTGGGCTTGCGCAGTCGCCGTGGCGATCCGTGGATCGTCTCGGACATGGAACAGGCAGGCTGGGTCGGACGCTACTCCACGGCGGATCGAGCGATTGCGCCCGCCGGGCACGATCTAATTCAGGCGCAGATGCCGATTCGCCCGGACGAGAGCATCGATCAAGCCGGCGTGCGACTGGAGGCGCTGCTTGACGCTTCGCTGGTTGACTGGCGCGAGCGAGAGACCTGGCGCCGGCGACAGGTGATGGATGCGCGCTCGGGCGCCCTGGACATGCCCGGCAAGACTTGGCGCGATCGTCCCGCGGTAGACCGCGGCGACGGCGTGTTTCTGGCCGGGGATATGGTTGCGGCCCCGGGCCTCTTGGCGGAGGTCTCGTTGACTAGTGCCGTCGAGGCCAGCCGGCTGGCGCTGGAGGCGGCGAGCGCAGCCAAGCCACGCCTGCGCAGGGTTGCCTAGATTGGAACAAATCGCGTATAACTATAGTTATACGCGATTAGAAAAGTATTACATGAACCTGGCTCAGGTCGCCGCAATCGCGACTTGCTTCTTGGACGAAGGGGTGCGTGGGGTCGGTGGGCGCGGGGTGAGTGGGCACGCATCGACGAAGGATGGGGGGGCGATGTCCATGTAGTGCCGAAAGATCCAGTCCGAAGCGCGACGGCTCTCCAGCGCGAGTGCCAGGGCGGTGACGGCGCGAGTGGGCGTGAGGCGGCCAACGGCGCGCTGGGCGTTGAACATCCAGCGGTATTTGCGTTCGTGGGTGGCGGAGAATGCGCCGTAGCGCGCGAGCGCCCGCGCGCGCGTCGAGCGGCCGTCGAGCACCGTCCGCAGCTCGCGCCCGCAGGCGAGTCCGAAGTAGAGGGCGGTGCGAATCCCCTCGGCGGTCAAAGGGAGACAGTGACCAGCAGAGTCGCCGGCGAAGAAGATCTCGTCCTCGACCGCCGGGCGCAGCTGATGGGGGATCCAGTTGCCCTGGTAGCCGTCCGGGAGGAGTCCCTTTTCTGCGGCGAGCCGGATGGTTGGCTCCTTGACGTGATGGGAAGGCCAGAACGAGCCCGCGCCGATCCGCAGCTGGTCGCGTGCGGGGAAGCTCCAGGCGTAGCCAGCGCGTACGTAGCGGTGGTCGATCCACAGCTCCAGATCCTGACCAGCGCCGGCGGGGTGGACCTCCAGGCCGCGCGAGAGGCGGGCGTTCGGCGGCTGGATCGCTGTCGCGTTGGACAGCACGCGGCGCCAGCCGAGGGCGTCGACAATCAGCGGAGCGCGTACCTCGCCGCGGTCGGTGTGGACGGTGAAGCGATCACGGCCGGTGACCGTGGCGGTCTCGAGCTCGCATTCGTTCCCGCCCGCCCCGGCCTGCGCGAACAGGAGCGCACACAGTTCGCGGTAGTCGAACGTGGAGAACGACCACGGCAGTGGCCAGCGCGAAGTATGGAAGGGCGTGTGCACTACGAGCTCGTCGAAGGTCTGGAGCAAGGCATCCCCCAGGGTGAGTGCGTATAGCCAGGGGGTGGGCATCGCACACGCCGAGGTCTGGCGCTCCCCCAGCTCGTAGCGGTCGAGGATCAAGACCTTCGCTCCCGAGCCCGCCAGCTCGCGCGCGATCGCCAGCCCTGCGAAGCTGGCGCCGCAGACGAGCACGTCGCAGTCGCGTCGCTCCAAGGGGGTGCGCTCCGCTCCCCGCTTCGTCGCTCGTACGGGCATGGGCCAATCATACGAGCGCCATAGGGTGGTGGCCACCCCGGCTGCGCTAGGCTTCGGCCGGTGCAAACGTTGATCGAGCAACCCGACGCCCGCGTAGTCGAGGGGTCGAACGGACTCCTGCTGGAGATCGACGGGCAGATCGTCCCCAACTACGAGGCCACCTTCCAGCCGATCGAGGAGGGGCAGGTGGTGACGGGGCACGTCGTGCGGATCGACAAGGACGAGGTGCTGGTCGATATCGGCTACAAGTCCGAGGGCGTCATCCCCGCGAACGAGCTCTCGATCCGCAAGTCGGTCGACCCCAAGGACGAGGTGCATCTGGGGGAGGAGGTCGACGCGATCGTCCTGATCAAGGAGGACCAGGACGGGCGGCTGATGATGTCGAAGAAGCGCGCGCGCTTCGAGAAGGCATGGCGGCGCATCGAAGCCGCCGCGGAGTCCGGCGAGCCGGTCGAGGGCACGGTTATCGAGGTGGTCAAGGGCGGTCTGATCATTGACCTCGGCGTGCGCGGCTTCCTGCCCGCTTCGCTGGTGGACATCCGCCGCGTGCCGAACCTCGACGAATACATGAGCACGAAGATCGAGAGCAAGGTGATCGAGCTCAACCGCTCACGCAACAACGTCGTGCTCTCACGCCGCGCGGTGCTCGAGGAGGAGCGCAAGGAGGTCCGCCAGCAGATCCTCGATCGCCTCCAGCCGGGGCTGGTCGTGGAGGGGCAGATCTCGAACATCGTCGACTTCGGCGCGTTCGTCGACCTGGAGGGCATCGACGGTTTGATCCACATCTCCGAGCTGTCGTGGTCGCACGTGAATCATCCGTCAGAGATCCTCACGATCGGGGACACCGTGAAGGTGAAGGTGCTCGACATCGACCGCGACCGTCAGCGCATCTCGTTGGGTCTGAAGCAGACCCAGGAGGATCCTTGGCAGCGGATCGTGGACACCTACAACATCGACGATGAGCTCGCGGGCAAGGTCACCAAGGTGGTGACGTTCGGGGCGTTCGTCGAGATCCTCGACGGCGTGGAGGGGCTCGTGCACATCTCTGAGCTCGCGCCGCACCACGTCGAAAATCCGCGCGAGGTGGTCCATCCGGGCGATGAGATCCGCGTGAGGATCCTCGAGATCGATTCCGAGCGCCGGCGCCTGAGCCTCTCGGCCAAGCGGGTCGAGGACCAGATACTGCCCCTGTCGCGCCCCGGAGACGCCGCTGGCGCCGAGGGTGGAGGGCAGGACGCCATCATCGGTGCCGAGGCGGAGGAGATCGGTGCGGAGATGACCGCGCAGAACGCCTCGCCCGAGGCCGTCCTCGCCGAGTTGGCGCCTGATACCGAGGTCGGCCCCGAGGCGCCAGAGGCTGATGTCGCAGAGGCCACGCCCGAGGCCGAGGCGGCTCCCGCACCTGAGGCCGAGGCCGCGCCGGAGGCTCCTGAGGCCGAGGTCACTCTCGAGGCTGAGATCGCAGAGGCCACGCCCGAGGCCGAGGCTGCGCCGGAGGCAGAGGTGGCCACCGAGCCGGCGGATGCACCCGAGGCTGCGGCCGAGCCGGCCGCCGAGCTGGCGGATGCACCCGGGGCTGCGGCCGAGCCCGAGTCGGCCGCCGAGCCCGCGCAGGACTGAGACGGGCCGAGACGGTCCCAGCCGAGCGCGCTGAGCAGGTGGAGCAAAGCGTCCCTCTGATCGGGCTCACAGGGGGCATGGGCGCAGGGAAGTCGACCGCGTTGAAAGCGCTCGAGCGGCTGGGGGCGGCGGTGCAGTCGGCCGACGCGGTGGTGCACGAGCTGTATGAGGGCACGAGGCTGCGCGACGCCGTCCTCGCGCGCTGGGGGCCCGAGGTGGTGCCTGACGGCAAGGTCGATCGGACGGCGGTGGCGGAGCGCGCGTTCGCCGACGAGCGGGAGCGGGCGTGGCTCGAGGGCACTATCTGGCCCTTGGCGGGTGAGCGGATCGCGGTCTGGCTGGAGCAGGCGCGCGCGCTGCGTCCGGCGCCGCGCGCGGCGGTGATCGAGGTACCGCTGCTGTTCGAGGCGGGCATGGAGGAGATGTATGACGCGACGATCGCGGTGGTGACGAGCGAGCAGCTGCGCGACGAGCGCGCCACGGGACGTGGGCACGCGCTGGCACAGGAGCGCGCGGCGCGCCAGTTCTCCCAGGAGGAAAAGGCGCGGCGGGCGACCTACGTCGTACGCAACGACGGCAGCGAGCAGGAGTTGGAGCGGCAGCTGTCGGGCGTGCTTGACAAGCTTGGGAGATGAGGTCTAGGCGCAGGCGAACGCTTGGCGCGCTCGTGGCGACGGCGCTTGTGCTGGTGATCGGGCTGACGATCTCCCGCATCGATCACGCGGTGCATGAATTGGCGCTGCCGCTCGCTGACGCGAGCGTGATCCGCGAACAGGCCGCGGCCAAGCACCTCGACCCGGCGCTGATCGCCGCGGTGATCTATGCGGAGACGAAATTCGAACCGCGCACCTCCCCGGCGGGCGCGGAGGGCCTGATGCAGATCGAGCCGGCGACTGCGGAGTTCCTGGCCAAGCTCTCGGGCGGCTACCGCTTCACGACCAGCGACCTTGGAACGCCGAGCGTGAACGTGGCCTACGGCAGCTACTACCTGCGCTATCTGCTCGAACACTACGAAGGCAGCGAGATGCTGGCCGTGGCCGCCTACAACGCGGGGCTGGCAAACGTGGACACGTGGGTCGCCAAGGCGCACGCCGAAGGCAGGCAGTTGACGGTCGGCGCGATCCCCTTTCCGGAGACGCGCGTGTATGTGCAGCGAGTGCTCGGTGCCCAGCGGGCCTACCGCGCCACCTATGCCCAGCAACTGGGCTTGAACTGATCCCCGCCCGCCGGCGGCGCTCGCTACGGTAGGAGCCATGCCCGAGTTCCGTCTCGACAGCGCCTTTACACCGACAGCCGATCAGCCGAAGGCGATCGCGGCGCTGGCCGCGGGGGTCGAGCGCGGAGAGCGCTTTCAGACGTTGCTGGGGGCGACGGGGACTGGGAAGACGATGACGATGGCTGCCACGATCGAGGCGGTGCAGCGCCCGACGCTTGTGATTGCCCACAACAAGACGCTGGCGGCGCAGCTGTGTAACGAGTTCAGGACATTCTTCCCGGACAACGCGGTCGAGTATTTCGTCTCCTACTACGACTACTACCAGCCTGAGGCGTACGTGCCGAGCAGGGACCTGTACATCGAGAAGGACTCGGCCATCAATCAAGAGGTGGATCGGCTCAGGCACGCGGCCACGGCGGCGGTGTTCGCGCGCAGGGACGTGATCGTGGTTGCCTCCGTCTCCTGCATCTACGGGTTGGGCTCGCCGGAAACGTATGAGATGAACATGCAGATCCTGCGCCGCGGGGAGACGATCGACCGGGAGAAACTGCTCAGGAAACTGGTCTCGATCCAGTACGCCCGCAACGACACGGTGCTCTCCAGAGGCGGCTTCCGGGTCAAGGGGGAGACGCTGGAGATCTTCCCGGCCTACGCAGAGAGCGCATACAGGGCAACCTTGTTCGGCGACGAGGTGGAGCGGTTGCAGCACTTCGATCCGCTGACGGGCGAGCTGATCGAAGACGACATCGAGCACGTGGCGATCTGGCCGGCGACGCACTACAACGTCAAGGAGGGCACGGTCGAGGCCGGCGTGGCGGCGATCGGGTCCGAGCTGAACGAGCGCTGCGCGCAGCTGGAGGCGGAGGGCAAGCTGCTCGAGTCTCACCGGCTGCGCCAGCGCACGCAGTACGACATGGAGATGCTGCGCGAGATGGGGTTCTGCTCGGGGATCGAGAACTATTCGCGCATCCTCGACGGGCGCCAGCCGGGGGAGCGCCCGTACTGCTTGATCGACTACTTCCCGAAGGACTTCGTCTGCTTCATCGACGAGTCCCACCAGACGGTGCCACAGATCGGGGGTATGTTCGAGGGGGATCGCTCACGCAAGCAGACGCTTGTCGAGTACGGGTTCCGGCTGCCGAGTGCGCTTGACAACCGGCCGCAGCGGTTCGAGGAGTTCCTGTCGATCACGCCGCAGCTGATGTTCGTCTCAGCGACACCGGGGGAGTACGAGCGTACGCGTTCGACGAATGTGGTCGAGCAGATCGTACGCCCAACGGGGGTCGTCGATCCGGCGGTGGAGGTGCGTGAGACCAAGAACCAGATCGACGACCTGATGAACGAGGTTCGCGTGCGCGTGGACCGCAACGAGCGCGTGCTCGTGACGACCTTGACAAAGAAAATGTCCGAGGACCTCTCCCAGTATCTGCTGGAGATGGGCTTCAAGACACGGTACCTGCACTCGGAGATCGACACGCTCGAGCGGATTCAGATCATCAGGGACCTCAGACTGGGTGAGTACGACGTGCTCGTCGGCGTGAACCTGTTGCGCGAGGGCCTCGACCTGCCGGAGGTCTCGCTGGTGGCGATCCTCGACGCCGACAAGGAGGGCTTCCTGCGCGGGGAGACCTCGCTGATTCAGACGATCGGACGCGCGGCGCGGAACATCG
>Ga0182024_10020158_pt1 | contig 12208 bp, 12 predicted proteins | sample P32metaG_FD_120480 | JGI IMG/M metagenome (GOLD analysis project Ga0182024, IMG submission 120480) | Permafrost microbial communities from Stordalen Mire, Sweden - P3-2 metaG (Illumina Assembly) | ecosystem: Environmental > Terrestrial > Soil > Wetlands > Permafrost | place: Sweden: Stordalen...
CACCTCGACGGAGGAGAACGCGGTGAAGCCGAGGTCCTGCGTCACGACCGCCAGAGCGTCAGCACCCGGCCGCCGGGCTCCACCTCGACCAGGGCGCTCACGGAGCTGAAGTAGAGGTTGTTCGTGTCGGCGTACACCGCGCCGCCCGGGCCGACCGCGACACCGTCGCCTGCGACGAAGATGTTGGAGTCACCGACGAGCTGCTTGTTGCGACCGAGGACCTGATCGAGGTTTCCGAGGATGGGTTCGCCGGGAGCAGGAGGCAGTTGCGGCGCTGAAGCCTTGGGCGGCTTGATCGCGCCGTTCGCCGGCAGGCGTGCGAGCCCGAGGCGGCCGGCCTCGACGACGGTGCCGTCCGGAGCCTCTGCGAGCGCGCCGGCGTCACCGTCTCCGCGGAACTGGCCCAGGTACGCGAGGCGGCCGCTGGCTGCGATCTCGTAGAGGCCGAAGCCGTTGCTGTCCGACACGAAAAGGTCGCCGGCGCCATCGAAGGCGAGCTGGCCCGGGTCGGTGAAGTCTGCTTCGCCCGCCGGGTTGCAGTAGATGCCGTTCGCGCAGGCGAACGCTCCACGCCTCCCGGCGACCCACTCGATCAAGCCGCTCGGCGTGAGGCGAAGCACGTTGCCCGCGGCGATGTAAAGGTCGCCGTTCGGTCCGATGACAAGGCCGGAGGGCGCGCCGAAGGCCGCGTCGAGGGCCGGCGTCGTGCGAAGGATCAGGCGGCCGCCGGTGGCGGACCGGCCGTCGCCGGCGACCGTCTTGATCGTCCCGCCAGGCGACACGGCGCGCACACGATCGTTGCCGGAATCCGCGATGTAGAGCGTCCCGTCCTTTGCGATCACGATGCCCGAGTCCGCGCCGAGGTTGAGCTCAGCCTCGCTCGCCGGACCACCGTCACCGGAGAAGCCGCGGCGACCGTCGCCGGCGACGACCTGGAATCGGCTCGAGGGGAGCCGGCGTAGGACCTGGTCGCGGGCGATGTCAACGATGTAGAGATCCCCGTTCCCGGCGACCGCCAGGCCGTAGGGGTGCTTGAGCGGACCGCCGACCGCGGTCGGCACGCTGGGTTGCGATGCGTTCTCCGGCGACCCCCCGGCGCGGTGGGATCCCGGCGAGCCCTTCCCGCTCGAGAGGACGTAGCCGGCGCCCGCGCCGCCGAGCACGATCACGACGACGGCGAGCACGGAAAGGCGCCGGCGGCGCTCGCGACGTTTCGCCTCGCGAAAGAGAAGCTCGGGGAGCTCGCCCTCGACGCCGGGCCGCGGCGCAGCGGGCGGTGCGGCGGCGGCGCTCTTCCCAGCCTCGGGCGCATCGACCACGGTCATTGACGCTACTATCCTTGTTGTTATGAGTCCTGTCAAGCCGTTCGGCTACGACGACGGCGGCCTCGCGCTGGAGCCGGTGGATCGCTCAGGCGCCGCTGATCTGCATCAGCAGGTGGCCGCTGAGATCCGCAGGGCGATCGCGGATGGCGAAGCCAAGCCGGGTGAGCGGATTCCCCAGGCGAAGGACCTTGCCGCCGTGCTCGGAGTGCACGCGAACACCGTCCTGCGGGCGCTGCGGATGCTGCGCGACGAGGGGCTCCTCGAGGTCGGGCGCGGTCGGGCGATCACTGTCGCCGGCACGCCAGAGCGGGGCGTCGTCGTGGCCCAGATGAGGGAGCTGATCGACCTTGCTCGCCGCAACGGATATCGGCGCGACGAGCTGCTCGCGATGATGGAGCGGATGGCGTAGGTTGCAGCCCGTCACCAGTGGCGCTTGAATAGCTAGACCATAGAGGCTATTCTGGCCTGATGCTGGTTGCGACGATCACCGAAGCGAAGAACCGGCTGAGCGCGCTGATCGATCACGTCCGAGGCGGGGAATCGGTGTTGATCGTCGATCGCGGCATCCCCGTCGCGCGGCTGGAGTCCGCCCTGGGCGCCGACGGCGACGGGCGGATCGCCCGCCTCGAGCGCTCCGGCGCCGTCCGGCCCGCTCGCAAGCCGCCGGCCGTCGATTTGCTGTCGAGCGAGCCGCCGCGTGCGCGAGCTGGTGTCAGTGCGCTGGCGGCGCTGCTCGAGGAGAGGCGCACGGGGCGTTGAGGTTCTGGGACTCCTCGGCGGTCGTCCCGCTGATCGTGGCCGAGGCGAGCACCGGCATCGTCCAGTCGATTGCCGCCGACGACCCGGTGATGTGCGTCTGGTGGGGGACGGAGGTCGAGTGTGTATCCGCCGTCGCCAGGCTGGAGCGCGAGGACGCATTCACGGAGGGGGCGACGATGGCAGCCCTCGAGCGCTTGGGCTCGCTCGCCGAAGCTTGGCACGAGGTGCAGCCCGTCGCGGCGGTGCGCGGTACGGCTCGGCGCCTGCTCCGCGTGCACCCGCTCCGTGCCGCCGACGCGCTACAACTTGCCGCCGCCGTCGTTGCGGCCGAGGGCGTCCCAGCGTCGCTGGATCTCGTCACGCTCGACGAGCGGCTGGCGACAGCGGCGCGCCGCGAGGGTTTCGCCGTGCACGAGAACCTCGACCGCCCGGGCCGGGAGGTGTGAGATGCGCAAATCTGCGCATTCGAACGAGCCAAGCGCTGAACGCGGAGGCGCCGCGAATGACGCCCGGCACGTTGTGATCTAACCTTCGCTGATCCAAGTGAGAGAGGGAGCGTGATGTTCCGCCATGTGATCGTGGGAGTCGACGGGGGGCCGACCGGCCGAGATGCCATCGCCGTCGCCAAGCTGCTTGTGGGCCCGGACTCGCGTGTTGTCCTTGCCCATGTTTACGAACTCACCCCCCAGCGCGGCGCGAGCGGCGCCTACGGCGTCGCCGAGAACGAGGATTCGAGGCGGCTGCTCGAGCGGGAGCGCGAGGCCACCGGCGTTGCGGCCGAGCTGACGAGCTTGACCGCTTCCTCGGTCGGACGCGGCCTGCACTATCTCGCCGAGAGCACCGACGCCGACCTGCTGACCGTCGGCTCGAGTGCGCGCAGCTTTGTCGGCCGTGTGCTCGTTGGCGACATCACGCGCGCATCGCTGATCGGCGCCCCGTGCGCGGTCGCCGTTGCGCCGCTGGAGTATGCGGAGGAGGATGGCACGATCGCGCAGATCGGCGTGGGCTACGACGGCTCGCCGGAGAGCGAGGCGGCGCTTGCGTTCGCACGCGAGCTCGCCGCCCATCACGGCGCGAGCGTGAGCGCGCTGACGGTCGTCGAGCCATCGCCCTACGCGGGTCTGCTGCGCGGCAGCGCCCGGAGCGAGACTTACGAGACCCGCATGCAGGAGGCGAAGGACGACCTGGCCGCGCTCGACGGCGTCAAGGGCGAGGTCGCGCTCGGCCTCGCCGGCGAGGAGCTCGCCGCCTTCGGCGCGCGCGTGGATCTGCTGATCGTCGGCTCGCGCGGATACGGGCCGCTTCGCCGGCTGATGTTGGGAAGCACCGCTTCGCACCTCGCGAGCAACGCGCGCTGCCCGCTGCTGGTCCTGCCTCGGCTCGCCGAGTGACGCGGCCGGTCCCGGACGCACGCGCGGCGGCGGCCGGCGCCGCCGCCTGAGCCCGCGGGCCAGGAGAGCGCCGGAACCCAGTCGTGGCGCAGACGCGCGTCGGGTTCATCGGCTCCGCCGCGCCACTCGGGCGTCCGCCGACCAGAGGGCCCGAAGGCGGCCGTACCGGCACGGAGGCCGTACCGGCACGGCGCCCGTGGCGGCACGGCGGCCGTGGCGGCCTCCGTAGTTCGCCGCGCTCGCGATGCGGGCGTCAGCCGATGAAATGCTCCCCACGTCAGGGACGATCGGTGGCAATGTCGCTCACATCGCAGCGGGCGCGGACGGGCGTGTGGCACCAGGCCGCGACCGAAGCTCGCGCAACCGGTCACGCGGCCGGGTGGGCGTTGGGGTCGTGAGCGCCGACCTGAAGCGGCGCCTGTTCGCAGAGTTCCTCGGCTCAGCGTTCCTCGGTGCGCTCGTGATCGGCTCGGGCATCGCCGCGGCAAGGCTCTCGCCCGGCAGCGCCGGACTCGAACTGTTCGAGTGCGCCGCGGTGGTCGGCGCCGGCCTGTACACGATCATCCTGATGATCGGCCCGGTCTCCGGCGGGCACGTCAATCCGGTCGTCTCGCTGGTCGACGCGAGCTTCGGTGGCCTGCGCTGGCGCCACGCGTTCGCCTACATCCCGGCGCAGGTCGGCGGCTGCATCGCCGGGGCGATCGCCGCCAACGCGATGTTCGCAAGGAGCGCCGTCAGCATCGCCACGACGCACCGTGCATCGGGCGCGCACCTGTTCGCCGAGGTGGTCGCAACGCTCGGCCTGCTGCTCGTGATCTTCTCGCTGGCCCGCACCAGGCGTGCGGCGTCGGCGCCCGCCGCCGTCGGCGCATACATCGCGGCCGCCTGCTTCTTCACCAGCTCGAGCGTCTGTGCGAACCCTGCGCTCGCCGTCGGGCGGATCTTCTCGAACAGCTTCGCCGGCTTCGCCCCGTCCTCCGTCGCGGCATTCGTGGCGGCCGAGCTTGTCGGTGGGCTGGCAGCGATCTGCGTCGTGCGGATCCTCTACCCCGGCGTGACGCCGCAGGATGCCGCGCGCGTGGTGATGGCGCACGGCGACGTGGGCCCGGGAGCCGACGACGCGGCGCCTGCGGCGGTGGCGAAGGCGGGCGTCGACGGCCGGCCGAGGCCGGGGGTTCGTGTCGCGCGGGCGCGCGCAAGGCGGCTGCGCCAGCGCCTGCGCAGCTGACCGATAGGCTGCGCGGTATGGATCCCCGGCTGCTCGACGAGCTGATCGACTGGCTGACGATCCCCTCCGTCTCCACCGGCGGCGGCGATCAGCAGGCGATCGAGCGTGCGGCCGCATGGGTCCTCGAGCGCGTGCGCGGCGCCGGAGGAGATGGCGAGCTCGTGCGAATCGGCGACGGCAACCCGCTCGTGGTGGGAGAGCTACGAGCCGCCGGCGCAGGCGCGCCGACGGTGCTGATCTACGGCCACTACGACGTGCAGGGCCCCGGCCCCGACGAGCTGTGGTCCTCGCCCCCGTTTGCGCCGGAGGTCCGCGACGGGCGCCTTTACGCGCGCGGCGCCTCGGACGACAAGGGCAACTTCCTGCCGCTGCTGCACGTCGCCTGCGCGATGGCGGCCGCCGGCGAGCTGCCGGTTAACGTCCGGGTGCTGGTCGAGGGGGAGGAGGAGATCGCGGGCGAGGCCGTCAGCCAGTGGATCCGCGGGGACTCCCGCGGTGCCGACGCCGCGATCGTCTTCGACGGCGGCTCGCCGGACCCGGCCACGCCGGCCATCACCGTCGGGCTGAGGGGGATGGTCATGCTCAACGTCGTGGTCACCACCGCCGAGCGAAACCTCCACTCCGGCATCTACGGCGGCAGCGTGCTGAACGCGCTGCACGTGCTGCACCGCGTGCTCGCGGAGGTGCTGCCCGGTCCGGACGGGCGCGTACGGGAAGAGCTTCGCGCGGGCATCCTTGCGCCCTCGCCGGCGGAGCTCGAGTCCTGGAAGCGGCTGCCGCCGGGCGAGGAGGCGCTCGCGCTCGCCGGCGGGCGGCCGGTGGGTCCCGGCGCGGGCGCCGAGTACTACGAGCGCAACGGCGCCGACGCCGCGCTCGACGTCAACCAGATCGCGGGCGGCGAGCGCCGGACGGTGGTCCCGGCCCGCGCCGAGGCGACGGTGTCACTGCGGCTCGCCCCGGGCCAGGATCCCGAGCAAATGCGCGACACGCTGACCGGCCTTCTGCGCAGCGTGGTGCCCGAGGGCGCCGAGCTCGAGCTGAGCGTCCAGCTCGCGACGCCGGCGCTGTTCCACACCGATCAGCCGGCGCTCGTGCTCGCGGGCGAAGCCCTGCGGCGCGCCTGCGGCGCGGAGCCGGCCTTCATCCGCAGCGGCGGCAGCATCCCGGTCGTCGCCGAGATGGCGGCGCGCGGATACCCGGTGATCGTCGGCGGCTTCGGGCTGCCGGGCGACGCCATACACGCGCCCGACGAATCGTATGCCTTGCACAGTCTCGAATGGGGCGAGGCCGCGGCGCGCGAGCTCTACCTCGCGCTCGCGCAGCTGCCGGCGCGTCACGACGGCTGAGCGGAGCGCCACGACGGTCGAGCGCGCGCCGAGGCCTCGACGCGACACGGGCGCTCCGCTACGCTGCCGGCATGTGTCGAAACATCCGCACCCTCTACAACTTCGAGCCCACGGCGACCAGCGAGGAGGTTCGCGCGGCGGCGCTGCAGTACGTCCGCAAGGTGAGCGGCTTCGCGAAGCCTTCGCAGGCGAATGCGGCGGCGTTCGAGCGCGCGGTCGATGCGGTGGCGCACGCCTCGCAGCATCTGCTGGACGAGCTGGTCACCGCCGCTCCGTCCAGGGACCGCGAGGTCGAGGCCGCCCGGGCGCGTGCCCGCACGGCCCAGCGTTTCGCGGCCTAGCGCCGACCCGCTAGCCAGTCGGCGCGGGGGCGCCGATCGGGACGGTCGCGATCGCGCCGCAGCCGGCGCAGGTCCACGCGACCGAGCGGGGATCGAGCTTCATCACGACCGGGCAACCCCAGGCGTGCGGCGGGCAGCTGCCCGTGGCAAGGCTTCGTTCGCTGTGCATGGTCCGGGGCGTCGTGCGGTTGGCGGCTGGATCCTGGAGGCCGTGGGCGTTGATCTGGGGAATACCGCGATCTGTTGTCGCGAATGATCGCGATTTATTGTTGCAAGTGAAACGATCGGAATGCAAGCGCCCCGGGACGCAGGTCAGCCGAGCTGGTGCGCGAGACACAGGTGCTGGAGCTGGCTCATCGCCTCGTCGGGCTCGATCGGCAGCCGGGCGAGGGCCGCGACGGCCGCCTGGACGTCCGCGAGGGTGGCGTCACGCGCCTCCACGGCGAACCGTGCCACCCAGCGCAGCGCCGCCCGCTCATAGCGGCCGGGATCGCGGTCGCGGATCAGCAGGCAGACGCGCAGCGCGTCGTCCAGGCGGATCGTCGGCAGCTCGCCGGCGGCGGCGCGCACGAGCTCGAGGTTCCCTCGCTGCAGTGCCCGGCGAAACCGCCCGTACGCTGACCCCTGGCTCGTCATACGAACGTATGTTCGCACGAAGGTCAAGCGATCGCGGCCACAGGCCGCGCCATAAAGAAAATCGGTCGTTCAGGCTTCGCGGAGCGCGCGCAGCGACTCTCGCAGCGACCGGCTGGTGGCGAGCACCGCCGAGGGCTCGTAGCCGCAGTGCGCCATGCAGTTGTTGCAGCGCTCGTCCTTGCCGCGCCCGTAGAGCTCCCAGTCGGTCTCCTCCACGAGCTCGCGGTAGGTCTTCACGTAGCCGTCGCTCATCAGGTAGCAGGGGCGCTGCCAGCCGAGCAGCGAGTAGCTCGGGATCGCCCAGGCCGTGCAGTCGAAGTCGGCCTTGCCCTCGAGGAAATCGAGGAACAGCGGGCTGTGGTTGAGCCGCCAGCGCCGCCGGCGGCCGTCCGCGAAGGCCTCACGGAACAGCTTGCGCGTCTGCTCGACGCCCATGAAGTGGTCCTGGTCGGGCGCCTTCTCGTAGGCGTAGGCGGGGGAGATCATCATCGCGTCGACCTTCAGCTCGTCGTTGAGGAAGTCGAGCACGCGGCGGATCGTGGCCGGCGAGTCGTTGCTGAAGAAGGTCGTGTTGGTCGTCACGCGAAAGCCGCGGCGCTTGGCTTCGGCGATCGCGGCGACGGCCTTGTCGAACACGCCGTCGCGGCAGACCGACTCGTCGTGACGCTCGCGCAGACCGTCGATGTGCACCGCCCAGGCGAAGTACTGGGATGGCTTGAAGAGGTCTATCTTCTTCTCCATCAGCAGCGCGTTGGTGCACAGGAACACGTACTTGCGCCGCGCGATCAGCTCAGCGGCGATCGTGTGGATGTCGGGGTGGATCAGCGGCTCGCCGCCGGCGATCGACACCATCGGTGCGCCGCTCTCCTCGATCGCGGCGATCGCGTCCTCGACCGGCATGCGGCGGCGCAGGAGCTCGTCGGGCTGCTGGATCTTGCCGCAGCCCGCGCACGCGAGGTTGCATTGATAGAGCGGCTCCAGCTCGACCAGCAGCGGGAAGCGCTTGCGGCGCGCGAGCTTCTGGCGCATGATGTAGGTGCCGATGCGAAGGCTCTGGCGGGCGGGAACCGGCATTGCTCAACTCCCTCGGTCGGCGCTCTGCGCGGCCGGCTCGGCGCGCACCTGGGGCGGCAGGTTGAAGTGGGTGTCCTCGGTCGCGACCGTGTGCTCGCGGAGCGTCACGGCGCCGAGGCCCCCGAGCGCGCTGACGACCTCCTGGACCAGAGATTCCGGAGCCGAGGCGCCGGCGGTCACGCCGAGTCGCGTGATCCCGACCAGCAGTTCGGGCGCGATGTCCTGCGCGCGCTCGACGAGCTGGGCGCGCGCGCCCGCGCGCTCCGCCACCTCGACGAGGCGCCGCGAGTTCGAGGAGTTGTGCGAGCCGACGACGAGGATCAGCTCGCAGTCGCGCGCGATCGCGCGCACCGCGTCCTGGCGGTTCTGGGTCGCGTAGCAGATGTCCTCGGAGGCGGGGACGACGAGTGCGGGGAAGCGTTCGCGCAGCGCGTCGACGATCAAAGCCGTCTCGTCCACGGCGAGCGTCGTCTGGGTGAGCACCGCGACACGCTCGGAGTCTTGCAGGTCGATGGTGCGGGCCTCGTCGATGGTCGCGATCACGCGCGTGTGTCCCGGGGCCTCGCCGACCGTGCCCTCGACCTCCTCGTGGTCCTCGTGGCCCACCAGCACGATCCTGTAGTCCCCGGCGGCGAAGCGTCGCGCCTCGGCGTGAACCTTGGCGACCAGCGGGCAGGTCGCGTCGATCACGTCGAGTTGCCGCTCGAGCGCCGCCCGGCGTACCACCGGCGAAACGCCGTGGGCGGAGAAGATCACGGTCGCGCCGGGCGGCACTTCGTCCACGTCGTCGACGAAGACCGCGCCGCGGCGCTCGAGCTCCCCGACCACGTGGGCGTTGTGGACGATCTGCTTGCGCACGTAGACCGGTGCGCCGCGCTGCGCGAGCGCCCGCTCGACGATCTCGACTGCGCGCGTCACGCCGGCGCAGGAGGCGCGCGGCGCGGCGAGCACGACCTCGCGCCGGTCCAGCGCCTGCGCCCAGGTCTCGAGCAGCGAGCTCGCCTCGCGCAGCGCACGGAAGGCGCGCCGCGCGGCGATCGCCGCGCGCGCCGGACGGCGAAACTCGTAGTGCGGCGTATCCATCACGACGCGCAGCGTCGTCAGCGGTTGCGCGCCGGCGCGCTCGGCCAGCCAGGCCGACTCCATGTCGACGGCGAGCGCGCCGGCCGCCGCCAGCTCGCGCCGCTGCTCGCCATGCACCAGTCCGCTGCTCGAGACGATCGGCCCGATGTGCACGCGCAGTCCGCCGCGGCGCAGGACGCCGGCGAGGATCGTGGGATCCGGGCACGCGAGCGTCCTGACGTCCGTGCGCAGCTCGCTGGCGAGCACGATGTCGCCCGGCTGCAACCGCGAGTCGAGCGCTCCGCAGACGCCGGCGATCAACGCCGACCGCGGTTCCGGCTGATGCGTCATGTGCGCCGCGGCGCGCGCGCGCCGCGGCCCCATGCCGATCTTCTCGACGCGGCTCCACGGGGCGCCGGCGCGGATCGCGCGGGCCTCGATCCCCATCGGTGCGAACACGAGCAGGTCCGTGCCCGCGGGCTCGGCGCCGTGGCCGTCCACATTCGCGCGCCGCTTCATGCGCAACGCGCCAGCGCCATGATCGGGAACACGAGCCGGTAGAGGTGGTAGTTGATGTAGAAGTGCCCGGGGAAGCCGGTGCCGGTGTACTGCGGCTCGTCCCAGCCACCGTCCTCGCGCTGCGAGGCGACGAGGAAGCGGATGCCGCGACGCACGGCGAGCGAGCGCTCGCCGGCGGCGTGGAGCGCCAGCAGCGCCCAGGCCGTTTGCGACGCGGTGCTGATGCCGCGCCCGATCGACGCCGGGTCGACGTACGAGCGCGCGTCCTCGCCCCAACCGCCATCGGGGTTCTGGTGGTTCTCGAGCCAGCGGACGGCGCGGCGGATGCGCTCATCGCCGCTCGGCACGCCGGCGGCCACGAGCGCCGGGATCGCCGCGCCCGTGCCGTAGACGTGGTTGACGCCCCAGCGGCCGAACCAGGATCCCTCGGGCTCCTGTTCGGCGCTCAGCCAGACCAGGCCGCGGCGCGCCGCGTCGGTGTCCGAGCGCCCGAGCGCGGCGAGCATCTCCAGCACGTGCGCGCTGACATCGGCGCTCGGCGGATCGATGACCTCGCCGAAGTCGCAGAACGGCAGCTCGCGGAGCATCCGCTTGGTGTTCGCGGCGTCGAACGCACCCCATCCGCCGCCCGCGTCCTGCATCCCCTCGATCCACTCGACCGCGTGTGCGATCGCCTGCTGGACGCGTGCGCCGTCGGGGTGGGCAACGCGCACCAGGGCCAGCACGACCTCGGCCGTGTCGTCCACGTCCGGGTAGTAGTCGTTGTCGAATTCGAACGCCCAGCCGCCCGGCTTCAGCGCGGGACGACGCACCGACCAGTCGCCGGCGCGCAGGACCTGCTCGTCCATCAGCCAGTCGGCGGCACGCACGAGCGCCGGGTCGTCGGCCGGGGTACCGGCGTCGGCGAGCGCGACGATCGCGAGCGCCGTGTCCCAGACCGGTGACTGGCAGGCCTCCAGGCGACGACTGTCGTCCTCCTCCACGGTGAAGCGCTCGAGGCCGTCCAGCCCGGCCCTGATCAGCGGGTGCTCGATCGGATAGCCGCGCAGGTGCAGCGCGATCAGCGAGTAGACCCAGGGTGGCTGGATGCCGCCCCACGACCCGTCCGCCTCCTGGCGGCGAACGATCCAGCGCTCGGCGGCGGCGAGGCCGGCTTCACGCAGCGGCCGAAGCGCGCGGCGCCCGTAGAGCGCCAGCGCACGGTCGGCGAGGGCGAGCGCGCGCGCCGTCCTGGAGTGGCCGCGCGAACGCGTCCATTCGCGCGGACCGCGCAGCTCATCGAGCCGGAAAGGCAGCGGGCGGGTCGGCCGCACGGCCAGCACGATCGAGAGCGCCACCACCGTCTGGCGCGCCCAGCAGGCGAAGTCGTAGATGCTCACGGGCGCCCACGACGGGAGCAGCATCAGTTCGGGGGGCAGTTCCGGCACGCGACTCCACGGCCATGCCCCGAACAGCGCCAGCCAGATGTGGGTGAACACGCGTGCGCGCTCGACGCCGCCGGCGCCGCGTGCGAACGCCGCCGCCGAGCGCATGTGCGCGGCGTCGGGGTCGTCGCCGGCCAGGCGCAGCGCGACGTAGGCCTCGGTCGTCGTCGAGAGGTCGCCGGGTCCACCGTAGAAGTTGGCCCAGGAGCCGTCGTCGCGCTGCTGTGAGCGGATCCAGCGGGCGGAGCGCTCGGTGGCTGCGGCTTCGCGGATGCCGAGGAACTCGCGCAGCAGGATGTCCTCGGCGTCCATCGTGACGTTCGTCTCCAGCTCTCCCTTCCACCAGCCGCCGCCGTCCTGCAGCGAGAGCAGATGTTCGCGGGCGCGCCCGAGTGCCGCCAGCGCGTCGGCGGCCGGCGCGCCGGCGCCGTCGCGCAGCACAACGATGCCGCCGACCGTCGCGGCCTCACTATCCCCGATCATCAGGCACATATAGCGTTTTGCACGTGAGAACGCAATGGCGGCGGCAGTGCGAGCCTGTGCTTGCAGGCCGTCGCCGCGAGAAAGGGTCGCCACGGCGCTCGCGGTGTGCTAGCGTCGCGCCCCATGCGCTGGCTGGCCGTCCTTCTTGCCGCGGCGGGACTGGGGATTCCGGCGGTTGCGAGCGCCGCTTCGCCGAGCGCGTCGGCGCACACCTCGGCGGTCGCGGGCCTGACGCTCACCGCAACGAACGTCAACGGCTCGGTCGGCGCGATCGTCACCGACGCGCAGTGGGGCCTCACCGGCGTCGTTCCGGCGTACGTTCGCGGCCAGCGGGTGACGCTCCACGTCTTTCGCAACGGCGCGCTGATCCTCTCGCGTACCGTGGCGGTTCATCGCGACGGAAAGCACGGGGCGTTCGGCACCTCGCTGCGGGTCGGCGGCATCGGGCGGCTCACGGTGCGGGCGATCCATTCCGCCACGCCGGCGCAGGAACGGCTGATCTCGAGCGCCGTCTCGCTGTGGCTGGTGGCGCCCGACGTGCGCCCCGGCGAGGCCAGCTACGCCGTGCGCATCCTCCAGCACCAGCTCAGCGTCCGCCACTACGTGGTCGGCGCGCCCGG